>Ga0160472_100025_pt1 | contig 320056 bp, 261 predicted proteins | sample HID1973M_E11MG_FD_108267 | JGI IMG/M metagenome (GOLD analysis project Ga0160472, IMG submission 108267) | Enriched mosquito-associated microbial communities from UW Madison campus, WI, USA - HID1973M_E11 MG | ecosystem: Host-associated > Arthropoda: Insects > Digestive system > Unclassified ... | reverse complement strand
TTCCTGCCGGTTAAGAATGGAGACAATTTGTGCCTCTGTAAAGCGTGTCTTTTTCATATCTGCACCATTTAAGTTAGAGCTTTTTCTCTACTTTTAAATGGTCGAATTTCAGGGAACCTTACAGACAGATGATCTTCATCACCTTGAAAATATGGACATTGCTCAGAAATCTTTAGAGGAAGCCAAACAAAGCGTGAAAATATCAGGGAGATCTTTAGAAGAAGCGAAAAAAAGCATAAAAATTGCAACATTTTCTATTTGGGTATCAGTTGGTTTAGCTCTACTTGGCATTGCATTTTCTTTATATATTTCGAATAAACAAACCAACGTAATAAAAATTAATTCGAAACAATTTGATAGCCTACTGAATAAAATTGATAAGGTAAATCCTAATAATGATCGACGTAATAAATCGCAATTACAAATATTACCTGAAACAATCAAATTAGAAATTTTGCAACCTAAAGCTTTGAATATTCATGGCAATTAAATAAACTTTAGCAATTAGGCAATTGTGTTTTTTTAGTTTATTTCAAAGTTATACTGGGTACTTGGAAAAAACTTAGAATTTTCTCCTACATGAGCGTTCAACAAAAACCAAATTACAAATTTGTTATTTGTTTTGAAATATGCGGCACTAACCTAAAACCGCATATTTCATTTAGATTTTTCGGAAACCAAAACAACAATATCCTGTAGCGTTATATAATACAATCCTAGATTTTGTTTGAATTTAGCATCTTTTGTATCTCCTCCAAATCATAAAAATGAACGCCTCCAATTTTTGAATACTGGATCGTTCCATTATTTTTCAGCGTCTGAAGGGTACCGGGCGAGATCTTCAGCATCTTCCTAACTTCATGTGATTTCAACCACCTTTTCATTGGCTGTTGCAGCGATGGTTTTAATGCCGCGAGTAAATCACCCACGATATTTTTTCTCAGTTCCTGCAGGTCATCGACGGTCACTAGCTGTGATGCATATATTTTTTGAGGAAATTCATCAGCGCCTCTCCTTTTAAAATCATTCATAACGCACAATTTCTTTTCTACAATTTTTATAACTCAACTAAGTTATGGCAGCCCGCCATTCTACAAACAACCTCTTCAAAAACTAAAGAACTTCAAAGGATATAAAAACGCACAAGAAATTTCAATTATTGGGATACATTTGAAAATATTCCTAGACCCAAATCAAATAACCGTAGACAAATGGTATTATCCCAACACCTGACAAATAAAGGAACTTTTAATGTAAGACGAGCGAAATCCAATGATGCCCATGAGCTATCTGTGCTGAATGCAAAATGGCACTTTCACGACCTGGCGAACAACAATTTAACCAACGGCTTTTTACAGGGACAACCTTACTCAGCAGAGGAATTTGAATTGATCATCAAAAATAATGAAATCGTACTTGCAGACATTAATAACCGGATTGCAGGATACTATCTTTTCGACAACATTACAAAAAATCCAACATCGATGGAATATGAAAAACGAATTACACTTCTTGTCGAGAAAAAGTTAATTACTGAATTTCCCATATCAAGACGTGCCCAGGCTGTTATAGACGACGAGTTCCAGGGCAATGGCTTATATAAACATTTGTTCACTACGCTTAACAACCTATGTAAAGAAAAGTATATGACGGTATTTTCAATGGCACATAAAAGAAATCCGAAAATTGCGGCAAACTTTACTATTGGGTGGAAAATAATTAACGAGGATGAAAACTTTTATAATGTTTATTACAACATCAATTAATCCAACTCCCTTGAGGCGAAACTTTCTCAATAAATATATAAAATCGGGATTAAAACAAATGGATATTCTATCTTTGAATCATTGTGTTTTATTACACTATGAACAAAGCTAAAGTAATCTGGCAACTAAAACGGGTCGCGCTAATCACCGACTGACGTAATGTTGCCAGTTTTTTATGTCCTTCTTTTGGTCATGTTTCTTTGCGTCACAAATTATTACCCAATAAGGCGCTACGCTTCTTCGTTAATTTTAAAGGCACCAGCACTCAGATCCAGTGTCCCCGCCTCGACTGTTTGCGTCTGTAGCATAATAACTCATCAGGGCTGAGCGAGAAATAAATGCATACTTCTTCAATGGCATAGTCGGCGAGAAAGACAATTTCGTTCTTGATTGCATTAATCACAAAAGACTCCCCATAGTAACGTATTATCTCCAACCAATGTTCCGGGGTACCTCTTTCAACAACACGTGCAATTACCGTAAGGTATTCTTCCCGCCACTCAATCTCATTATACCTGAAGTCCCAAAACAAATGTTTCGGTAAATCAGGCTTGTCCGGTATGATTATTTGTTCCAACATATAGATTATCATTATTACACCTTGAAGCTAAAGTGCCATTGACTAAAACCGCTTAATCACCTTATACGTCCCTGGCCTCACTTCCCGGTAGCCATAATCGTAACAAAAACAATACTCATTCCCCTTGTACCGCGTCACCAAATAATGCGTATGAAATCCAAAATCAAAACCGGCCTGCAATAGCGCCTCCTTACTCACAAGACTTTCCCTATCGGGGCGGAATAGCTTTTTGAGGATGCCGCAAATTAACCAGTCTAAAACTTATTACTTTTGAAAAACTTCTCCTATCATTGGGTTAGATACATTTTTAACCCAAACGCTATGATACCTAAATTATTATTAACCCTTTCCACGATTTTGTCTTTCACAAATGCCTTTTCTCAGGAGCGAATCTGGATAAAGCAAACCAAAGTTTCAGAAATTATCGCATTTGAGAAAGAAATCAATCCGGATGCGAAGTTCTTATCCCAGAACGAAACGCTTTCCAAAGACTATTATCCGCTGGTTGATAAATATCCAATGGCAAGTCCAATAATTGTCCAGAGAGATGCTTTTAAATATCTTCCGGTTTATGCAGAGTACTTTTATTCCAAGGACGATTCAATTGTAAGAGTAGTATCTTATGACTGGGAAAAAGATCGGTATGGCAATTTTTTCGACAAACAAAAAATGTGGGTGGAAGAAAGCAAAAAGTTTGACACCTACAATGATGAGTATGAGCGGATAAAAGGCATCTTATTGAATCAGCTGGGCACCCCGTCAGTTACCGATACAAAGGCCAAAGAAGTTAAGTCGAATCGAGGGAAATATTATACAAGGGAAACACTTTGGGAGACAGAAGATGTACATGCTGAGTTAAATATGATTTTTGAATCAATGACGTACAGGGTTAGGCTAACAATTTATTGGAAAAGATAACTGCTAAATTTGATTATGACTTTTTTAAAAAGACTTGTAGGACATGGGAACGTTTTATTCAAGATAATGTTTCAAAAAACTGAATCCATTGAAAGTTTAAAGTCGTTGCAGGAAGAATGGAATACTAAGGGACAAACGTTTGCAACAGAGATAAATACGATGGTTGAATTTGGGGAAACAAATGGATGGGAAAACTGGAAAGGAAAAGAACCGGTCGATAACAGGGACCATTTGGCTGCACGAGTGTTGTCGCTCTTAAAGGAAGCCAACAAAAATGGAAAAACAGAAGAGTTCCGGAGCCGTTTTGCCCCCGCTCATGCACCCTTTATTAGCATATTCGAAAGCCAGGGACAACATGTAGAAAATTTATGCTTTATTAATGACAACAAAATTGCATTTGTTATCGGTAGTGCACATCAAAAGAGACAAGCATATACGCTGACAAACCGGACAGTTGAAAAGCTGTCAAATAATATCAGGTCCATCGGCAAATCACACTATAATGAAATATTCGCAATAGCTGAGAATAGAAAAGTAACTACCTATAAAGGATGGGAAGGTAAGGTAATACACGAGTTTCCACTGCACGACGTTGGCGATTTGCCGATTGACAAATTAATTCCTTTTAATGATGGATCATCCGTTTTGCTTGTGTCCAGTGAAGGAATCTATTTGCTTACTACAAAAGGAAATTCTATGATCCATCCAATTCCCGACCCTGAGGATAATGAATGGACTTCCAGTATCGATATGGAACATGCAGCACTATCTCCTGATAACAAATTTATTGCGGTAGGGGATCAATGTTCCGAACACAGGATCTTAGATTTCACTGGTATCGAGATCGCCGAAATAGGGCCTCAATCCTCCTATCCACATTATGCGACTTTTTCAAAAGACAGTGTCCAGGTTGTTTTAAACTCCTGTCATTTTTACAACGGTATTACCATTGGCATTTCGACTGATCAAATTCATGGATTAAAAATCCAGGCTTATTCCGAGGACGATCGATATACGGTTATAGATGAGGATTGCCGGGTGTATGCGGCAGTGTCAACGTCAGACTATTATATTTTTGGCGATGCGGGTGGTTATATAAAAGCATTTTATAAAGACGGGCGAAAAGCCTGGCGTTATTTCCTGGGTTCAACCATAACCGGCATCACCATTTCTGACGATGAAAAAACTTTGTGGGTTGCCTCTTGTACGGGAATCATTCACAAGCTGAAACTTGATGCGGGACAACGGGACAATCATACCATTGGAACGGGTAATCATTACGAAGAATTCAGGATCATATTTTGGAAAAATGAGTCGGATCCGTTGATATGGTAAAATAACAATTGACTTGCTATCTAAAACTTTTCAAATGAAAGATGTTTCGGAACTTAAACCTAATGTTATAATTGGTGATCATTATGAAGGACATATTAGGTTGTCTGCCTGGAATCGTTTTCAAAGCAGGCAGGGTTCTTATGGGTCAAAAGATAGCAGTGAAACCTCAAATGGTTTGATTAAAGTTTTCATCGACGGGCAACATGTCGATTACGTTAAAACAACAACCCAGGAGCAGATTAATTCAATAAACTACCTTCGAGATAATGCAAAAAAAATTCAGTATGAGATGCTCATTGCTTTGTTTAAAGAGTTGTCTGAAATCAGGAAAATCTATGAAGAGCTTGTTCCTGAAATTAATACAATCGCAGACTTCGAAAACGTTCTGGGTCTATCAATCATTCATGTATTGAACAGTGACAAAGAAGGCTTTTCCTATATTGGCTATGAACTGGGTTGTGATTGGGATGATGAACACGGAATGGGTGTAATGATGCATAAAGACAGGGTAGTAAAAATTGGTCAGGCTGACACCTCGTTTAATTATTGGATCGCCTATGAAGACAATGGAACGGCAAAAGAAGAGCAAAGAAAAATGAAATCCTTGTTAACAATAAGAAAAATACGAAAGGAAAACCAAGGTGGAAATTTTGGTAGTTTTAGGTTTTTGTTAAGGCAGGTATGTTGACAATACTATTCCGCTGATCCTATTTTTTGGCAAACCAAAATTATATAGTTATCAGCCTTACTCCTGATAAAAAGAACAATCAATAAGGACATTACAAAGATTAAACATTAAACTATAAATTGAGAGGCGTTTACTCTAAACCAACACACGAGATTTCATATTAGTCCTATTGGGATTTAATGCTAAGACTATTATCAAATCATAATTGTATGCCAGCATTTTTTAAAAAGAATAACAATGAACCTTCGGTTGATGAAAAAAATCGTCAATGGCTTGAAGAATATTTCCTATGGCTTATACATTCATTTGGAAAGGAATACATAACAAATAAAAAAATCCTGATTCCTGACAATAAGCATTTTCCTGTTTATTATAATGAAGATCTAAAGTCGGCATCTGAGACCTTGAATATTTTGGCTATCCAAATGGATTTGGACCCAAGTGAAATCAATCTTCATATTTATAAAGAAGGGCAAAGTGAAATAGACACAGGTAGTCCATTGGGTCAGCGAATTTTTCTGCAAAATATCAAGGGAGAAAAATATTCGGGCGGTGTATATTTTGGCAAGCAGGAAGATGGAAGGTATCTCATTGGACTTGAAGAAAAAAAATTGAAAGACCCATTGAGTATGATTGCTACCCTCGCGCACGAGTTAAGTCATATTAAATTGCTCGGCGAAAAGAGAATTGAAAAAAACAATGAGTGCTTAACAGATCTCACAACTGTTATTTTTGGACTTGGAGTTATCAGCGCAAATTCCGCATTTAGATCCTTATCTGGTTTTGATTTTTGGGGATGGAACAGGTCAGGGTATTTATCTCAAAGGCAGTGGGGTTATGCGCTTGCTTTATATGCGCATCTAAGAGAAGAAGAAAATCCGGCGTGGATCAAATTTCTATCTCCAAATGTAAAAGGTGCGTTCAATCAGAGTATAACTTTTATCCAAAACAACCCAGAGCTAATTTATAAAAAGATAGAAACGACAATACACCCAGAGGCTGATGATGTTGTAGCCAACCAGATGCAGGAAGCACGAAAGCATAGAAACTTTGACGAACTAATAAATCTTTATAAAATACAACTTAGCGCAAAACCAAAAGACAAAATACTTAACAATAACATAGGATATTATTTACTCCAGCAAAAAAAATACGAAGAAGCAATCGGCTATTTTGAGCAGGCAATTAAGATAGCACCCCAATACGATTTTCCATACAACAACAGAGGGTATTGCAAACTCCAGCTCGATGATTTAACAGGTGCCTATGCGGATATCAAAAAGGCTTCCGAAATGAATCCATTTAATTCTTTTGCATGGAGAAACTTGGGCGCTTATCATCTAAAAATAGGCGAGCTTGAAAAAGCGCTCGAGCAATTTGAAGAAGCAGAGAAAATAGATAATAAAACAGCATTGATAAATTTCTATTTAGGCAAGACGCACGAAAAATTTGGAAATTTCGAAAAGGCGCAAGAATACCTTAATAAATCCATTGAACTAAATGAACATAACGATTCATTAATTGAATAAGGTTTATCAGGCCTCTATTCAATCTTGTAATTTATATTATTCTCCTCCGTGAACATCAACTAAAACCTTTTAATCACCTTATACGTCCCCGGCCCCACTTCCCGGTAGCCATAATCATAACAAAAACAATACTCGTTCCCCTTGTACCGCGTCACCAAATAATGCGTATGAAAGCCAAAATCAAACCCGGCCTGTAGTAGTGTCTCTTTACTCGCAAGACTTTCCCGATCAGGGCGGAACAGCTTTTTGAGGATGCGGCGATTGCGTTTGAGGACGAGGTCGATGTTGCTAATTTCTTGCTGCTCTTCACTTTTGAGCGCATTGTAGTAAGCGTCTTTACAACCTGCATGGCAGAATTTCTTATCCGACCGTCCTTTGGTGATCGGCTGTTGACAAAACAGGCAGGTGTTTGTTGTGGCAGCAGGCATATACAAATATAACAGAATATCCTTATCCGTGTTTACACGGGTAGTTACCGGAGATACACGGGTGATACGCCACTCCTGCTCCCATCCCATCCTAGTTTAGCGGTAGCAACCATCATTCACCCAAAACGAAAAAGCATGACCACGAACCGCGTAACATTGGTAGGATATGTCGGCATCCACCTGTCCACTAAAAAACTAAACAATGGCTCCTTAAGGATTGTACTTCGAGTCGCTACTCATGAACGCGAAAACAGTACGACCTGGCACAACGTTGCCGCATTCAATGCCCAGGCTTCCTTCGCTGCGCGCAACTTTGTCAAAGGCAGCCGGATCATGGTCGAGGGACATCTTACTTACGTCCCTTACCTGGATGCCGTCGGTCGTACACAGTATGCCACATTGATCCACGCCGATTACCTCGTCAACCTGGATCGTTAAATGCATAAACAACCTCGCCATGAAACAATCCTCTTTCGACTATCAAAACGTTCAGCGAATTGTCCGCTGGGGATATCACTTCGATTCCCTTACAGAACTTCGTTTCGCAGTATCTATGATGGAAGAATATGCGCTCCTGCGCAACTGGGTGTCCATTTATTATCACCCCGGCACGCTGCAACCCACCAGCTATATCCGCCGCTGCCACCGGCGATACACACCTGATTTTCTTATCCGTCATAAAGAGACCGGCAATGCCTTCCTTGTAGAGATCAAGCCACGCGCATTTGAACACCACCCGCAACTCCTGTTGCGCAAAGTAGTCGCTGAGAATTTTATCCGTTTTAAAAATTATGACTGGACTTACAGAGTCGTTTTCGATGACGAGATCATCCTAACGGCGGAGCAATTGGAAGCCATTGACGATTGCCGCAAACTAAGATCAAAGTCCCTGCGTGATCTGTGGCTCGAAGAATACACTTCACGGCTTGAACTCACCACTTCTCACTTTTTTAAATCCGCACCCAACAACAAACAAGTCGACTTTGTCATGTTCGGCATAAAATAGTGTCCCCTGGGTGCTTAAGCTTAGATGTTCATTCCAGTCATTTGACTTACAGTTTCTAATGCAAATCATGATTTAAAATAACGATTGTTTCAAATTTGTGACGGTGTGTGTTGTGGGCGTCTTTCATTTGCTATAAACTTCTGTTATCTCCATTAGATATTCATTATATTTCTAGTTACTAGCTACCGGTAAATGGAGACCTTTTGCACGATACATCTTTATGGTTTTCCTATAGCTTCTCAATCTTTTTTACGATACTGTTGCCATATTCCGGAATAACTTGCAATACATATGTACCTGAAATTAAACTGCCCAATCCATTAATAGTGTAAGCAGTAACACCTTTTTTGATTGTTGTTTTTTCCTTTTTTAATATTCGTCCATCAATGCTTGTCAACGTGATAGTTGCATTTTGCGACTTACACGCACTGATTGGCAAGATAATTCTGCCTTCAAATGGTATCGGGTAAACATTGCCCTGTAATTGCAGACAAGCATCTGTTATAGTGGTTGTAGCTGCAATAAAAATCACTTGACTATATGTAACCGAACCATCAATATCGATCATTTTCAGACGGTAGAATGCACTTTCATAAACAGGCGAATGCGTGAAATGATAAGACAATGAAGAAGAGCTATTACCTGCGGCAGCAACTGTTCCCGCTAATTGAAAATTTTGGCCATCGGTGCTGTACTCTATTTCAAAGCGATCGGTATGCACCTCATCATAAGTTACCCATTGCAAAAGGTTATCATTCCCCTTTCTATTGCCATTAAACTTTTCGAGTGTTAGCGGCAACCCAACTGAAAGTGTTTTAAAACTTCCTGCGGATGTATATAAACTTGAGCTACTGGCACATGTTTTTCTCACTTTGAAAAGATAAGTAGTATTGGGCTTAAGATTGAACAACATATAGCTTGATGTTCTGATTCCATAGGACTCGTTCAATGCTGAGCCTGGTTGATCTGCCCAGTATTGAATAGTATAAACGTAGCCCCCATCCAGATTGCCCCATGATAGTATAGCAGATGTTGCTGTAATATTGGCAACACCTAACAAGTTGGGAGCTGGACACATAGAGGAAATAAATTGCTCAACACTGGGATAACTTTCACCGGATGCACATTTTGTTTTCACGCGATAGTAATAATCTGCGCCTCCATTAAGCACCAATCTATAATTAGTGCCATTAAGACCTGGCACAATTGTCCAGTTTTGGTCAGTTGTGCGCTTGTATTCTAACGTGTATGACAACGCGCCCTCCGTCTCTCTCCATGTAATATCCAGGATAATATTGTTACCACTCTCCGTTCTGTAATGCGCTACATCAAACGGAGGCATGCAATTGGTTGATGAGCCACAATTTGGTATTGTTTGAAGGCAACCGCTATTGTAATAAATTGATCCTCTGATATAGTTCCCGGGGAGCAGTCCAAATCCGCCGGCCATTGAGATCCCTCTACTTGTCAGATGACAATAGCTCATGATGGAACCTTGCCAGGCCGTAACGGGATCAGCATTGTGCAACAGTGGTTTGCATGATGCACACTGCCAGGTATCCTCAAGTGCAGCACAATCATCAATCGCCCCACATTCGCCATTGGGTCCGGTACTCCAACTGCATGATTGGGTATGCGGCGATCCAAAATTATGCCCAATCTCATGCGCCACTGCATATACATCGTAGGAGTAAGATGTCCATGGACTCACAGTTGTACTTGAATTTCCTACCATCGCATATGCGTAGTATCTATTGCACAGCCCGTTTAAGTACGCCAACCCTCCGTCATATTTCCCTGAAAGCAAAAAAGCAAGATCCCCGTTAAAATTATCCAGGTTGCCATGCCAGAAATTTGAAAAATCTGTTAGTGCATTGGCGGTGTTGTCATTTCGATAAGGATCTTCAGTGGTCCATATTTTAAAAGCAGATAGCTCAAGATTAATTCCTTCATTCTGGAACACTGCTGAGACCTGGTTGAACAATGAATAAATATAGTTTTGTGTAGCGGCATAGTTCATGTTGAACTTTTGATACAGTACATAATCCGCTTCCCAATAGCACCTTATGATCTTGCATGGCATATCTGTAGCACTGGTAACCGAAGGTGTACCGGCTGTTCTGATTTTTTCTGTTGCCATGGAGGTGTTGTTTACCCTATCATCTGTATAGCAGTTAAAAGGCCAACGCTTCTTCATATCCTGATCATTATAAGCAATGTATTGCTCACTGTCCTTTAACTTAGTAAGAACAAAATTTCCGTCCGTATTGGCAAATAATCCCACCAAAGTTCCATCGTCAAAAACGCTTAAGGTCGCTATTGAACTGGAATCGCCATCAACATACCCACGGTAATGCAAACCTCCACCAGGTATGGTTTGTCGCATATTTGTCAACTGTGTATTGTTAGTAGCATTAAATTCCTGCTTCATTAAGACGAGGCTGAATGTTTTTTCATTCAAAGGGATCTCTATCTTGAGTAAGTCAGCTTTGCTACTAATCAGTGATGAGAGCAAAACGTTGTCAACAGATAGCATCGTTTTTCTAGGCAAAAGGCTATCAGGAAATGGCTTTTTATAAAGCGATGATGCTTTTTGGAAAAATGCTTTCTTGGTCAGGTCAAGTTTTTTTGAAAGGAGGTATTGTTTGGATTCGATCGCTTTGTATAAACGATTAGATGAAGCTTGCTGCGCTTTCAGACCCAAGTGTAATAGGGAGCAAATGATAAAAAACAAGCACCCTTTTAGCATGCGGTTGTAATTCATCGAATTAGGTTTAGAGTGGTTAATGACTGTTTCGAAATCTAAATAATTAGGTTTCGGAAATACTATTTAGCAGTCTTCATAGAATAGTCTTGATGATAGGAAATATTGGCATTTCTTTCCAATAAATCAATTCCCAGACCATGATGGTCTTTCCTGAAAATTGATTTTACGATACTTTTCACGAAAACACTCCAAGGAGTAAATGAAATTCTAACAGTTGTTGTGCAAGCCTGTATTTAGTTGATGCAGGAGATACGGATAATTCTACAGTGTTTGTGGCTAATTTTATAGGATTGAACTTCTATAGATGGCGACAACCTGGTTGTCCCTCACCTTACTTAACCAAAAATAGTTACTTCCAGTCCGCCAAACAAGACATTAATCATTAACCTCATGACTTATTTAATCAACTAATGCCTTGTTGGTGATTGAGGTCGCAAATTTCGACCCAATCATTTAAATCGCTTTATTTTTTAAACCCTATTCTATCCCTATCCTCCCATTTTCGCTGTGCGGCTTTTTCATCCAGTATGTTTTCCAAAGCATCATAGATCTGGCTTAATTGAGCATCATGCTCTCCAATCTTTTCTTTGATCTGTTTTATTTGTTCTTTTAAATCGGTTTGCAACATCAAAACTTTTCTTATCTCTACAAATGCCCGCATGATAGCGATATTCATCTCTATTGCTTTCTCAGATCTTAAAACGCTACTTAACATCGCAACACCCTGTTCAGTAAATGCATATGGAAGGTATTTGGTGTTATTTCCCCTTGTCGTGTTCAAGATCACAATTTGTGATCTTGAAGATGAATTGTCAATTTGACCAGTCCTTTTAGATTGAATATCGAGCCATTCACATTCAGTTAACCTGAACATAAAGTCCTCCGGAAATCGCTTATTGTTTCTCTTTACTGCCTGGTTAAGAATTCGTGCTTCGACATCATAGAGTTCGGCCAAATCGCGATCAAGCATGATCCTTTGCCCTCTTACTTCGTAAATTTTATTTTGAATACTGTTTATGATTTGCATATCATCTAATTTAATTTGAGAATTATTTTCTTTTCAATTGAAGACCAGTAAGTTTATTTTCTAACTCTTTCATATTGTTGCTGATTTTACGATCAGTGATGCTGGCATATATTTGGGTAGTTTTAATGTTTTTATGGCCCAACATTTTACTAACCGTTTCAATGGGAACATCGTGTTCAAGTGTAACTGTCGTTGCAAAAGTGTGCCTGGCAGTATGTGTTGTCAGCTTCTTACGAATACCACAAACGGTTGCTATCTCTTTAAGATATTCATTGTACTTCTGGTTACTATTCACCGGCAATAGGCGACCTTTTTGAACGCAGTATGGATGTTGTTTATATCTTTCAATAATTTCTAAGGCAATTGGCAGCAGCGGTACTTTTTCAGGATGATCCGTCTTTATCCTGTTTTTAATAATCCAAAGCGCATTATCAATTCCATTGACTATATCTGTCGGCCTTAAATTGTAAACATCCTGGTATGCAAAACCGGTGTAACAACAGAAGATGTAAACATCTCGTACCTCCCTTAATCTTTCGGAAGAAAACCCTTTTAAATAAATGTCAGCAATTTCCTGCATGGTGAGTTTGTGCCTGACCGACTCTTCATAGGTGCATTTGAAAGTTTGAAAAGGACTTGCGGGTATCCATTCCTGTTCGACAGCGACAATGGCAACCTGCTTTAGAATTTTAAGATACTTGGTGGCTGTATTGTAACATGATTCTTCAATCGCCGTCAAATAGTGTTCAAAGTCCGCAATAAAAGAATACTTCAATTCGAACAGCTTTCTATCGGATACACCATACTGTGATTTCATAAAAGCAATCACTTTCGCTTTAGCAATTTTAAACCGTCTCAAACTTCCAGGCGATTTGTGACCAGCCTTTACCTTTTGTTCAAATCGGTGAATGTGGAAATCAAAGGCCTCACACAACGACCTTGGCTTTGGCCCAATTCCCAGGTAGGCATTCTTTAAAAGCTCTGCATTAACCGTCTTTTCTAATGACACCAGAATGTTGTAGTTCTTATTGATGTCGCTAATAATTGAACTGAGTTGCGCATTAATAGTTTTGGCAGCCTCTGTCTTTCCTGTAACCTTTTGGGCCTTTTGATCCCACAATGAAAGATCAATAGAAATACCCGTTGAAATTTCAACTCGCTGGTTGTTTACCGTTAGCCGGACATAAATCACCGGTTTGGAATCTTCAGACGCTCTTCTTTTCGCCCAAAAAAGCAATGTCAATGCCGAATGTACCTGGTACATACTCAAAAGTTTTAACTGTGATGTAATAAAATCAACAAAATGCCGAGTTGAGGAAAGTGAGATGTAGGCCAGTAAAGAATTTGAGTGTGTTGGAGGTGAGCAAATTTAGTTTTAAAAACCTGCTCACCTTTTTGCTCACCTTTTGATTTGTATTCTTTTGAGGTTTTTTGACATATTAAAAAGAAAAAACCTGCATAAAACACTCATTTTATACAGGTTTCTAACAATTTGGCTTTGATCTTGTGTCCTCGTAGGAGACAACACCGTATCGCTGAAACCCTGTATTAATAGGCATTTGCCGAAAGAATAAAATCTGACTCACCTTTTTGCTCACCTTTTCAAAAACACGGCCTTAACCGCCCTATCGAGCTACAATGACCTCGCAAGTTTTTCTTAATCAACTGTCGCCAGTAATGGGGTAATAATTAAGTGTGATGATCACTGCTCGATACAACACCCATAATCCACCAATCGAAACCTTTCTTAAAAACTAAAGGTCAATTAGCGGGTCATGTAAAAATGCCAGTTGAAATTTCAACTCGCTGGTTGTTTACCGTTAGCCGGACATAAATTGTCGGTTTGGAATCTTAGCCGTTCTTCTTTCGGCCAACTAAGTAATGTTAGTGGCGAACGTGCCTGGTACATACTCAAAAGTTTTTACAGTGATGTAATAAAATCAACAAAATGCCGAGTTGAGAAAAGTGAGATGTAGGCCAGTAAAGGATTTGAGCGTGTTGGAGGTGAGCAAATTTAGTTTTAAAAATCTGCTCACCTTTTTGCTCACCTTTTGATTTGTATTCTTTTGAGGTTTTTTGACATATTAAAAAGAAAAAACCTGCATAAAATGCTCATTTTATACAGGTTTCTAACAATTTGGCATTGTTCCAGTGTCCCCGTAGGGACTCGAACCCTAGACCCATTGATTAAGAGTCAATTGCTCTACCAACTGAGCTACGGAGACATAACAGTCAGCAATATGCTAACTGTTTATGAAGATAACAAATTTATTAAATCGTACGGTTTACATCGAAATTTTCTAACTCATTTGCTACTGCTGTCAGGAAAGTAGCTCCAAGGCTACCGTCTACAATCCTATGATCATAGCTCATGCTTAAGTAGATCATGTGACGGATTGCAATGGCATCTCCTTGCGGTGTTTCGATTACCACGGCACGTTTCTTAATAGCGCCCACTGCCAGGATAGCTACCTGCGGCTGATTAATGATCGGAGTTCCCATAAGGCTTCCGAATGAACCCACGTTTGTAAGGGTGAAAGTGCCGTCTTGTGTATCCTGTGGTTTTAATTTGCTGGTGCGTGCTTTATCTGCGAGGCCGTTTACCTGTTTCGCCAGTCCAACAAGATTCAACTGATCGGCATTTTTAATGACCGGAACGATCAAATTTCCGCTGGGCAGGGCTGTTGCCATACCAATGTTGATATCTTTTTTAACGTATATCTTGTCTCCTTCCAGTGAACTGTTGATGAGCGGATATTTCTTAATGCAACGTGCAATGGCTTCGATAAACAATGGCATGAAGGTGATTTTAGTGCCTTCCTGTTTTTCAAAATGCTTTTTCACTTTATCGCGCCACAATACCATGTTGGTTACGTCTGCCTCGGAGAAGCTTGTAACGTGCGGACTTGTATGCTTGCTTCTCACCATGTGCTCGGCGATCAACTTACGCTGGCGATCCATTTCTATGATCTCAACGCCAGCATCTGGGCCTGCATTATAAATGGTTGCAGGCGGTTTAGGCCCTGTCGTTACAACACGTGTTTTATCAGCCACTACAGCCGGCACTTCCTGTCTGAAAGTGGTGGCTGGCCTTTCCTCAACCGGCTGAGGTTTCGGTGCAGCTTGCGGAACGACTCCGGCTTTTTTATCGTTTACGTATCTTAATATATCATTTTTGGTAACGCGTCCTTCGTTGCCTGTACCTTCAAGGTTTTCAAGTTCATGAAGGCTTACTCCTTCATTTGCTGCAATGTTTAGCACAAGTGGAGAATAGAACTTATTACTATTCAGTACCGGCGCTTTTGCTTCTTCTGCAATTGAAGTGTATCCATTGCCACCACCATGACTTTGTACGGTTTCTACAGGTTGCGGTGCTTCCTGAACAGGAGCAGCAATGGGTTGAGAAGATGAAGCGTCTGCAGTACTGCTTGTGCGGATCTTGGCGATCACGGCACCTACAGGAACCACATCGTTTTCCTTGAACAAAATTTCTTCTATTACGCCATCCTCTGTTGCGGGAACTTCGCTATCGACTTTGTCCGTTGCAATTTCCAGCACAGTTTCATCCTGCACTATCATATCACCGGGCTTTTTGAGCCACTTCAAAATGGTGGCTTCCATAATGCTTTCTCCCATTTTTGGCATTACAAGATCAACTAAGGCCATAAATTTCTCATTTAATTTATTAGGTCAACAATCGTTAGTATACTCTGTAAAAACAGTCGTAAAAGCAGCTCATTGTGACGTGACTTTCAGCGATTTAGTTATTACAGAAGGCTCAAAGGTAATGAAATGAATTTTTGTATACGTTAAGAGTTTTCTAGAATAAATTTCCGCAAAAGATTCAATGCGTTTATTGCTGTCAGTTCAATGTTTCGCTTGCGTTCATAGCGGAACCATAATTTCTGTGTGGTAATTTTTTTATTATTTCCAACGGCTACCCAAACGGTGCCAACCGGCTTTTCTGCAGAGCCGCCATCCGGCCCCATGATACCGGATACCGCTACAGCATAATCGGTTTTTAGTAGCCTCAGCGCTCCTTTTACCATTTGAGTAACGGTTTCTTCGCTTACAGCACCTGCTGTTTGCAAGGTTTCATTGGTTACTCCAAGCAAGTCAGTTTTCACGTCGTTATCATAACTCACCACGCTCCCCTTAAAGTACGCACTGCTTCCCGCGTGGCTGGTGATCAGGTGTGCGATATATCCGCCAGTACAGCTTTCGGCTGTTCCTAAGGTTTGTTTTTTAGACAACAACAATTTGCCAACCACCGTTTCCATCGGTTCGTCGATATTGGTTACCAAAACATCCGGAATCAATGTTTGTAACGTTGCAAATTGTTCGTTGATCTCTTTTTCAATAGCATCCACATCATAACCGGTGTCGGTTAAACGAAGTCGCACCATGCCGTAAGATGGCAGATAAGCCAACTTAATATTGGAGGGAAGTTTTTCTTCAAAGTCCTTTATTCTTTCTGCGAGAAATGATTCTCCGATTCCCGCGGTCAGCAAAGTTCGGTGTGCTATATGCGCCATTTTAAAACGCTCCGGCAACAGCTTCAACACATGCTCGCGCATGATGGTTTGCATTTCAAACGGAACGCCCGGCATGCTGATAAAAACTTTTCCCTCTTTCTCGAATATCATTCCCGGTGCAGTTCCCACGCTGTTGAACAATACGGTGCAAGTGTCGGGAACATCAGCCTGTTGAGCATTGCGCTCTATCCATGGTCTACGGAAAACCTGTTCGAAAAGATGCTTTACATGTGCGAGTACTTTTTCATCTCTCACCATTTTACCGTTGAAATATTTGCAAAGCAGCGGCTTGGTGATATCGTCGGCGGTAGGTCCCAATCCGCCTGTTATTAAAATGATGTCGGAATGTTTTCCTTCTTCGTCCAGCGCTTCCCAAATGGCGTCCCAGGTATCGCCCACCGCTACACGGCGTTTTACAGGAACACCAATCGCGTTTAGCTGTTGCGCAATCCACGCGCTGTTTGTATCTATCACCTGTCCTATCAGTAGTTCATCACCGATCGTAATTATTGAAGCCTGGATCATGGAAGTTTATTTTTTATGGAACGCAGATTGTTATGATTTTGATGATCAGTTAAGGTCTTTTTCAAAATCTTAATAAATCTTAATAATCATAAAAATCTGCGTTCCTGTATTATTATTGCATAGCAATCAAAACCCAAAGATGCGAAAAGTTTATTTATCAATCATATGCCTATTGGTTTGTTCCTTTATCAATGCACAAACGATTAAAGAGAAATTGATCAAAGCAACCAATCAATTGGAAAAGGATACGCAAATGAAACATGCGGTGTACAGCCTTTTGGTGATTGATGAAAAAACAGGCAACGTGGTATTTGATAAAAATTCGCAAGTTGGTTTGGCTACTGCAAGCTGCTTGAAAGTTGTGACCAGTGCAACAGCTTTTGAATTATTGGGTAAAGATTATCGCTATAAAACAGATTTCGCGTACAGCAAAAATGGCGACTCGATAAACATTTTCATCGTGCCGCATGGAGATCCGAGTTTTGGAAGTTGGCGCTATGGGTCGACAAAAGAAGAAGCGATCTACAAAAACATTACCGCCGCATTTGCGAAGGCAAACATCAACAACAATGCAGTCTCGTCAATTAGTATTGTCAACAAGAATTTCTCCAAACGCTTCTTTCCGGAAGGTTGGATATGGCAGGACATTGCAAACTATTATGGTGCCGGACAAGGTGCTTTGAACTGGCGGGAAAATCAGTTTGATGTTTTTTTTAACACAGGCAAACAAGACAGCAAACCACAGGTTTCAAAATTATTACCAGCCTATACTAACATTAATATCAATATAGATGAGTTAAAAACAGGTGCAAAAAATTCCGGTGACAATACTTACGCTTATTTTGATCCAACAAATTATCAGCAAATATTGATAACAGGTTCTGTGCCAGCGGAAGAGAAAAATTTTTCTATTTCAACCACTTATGCTGATCCAGGGAAATATTTTTCGAATTTCCTGCAATTTTATTCTAAACAAAATTCAGATAATGGTTTAAACAAATTATTTGCGAATATCTATTCTTCAGATAATCTTCCAGCAAGCAATACTGTTTTTTATACTTACTACTCTCCTTCGCTTGATTCGCTTATTTATTGGTTCTTGAAGAAAAGCATTAATCTATACGGCGAAGCTTTACTGAAAACTTTCGCATTTGAAAAGAAAGGATTTGGCGCAACAGATGATGGCGTCAATATTGTACAGGATTTCTGGCAGCAGAAAGGAATCGATAAAACATCGCTCAATATCATGGATGGCTCTGGTCTTTCGCCGCAAAACCGTGTAACAACGGACGCGCTGGTGAAAGTTCTGCGATATGCCAAACAGCAGTCTTGGTTTTCATCTTACTACAATTCATTTCCTGAATATAATGGCATGAAACTGAAAAGCGGCACCATCGGTGGTGTAAAAGGATTTTGTGGTTATCACACTTCAAAAGACGGCAACAAATATATCATCGCCTTTTTGATCAATGGATTTAACGGGCCATCGGCTTCGGTAGTTGCAAAGATGTACGAGGTGCTGAATGTGCTGAAATAATTGAAAGTTGAAAATTGAAAATTGAAAATGCTTTTTAACTCTGCTTATAAAAAAGGAAGTCGCATCATATCGGTGCGACTTCCTTTTTTTATCAAGGGCGAATGCAATTCGCCCCTACCATTTTCAACTTTCAACTTTCAATTTTCAATTACTTATTTGTCTCCTTCCTCCACTTGTGTCACTTCGTACTTCGGTTTACCATCTACCTGCACAGGCTGATAATAGGTTTCCCCAACCTTCACGTAAGTTTGATCTCCTATTTTAACTTCTTCGCCTCCTTCCGGAAGGTTGTCTACAACTGCTCCTGCAGGTGGTGCCACTACTTTATACTGTGAACCTGATTTTTCATAATAGGCGCCTCCATAATAATAATTGGTCGTGTTGTTGACGACGACCGTTTGCGACCCGCTTGGGATCGTCGTTATTGTTCCGCCAACGGGCGCTTGCACTACCGTATAGCCACCATTACTTTGTGAATACCACACGCCCTGGTCGTATTGATATTTTTCATTTTCCACTGCCACAACAATGGCTGTAGTAGCCAGTGCTGCCACAAAAAATCCCCAAGGGTGCCAAACCGGTCCCCAGTAAAAAGGGTGATAAGGGTGATAATAGTAAGGATGATAACAGTAATATCTTCTTCCTCCATATGCGTAAGGCGGACGATGATAGGTATTGATATTATTTCTTCGAACCACTGTATTGCGGTTGTTTACGACATTGCGGCTATTATCAACATTAATATTAACGGTATTTCCGCTGTTGTTGATGCTTTTATTATTGCTGTTGCGTGTGTTTCCACTATTCTTATTGTTGCTTTTGTTGTCCCGGCTTTTGTTGTTATTAATATTATTATTGCCGTTGTTATTCGGACGGTTATTATTATCGATCCTGTTGGTCGCGCCTGAAAGATTACCGGTAGAAGGATTGGTGCGCACATTTCTGTCCTGGGACTTTACACTTCCGCCATTGATAGAACGGTTGTTTCCTCCACCGTGAAATCCTCCACCGCCACCGCCACCTCTGTTGCCGCCACCGCCGCCCATCGAGCGTTGCGAGGCGCCATGCCCCATGCGTTGTGCTGTGACATTTGTGCATGCAACGAGAATCAATAAAGTAAAAAGACAGGTATTATAGAGATGTTTTTTTGTGAACATAATCGTTTGTTTTACAGGTTATCATTTTTCATTTTTTGCCATGATCCTTACTTGCGAAGCGTTGGGTGGCGGTAAAAAATCAAACATGGCATTGGGTAGCGCAGGATTGATCTGCCAATCGGAAAATGATGCCACGTACTGCGGCGTGCCTTCTTTGTTTTTATAAGTAATGGAAAATTTGGCAGGAAGATTATAAGCGTCATTGCTTATCCAGAACTGCAAGTTGAAGTCCTTAGATACAGCGATAATGTGAAAATATTCTTTGCCATCAAATTTGACGATGCCGAGATACCGAACAGAGTCTGAACTTTCAAGCAGATCATCAGTAAACGCAGGATAGAAAAAATCGCCGGCAGGGAAATCAAAGTCATACATCTTGTGCAGGCTATCGATCATTTGTATCGAATTGCCCGGTGTTTTTATCAGGCCATAATTGTTTTCGTCATAAGAATAATAAGCTAGTTGATCGCCATTGTACAAAAACTGCCGGTGACCATGAATGCCATGCACATTGACCATCATTTTCGACTGGCCGGACAAATAAACGTCATAGCTGGTAAAGTGTTTTACCAACCCGTAGGACGGGTCCCAGTCGTCGATCGCAGCATTCAGCTTAAAACTGCAGGACTCCAGGTCGCCGATCACATCACTCATCCTGTCGATGATAAGTATCGCCAGGGTATCCTGCTGCTTCTTTTGAGCATGGACATTTACAAAAAACAGCGCCAAAAAAGAACCGATAAATATTGCTTTCATACCGTGAGGTTTAGACACCATTAAATAGTTTTTTGAAAACCGAGAGTATCATTTAGGAAAAACATGCTCTTTATAATACAGATTAGAGAACAAGAAGTTGTGGGAACAGGAAAATTTTGGAGATGCGGGCTGTGTACGATGTACGAAGTAATTTCGGGTGCATTACACTGAAAAATTTCGTACTTCGTACACAATTCCTTTATGACGAATGATTGAAGTACTACAAAACCGCCAAAATATTCCTGCTGCCCCTACATTTATACAAACCACATAAAGCGCATTATGCTAGCCAAAAAGTTACACAAACCCTTATGCATCGCCTTAGCTGTAGCAGCTTTGAATGCAAAAAGTTCCGCACAGGGATTTTTGAAAGCCGACAATCAACGTATCGTAAATGAAAAAGGAGAAAATGTTTTGCTCCGCGGCATTGGCCTCGGTGGCTGGATGCTGCAGGAAGGCTACATGCTGCACGTCAACAAGGAGGGCCAGCAGCACCTGATCAAGGCAAGGATCGAATCATTGATCGGTGCCGAAAAAACCAATGAATTTTACGATGCATGGCTCGCCAACCACACAACGAAAGCAGATGTTGATTCTCTGAAAAAGTGGGGATTCAATTCTATTCGCCTGCCAATGCATTACAATCTTTTCACTTTGCCTGTTGAGCAGGAAAAAACACCGGGTGAAAATACCTGGCTCGCCAAAGGTTTTGCGCTCACTGACAGTTTGCTTGCGTGGTGCAAGGCTAATCAAATGTACCTGATCCTCGACCTGCACGCGGCGCCGGGAGGACAGGGCAATGACCTTAACATTTCTGATCGTGACGGTTCCAAGCCTTCTTTGTGGGAAAGTGAAGCGAACCAGCAGAAGATGATCGCACTTTGGAAAAAACTGGCAGATCGTTACAAAAACGAACCATGGATCGGCGGGTATGATATCATTAACGAACCAAACTGGGGGTTTGATGACCTTGCCAACGACAAGAACGGCACTAAAGAACAACACAACGTTCCGCTGAAAAAACTGATGCAGGATATTACGAAAGCTATCCGGGAAGTAGATCAAAAACACATCGTTATCATTGAAGGAAACGGCTGGGGCAACAATTACAATGGCATTTTACCTACATGGGATAATAATATGGTGTTGAGCTTTCACAAATACTGGAACCACAATGATGTTAATTCCATCAAACATATGCTTGATGCCCGCAGAAAATACAATGTTCCCATATGGATCGGAGAAACAGGTGAAAACTCAAACGTTTGGTACACAGAAGCCATCCGGTTAATGGAAACTCAGAATATCGGCTGGGCATGGTGGCCGCTGAAAAAAATCGGCAACAATCAACCGGAAGAAATCAAATCAAATCCTGACTATGATAAAGTTGTAGGTTATCTAAATGGAAATGGTGCAAAACCAGATGCCACCGAGGCATACAACGGCTTGATGAAACTGGCGACGGCTTCCAAAGCCGGCAATACCGTGGTTCATACAGACGTAATAGATGCAATGTTCAGGCAACCATTTAGCGACGGCGCAGTTCCTTTCAAAACTCATACTATATCGAATGGTGCTGTGATAAATGCTGCGGAGTATGATTTAGGAAAAAATGGCGTTGCTTATTTTGACAAGGACACAGCCGACTACCATGTTTCAAAAGGAAGCCGTGGCGGCAATCGTGGCAGAAGTTTCCGCAATGACGGCGTAGACATCTTCAGGGATTCTGCAGACGCGAAAAACCATTATGTAGGAAGCACAGAAGCTGGCGAGTGGTTACAATACACTGTAGACGTTTCCAAAGCAGGAAATTATTCCTTACGTATAAATGTTACCGCGGCAACCGATAAGGGAAACGTAAGCCTGAGCGTTGACGGTAAAAACACAATTGCAAACGCAAAAATACCGACTGCTACAACATGGCAATCCGTTGACCTCGGCAAAGTCAATCTTAGCAAAGGAAAACATGTGCTCAGGTTATTAATAAATGAAGGCGGGTTTAATTTAAAAGATCTGCAGTTTGAGGTGAAGAAATAGGCCGGCGGAAAACTATGAAGTATGAGGTATGAAGTATGAAATAAAAGTGCTGGCTCTAAAGAATTCATACCTAATATTTCATACTTCATAGTTCATAGTTCGTACCCACTTATAAAACCGATTAAACATAACTTTTTAGAAAATTCAAAATTGTCATTCAAAATCCACGAAACACCTTTTATATTTACGTTTTAACCAACTGATTGCTTCGCTGATGAGGAAGACACTGACGACAATACTGTTGCTGTTTTTTGCAACGATAATCTTTGCCCAAAACCAGATTGGTGTTCCGTCGATTACCAATTTCTCCAAACAGGTTTATGAAGCCGGCAAACAAACACGCTGCATTGCGCAGGACAAACGTGGCATTATGTATTTCGCCAACGATGATGGATTGCTGGTTTACGATGGCACTTACTGGAACACCTACCCACTTCCTAATAAAAGCATCGTCCGTTCTTTAATGATAGAAGATGAAAAGATCTACGTGGGAGGCCAGCAGGAATTTGGTTATTTCTATTTCAACAACAACAATACACTCGCCTATCATTCTTTTAAAAGCATTATTCCTCCAAAGGAAAATGAGTTCACCGATGTTTGGAACGTGATCAAATGGGGCGACGATATTTTTTTCCGCTCCGCAAAAAGAATATTCTGGCTGCACAATAATACCATCAAAGCATACGAAAGCATTAACTGGGGTTTCCTGGGAACAACAAAAAACCTGCTTGTTGCTGAACAGTTTGAAATGGGCCTCGTATATTTTTCTGATGGCAAATGGATACCACTGCCACATGGCGAAGACTTTAAAGGACATAATACTGTCGTAAAAGCGATCACAGATTTTACGGGAAACACATCGCTGATAACAACATTGAAAAATGGTTTGTACACCATACGCGATAAAGACATTCAAAAATTCAGCTCTCCAGACATAACTTCCATAAGCAAGGAAAATCTTTATTCAGCCTGCGTTTTAGATGCGAACCTTACTGCATTGGCAACAAATCTCAGCGGCTTATACATTATGAATAGCCAGGGAAAGATCGTGCAACATCTGACCAAGAAAGATGGCTTACAGAAAAACAATATCATGTATGTTTTTGCGGACAGGGACAAAAATTTGTGGCTCGGTCTTGACAATGGCATCGATCTTATTGCACATGACAATGCCATCACACACATTAATCCAGACAACGACAACAAGAGCCCGGGTTATGCAGCTACTGTTTTCAAAAACAGTTTGTACCTCGGAACTGCTACCGGTGTGTATCGAGCGCCCTTGCAAAATCCCGATCAACTGAATGAAACATCCGGGCCGTTTAATATTGTAGAAAAAAGTCCGGGACAGGTATGGGGCATGAACGTGGTAAATGATCACTTGCTGATCAGTCACAATGAAGGCGCGTACATTGTGAACGGCAATACTGCTTCACCGCTTGATGAGACAACAGGCTTTTGGTTATTCAGACCACTGAGCTCGCAAACGCCCTCTCCTCTTATGCTTGCAGGCACATACAATGGCATCAATCTCTATAGTTATGAAAATGGAAATTTTGTAAACAAGAAACAACACACGCATTTTGAATCGGCGAAATTTATAGCGGTTGAAGGAGACATAATCTGGGCCGCTCACCCATATAAAGGGTTGTACAGAATCTATTTTGATTCAGCAGGCATGCCACAGAACAAACCTTACAACGATAAGAATAAAATACTGTCAGAGAATCATAACCATGTTTTTAATGTTCAGGGAAAAATTGTACTCACCAGTGGCAAAGGCTTTTTTGAGTATGATCCTAAGATCGATGATTTTAAAAGATCAGACTTCTTTACAAAGATATTTGGCAATACCGGTGTGTCTTATTTAAAAGAAGATGCGCATCAAAACATTTGGTTCATACAGGACAAAAAGCCCGGCGTTATTGACTGTAGCAATCCCGGCCATCCAAAGCTCGTGTACATTCCAGAGCTGAATAATGTTACGATGACGAACGGCGAAGAATTCATTTATCCTTACAATAGCAACAATGTACTGATTGGCGGAGAGGAAGGCTTCTACAATGTGGATTACGAAAAATACAAGAACAACAAGCGCTCCGTGAGTATATTGTTAAGGCAGATAACAGCATCTGGCAAAACAGACAGCCTGATCTTTGGAGGCTATCTGTCGCTGAAAGACTCTGCCACTTCTGCGGAGACGGTTAAGTTTTCACAGAATATTTCTTACAAATACAACTCCGTTCACTTCGAATTTTCATCACCCATCTTCGTGCAGGAAGCTGCTTACAGTTGCCGTTTAAAAGGCTTTGAAAGTGAATGGTCCCCATGGTCGAAGAAGGCGGAGAAAAGCTATACCAATCTACCTTCCGGCGATTACACCTTCGAAGTAAAGGCAAAAGATGATTTGGGAAATCTCTCGCCGGTAAGTTCTTTTTCATTCACTGTTTTGCCTCCATGGTACAGAACGATTGTTGCATACCTGGTTTACCTTTTATTGTTTGCCTATGTGATCTATTGGTTCTACAAAAGACAACAGCAAAAGTATTTACTGAATCAAAAAATAAAATTACAAAAGCAACAAGAGCAACATGAGGCCGAGCAGGAACGCCTGCAATTCGACCACCAGCGTGCGCTTGAAAAAAATGAAAGAGAGATCATACAACTTCGAAATGAAAAGCTGGAAGCGGAGGTGGCGCATAAGAATACAGAACTTGCTTCCAACACCATGACGCTATTGCAAAAGCGAGAGGTGCTTAACAAAATAAAAGAAGAACTTGTTCCATTAAAAGAACTTGAGTTAGAGAAAGAATCAAAACGCGTTCGCAAAATTATTAAGCTGATCAATGACCAACTCGAAACGGATGATGACTGGGATCGATTTGCGAATTATTTTGATAAAGTGAACAATGATTTTCTGAAAACGCTGAAGGATAAACATCCGCAGTTGACAGCAACAGACCTCAAGCTGTGTGCATATTTGCGCATCAATCTTTCATCAAAAGAAATTGCGAATCTGTTAAACATCTCTATTCGTGGTGTAGAAACTAGTCGCTATCGTTTGCGTAAAAAACTTGATCTGCCAAATGAAACGGGGCTATTTGATTTTTTGGCGACTGTTGGTGAATAATACATGGCCCACGGATGACAGGGATTGGACTGATTTACACGGATCTTTTCTTATATACTTAGTCTCCGCTGACGTTCCAGACAGTTTTTATTTTTAGTTTTCTAATTTACCACTAAGACACTTAGGGCACAAAGCTTCACTAAGAGATGTTCAATTTTTACGAACCCTTAGTGTGGCTTAGTGTCCTTAGTGCCTTAGTGGTAAAAAACTGTTGATGCGTTTTCGCAAACTTTTACAAACAGGCTCTTATTTGAAGTTCGAAATACTTACCACTAAGGCACTAAGGACACAAGATTCACTAAGATTTATAACTGCAACAACACTCTCTTCCCGTAATACTTTACCACTTTTCCTTCGTCATTGCCAACAAGCTTTATATTGAAATTTCTCGTTTGCAGCACGCCCGGAAATTTCCCTTTACGATCTAAAATTTCCAATTGACGTTTTGCGTTGTTCCATTTGAAGGTGATTGTCGCATACGCGCCTTTTTCGTAATTGTAATTGTCGCTTTCATCTTCATACAATGTAAATTCACCATCGGCACCTGGATACACACGTATGCCAAGCGTAGAGTCTGCGTGTTCCAATGCGTATTGCTTGGACGCTGCAATAGGTAACACGCTTCCTGCTTTTACAAATACCGGAATAACATCGACAGGTGTTTGTTTTGAAATTTGCTGGCCGCCTTTTATTCTTTCACTCGTCCAGAAATCGAACCAATCTGTGCCAGATGGCAAATAAACTGTTGTTGTTTTTACATTGCTGAAATCTGTTTTGGCTGCGCCTTCTGCCCTGCTGTTATACAATGAATCTGTTACCGGGCAAACAAGCAATGATTTACCAAACATGTATTGATTATCGATGTCCCACACTTTTTTATCAGATGCAAAATCCATCGCAAGGGCACGCATCATTGTTGAGTGCTGCGATGTCACCTGCCATGCACTTGAGTAGATGTAAGGCAACAATTGATATCGCAGATTGATGTATTTTTCTACGGCATCAAATGCCCAATCGCCTCTGTTACCAAGCTGATAGATTTCGCGGGGAGTATTGGTTCCATGTGAACGTAGCATCGGACAGAACGTACCGAACTGGAACCAGCGCACATACAATTCCTGATACGCCGGATCTTTTATGCCCAGAGGATATTTAGTACCGCTGACAAATCCACCAACATCTGTGTTCCAGTAAGGAATACCGCTAAGCGAAAGGTTACAACCCGCTGCGATTTGCGCACGCAGCACATCCCATCTTCCCTGGATATCACCGGACCATGTCATGGTTCCGTAACGTTGTTGGCCAGCAAAAGCTGAACGCGTTAAGATGAAAACCCGTTTGTCTTTTGTATATTGTTTTTGATGATCGCTCACACCACCGGTTGATGCAATTGGAAAAGCATTTTCTACTTTTTTAAAGGAACCCGCATAGGTCCGTTGCGCGTCTCTAAGCGAGTCGGGGCCTCCTTTCTCGGGTTCGGTAGCATCGAGCCACCAACCATCCATGCCCAGTGTATAAATATCGTTTTGCATGTGGCTCCAGTAAATGTCGCGTGCAGCAGGATTAAAAGCATCATACACTTTTACATTCTTCTCCGGCCATGTTTGAAAATTGAACAACATGTTTTTTTCTTCCAGCTCCTTATAAATTTTTGTTTTGTAACCAAAGGATGGCCAAACAGAAATAATGATGTGCGCATTCAAGCTGTGCACGCTATCGATCATTTTTTTCGGATCAGGAAAATGTGGATTGCCAAATCTTACAGCGTTCCAGTCGGCCCAGTCTTCACCCCAGTATTGCCAATCCTGCACAATTCCATCAAGCGGCACTTTCAGCGCACGATAGTGATTTACAACATCCAGCAATTCATTTTGACTTGTGTATCGCTCCCTGCTTTGCCAATAGCCAAATACCCATTTTGGAAACATCGGCACTTCGCCTGTGAGCAAGCGATATTGAGCAATGATGCTGTCCGCATTTGCGGCTTTTACAAAATAGTAATCGATGCAATTGGCAATCTCAGATTGCAGTGAAGCGATGTTATTCGCGTCATTGAAAACTGTTGCAGATGAGTTATCCCAGAGTATGCCGTAGTTTTTTACGGATTGAAAAAATGGAACTGCAATACGCATGTTCTCCTGCTTTAACAACAGCTGCTGATTGCGCTGATTCATGTGCCCGTTCTGAAATTGGCCAAAGCCGTAGATAGCTTCGTCTTGTTCTAAATGAAAAGACTGTTTGATCTTGAAAGTATTTTCATTGCCATCTTTTACGGGTGCAAAGCTGCTGCTATTTTCTTCAAGGAATACGGCACCTGCGCTGTTACCAAATTGTAATTGGCCCGACTTTACATCAATGATAACTTTTACATTTTTGCTTCTAATGTCCAATACTTCTTTGCCTTCAGTAATTGCAACAGCTAATTTTTCCGGTTTGCCAATAACACTGAAACTTTTTGTTTCGGCAGCCGTGCCTACAGGATATTTTTTTACATGAACGATGTTATTGTTGAAGAATGTGACTTCAGTGGTAATGCCGTTAATGTTTATTGAAATGCCGTTTGTGACGCGGGTGTAGGTTTGGGCCTTGGCAAATGTGAGTAATAAGACAAGAGCAAATGAGAGCGTAAATTTTATTTTGTGCTTTTGCATAAGTTTGATTAGTTATTCATGACGATGCAAGCTTCAGGATTTACCACTGAGACATGGAGACCACTAAGTTTTTTTTTAAACCACAGAGTTAACAGAGATTTTTTTCACAGAGGAAACGGAGACTAGTGCAATACCCTTCTTCTCTTCTTCTTCCGTGATTAATTGCCTATTCCAGGACTATTCTCCTTCACTCCGTGAAAAAAAACTCCTTTCCTCTGTGGTAAAAAAAATGCTGAACACTTAGTGTAACCCCAAGTCCTCAACAACGATCTTGCTTCCTTTTGCTTCTAATGTTTTACCGATAACTTTTTTTGAAGACAAAGCCGCAGCAGTTGGTTGTTGTCCACCGATAAACAGTTGCAATTTTTCAGGTACCTGCACTCTTGTTCCTTTATCATCAACGATTGACAATTGCCTTGCTGCTAAAGTGAACTTCACCGTTTTCTTTTCTCCTGCTTTTAAATGAATGCGTTCAAAACCTTCCAGCGCTCTGATCGGTGCTTTCATATCGGAACCATGTTTTATGTACAGTTCAACCACTTCATCGCCATCTGTCTTACCCGTATTTTGCACATCAACGCTCACAGTAACAGGTTTACCCGTTGTAACCGAAGAAGGAACTACAAAGTTTGAGTAAGCAAATGTTGTATAGCTTAATCCATAGCCAAAGCCATATAAAGGCTCGCCAGAAAAATAACGATACGTGCGGTTGTTCATGCTATAGTCAGTGAACGAAGGCAATTGATCAGTCGACTTATAAAATGTAACCGGCAAACGACCTGCAGGATTATAATCACCAAACAATACATCAGCAACAGCTTCGCCGGTTGCCTGGCCGCCATACCACGCATTCACGATCGCGGGAATATTTTCAGCTTCCCACGGCGTTGCCAATGCACTGCCTGTCATCATTACAAACACGATTGGTTTTCCTGTTGCTTTCAATGCTTTCAGAAAAGCAGTTTGCACATGAGGAAGATCAATAGAAGTTCTATCGCCACCTTCAAAGCCTTCAATTTTTACAGGCATTTCCTCTCCTTCCAATGAAGGTGTAATACCACCAACGAAAACGATCACATCAGCATCTTTCACTTTACTTGCAATCGCTGTAAAATCCACATTCTCTTTATTGGTTACGAAATCTGTTCCTGTTTCAAATGTCACCTCGGCGCTGCTTCCAAGTTTATCTTTTATGCCTTGCAAAACAGTTGTCGTCTTTGTCGGGAACCCATTGTAATTCCCCAGCACACTAATGCTGTCATCTGCGTTTGGTCCAAGCACTGCAATCTTCTTAACGGACTTTGAAAGTGGCAACAAATTGTTGGCGTTCTTCAACAAAACGATTGACTCTCTCGCCATTAACAATGCCTGTGCTTTGTGTGGAGCACTTTCCAATATCGATTCAGGAATGCTGCTGTAGCTCACCATTGAAGCAGGATCGAACATGCCGAGGCGGAACCTTATTTCAAACAAGTGCTGCACTGATTCATCTATCTTACTTTCGCTAATCAATCCTTGCTTTACAGCATTTATGAGGGTTGTATAAGTATGTCCGCATTCAACATCTGTTCCGTGAATCACTGCATCCGCCGCCGCCGCAGTGGCATCTGTGCTTGTTTTATGGCCTTTGAAAAAATCATCTATCGCGCCACAATCAGAAGTCACATAACCGTGAAACTTCCATTTGTTGTACAAAATATTTGTCATCAGCAGATCATTGCCGCAGCATGGTTGTCCGCCAAATGCGTTGTACGCACACATTACTGAGGCAACTTTTGCATCAACCACCAAATCATGAAAGGCCGGTAAATAAGTATCTGCAAGATCGTAATTGCTCACCGCTACGTTGAATGAATGTCTTGTATTTTCTGGTCCGCTGTGAATGGCGAAGTGTTTTGCGCAAGCTGTTATCTTCAAATATTTAGGATCATTTCCCTGGAAGCCTTTTACAAGTTGTGTGCCCATTTGAGCCGTTAGATACGGATCTTCCCCGTAGGTCTCTTGTCCTCTTCCCCATCTTGGATCTCTGAAAATATTAATGTTGGGCGTCCAGAAAGTCAGGCCCTGGTAAATATCTCTCGAACCTTGTTTTTCATAAGCATGATGCACAGCTCTTGCCTCTGTTGAAACGATATCAGCGGTTTTAAACATTGCTTGTTTGTCAAATGTTGCAGCCAACCCTATCGCCTGCGGAAACACTGTTACATGCTTGCCTGATCTTCCAACACCATGAAGACCTTCGTTCCACCAGTTGTAAGCAGGAACATCCAATCTGTTAATAGCCTCAGATTTGTTCATCATCTGGCTCACCTTCTCTTCCAGTGTCATTCTTTTCACCAGGTCCTTAGCTCTGTCTTCAAAGGAATAAGAAGTGTTTTTGTAAACGGGTGTTTGCGCATGCGCTGAAAGCATAAGGAGTGATGCACACGCGATTAGTAATTGTTTGTAGAACATTGTTGTGAGTTATAAGTTCTGAGTTGTTTGTTGTTAGTTTATAGTTGTTAGACTTCTATTTCTTAGTTCAATGTCATTTCTTTAAGAGCATTTAATAACATCGTTTCTGTTCAACAAGGCTTCGACAAGCTCAGCCTGACACCGTGAACGAGCTGTCAGGCTGAGCTTGTCGAAGCATTCTCGCTAACGAGCGACATCGAATTTCTTAATTGAAAATTCGCCCGCTTGCACCCAACTAATTTTCAATTTTCGACTTTCAATTTTCAATTCCTCTTCGGTATTTTCTCTGTAAACTGAATCTCTTTCCTCAGCATTTTCGTTGCCTGACCCGCGAGCCACAAATAATAATCACTGCCAAGATCACTATCTATTGCAACGAATGGACTTGCGCCAACAGGCACCTCAGTCGCACATTTAAAAATGGCCGTTCCTTCGTCTATCTCGTCAAACATAGCTAGGTAAAGCATTTCAGCTCCACTGCCAATGTAGCTTGAAAACTGTTTCCAATAAAAACTTCCGCGATTTCTTGGAATCGGTTTTGAATTCTTCGCCATGTTCAACCATGAAAAACCGGGAAACGCCAGCGGCGCATAATCCACTTTATTTTCTTTGCACCATGCGATATCATCTTTCACCAATTGAGCATAAGGCCCAAATGTATTTTCGTTAAAGCGTCCCACAAACCACGGCATTACTACATCGCATTTGCGAATGAGATGATGAAGCATTGTATCGCTGATCGCATCCTTCTCCAGCTTGCGCCATTGTGTCGGCACGCCTATCAACACGCTGAACCCTTTTTGAATCAATGCATCAATAATGATCTCCGCCTCTTTAAAACCATATTTTCTTCTATCGTTGAAACCAACACCCCACACAGCTACCAATGGTTTGCCATTGTGAAACAAATATGACGAATTTGTTTTCCTTTCTTTTATATCATAGGTTGAAGAGATGTAATCAATATCCTTCAATACCAATTGTTCATCGCCGGGCTCCATGCCGCTCAGATCATACATGATACTGATGGCGCGGTTGTTTATGTTCGCTGCATGAATAGCTGAGTTAAAAACTTTATTCAGTTGGTTATAACTTTTTGCTCTCTTTATTTCAGCCACAAATCGCTGCACAAATACGCCATCAATGCCATACTCACGCATCCAGCGAAAATGTGTGTTTACAGATGATTCATCATACGAACTGAAAACATACGCAGGGCTATCATTTGCAAACTTGAAATCGGTTTTATAAATCTTGTCGTACTCTGAAACATCCGGCCACATATCTACTTTGGTGGAACCAGGATGAAAACCATCACGTCCAAGGTAATGATACCAGCCTCTGTCTGCCCCGTCGCCGGGCGCACTGAACCAACCTTGATAACCTGCCATCGCAAGCGTTTTATACGAGTCGTATTTTTTTTCGGCAATATAAAAATCTTTATCAACTGCGTGCAATATAAAGTCGACAATTTGTGTAGGATTCGGGAAACTATGTGGGTGATGCTTAAATCCCTTTTTAATAACAACCTTTATTTCGCCACCTTCTGCCTTTATTTTGTTTTCGAAAGGAATCGCTTGTTCTGCAGGTGGAACGTATTCATCGTTTTCTGCGCAAAGTATCAGGATGGGATAATGACCCTTTGCAATTGCTTTCGTTTTATCGATGGGACTTCCTTTAAAATTCTGAATATCTGCTTTGCTTTTAAGATTATAAGCTGCCATAAAATCCTTCGTCATCTGGCTGATGTCCTTATCCATATCTCTTGCGAGCACTTTACAATCGAGTAAGGGATTGTCAACATACACGGCACTAACTTTATCAGGATTTACAGCGGCCCAGTTGAGCGCATACACACCGCCGCGACTCATGCCTTCGAGCACTCCTTTTTGACCAAGCCCTGCTTTATGAAGCAGTGCATACAGTTTGTTCCATGTGTTTATCGCAACTTTGTTGCCCATCAATTCTGCAACGTCACAATAGATAAGATGAAAGCCGCGCTCAAGCAATGCTATGTCTGTTTGCGGTTCATGTGCCCAGAATCTTGCGCGCCATATCCACGGTGCATTTTTAGCAACGCGTTTAGGTTTAACCACTTTGCAGTCGTGGCCGTCAATTTTAAATTCGGCACAGGCGTAACCTTTGAAATCAGTTGTTGTGTATGGTTGTTTGAAATTACTGAACAAATCAAACTGCGTATCCATGTTTTGTGTGATCTGTTGAAATAGTCTTTTCGCAACTATTCCCGCGCCATCTTTATTTGGATGAATTTTATCAGGAAACAATTCAGGTTTATCAGTAAGTAACGAATGAATATCGAGGAGTTCAACACCTTCTTCATATGCTGCTTTTTGAATGCGTGGCGTCACTTCTTCTACAATCGTTTTGTCCCAGATCTGCATGGTATCTGTTTCAAAAGATTTAAAAGGCAGCAACACGATTACTCTCGGGTGACTTGGTAGTGAACTAAAAGAGCGGATCATGTCTCGTGTGTCCTGTGTTAATTCATTATAAAAAGGACGATTGATTGCTTTTGCATCGTTGCCTCCAAGATCAATAAAAACAATGTCCGGATTGCTTTGCAATGCGACTTTGTAAGCGTCTGTGTTCCAGTAAGGATAGTTGCCATGCTTTAGCATGGTAGTACTGCTTACTCCAAAATTATTGACGACGTAAGTTTTCCCAAGTAGTGCCTGTAGCTGGCCGGGAAATGAATTTTCTTTTGGATTCTCGATCCTCGCTCCTTCTGTGATGCTGGCACCAATGCAAGTGATGCGTTTCACCTGTGCTTGCACAGCAATGCTAAAAAGAAACAATGCGCTGGTTAATATCCTTTTCATGTTGGTCATTTTTTTTGCTGAACAGACTGACTTGCGCGGATATGTTACAGGCATTGTTGTTTCGGAGACTTTGGCGGTGCGAAAGGGCGAATGCGATTCGCCCTTTCGTACCCCATTTTCAATTGACGCTCCCTGCTTTCCCTTTAACAACACCTGCTTCATTAAATGCATCTATCGAAAAATAATACGGCAAATCAGCATTCAGGCTTCTTATTGTGATTTCATTTTTTCCGTAAACAATATAGTTTTCGTACAACTTGTTTTTATCCGTTCCGAAACGAATGTTATAACCCGTTGCATTTACATCTTTGCTCCATGTAAGTTTTACAATGGCCCTGTCCTTATCTCTTTCGATATTGAATGATGTAATTGCTTTTGCAGCTTTTACATTTGCTTTTCCAAACACACGCAAATCAGACACTGCAAATTTTCCCGAAGGAACTTGTATGTTTGTTAGTCTCACATAGCGCAATTGCAATGGGCTTTGCAGTTGTATATAGTCATGTGGCGCATCAACATTGTTTTGTGATTTGTCCACAATTGTTTTCCAGTTTTTGTTGTCAGCAGAGTATTCCAGTTTGTATTGGTACGCCATATTTTCCGTGCGGCCCAAGATGGAAGTATTCTGTTCGGCGAAATTGATTTGAATTGCCTGAGCAGTCTCAATGCTGCCGAGATCAACAGTTATAAATTCGCCTTTATTATTTGTTGCTGCGCTCCACCATGTTCTTATGTCTTCATCTGTTGCAGCTTGCGGTAGATGATCGTTCAAAGAAGAGGATGTCTCCACTTTCTTGTTGTACGAAAGCAACATCCAACCAGGAAACAGTTCTGCAGCGGTTGTTATTTTTTTCGATGGTATCATCATCGGGTAATCGCCAAATCCGGTGTAAGCGGTCATTTCACCGTCTTTGTCAAAGAACACAGGAAACAAAGACAAACGTCTTTCAAACATGTGTTTTACAGAAATGGTTACTGTGCCGATGTGCCAGTAGTTACCATATTTATCTTTAAATGTACTGCCATGTCCTGCACCGTTTGCAAAGCCTTCCGGCTTGTAAGCAAAGGGATTGTTTTTACTCAACACAAATGGCCCGAGCGGTTTGTCAGAAACATACAATCCATCAGCATAGCTTTTGAATTGTGTGCCGGGACAAGCATACTGCAAATAATATTTGCCGTTGTATTTGTTCACCCATGAACCCTCCATCCATGGTGCTGCTGTGCCATCATTATAGTCGCCAGGTCGCTCCCATCCATATTTTGCGGTATTCGCATAAATGGTATTCGCTGCTTTTCCTATCGGTTGCAATTTGTTGTGCAGATCAAGTTCTATCGCATGTAATGGTTCCTTATCAGAACAACCATAATAATAATACAGTCGATGATCATCATCGAGAAACAACATGGGATCTGTTGTTGAAATAGGAAACTTGTCTGTCACCAGTTCCCAACTATCAGTTTTGGGATCTTTGGTTTTATAAATTTTATGAGAGGCATTGCCGGAAGCATTGAAATAAATTTCATCGTCAACCACTACTGCAGTTGGCGCGTAATCTTCCAGCGGTAAAATATTGCTCTTAATGAGATCCCATTTGACGAGATCGGTTGAATGAAAATATCCGCCCGATTTGGAGGCAAACAAATAATATTCTCCCTTGAACAAAATCATCGAGGGATCTGCTGCTTCTCTTCTGGAAGGGGTGTCCAGGCAAAAGCGGTAACTAAGGTTTAGGGGATTGCAAATTGTCGTAGCAGGTGTTTTTCCTTGTGCATGTGCGCTACTGAAAACTACCATTGCTCCAAGAATGAAGAGAATTCGTTTCATGTTGGTCATTTGATGGAGCACGAATTTAATAATAACTGAACCAATTGAATAAACTGAATAGACTGAATAAACTGAAGCTTATTATCAATTTTGCCGTTTGACGTTCAACGCCTCAGTTTATTCAGTCCATTCAATTGATTCAGTTACTCCACCGGCTTCGTCGGCCTGTTCGCTGTAAGCGGAATTGTTTTCTTCAACATTTTTCCGCCATCGTTTGTCAGGCGCAAATAGTAATCTGAAGAGCATGCTGTTCCGTCTTCATCCAATGCTAAGAAACCAGAACCCGCAGGAACATCAGCTTGTGTAGCTGCTGTTTTCGCAATCTGATTGCTTTCGTTGTATTCATCAAACATGGAAATGTAAATACCTTGCACGCCTAATTTAACCATGTTGTAAAATTGTCTCCACATGAAATCACCGTGTGCACGAGCTCTTCCTTGTAAGTCACCCGGTAAAACACAAGGTTGATAATCGATGCCGTTCTTTTTGCAATACGCCAGGTCAGGTGTATTTGTGTTGATGTAGAAATTATCTTCTTCTATAATGGTGCCCATACGGCCCACCATCCATGGAGAAAGCATATTGAATGCACTGTACACGCTAAGGAAACCACTTCTTGAATCACTGTTCTGATTCAACCAATGAGTAGGAACTCCACCAATTACATAACAGCCCTGATCCTTGAAAAACTTGATCACATCAAGACACTGCGCCGTAGTAAAATTGTGGTTGTTGTCATTAAAGCCAAAGCCCCAGATACAAACTACAGGTTTGCCATTTTGTTTTGCATACATGGAAGAAGCAGTGTAGGCTTTCATTTTATTTGTCCAGTCGGTCTTCATTTCCGTTTGCATATTTGTCCATCCGCTCACATCATACATGATGTAGAATTTCACGCCGTATTTTTCAGCGGAAGCTTTTACTTTAACGGTAACTGCATCGCGAATAGGACCTTCACCGCCGGTTGGATTGAAGCGTTGTAGTGCCGCGCAGTCAATGCCGTATTTCTGCATCCATGAGAATTGTACATCTACTGATTGATCATCGTAAGATGAAAACAACGTTGCAGGCTCGCCGTTATTTAAATTTGCAAACGCAGTTGGATATTTGTTTGTGTACTCCTTCATGTCTGGCCAAGACACCATGCCTTTGTTTGTGGGAGAAGGAATTTTGGACCAATCCTGCGTCCAATGCCACCATCCGTTTATTGGAGAGTTGTCACCTTTACAGGCAAACCATCCCTGGTAGCCTACGGTTATTTTACCTACCACATCACCAGTCGGTGATGGCCAGGTTACAGGAGGGTTTGTTCCTCCTCCGTTACCACCTCCGTTGCCGCCACCACCATTAGGATTAGTAACAGGCGTGCTTTTTGAGCAGGCGGCAAAAAGAAGAACTGCTGTTGATATGCTGAGAGATAGCTTAGCTATATTTTTCATGCTGTCGTTGTTTTTTAGTTAGTTCCTTTTCTTGTTTGGAAAACCATTTTAATATTTCCATTTGGCGTGTACCCTAAAGTATCTACGCAAATAGATCTTAGCCAGTCATTGCCTGAAATGGCTGAAGTATGATAAAAAGCATACCACTGACCTTTGTACTCTACAATAGAGCCGTGATCGGTAGAGCTGCCTGTTTGATCGATGTAAACACCTTTGTATGTCCATGGACCCAAAGGACTACTGCTGGTTGCGTAGCGCATGCGATTACCTCTGTTGTTTGCACTGTAATTATCGGCATACGACAGGTAATAAATGCCGTTGCGTTTATGCACCCATGTTGCTTCGTGAAAATCGACAAGGCCCGACATGTTACTCATGCTGCCGTCAACCTCCATCATGTTGTCTTTTAATTTTCCGCCCATGCATTTTCCACCGCCACCGTAATATAAATAAGCTTTGCCATCATCATCTACAAACACACATGGATCGATGAGCGATTCAAGTCCATCAATGTATTTCTGCACAACGAAATTACTTGCAGGCTTGGTGCTGGTAGCCACTCCTATCTTCCAGGTGTTGTTCCATGGAGAGCCGCTTGGGTGCGGAAAATAAAAGTAGTAAGTACCGTTTTTATAAGCACAATCAGGCGCCCACATAAAGTTGCCATCGGGTGTGCTCCATGGCACATCACTTGCCTGCAATATCTGACCTTCGTCGCGCCAGGTAACCATGTCATCAGTAGAAAAAACGTGGTATTGATCCATCAGGTCACAACCACGCGGCGGATCAATATCGTGAGAGGGATATACATACAACCTTCCATCCGCCCATACGTGGGCAGATGGGTCGGCTGTGTACATGTTGGTAATAAAAGGATTCTTATGTTGATGGTCAAAGACGCTCGGTTGTTTCGGTGGTGTCGGAGCAGGGTCATCTTTGTGTGATGAACATGCGGTGAGGCTCAAAAGTGCGATGATGCCGATATAATGTTTAGAGATTTTCATTTCGAATTAATAATTAATAATTAAGAATTAATAGGGTGCGTCACTAATTGTATACGGCATTTTGGTGGTGTAAGAGGGCGAATGCAATTCGCCCCTACCATTTTCAATTTTTCGTACAGACAAGGCATGCCTTGTCTCTACAATTTTCAATTACTTGCTGCTTACTTCTTTCTTCTCTTCAATCACTCCCATTGTTTGTTGTACTTTCTTAATGGTGCCGTCTTCATTGTAGAATAATTTGTCAACACAAATTGATCTCAGCCAATCGTGATGTGACAAAGCGCTATTATGATAGAATGCATACCATTGCCCTTTGTATTCTACAATGGAACCGTGGTTGGTGTAGCTGTCTGTTGGATCCATATAGATGCCCTGATATTTCCATGGGCCCAATGGACTTGAACTTGTTGCATAACGCATTTGATTGTGTTTGCCGTCTTTATCATGATTGTCTGAGTAAGACAGATAATACACGCCATTGCGTTTATGCACCCATGAAGCTTCGTGGAAATCTTCAAGGCCCTCCATCTTTGTTAATTGCCCGTCAATTTCCATCATGTTGTCTTTCAATTTTCCGCCCATGCATTTTCCGCCGCCACCATGGTAGAAGTAAGCTTGTCCGTCATCATCAACAAACACACAAGGATCGATCAAAGATTCAATGCCTTGTATGTAACCTTGCACTTTAAAATCTCTTGCAGGATACTTACTTGTAGCCACGCCTATCTTCCAGGTGTTGTTCCATTCAGTACCGCTTGGATGCGGGAAATAGAAATAATAAGTGCCATTTTTGTAAGCACAATCCGGCGCCCACATAAAGCCGCCTTCTTTTCTGCCCCATGAAACCTGGCTGGATTCAAGGATCTGTCCTTCATCGCGCCAGTGTACCATATCGTTAGTGGAGTACACGTGGTATTTATCCATCAGGTCGCAACCGCGTGGTGGCGATACATCGTGTGAAGGATATACATATAGTCTGCCATCTTTCCATACGTGTGCAGAAGGATCAGCAGTATAGATATCGCGAATAAAAGGATTACCGTCAGATTTTGTAGTGTTCTTTTTTTGAGCACTACACGAAGTAGCCAATAGCAATGCACACAAAGCGGACGTGGATAAAGTACTCTTTGCTATCAGTTTGATATAATTAGAACGCATTAGTGATTTCAGATTTTAGTGAAAGGAAGTAAAAAGTAAAAATTCAAAAGTCAAAAAGGTTCTCGAGTTGCTACATGGTTAAGAATGAAAGTCCAAAGTTTACCACTAAGACACTGAGGGCACTAAGCCACACTAAGGCTTTACTTAATGCTGCACTCTCTTTTTACTTTTTAATTTTTACTTTTTACTTATTAATTTTTAGCTTGCTTTTCTTTGAACAACGAGTCCATCAATACCAAAGTTCGTAGGAGCCGCAGGCTTGTTGGTTTGCCAGAAGAACATTTTGAAAAAATTCATTTTGGTCAGGTCCGGCTTTGGATCTGTTACGCCATCAGCATCTGACATATTCAACTGCATTAGATTCCATCCTTTTTTCAATTTAGGAATCAAAGGTGCAAATGCCCAACCTACCCTATTAGCATCTGGTTGACCAGAACTACTGAATTGTATTTGTCCATCTGCTTTTAACAGAGAAGGATCAGGAATGTACAACCAAAACTGTAACTGGCCGGTAGCCAAAGTAATTTTGGTGTCAAGAGGCGCTGCCAATGGTTTTATAAACTGCATGAAATTATCGTCAGTTGGCATTGTACCTTGTAAATAGCCTGTACCTTCTTTTTGTCCGGTAGTTACTATTGTAGCAGGACCAACAGTTTGCCAGCCATCAGCAACATCGCAATTATCGATTACGATAGCCGGTGGAGGTGGTGTAGCTAACACTTTAATATCATCAATACCGAAAGTGAGATCTGCAGCTGCGGGATCAGTTGTCCAGAAAAATATCTTGAAAAAATTCATGGCCGTCAAATCCGGATTAGGATCTGTTAAACCATCTGCGTCCGCCATGTTTAGCGACATCAGGTTCCATCCTTTTTTCAACTTAGGAATCAAAGGAGCAAGTGACCAACCAACCCTGTTATTATCCGGTGAGCCTGAACTGCTGAATTGTATTTGTCCATCTGCTTTCAGCAAGCTTGGGTCAGACACATAGAACCAGAATTGCAATTGACCATTCACCAATGTAACTTTCGTATTAATGGGTGGAGCAAATGTCTTGATAAACTGCATGAAATTTTGTCCAGCCTTAATGGTGCCTTGTACATAACCTGCACCTTCTTTTTGTCCGGTAGTTATCAATGCCTGGGTACCACCAGCTGCATCCCAACCTGTCGTAGCGTCGCAGGCGTCAATTTGTACAGAAGATACAGGGCCAGTGCCACCACCAGGACGTTTTCTTAATTGAATACCGTCAATACCGCAAACGAAAGTGGTCGGTACTTTATCCGCTGTCCAGAAGAAAATTTTGAAGAAATTCAACGCACTCATATCAGCACCGCCGTCTCCTGCTTCATTTGCATCGCTGAAATTCAGAATGAGTTGATTCCACCCATTCTTCAGATTTGGAAGAAGATCTGTAACCGCCCAGCCATATCTTTTAGAATCAGGTTGGCCAGAGCTGCTGATCTGAATCTGACCATCTTTTTTCAATTTACTTACATCAGGAATGTTCAACCACAATACCAGTTGCGCATTCTCTGGAGTAAGTTTAGAATCCAATACAGGAACTCTTGTTTTAATGAATTGCATGAAATCATTACCAGAGGTAATAGTACCTTGTATATATCCGGCACCCTCTTTTTGTCCTGATGCTACAACAATAGGATCACCAACGGTTTGCCATCCTGTTTTATCATCGCAGGCATCAAACATCACCAGCGAACTATCTATAGGAGCAGGAGGTTCTGGAGGCGGTGGTTTTAAGCCGCTTGTATCCCGCGATTGGAATGTTTCTTTTTTACACCCGCCTGCAACCATTATACCCGCTGCAAGGATGGATGTTATAAGTATTAGTTTTGATAATTTCATTTTGAAAGATTTTATGGTTTGCATCGTTACATTACTTACCTGGAACAGTAATTTTGATTATCTGAGATAAGTTTGAACTTTTATCATTGTTATCAAATTTCACCCCTACTCTTACGTAGAATATACGACCAGGAACCAGGTCCTTGACAATAATTTCACCGTTTTTATCTGCATCGGTAAAGTCATTCCAGTCTACAGGGTGACCTTTTATTTTCACATAATCGATTTTATTCAGATCAGAGAAATCAAATATCGAAGCACCAGGGCCAACGATCTGTGTAGTGTTCAGATAAGGTTGTATTTCTGTAATTTTTGGAATGCCTGTTATGGGAGCTTCCAAAGAGTATTTAATACTAAGTGTTGTGCTGTCTATCATATCAGCAGTAAAGTTGCTGAACACCAGGTATGGAGTTAGTGTAAAATCATGTGTTGATCCTGAACTGATGTCCATTTCTTCAGCTGCCACCGGCCAGAATGCACCACCCTTGATAGATATGCGATAGTGTCCGGAGAACAATTTAGTGTTCTGGTAAGAGCCATCGTATTTAACAGGAATATCCTGCGGAGATGGAGTGCTGTCCCAGCTCAGTTGTTCAAGCCTGATGCTGAAGTTTCCGGAACAGGTTTGAACATTATTTTTTGAACCATCTTCTATAATGTTTCCTTTCAAAGACGCATCTGGTCCTGCATAACTGTCCATCTTCACGCAAGAGGAAGCAAAGAACAACAAGGAAACACCAAGGCTCAGTATTTTAAATGATTTCAATTTCATATTTCACAATTTGTGTAGTTGGGAAGAATCAAAAATTCAAAAAGTTAAAACGGTTGCTCCTTTAAAGAGTTGTCAATAATCAAGCAACCATTTTCAATTTTCAATTTTCAATTTTTAATTATCATTAGTAGCCTGGGTTGTTTGGATACAAGTTTGGATTTGTAGCCAGTTCACCGCCCGGCATTGCTTCGTAGTAGAATTTCTTATCGAAATAATAGTTCCTGTTGAATAGCTCAAGCTCTTTCAGGAATATGTATTTGTTTTCAGATTCTACATAGTAAGGCATCAGACCATGAAAGTGTGTGTTGTTCAACAACTGATCTGCAGTTCTCCATCTTTTGATATCCCACCAGTAGTGGTTTTCAAAAGCAAGTTCTTTTGCTCTCTCGTTGCGGTAAGTTGCTACAGTCATATCTGCAGAAGTTGCCAACGGAGCACCCGCTCTGTCTCTGAGATCATTGATGCACTGAAGCGCATCACTTGTTTGATTCAGTTCGATGTCTGCTTCTGCGCGGTTCAACAGAACTTCTGCATAACGCAACTCGATCCATGGCGTAGTGCTGGTGAACAGGTTAGTTGCAGCAATGCTCTTTGTTGGATCGATGTATTTACGCACATAGAAACCTGTACGTGTATTGTTATCGTTACCAAACGCCGGAGGATACATACCTGCTTTACCAATAACTGTTCTTCCGTTAGGTCTTAATGTTTTGTGATCTCCTGAAGTGATAAAGCTTCTGTTACCTACTGGTTTTGCTACTTCATCTGCAGCTGTACCGGAGAATGAGGTATAAACACCAGCTTGTACATCGTACTTCTCTCCTCTTAACACATCGCCAGGGAAATATACAGTGCCTCTTAAACGAGGTTCCAGACCTTGTGTAATATCACCTTGGTTATCGTAGCGGCGCGGTGTGCCATCTGCGTTGGTTACAAAATCGAATGAATTGAAATTTTGAACGAACTCAAGTGTAGGATAAGCTCTTGACAAACCTCCGCTACTCATCAAGTTCATATCACTGTTTGGTGAAAAAGTCGCATCGAAGCTATGGTTCCTTTCAGGGTCGCCTGCATAGAATGACCTGATGAGAATGTTCTCGCCACTTGCAGGGTCAAGGAATATGTTCACATAGTTTTCGGTTTTATCGGTTTTGCCTCTGTACAAAGCGTAATGGCCTTCCAGAGTTTTAGCAGCATCGACAGCTTTTTGGTAATAACCAGCAGCTTTATCTGCAGAGATACCTACAAAGCCTTGTGAACGTGCATCGCCATCAACAAACACCTGCGAACCATAACGAGCTATACTTCCTGCGTAAACCATGGCTCTTGATTTCAGCGCCATTGCCACATATTTATTGGCTCTTTCTTTTACGCTGGTTTCACCCATCATTTGATAAGCAGTGTCCAGGTCATCAGCAATAAAGTTCCATACTTCTTCTTCTGTATTGCGCGGCACCTGCAACTCTTCAATGGTTTGTTGCGGATAATTTTGTACCGTTTTAATGATTGGAATACCACCATATCTTTTAGCAAGAGCAAAATAATAGTATGCGCGAAGGAAGTGAACTTCACCGAGCAAACTTGATACTTTATCCGGCGTAAAGTAAGATGAGTATTTAGGAAGCGTTTGCAGGAAATAGTTTACGTCGCGAATACTTGAATATGGCCAGTAGCCAAAACCACCGGCAATATCAACACCGCCGTAAGGTCCTACCATTTCACCGTCGGCAGCAGCTTCGCAGTAGAAGTGTTCCCATTCGTGGTGAAGGTTAAAGCCTGCGTTGCCCACACCGTCATTACGGCCATCGGGACGATAGGTAAAATCTTCAATTGGTAATTTTCTGTACACCTGTGCGAGGTAGGCGTTTACACCTGCCTCAGAGGTGAACACGTCCTGGTCTGATAAAATGTTAACAGGCGGTATGTCTAGCTTCTGGCACGATGCTAACATTAAACAGCCTGCTACTATATTTAGAAATCGTTTCTTCATAATGTAATGTTCAAAAGTTTAGAAAGTAATTGTACCACCCACGTTGAATGTCTTGTTAAGTGGGTATTTGTAACCACCCAATGCCTGATCAAAAGATGCATCAGGGAATGAACCCGGGTGCTCAGGATCAACGCCGTCATCAAGACCTGTAATAGTAAACAGGTTGTAAGCGTTCACATAAATGCGACAATTTTTTACGCGCACTTTTTGCATCCACTGATGTGGCAATGTGTAACCAAGCTCAATGGTTTTCAAACGCACGTAAGATGCATTGATGATACCTTTTGTTGAACGCTGGATATTGCCATAAGCATAACCCATAGAAGGATATTTACCCGGAACCCATTGTGTGTTCGGATCGTACACGTTATCATCAGGATTTACAGTGTGCCAGCTATCAAGGAATTTTGCGAGAGCGCTATGCCCATACATTAATGGCTCACCCAATTGCTCACCATATTCTGTCCAAACACCAGCCGCACCTGCCAACAATGCAGTCAAATCAAAACCTTTGTAAGCAGCACCAAGCGTAAGGCCATAGTTGATCAAAGGCAAATCCTGTACTGCGATTGGGTGATAGTCCTGATCATTGATCACACCATCTCCGTTCCAATCCTGCATGTAGTAGTCACCAGGTAATACAGTGTTGTTACCACCACCATTGTTAACTTTTGAATTATAGATCTGATCGTAAGAAGTGTATTGTCCTGCATAATCAGTACCCCATAGCATATTTGTGTAACGGTTAGATTGTCCATATCTCCATTGAGAATATTGGTTGCCCTGAGGACCTTCTGTAACGTGCAGGTTTTTAGTACGCTCAAATGATGCGTTACCAGATACAGTAACACCCAATGCACCAAATCTGTCTTTATAGGTTAATATACCTTCTACACCTTGTGTTCTTCTTGAATCAAGATTTTCGTATGGCAAACCGGCACCCACTGTTCCAGGCAATTGCGCGGTTCTTTTGTTCAGCAAACCTTCCTGGTTTCTTCTGAACACTTCAACAGTACCATCTAATTTGCCTTTCAGCAAAGTGAAGTCCAAACCGATGTTAGAAATGTAGTTTGTATACCATGTAAGGTCCGCGTTAGTCAAACCACGGCTCTGTAAGCCTGTAACAAACTGGCCACCCATCATGTAACCCAATACTTTATTATCAGCAGGGTCAACAGTAGGGTAAGTATAACCTGAAACATATTGGAAATCGGCGCGGCCATCTGAAGTACCCAGTGCACTGTAAGATGCTCTGATTTTTAAGCTACTGATGATATTTGGATTAACCAGTTCTTTGAAGAATTGTTCTTCACTGATACGGTAGCCAACTGAGTAGCCCGGGAAGAAGCCCCATTGTTTTCCACCAGGTTTGAACCTGTTAGACGCATCTTCTCTGAAGCTGAATTCAGCAAGATATTTTCCTTTATAATCGTAGTTTACTCTACCTACAAAACTTCTTGTGGCAAATTCGCCTACACCGTTTGAGTAAGTACCGCCTTGTTCATTTGTACCAGAAACACCTCCAAACAAGTAAGGTACAGGGATTGGCATGTCACGTTGTGCGTAAATATTGTCTGCTTTAGAATGACTTTCTTCATACACAAACAAACCGCTTACATTATGTGCGCCGGCGAATGAATTAGCATAGCTTAATGACAATTGGCTCAATGTATTAATCCCGCTGTAGTAAGAACGGTTCAATGATGGCAGGGCCTTAGCGGTCGCGCTTACAGGAGAAGCTTTGTATGAGCTGTCATCTGCACGGAAAGAATATAGGTTGTAAACTTTTGCATAAGCTGAGTTGTCGTTCACGCTATAACCATAGTTATACATACCTCTTGCCTTCAAACCCTTTACCCATGGAATTTCCCACTCAAGCACACCTTGCGCCTGCAGGTTTTTGCTGGTGTTTTTCTTGAAACCAACTATTGATTGGTTCACTACCGCAACCGGGTTTACGTTGTCCGGCATTACGTTCAGGTAATCAGGATTGTTGTTTGCATAGATCTGATTGGTAGGTACCTGGTTCCATGCATATTTGAAAATGGTCCACAGATCCTGGTACGGTGCATTCTTTGTATCAGACACACCAGACAACAACATCTGCGCTCTCAGGTTATTCGTAATTTTTACGTTTACATTCGAGCGAAGGTTCCATCTGTCGTAGTTAAGACTGTTTGTTTGCAGCAAACCATTTTGTTTCATGTAACCAAGGCTGATGAAGGTATTCACCTTATCATTACCACCGGAAACGTTGATGTTGTGCTGCTGCTGCGGAGACACTTTTGTAAAAGCAGCGTCCGGCCAGTTTGCGCCTACGTATTTACCATCTATCCATGGTTTGATATCATCGTAAGAATAAGATGGAGGAACGTTGGCAATGAAGTTGTTGCCAAAATCACGCTTTGTTTTTTCGTTGGTCAACATCATGTAGTCAACCGGACCAACGCCTTCTGGCATTCCCAGAAATTTCTGCCAGCCCTGGTTGAAAGAATAGTTGATGTCGAACTTACCGTCTTTGCTGGCGCCTTTCTTTGTAGTAACAAGGATAACACCATTACCACCGTTTACACCGTAAACTGCGGCAGACGCATCCTTCAATACAGAGATGCTTTCAATCTCGCTCGGGTCCATTCTTTCAAATCCACCTCTTGGCACACCATCGATAACGATCAAAGGTGCTCCACCGTAACCGCGGATATCGAAAGAGTTTTCGTAAGCACCCGGTTCAGCGGTTTTTTGCGTCATACGCAAACCGGGAATTTTACCGGTAAGCATGTTGACAACGTTTTCGTTTTTGGTTGTAACGATTTCCGATGCTTTCAAAGTAGAAACCGATCCTGTAAGGGTTACTTTCTTCTGTGTACCATAACCTACTACCACTACATCATTCATTGTAGATGCAGTTACTTGTGAGGCCAGGGAAACGCTTATACCGTTGGTATTTCTAACCACGTATTCGTAAGGACTGTACCCTACGGAAGAAATGATCAGCGTATCGCCTTGTTTAACAGGTAAAGAGAAATTACCGCTGGCGTCTGTAGCCACGCCTTTATTTGAATGTTTTAGTTTAACGCTTGCTCCCTGAATGGCCTCTCCTTTGTCACCTGTAATCTTTCCCTTTACAGGTGTTTGTGCCTGGGCAAGCACTGAGCAGAAAAGAGTCAACACGACTGCAGCGGGCTTTATGTACCGACTTGCTCGCCAGTCATGATACGAACGGTTAAAATTCGTAAAAAGCAGTTTTTTCATACTTCAAGCTTTTTGGTTTAATAAAAATTAAGAGTTTAAATAATTAAGGTTGCAATAGCATGTCTGCCATTGTTGTGGTGAATGCTTAGATATCCTGAAAAAATTTTGATTGAAAAGTTGATGCAAATAATTGCCTTGTATAAAATACAATACAAGGGGTGTAAGGCTAGGCATTTTGCCCGGAAGTGAATATTTCATTGACAAGCTTTTATTTAACAAAAGACAATGCAAGAAACATTCAGAAGGTTAACTTCAGGTATATCCAAGAGATTAATTTGGAAATTAATCCTCAATTTTTATCCAAAAAAGGATTAATTAAGGGTTTAATTAATCGATAATTTCCAAATTATGGCATCTTAACTGATCTATTACCTTGTAAATCACGTCCTTTCCGCAAACAATCTTTCCAAATTAATTGTGTTAATTAATCTGATATTTTCAAATTTCTGGGCAAATATTATCGTTTTAAGCTACAATTATTGTTAATAAGGACAATAATATTCGGGTACATCTCACATTTCTCCAAGAAAAAGACCCGCTTTTTATAAAGTCATACCCCATAATCGGGTCTCTTTTTGTTTCCAAATTTTAACAGATTACGACTGATTTTCGTTTCCACGGGATCATTCCCAACCCATCCCATATCTTATAAAAAATTTTTATAATCCGAGAAAACGATTTTAAACAAAAACTTGTCAGACACCAGGACCTTAAAACAACACCTTGAATGAAAAAAATTGTTTATCTGTTTTTGCTGATTTCGCTATGTGTAGGATGCAAAAAAACAGACGTGCAGGATGAGCCCGATGGGCAAAAAGATGAATGGGTAATTTACAATACCGGCAACTCCGGTTTACCCGACAACCAGATCAACGCCATTGCAGTGGACAAAAACAACATTGCCTGGGCAGGAACGCCAAAGGGACTTGCTTATCTTGAAAATGGCTCCTGGAAATTTTTCGATACTTCCAACTCACCGCTTCCCTCCTCCTTTATCAGAGCCATTGCCGTGGAAGAAGTTAATATTATATGGATCGGCACCGATAAAGGCGTTGCCAGGTATGACAATGGCAACTGGCAGGTTTTTACATCAGACAACAGTCCGTTCTCCAACAATGCGGTGATGTGCATGACTTATAATAAGGTGAACAAAACCGTGTGGGTAGGTTTTGAGGGCGGCGAACTGGCAAACATTTCGGCACAAACAAGCTGGAAGGTGATTGATGCGGGAAGCGACCTTGTGCTATCTATGAGTGCTGACCAAAATGGCAACCTGTGGGTAGGCACATTTAACAGCTTCGCATTTACGGGTACCATCAAAAAATGGCAAAACAACAAGTGGACATCTTTTCGCCTACCGGAAATGGGATATCCATCGGCGTTTCCTTATGCGCTAACGGTAGACAATAATAATAATGTGCTGGCTGCACTTTCCGGCACTTCCGTTAAGAATGTGATTCGTCAAAAAAACAGTCAGTGGGAAGAAATGGCCACACCGGAAAATGCAGGCGGTTTCAAAACATTGATCTGCGAAAATGATGTGACCTGGGTAGGTGGCAACTATTTATATAAATTGGAAAATGAACACCATTCTCTCCTCGACATTCCCGGAGCCAACTCCGGCATTCTCTCCATGACCGCCGACGCGAAGGGCAAAAAATGGCTCGGTACTTTATATAGTGGTGTTGTCACTTACGAGTGAGAGAGAAAGAACGCCCGCCTGAATGAAATTCTTTCGGGCAGGCAGATTTTCAAGATTGTGATGATTAGAGATGATTTTTTATAAGACTCTTTTTACCGCAAAGAACGCGGAGGTGGCGCAAAGGAAACAAAGATGGAACTTGTCTTTGCGTCCTTTGCGCTTTTTGCTGTAGCATTTTATTTGAGTGATGCTACTCTGCGATATTTGCGGTTAAAAAAGTTCGGCGTGTGCCCTAACGAACAAGGTTGTAGCCTACAATGGGCACGTTGTTGAACTCTCCCTCACTAATTTGCATTTTTTGGGAAAGGTCGCCAAGATCTGTAAGCTGTCCACGAAACGTGCCATTAGCTTGCATATCATGCACGGAGGATACCGTAATAAAAATGGAATCCTCACTGGATTCGTTGACAAATTGTTTTCCCGGCTTCCAAAGAAGCATATCTCCTTGTGTACTATTTACAAAACGACAAATGTTAAACGGCGCAGACGGGCCGCCACTAGCATATCGATAAGAAGAAGGAGTCAATATACTATCGGGAAAAATGTTAAGCGAAAATGTTTGATTTCTATTGTTGGTAAAATCATGACCAAACAACATATAGTTTTTTGTCCAGCCGTTGTAATTATACCAAACAAGCAATACGCCGGCAGTATTAACTGAAGGTAGTTGATTATTAAAATCGGAAACGTTAGAGGTTCCCCGCCATTCATATTGAACATTATTGGCTTTAAACTTTATGTAAGCGTCGGCACTGTTATCATTGTTTTTTTTGCAGGCTGAAAATACGATCAAACAGCCCAGGATGAGGAGTTTGTTCATGAGGTTATATTAAGGTTCTCACCTAAATAACACTTTTATTTTCGAACTCCATAATTTACCTCAATCTATTTTTCACCCAATCATTTCTGCGCTGTTCTACTTAAAGAAGTCAAGAATTCCGCTCGACTAACGCCATGAAGGCGTTGCACAATTATAAATGAGGTTGTATGGGCATATCCAACTCTTTTGCACTCCCATCCGGGCGAAAGTAATACCATTTACCAAACGGTCGCGTTACGGTTGCGGTATGAATTACTGTATCCTTATATTGGTCAATAAAGCCAGAACTTCTCCAGTCCGAAATTAGTAAGGTGTCAGCTCTGTCACCTGGAATTTCCTGAAATTGCCCTATCGCTTTCACGTTCCCATTCTTATAATATTCGACGTATAAGCTACATGAATTAGCATCTGCATACTCGCGCATTGTGAACAGCGTTCCTTTCATCATGACCTTTTTATCACCTTCCAAAACCAACTCAGAACGATATGTTTTCCAAAATCCTACTTTGACTCCTTCTTTATATAATCCTTCAGAATAGGCAGGTAACGGCGCGAAATCCTGAGTCCTTGTAATCTGGAATCTACCCGTTGAATCCATCCACCTATAAAACCACTCAATGTCCCTCCATAGCCCTTCCTTTTTTCCGTTGACGCATTTATCAGGCGTTTTCTGAGCCTGCGAAAAAAAAGGAACTACTGTAACAACGTAAAGCAGAAATGTAAGGAACTGTTTCATAATTGAAGGCTTATAATCGCAGTACCATCAACGAAAAAAACTAAATCCTATTATCTGCCTCTTAAATCTCCTCAAATCATGACAATCTTGAAAATCTGTGTTCCTTCTCTCTCAACCATTTCAAACTAATGTTGTTATAAAACTATGTAGCTGCCTCACGGAATGATAAAAACTTAATTCTCAACTGAATGGGCAGTTACGATTTGTAAAAACATTGCCTATGTCAGCATTAGAACAGGTTACAGCATTACGCTCACGCATACACGCATCTATTATAGGACAGGATGATGTAGTAAACAAGATAATTATCGGACTGCTTACAGATGGCAACGTATTGCTGGAAGGCTTGCCTGGCCTTGCAAAGACAAGAGCCGTAAAAAGTCTCGCCAGGAACCTCGATTGCAAACTGAGCCGTATTCAGTTCACGCCCGATCTTCTTCCATCAGACATTACGGGAACGGAAATCTATCAGCCACAGGCCGAAGAAAAATTTGTGTTCCAAGCCGGGCCAATATTCAGCAATCTCATTCTGGCGGACGAAATAAATCGCGCTCCTGCAAAAGTGCAGGCTGCATTACTCGAAGCAATGGAAGAAAGGCAAGTTTCAGTAGCGGGAAAAACGCACAAAATGGAACCACTATTCATGGTACTTGCTACACAAAACCCGGTAGAACAGGAAGGCACGTATCCCTTGCCGGAAGCGCAACTCGACCGCTTCATCATGAAAATTGAAATCACTTATCCAGACAGCGATAACGAAACCAAAATCATGCGGCTGGTGCGTGAAGAATCAAAAGGCAATGCTGTGCAAGAAGAAACAATACCGCAAAATGTAATCTTCGATGCAAGAAAAGAGATCAGCAATGTGCAGGTAAAAGAGCCGGCGGAAAAATATATTGTCGACATCATCACCGCATCACGTTATCCCGGACAGTTTAATAAGGATATAGAAAGATGGGTCAGCTACGGCGCAAGCCCACGCGGCACCATAAGCATAGATAAATGTGCGAGAGCAGTCGCATGGCTCGATGGCAGAGATTATGTAACACCCGATGACATACGTTTCATTGTGCACGACGTTCTCCGTCATCGCCTCATCCTCAGCTACGAAGCCAATGCCGACGGCGTAAACGCAAACAAAGTAATCGACGAATTGCTGAAAGTGGTATCAGTTACCTAGTGTCTACTTCGATGTAGCCAAGCGTGTAAAACCCTTCGACAAGCTCAGGGTGACACGCTGATTACGCTGTCAGGCTGAGCTTGTCGAAGCCTTGTTGAACAAAAGCAACATTCGCGGCAACACCTATTAATTCTTAATTATTAATTATTAATTAAAAAATGTTCGGTCTCAAGAAAAATAAACAAACCACTTATCCTCCTGAAGTCGTCACCAACCTGCAGGACCTCATGCGGTACGAATACCTCGTGCAGGCAAAGAACCTGCTTCCATCCCACCCTATTTATTCGATACTCGCGGGAAGACACGCCTCCAAGCTACGCGGCCGTGGGCTTGACTTTGAAGAAGTGCGACAATATGTTGCAGGAGATGATGTGAGAAATATTGACTGGCGCGTAACAGCAAGAACAGGTTTAACACACACTAAAATATTCAATGAAGAAAAAGAAAGGCCAACATTCACCATACTCGATCAATGCAGCTATATGTTTTTTGGATCGCAGCGTTTTGTGAAATCCGTTACAGCTGCGCATGCCGCGGCATTGGGCGCGTTCTACACCATTAAGCGCGGCGATCGCGTAGGCGGATTAATTTTCAATGAAGACTCTTACGATCACATCGCGCCAAAAAGAAGCAAGGCACTAGTACAACATTTTCTTCAACTGATCGTAAGCAAGAACAAATTACTACCCGAAAGGAAAACAATAAAGCCGAATGTTACAAGGCTAAATGAAATGTTGCGAAGAACCCAATCCATTGTTACGCATGATTACGTAGTGGAAGTGATCAGCGATTTCACCTACATCAATGATGAAACGCGACACTTGCTGAAAAGCCTGAGCTATCACAACGATGTCATCGTGATACATATTTATGACGCACTGGACGAAGCATTACCTGATGGCAAATTGATATTGGGCGATGGCAAACGACAAATCAACTGGCAAAACAATAAAAGAAACTGGGGAAAGAAATACAGTGAAGATTTTCAAGACATGCAAAGCCATTTGATCAATGAAATGAGGCACTACAGGATACCAGTGGTTTTCTTTAACACAATGCAAACAGTAGAAGATCAGATAATGGATGTGCTTGGAAAGAGATTAAAACAATAACCTCCGATTGTTCGCGTCATCCTGTAGAAACGCGTTGAACGCGTCTCAGTGACATCACCATGGTGTATCAAAAATGGCGTTGGGTTCCAATTTTGAAACAACCACGTTTTGGGGCAACAGAGACGCATTCAATGCGTCTCTACGAACAACAAACAAATAACACGCAATGGACGAAACACAATTTGGACAACTGATAGAACCTGCACCAGTGAAATTCACCTACACCACGCCGGGCTGGTACGTGCTGGGAGCATTGCTATTGTTGCTTATTATCGTTGTAGCCTGGTTGTTGATAAGACATTATATGAGAAACAGGTATCGCCGCGAAGCAATAAAAAGTTTACTACAAATTGAAAACATGTACGCCGCAAAAAACAATTATACTGATTTAGTGTATGAAACAAACATGCTTGCAAAACGCGTTGCCATGTCAACATATGGAAGACCGTCTGTTGCCGGTTTACGCGGCGAAGAATGGATCAACTACATGAATTCGAAATGGCGCAAAAAATCGTTCAATACAAATGATGCATTGTTGCTTACAAATAACCTGTACACATTTTCACCGCTACCTGCAGAGCAAGCATCATTATTTGTAAGTAAAACGAAAGACTGGATAAGAAAACACAGAAAGTAAACTATGAAGTATGAACTATGAAGTAGGATGTATGATTAAGGAGATGGTTCATACTTCATAGTTCATACTTAGTAACGATTTCAACTAACGTAAAAACCAAACATGCATTTTGAAATAGCATATAAATGGGTCATTTTCTTACTGCCGTTGCCACTATTATTGTATTGGCTGCTACCTGCCATGCGCAGGCGCAGAGCTTCATTGATTGCGCCTTTCTTTGACCGCGCAGCAAGGGTTTCGGATCAAAGGCCAAAAAGAAACGCATGGATTTCAAGAAGAAATATACTCGGTTGGATATGCCTGTTTTTGTGCTGGATATGTTTACTTGGTGCTGCGTCATCACCTCGCTATGTTGGTCAGCCTGCAAAGAAAACAAAAACGGTAAGGAGCTTTTTAATAGCAGCCGATATTTCGTTCAGTATGGCGCAAACCGATTGGGTAATGGATGGTAAAAGAATGACCCGATGGCAAGCAGTTAAGTATGTGATGAAAGATTTTATTAAAGAAAGAAAAAGCGATCAAATCGGATTGGTGATGTTTGGTACCCATGCTTATTTGCAGGCGCCGCTAACCACAGATCTTGAAACCATCAATTGGCTGCTCGACCAAACTGAAGTGGGCATGGCGGGACAAATGACAAGTATAGGCGAAGCAATCGCTTTCAGCATAAAAGTTTTTAAGGAAGATACGGTCAAACAAAAGGTGATGCTTTTGCTAACTGATGGTATTGATGCAGGAAAAGAAATTCTACCGTTGGATGCCGCGCAAGCCGCGAGAAAAGACTCCATCACCATTTATACACTCGGCATCGGACAGGCGAAAGGCAGTGGCGGTTATGATCTCGATGAAAAAACGTTAAGGGATATCGCTTATGTAACCGGCGGGAAATATTTCAACGCAATGAATGAGGGACAAATGAAGCAAGTGTATGCCGAGCTCAACAAAATGCAGCCTGTAGAATATGAAGAGGAAAGCTATAAACCAATCACGCTGTTGTACATGTATCCGTTAGCAGCAGCGATTGGGCTTGGTTTGCTATTTCATTTTTTAAATGGCATCATAAATCTTTTCAGAAGACGTGCATGAACATTGAAGAAAAAATAGAAGAGCTAAAGAATATTATTAAAGGTATTGACTGGACGCAATTTCATTTTTTGCGTCCAAAGGTTTTGTATTTGTTTTTCGTGCTGGCACTTATTGCTTTGATATTGATCATAGGCAATAAAGAAAGAAAAAAATGGAAGACAATCATCGCCGCTCCGCTGAGAAAATACATGTTTACCAAAAGCAGCCCGTGGGCAATTATACTGCCTCTGCTCCTATTTATTCTTGGAACTTCGTTGGGCATTATTGGCCTCGCTGGCCCAACATGGAAAAAGAAACAAATTCCCGGAGAAAAGATACAGGCCGTGGTTTTGATCGCACTCGACCTTTCACAATCTATGCTGGCAAAAGATATCGAACCAAGCAGATTGGAAAGAGCGAAGTTTAAAATATCAGACTTTGTTGACGCCAATCCAAGAGCCAGAGCGGGTTTGGTGGCATTTGCCGGAACGGCGCACCCTGTTCTTCCATTTACCAGTGATTATAAGATCATCAAACATCACGCGCAAAGCCTTGCCAACAGAGAGATGCCCGTGCAGGGAACAAACATGCACATACTGCTGCAAATTGTAGACACAATGATGCAAAGGATTTTCGCGCCCAGCACTATCCTGCTAATGACAGATGCAATAAGTTCCGATGACGCCATACTGTTGAGCAATTATATAAACGCAAGTGTTCATCATCTCGAAATACTATTACTCTCAACACCAAACGGGGCGCCTGTTCCGGGCCATACGAGTGTTGTTTCAAAACAAGATCCGACAGTGCTTGCAAACCTTCAGCAAAATGAAAAAATCAATATAACGCCTATAACGCTCGACAAATCTGATGTAGAAGGCATTGCGAAAAGAATAAGCGACAAACTCATTTTTGAAAAAGACAAGAAAGAAGATGAAAAAGACTGGGACGACATGGGCTGGTTGCTCATTTTACCAATGCTTGTGATCGCTGCTTTTTGGTTCAGAAAAGGTTGGGTGATACAATGGTGCTGGTTGCCACTAACATGTTTGTTGTTTAGCTCCTGCGGTTTAAAAAGTAAACATCCCGATTGGTGGTACACAAAAGATTACCAGGGCCAGTTGTATGCTGATGCAAAAGATTATGCTGATGCTGCAGAAAAATTTGACGACAACACGCAAAAGGCAGTCGCCTATTTTAAAGCAGGTGATTATCAGACCGCGGCAGAACTTTTTGAGATGGACAGCTCCGCCAATGGTCAATATAACCGCGGGCTCGCACTGGCTAAAATGGGGCGCTATGAAGAAGCAGAAACGATTTTTGAAAAAGCAGCAAACCTTGATCCCTCACTTAGAGACAAAGCCAACAGTAGCATTGCCAAAGCAAAGCACGAAAAAATGAAAGTGGATTCGCTGGTAAAATTTGACCCAAACAAAAAAACGAAACAAGTTGCCGAGAATAAAAAGAAAGCAAAGAAAGATCCATTAAAAGAACGTAAAGCGCAATCAGATGATGAGAAGCTTTCATCGGACACACAAGTAAAAAATCTTCCAAAATTTGGTAATCGCGTAACCGATGAAGTGCAGAGTGATATACATAAATACAAGGAAGCAACTTTTCCGCCTAAAGATTTCAAGTTGCAAAAACCAGAATCAACTTCTGAGAAAATTCTAATGCAAAAAACAAATGCAGATCCCGGTGAGTTCCTGCACAGAAGATTTGAGATACAAAAAATGCGCTATTATAAAAATGTAAAACCGGAAAAAGAATCTTGGTAAAAAACATCACCATATTTATTTTGCTTTGCTTCACTTGCACAGCATCTTACGCACAGGATTGCTTTGCCCGTGTAGAGCTGAACAAGCACAGCGTATACGTGCAGGAACCATTTCGCATAACCATTCGCGTACTTACAAAAACCTGGTACACAGCTCCGCTCGACTTTGATAACATTCAAATACCAAGTGCATTTATACTACCATTCGACAGAACACAACCGGGCATGTTTACCGTAGGCGATAAACAGTACGCCGGGCTAGAATTTTACTACATCGTATTTCCTTACAAGGCTGGAACATTCACTATTCCTCCCATTCATATTGTGGCCACTACTCCACCGGAAGGAAGTGCCGAAAGCAAAAAAGTAACATTAACAACCGCTCCACAAAAAATCGTTGTAAGAGATGTGCCTGCGAGCCTTAAGACAGACAATTGGTTTGTGGCAAAAGGCGTTAACATTTCCGAACGATGGAACAAATCTCTTCGTAGTCTGAAAGTGGGTGACGTTATTGTAAGAACAATCACGATTGATGCAAGCGGCACGTTGCCACAATTCATCCCTGAAGTGGCAAAGGAAAAACCAGACTGGGCAAGCATTTATCCTGATGATGCAGAACTGGAAGATACTCGTGATGAAAACGATGCGAATGGTAGAAGAATTGAAACCATCACATACTTGCTGGAGAAAGCAGGTGACTTTAAAATTCCTCCCGTCAAGGTTACATGGTGGAATCCCAATAACAGTCGCAAATATGAGAAGTCTACTGCATCATTGAGTATAACCATTAAAGAAAATCCAAACCTCGGCATTCTTACTACTTTAAAGGATAGTTTAAAAACCACACAGAAAATAACAAAGCCACCAGAAAAGAAAAAAGGTCCCTATTTAATCTATGGCATTCCATGGTATTGGTTCAGCTTGTATGCTTTAGTGGCACTTGCTGTGTTGTACGTTCTTGTGCGGCTGATAATAGGTCTCGTGCGATGGCTCATACAAAAGCGCCATAATTATTTAAACAGTGAACAGCATTGGTTCAACAGATTCATGCACAGTTCAAACAGTTCCGGCAAAGTCATTAATGGATTGTACGAATGGTGGGATAGATCAGGCATTGCAAACAAATCAGCGTCGGCTGTTGAAACACTTACAAAAGATAAAGAGACAGCAATGACAAATGAGATTTCCAATATTTATCGCGAAGTATATAAAGGAGAAAATGCATCAGCAACGACCATTGAACAAAAGCAACTCAAATCTGCTGTAAAAAAATACAGACGAAAAAAGAGATCATCGAATGATCAATTGGCAGACAAAATTTCTGAACAGCAGAAGTTGTGGGAATAATTGAATAACTGATTAACTGAATAACTGAATACTGAGGAGCCCGAATAGTTGAAGCCTTGGATCAATAAAGAAAGCAGCACGTCATTGCGAGGCCGGCGGATTGAGAATGCTTGTGTTTAATCGAAATGCTTACACCAAGCGCATCGGCCGAAGCAATCTCCCGCCGAGCCACGAGATTGCTTCGGCCACACGCTGTAATTCGATCTCGGTTTTGTAATGCAGTTATTTTTTCTCCGCTGGCCTCGCAATGACGGCGCGGTGTTGTTTTCGGTTGTGAATGATCGAATCATTGAATTATTGAATCATTAATTCGTTAAAGAACGCCGCATCGTCATTGCGAGCCACTGCACGTACAGCGTGCACGAACCCATGCAGGTCGTCTGCACTAAGGCGAGCGTGGTGAAGCAATCTTCCTGCGAGCGGCGAGATTGCTTCGGCCACACACTGTAATTCGATCTTGCTTTTGTAATGCAATTATTCTTTCTCCGCTGGCCTCGCAATGACGGTGCGGTGTTGTTTTCGGTTGTGAATGATTGAATCATTGAATTATTGATTCGTTAAAGAACACCGCATCGTCATTGCGAGCCACAGCACGCACAGCGTGCACGAACCATGCCGGTCGTCTCCACTAAGGCGAGCGTGGTGAAGCAATCTCTCTGCGAGCCGCGAGAATGCTTCGGCCACACACTGTAGTTCGATCTTGCTTTTGTAATACAGTTATTTTTTCTCCGCTGGCCTCGCAATGACGGTGCGGTGTTGTTTTCGGCTGTGAATGATCGAATCATTGAATTATTGATTCGTTAAAGATCGCCGCATCGTCATTGCGAGCCACAGCACGCACAGCGTGCACGAACAAATGCGGGGCGTCTCCACTAGGGCGAGCGTGGTGAAGCAATCTTCCTGTGAGCGGCGAGATTGCTTCGGCCACACACTGTAATTCGATCTTGCTTTTGTAATGCAATTATTCTTTCTCCGCGGGCCTCGCAATGACGATGCGGTGTTGTTGTTTTTTATAAGCGCCTCTAAGACGCGAACGGCTTCGATACTTCAATGATGCAATCACTCAACCCTTCGGTTATTCAGTTATTCAGTTATTCAATTATTGTCTCCTTTTTGAACAAACTAAAATTTCCTCTGTTAAACATTCAAAATCTTTCAGTAATGAGAACTAACAATCAACAAAAACTTGGCCGGGCCGCTTTGGCGCTTTGCTGCGTTCTTTCATGCACCTTGTCTTTTTCTCAGAAGAAACCTAACATCCTTGTCATTTTCGGAGATGACATTGGGCAATCAAACATAAGCGCTTATAGTCGTGGCCTCATGGGCTTCACTACGCCCAATATTGACCGCATCGGTAGTGAAGGCGGCGTTTTTGTGCAGTACTATGGCCAGCAAAGTTGTACGGCCGGGCGTGCTGCATTTATTACTGGGCAATGTCCTTTCCGCACCGGTCTTACAAAAGTTGGCCTACCCGGCTCGCCTGTCGGCCTGCAAAAAGAAGACCCAACCATTGCAGAATTTTTAAAACCACTTGGATACATGTGTGGTCAGTTTGGCAAGAACCACTTAGGTGATCAGGATAAATATTTGCCTACGGCTCATGGATTTGATGAATTCTTCGGCAATCTTTATCACCTCAATGCAGAAGAAGAACCAGAGAATCCCGACTATCCTAAAGATCCGGAATTCAAAAAACACTTTGGCCCACGCGGCGTAATTCATTCAACTTCAGATGGCAAATTGGAAGATACAGGTCCTTTGACAAAGAAACGCATGGAAACAGTAGATGAAGAATTCCTGAAAGCTTCGGAAGATTTTATGAGCCGTTCCATTAAGTCTAACAAACCATTCTTTGTGTGGTTCAATAGTACGCGTATGCACATCATTACCCACCTTAAGCCCGCATCAGATGGCAAAACTGGATTGGGAATACAGGCAGATGGCATGACTGAACATGATATAATGGTCGGTGAACTATTGAAGTTTTTAGAAGACAATAAAATTGCTGATAACACCATCGTTATTTATTCCACAGACAATGGTGCCATGAAGAACCAGTGGCCCGATGGAGGCTCCTCACCTTTCCGCGGCGAAAAAGATATGGAGACAGAAGGTGCATTCAGAGTACCTTGCCTTATCCGCTGGCCGGGCGTAGTGAAACCTGGCACTAATTTCACAGGATTGTTTTCTGCAGAAGATTGGCTGCCTACTTTGGTTGCAGCTGCAGGCGGAGATGCTAATTTACCAGCCAGTGTGGCGAGCGGTGCTAAAGAAGGAAGCAAGTCCTTCAAAGTACATTTAGATGGTTATAACCAGGTTCCATATTTAAGTGGCAAAACAGGAACTAATCGTCATGAGTTTGTATATTTTGATGATGATGGTAATCTCGTGGCTTATCGTGATGATAGATTTAAATACAAGTTTGCAAGACAAGATGCGCATGGTATGGAAATATGGCGGGTGCCAATGACTACAATGAGGGCTCCTGTAATGATAGACCTATTGTCTGATCCATACGAGTATTCTCCTGATAATGCAGCCCTGTATGAAGACTGGGCCATGAAGCATGCATTCCTTATATTGCCGGCTGTTGAAAAAGTTGCAAAATATCTCGCCTCTTATAAACAGTTTCCGCCACGGCAGGCACCGGCTTCTTTCTCAATTGATAAAGTCCTGGAAGCATTGCCGAAACCTCAGATTAGCAATTGAGGACAATGACTGACAACTGAATGGACTGAATAAACTGAATAACTGAAGGTACAAGTGCAAGATGCATTCTAAACTTCAGTTTATTCAGTTTATTCAGTTTATTCAGTTATTAAGTTTCCTCCAATCCGTAAAAAGTACCATTACCCCCTTCAATAGTGCCTTAAAATGCCAAAGCTGTTAGGTATTTTTGCAATCACACCAACAGCATGGCAATGGCGCGATCAACTCTTCCAACATACAGCATTTGTAGCCTGAACGACAACGTCACGTTATCAAATGATATCATTGCAGATTATTTCAGCCACTATCTGGAACTGCATAAGGATCTTCATTTTCCACACAGGCATTCATTTTATCATCTTGTCTATTTTATAAGCGGAACAGGAAATCACTCCATCGATTTTATAAAATTTCCTGTTGAAGCCGGACAGATCTATTTCATGAATCCGGGGCAGGTACATACATGGGATTTTAAAACAGCTCCCGAAGGCTTTATCATCAATTTTTCAGATCACTACGTCAACGCGCTGTTGGCAGATGCAAAATATTTACAGAAGTTCAGCTTCTTCGCAGGCATTGCCAATCAGCAGGTGATAACAATTCCAAAGACTGCAAGGCAACGAATGGAAACCCTGCTGCAAACGATCGTTGACGAAAGCAATGCGTCTGGCGAAATGAAAGACGATTTGATAAGAGCCTGCCTTGTGCAGTTGTTCATTGAGGCAGAGCGTCACACTACAAAAACAGCAACACAAACAACGCGATACAATTCAACGCTACTTCGAAATTTTCAACAACTGATCGAAGAGCATTATAAAGAATACAGGCTAACCAAAGATTATGCAGCAATGCTGTACGTTACGCCCAATCACCTGAATGCACTGAGCAAGGACCTTACAGGCAGTTCCGCCGGTGAACTTATCAGAAACCGTGTACTACTGGAAGCAAAGCGTTTGCTGATCAACGCAGAGATAAACATTTCTGCTATTGCCAATGAGTTGAATTTTGAGGACAATTCTTATTTCACAAAATTTTTCAAAAAATACGAAGGCGTTACGCCAGAGATTTTTAGAAACAAATACAAATAGATTATGAAAACAATAACCGCTTCAACCGACATGATAGAAGAAAAATCCACAGGAGCCCTTTCTGCATTTGTAAAATGCAAATGTCCAAGATGCAGACAGGGAGATATGTTTGTCAACAAAAATCCATATCACCTAAAGGAAACAATGAAGATGAATGACACCTGTCCTGTTTGTGGTCAGGCGTTCAATCTTGAAGTTGGTTTCTATTATGGATCAAGTTATATCAGCTATGCTTTTACAGTTGCATTAAGTGTCGCCACATTTGTCGCATGGTGGGTGCTGATCGGATTTAGCCTTGCCGATGGTGATCACAGATTATTTTACTGGATCGGTATCAATGCAGTTTTACTAATTGTGCTACAACCATATCTCATGCGGCTTGCAAGACGCGGCTGGTTAAGTTTTTTTGCCCGTTATGATAAAGACTGGAGACTCCATCCTGCCGAGAAGCCAGAGCGCCTGAATGACGCACAGGAAGGAAATTGGTAAGCAGGGTGTTGTTAGTTTATAGTTGTTAGTTGTTAGAAGGAAATGATTGAATATAATGCCTAACAACTAACAACTTAATTTGATTTTCGCAAACATTGGATTGATACTTGCAATAGACGTCATTGAAAATTGAATGAACTTTGCAATATCAAAATTCAAAACAATGAGTACAAAAAGTAAAATAGCATTGGTAACAGGTGGAAGCCGTGGTTTAGGAAAAAACATGGCTTTAAGCCTTGCCAAGAAAGGAATTGACGTTGTATTAACTTATAACAGCAACAAAGAAGAAGCTGACAAAGTGGTAGCAGAAATACAATCGCTTGGACAAAAGGCAGCTGCTTTTCAATTGAATGCCGGTGACATAAAATCATTTGACAACTTCCTCAAACAAGTGACCGCACATTTGAAAGATACAACCGGAAGTACCAACTTCGACTTCCTTATCAACAACGCGGGAACGGCCTTGTATTCTGCCTTTGCGGAGACAACAGAAGAACAATTCGATAACGCGATAAACATTCACTACAAAGGCGTTTTCTTCCTGACACAAAAAGCTTTGCCGTTTATAAATGATGGCGGACGCATCATCAATATCTCATCGGGACTCGCACGCTTCGCCAATCCGGGTTCTTCGGCTTATGGTTCTATGAAAGGTGCGATTGAAGTGTTGACTAGGTATCTTGCTAAAGAGCTGGGCGCAAGAGGCATTGCCGCAAATGTGGTGGCTCCTGGCGCTATTGAAACAGACTTCGGCGGTGGTCGCGTAAGAGACAACAAAGAAATTAATGACCATGTTGCAAGTGTAACAGCCTTGGGACGTGTTGGCTTGCCAGACGATATCGGAGGCGTAGTAGCCTTCCTTTGCACCGAAGATGCAAGATGGATCAATGGTCAGCGCCTTGAAGTGTCGGGTGGGATGAATTTGTAGCGAAAGAATAACTGAATAACTGATTGACTGAATAACTGAACTTTAGAATGCATCTTTGCATTTAGACCTTCAGTTATTCAGTTATTCAGTTTCCCCACGGATCAATCTTTTTCTACCTTAATGAATTTACCATCTCTATCAAAAATCAGATCCTGTTTGTTTACTTCTGCTTCATAATTAATTTCACCATTCGCTTTCGTAATTTTAGATGCTTCTTTTATACTGCCTTTGTGTTGCTGTTTTACGTACGCGTCAACATTTGCAGGCAGCGCACTAATTGCTATTTCTTCTTCTGTCTCTATCCAATTACCAGTTTCGCTGTACACCGCCGCCATTTCTTTTTTCCCTTCTAAAAAATTCGCTTCGTAATTCGCGCCTTCTTTCTCCCATTTTACTTTAGTGGCAGTTGGAAACGTCTTTTTAAAAGCAGCTTCAGCCGCAGCGGGAGCTTTGACATTTTTAGACTCGCTCTTTTCTTGCGAAAATCCTGCAAGAGTTGCCAGGGAAGCAATGACCATTATCAAATACTGTTTCATTTTTAATGCTTTAATTGTTTATAATGGTCACCAAACTACTAGTTGATTCTGGATTTTTTCTGGATAAATTTTGAAGAGTTTTAGAAAGTCAAAAAAATAATTTTCTAACAATTTCAATCTGCTAATCACTTAACGTCAAATACAGAATACCACAACCCTTGACATCCTTCAGATTCTGTTACTTGCCTCATTCCAATAAGCTTTGCAAATCATATCAAGATTGTCAACGAATTTCTCTTCTGATCGTACGTTTGTATTTTCTCGCAACTAATGGTTAGATTACCTCCATGGTAATCGAAGCTGACACCGTGTTGATTACAATCAACAACAACTTTTTCGTCTTTAACGTTTGCGTACAATATTTCCAAAGCAGCTTTGAAAATATCGTCCAGATCTGTTTTAATAGTAACCGGAAGATCAATTGGATTTGGCCACGGTTCAAATTCAATGAAGTCAATATTTTTCAACTCAACAAAGAATCTGTTGAAAGTTTTATCAATTCGCTCTGCCAAATAGTGGCATTCAATGGTCAATACCAGCAAGTCTTTATTGCCTTCCCATGATTCGATTGCGCCATCATGAAAAATTGAAAAAATATCGCACATATCCTGGATCGCTTTCATTGAAGTTTATTAATTAAGGTGTCTGAAGAATTAAAAAGAATCTTGCTTGTCATCCCGAGGAACGAGGGATCTGGGTCTCACGCTTACATCTTGTTTTAGCAATACTCAGATCCCTCGTTCCTCGGGATGACAAGCAGTCTTTCATTTCGGTTTACAAATACCGTGAAAAAGTTTCTTAACTAAACAACATTGAACTCCCAATTCCTAATTCTTACTTAAGGAACAATCGTTGTAAACAAATACACCGCAAACACTACCAGCAACACAACCCCTTGCAATACTGTTGTGCGGCCCGTTCCAAAAGATAGCGTCACTGTAAACAAGGACAGCAACAATAAAAAAGAAGACTTCGGATCTATTCCCAGGGTAACGGGAAAACCTGTCACTACTGATACAATTGCAACTGCGGGTATTGTAAGACCAATGCTCGCCAATGCAGAACCCAAAGCAAGGTTGAGACTTGTTTGCAGTCTGTTCTTTTTAGCGGCACGTATAGCAGCAGAGCCTTCGGGCAATAATATAACCATCGCGACAATAATACCCACCAGCGATCTTGGCGCGCCCATTCTATCGACCACGTTTTCAATTTCAGGCGAAAGTGTTTTCGCAAGTAATACAACAGCACCAAGACAAATTAACAATAGCAAAGTGCTTAGCAATGTAACTTTCACCGTTGGCGGCGCGGCATGTGTCGCTTTATTTTCATCGGCATCTGCAGGCAAAAAATAATCACGGTGCGTTACCGTTTGTACCATCACAAATGTGCCGTAGAGAATTAATGATACGATGGCTACAAATATTAGTTGACTTCTGTTGTAAACCGGTCCGGGAGCACTTGTTGTATAGTTGGGTAGAATGAGCGTTAATACCGTGATCGCTGTAAGCGTTACCAACGCTGCGCTTACACCGTGTGCACCAAATCGCTGTTCTCTGTATCGTGCGCCGCCAATCAAAAGACACAATCCGATGATCCCTGTTAAAAGAATGATCACTGCTGCAAAAACAGTATCTCTTGCAAGTGTGGGCGTATCTGACCCCCCTGAAAACATCAGCGATACAATCAGCGACACTTCAATAATTGTGATGGCAATGGCGAGTACCAATGTTCCGTAAGGCTCCCCAACTCTATGCGCCACTACTTCGGCATGATGCACGGCCGCCATTACCGAGCCAATGAGCGAACACGCAAGAAGTATTTCATAAAAAACACCAACGGGATCTGGCTTGAGCACATATAACAACCATGCAATAAGTGGTATAGCAATTGACCAGAGAGGTAATGGTAGTTTCAATTTCATTCCCGAATTTAAGTTAAATCGTCTGAAAGGCTTAGCGGAATATGGTTAATAGAATCCGAACCAAGCGCCGTTTTAGAAAAGGTTAACATCTTCAAGAATAAAATAATCGACAAAAAACTTGCGTAACTTTAAAGTTACATATACTTTAGCGGTTCAAATATGATAAATATGCAAACGGAAATCGTCAACCAATGGATATATGAACAGCTGCCAAGTGAAGTTTGGAAATATCTCACACAAGCAGATCTGATCGAGCTATGGCTCATGCCAAATGATTTCAAACCTATTGTCGGCCATGAATTTAGCTTCCGCATAAAACCTATTCCAAGCCTCGACCTCGATGGTGTTTTCAATTGCAAAGTTCTTGAGTTGGTGCCGTTTAAAAAGCTAACATACAGCTGGAAAGGCGGTCCAGGTGATGGCAGGATTACACTTGATACCATTTGTGAATGGACATTGGAACCATATGGCAGCGGAACAAAGCTGTCCATAAGACAAACAGGTTTTAACGAAGCTAACTTTGCAATTACCACAGCTATGACTGATGGATGGGATAAGAACATTCAAAAAATGATTGTTCACATGAATCAACAAAAAGTTGCAGACAAATGAAAATTGGAGTCATTGGCGCGGGCCAAATTGGTTCGACCCTGATAAGGCAATATTCTAAAGCGGGTCACGTAATAAAAATGACCAACGCAACAGATTTGACAAAAATGAACGCGCTCGAAGATGAGACCGGAGCAAAAGCAGTTTCACTAACTGACGTTGTAAAAGATGTTGACGTGCTGATAATTTCTATTCCGACGATAGAAATACCAAAGCTGGCAAAGCCATTGGGGCAAAGCATTTCCGGCAACACCATCGTTGTTGACACAACCAACCACTACCCGATCAGGGACGGAAAAATTGATGATCTTGAAAATGGAATGACAGAAAGCGTTTGGGTATCAACAAAACTTGGAGTGCCTGTTGTAAAAGCCTATAACACTATTCTTGCCGGTTCGTTGATACATAGTGGCAACATAGCAAATGCTGCGTCTCATATTGCATTGCCCATGTCGGGAGATGATCAACATGCTAAAGAGGTTGTAGCGACGCTTGTAAACGAAAGCGGTTTTGAGGCTCTCGATATAGGTAATTTGCAAGACTCATGGAGACAACAACCTGGTAGTCCCGTTTATTGCACAGACTTAAATTTGGCTCAATTAAAAAATAATATAGCGCACGTCAGAAAAGAACTCATGGCGGCTAGACGCGAACAAGCCGTACAATTTATTATTGAAAACAATCCCGCAAAATGGTTGGAATGGTGGAGGGATTGCGTTGCGAATAACCGCAAGGTTTATGAAACGGAATTATGATTTATTTGCCTCTTTAACCAGAACGCAGATTTTCATGATTGTCATGATTAGTTAAGATTTTGATTTGAAATTGGTATGTACCACAAAGCATTCTGCGCACTTAACAATCTCAAATCTCAAATTTCAAATCTCAAATACTAAATCATGCATAGATCATAACAATCATGAAAATCTGCCTGCCCGACTAAAGCCATTCAGGCGGGCGTTCCTGTATTTATATCCCGCCATTATCATCCCCCTGTGCTTCTTTCTCTTTTTCTTTTTTGAATACCAGTGCCCCGAATTTCCAGGTAAAGTTTAAAGACACTGAACGATAAGGAATTTTACGGATGGATGTAGTAGTAAAGTTGGAACCGTATAGTTCTGTTTTTTGCGTTACATATTCATTGAAAGGATTGTTGGCACTAAGCGCAAGGCTTCCTTTTTTGTTCCAGAACATTTTGCGTATCGCGAAACTATATGTTGTGAACGAAGGATATTTTCCTTGCACTTCATTTCTCGCTGAATTGAAGTTGCCAAAAAACTCTGCGGACAATGTGTTGTTAAATTCATAGCTCACATTCGCATTCATCCTGTAGTTGAACGAAGTTCGGCTTTGGCCAACATCTATCTGGTTGTTGATCTTGCGATGAAAGAAAGACAGATTGGTGCGAAACTCCAGCTTTGAAACCGGGAATACATCTGCAAACACATTGAGGCCCGTATTATCCTCTGTGCCTATGTTTTCACGAGTGCTGACAGACACATTGTAGTAAGTACTATCACCCACCTGCAACGACGGATAGTAGGTAACGTATGGCTGAATATCATCCATGTTATGCCTGTAAAAAGCTGTTAGCATTACAGAGTTTCCTTTACCAAAATCATAGCCGTAGCCCGCTTCAATGCGATGGCCGATCTCTGGTTTTAAGTAGGGATTTCCCGCTGTGATATTCTTTGGATCGCTTGTATTGATGAACGGATTCAAATCGCCGTAGTCAGGTCTTTCAATTCTTTTAGAGTAACTAAGTTTAACGTGCTGCTTCTCTCCTATTTTCTTTGATAAATAAACGGAAGGAACAAACGTGTTATAACCTGGCGTTGCCACTTGCTTTTGTGCGTTTGAATAGTAGGAAGATGTTTCTGTACGCTCATAACGGCTGCCCACTTTTACATCAAAAAGATTTGCAACAGGAAAACTAAGTTCTGCATACGCAGCATAAACTTTCTGGCGATAGTCAAGGCTGTTGGATAAAGAGCTGTCATAGTAATACGCCTTTTGAGCAGGATAGTAACCCAGCACATCAGCGTTACTCGCAATATCAAGAAAAGTAGTTTTAAGACCAGCACCCATCATCACTTTCTTTGCTATCGGTTGGCTATAATCAAGTGCTATCTGTGTTTCATTTTCTTTGCCTGGGTTAGTGTTCATAGTGCCCGATGTCAGCGAGTCCTGCGGCATGGCGTATTGCAGGTTGTTCGCGTTGATATGTGAACGACCAAGACTTGAGTTCACCGAAAAATTCAGTTCCTGATCTTCCTTTGCAAAAGTGCGTTTGTAGTTCAGTGCAAGATCGGTAGTGTGCCAACTGTTCTTTGTGTTTCTGTTATTCAGGCTCGCGATATTTGCAAGCGAATTGCCGCTGGCATCAAACAATTGCTGCAACTGGTTTACAGCGCCTCCATTCTCTACCCCATATGCGTTGTAGTTAACAGAAGCTGCTATGCTGTTATATTTCTTCCAGGTCCAGTCAATACCCAAACCTCCTTCTGCCCCCTTACGCTTTACGTTTGTATTACCATCCTGCAATAGCGTGGCAGTCGTTTTGCTCGCGGTATCAAACGAATTCCTTGCACTTGTATATGGTGTCGTTACTTTGAACCTGGTATTACCACTTACAAAAGCATTGATTGAAAAATTATCTTTTCGTGCATTAAAATTAAAACTGCCGTTCTGTGCGCGAGTGCCTGCCGTAAGTGAGAGGCTACCATTGTAACCTTTTGCTTTGCTGTTTTTTAAAATAATGTTGATGATACCACCCATGCCCTGTGCATCGTATTTGGCGCCAGGATTTGTGATCACTTCAATGCTTTTGATATTGCTGGCCGGTATAGATTGCAATACGTCTGCAATGTTACTGCCGAATGCGGTGGAGGGTCGACCATTAATCAGGAAGCGAATGCCGCCATTGCCGGCCAGCTGTACGTTTCCATCCACGTCAATTGAGACCTGCGGCACTTTTTTCAATACGTCCGCAGCAACTCCACCAACTGAGGTGAGATCTTTTTCTGCGTTAAATACCATCTTGTCTATCTTATTCTCTATCAGTTTCGGACGTGCGGTCACCGTAACCTCAGCAAGACTTTGTGCCTCTTTAGCGAGCTGAATAGTTTTTAAAGAAGTGTTCCCATTTTTCGTAACCTCAACGCCAGTCAGCGTCACAGGCTTGTAACCGATGCACTCGATCGTAACACGGTAGTGGCCTGCAGAAATATCTGCAACAATAAAATGTCCGTCTTTGGCAGACGTGCTTCCTGTTATTGTTTTATTGCTGATGCTGTCCAACACAGTGATGGTCGCGTATTCCAGCGGTGCACGTGAAGCGGCATCTGTTACGCGACCCGATATTTTTCCAAGGTCCTTTTTTTCATCGTTCTGTTGTGCAAACAAGCTGCCGCAAAAAAACAATACGCTAAGCGTCAAAAACAAATTCTTCATGCTGATATTTTTCCGGACGCAAACGTATATATGAAATCTGGAAACATTCCGAATTAATTGATTAGAGGTTCATTGACGGTTTGAATTAAGAGTTGCGACTGAATTCAGCGTCATTCAGTAGCAACAAGGCTTCGACAAGCTCAGTCCCGCTTGCACAAGCGGGACTGAGCTTGTCGAAGCCTCACTGCACAGAAACAATTCTCCAATAAAAAACCGGGGAATTGACAAACCCCGGTTTAACTTTTTGACGAAATGGAAGCAGAACTTATGCGAGTTTATTTCACAGCCTGCGCCTCCGGAAACTTCCATTTACCATCCAAAATTTCTTTGCGCGGACGATAAAGCCGCACCCAATAACTCCATCCCGGTGTAATGGGAATGCAGTTCGATACTTTTCCATCGCAACCGCCAAACTGTATGGTAACAGAGCCATCTGCATCTTTTTTTGCTGTTAAGCTATTGAGCGAATAACTATTAAGATCATTCTTTTGAAAATAACCTTCTTTGTTGTAGACGCTCACGGACCAAAAACCATCCACGGGGACATTTTTTACTTTGAGTTTGTATACAGTGTTGCCATCATTTTTTGCAGGGAAAACAGGCAGGTAAGTAGCATCTTTTTCAGGGTTACCTCCCCAGCCTGTGGCAGTGCCAACGAGGTGGCGAGTAGGATCAACCTGATCCTTTGAGCCAAACATTCCTTTTGTATCGGAAAGCATTTTGGAAGCATCTACCAGTGAGTCGTGTATATGTTTGCGACTGGTTTGATCCCAGTTGGGAACTTCAAATTTTCCTGTTTCTTTTTGATCCACTTTAATAGCATCCTGCAGCGCTATCACTTTGTCAAGATCCTTTGGATCGTTGGGATCAATAAACGTGCGAATGCCCAACATTATATAACGAGTACCTACTTTCTCTTTGGTGAAAGTAAAAGTACCGGGCGCATAATATGTTTGAGCATACTGGTCTTCATCGATCAGCATTGCAGACATGAAGCGCTTACCGGGGTCAGGTAAAGTGATTGTAACCGGCGCTGCATCCAGATCAAAAACAATTGAGGAATACAATACATCACGATTGGCGCGTATAACAGATTGGTTTTCGATTGGCATCAATTCGCGAAAATGGTGAAACTTTGCCAACCCTCCTGCATCCTTTACGGATTGAGCAAAATACATGTCAGTTTCGGCACGAACGAAGGTATTGGCAGTAACGGCGACACCACTGCTTGTCGTCGAAGTGTCGGCGCTTTGTGGCTTCGCAGAATCATTGGATGTTGTACTGCTCGTAGTGGGCTGATTATTACAACCTGCGAATAGCGCGATTGAAAACAATAGGACAAAAGTGTTTTTCATTTGCTCTTTTTTTAAGATTCACTTTTAACATTCAAGAACCGGAATTTGTTTGAACTGTGAAAAACGTTAGTGGGCATAGCAATCTTCGTAAATATTCACCTTTACTCATGACGAGTTTCGTTTTCGAGGTTTGTTTCTTCAAATTATGACGTGAATAAAATATCTAACAACTGTTATCATTATCACTTTCCAACCAATCCTTTGTCTGCCTATGTCGTAGCAAGCCTGCTATCGAAAACTCATCATAGCCATTCTGCGCAACCACACCGAACTCTTTAAGAACAGCATTGATTCTGCCATCTCCAAATGATAAAAGTTGCGTCCGTCCATTGTTGTTCCATGTAACAGCCATTTGTCTGCCTTCACCACCGAAATATTCAGCCTCCACATATGCAAATTTTGAATACCCAATCGCATCAAGTACTTTCTGCTCCACCTTTTCAGTCATGAATTGAAAATTTTCGATCGAAGGCGAAGAAGATAATTCGTTGACCTCATCAAAAAGCGCCTCAGTCATTGGAATCAGCGAAAGTTCATCGGTCAACTCAACAGCAACAGCATTGTTAAACTGGTCAGCAAGAAGACTAGCATCTTGTATTTTACAAATAAATGCTTCCAAATAATATCCCATAGTAAATGCTCTGTTTGATGTACAGCCGGATAAAAGTACAGACAATTCAACTCCTTCCAAGACTTGCATCCCCAAAATATTAATACTACATTAGAGAAAACTAAACCAAAATGACAACCAAAACACATCAGGCATTCAGACCAATATTGTTATTGGCAGCAGTGTTGATTGCAGGTATCTATAGCTGTAACAACAACGCCAGCACAGAAGAGAAAAAAGCTGACTCAGCGGCTGCAGCACAGGCTGACACAATGAAACCGGCAGACACCATGAAAATGCCAATGCCAGCAGACACTACAAACCCATCTGATACGGGAAGAGAAATTAAAGTACCGAAACCATCTAAGTAATTGAAAATTGAAAGTTGAAAGTTGAAAATGAGAGCTACGAACCTTAGCAAGGAGAAGCGGTCTGGTTCAAATGTTGCGCAAAACGTATTTTCAATTTTCAACTTTCAATTTTCAACTAATTCCGGGCATGGCTTCATTCGCGTCTTCTTCAGTAATATCATCTTCATCTTGTTCATATTCCGCTTCGTGCCTGTGATGCTTCAGGTAATTATATTCTGACAATTTCTTTAAGAGCCAGTGTTGTATTCTGTGGTGAGCCGGTGTAATGATGGCTGCAATGGCAACAAAAACAACAATCTCAATGATGGGCGAATGATGTGATTTTTCAGCAATGAATGGATGCAGCAACAGTGTTATATACTCAAAGAATAACAGCACAGAAACGATTCCCATGAATTCAATGAATCGCCTGTGTACTTTTCTTCTACTGATAAGAATACTGATCAAAAAGAAGATGGGTATCATAATGCCAATAAAAAGCAGTTGCAGTTTTTCTTTCCTGTCTATGACTTGCTCTTGCCTTTGCTGTTCCAACTCGGCCTGCCTTACCTGCTCGGCAGTGGTCATGTTTTGCAACTCGCGTATCTTCTCGATGCTTTCAATAGAATCTTTTAAAGAACCTGCCATTTCGAGATAAGCATACGCGCTGTCTATACTGCTGTTCTTCTTATAAAGCGTCGATAAAAAATTAATAGCATTCAAACTCTTTACAATAAACTGGTTCGCCCCTGCGATAGAAAAAGACTGTTTACCATAGTATAATGCAGAGTCCGGCTTCCCCATGCGCTCAAACACCTGGGCCAGCCCCAACGTGCTTTCCGCATAAGTAGAGTAATCGTTATTAGATAAGATAAAAGGAATGGCCGCCCGATAATTCTTGAGGGCCGCAGAATCATTTCCTGATTTTCTATAGATGTTTCCAAGGTTATTAAGCGCGGTTCCGATCAACACGGTGTTGTTTACCTCTGTGCTAATATCCAGGCATTTTTGCGTGTACACAATTGCCGAATCAAGCATGTTTTTCTTCTCATAAATATCGCCGATGCTTAGGAAACAATACGGTGAATAATCCTGCAGTTGTTGGGTAATCGAGTCCGGCCTTTTTATTTTTGGCTGCTTATCATTAATAATGGAATCTGCTTTTCTTGCGTATAACAATCCTTTGTCGAAATCCTTTGATTCAGCGTATAAGGATGCGATGTATAGATAGCTGACGGTGAGGTTTGCAGGCGACTCATGTTCCTCATCCATTTTCAATTTGGCAATTGAATACTCAAGTGATTTGGTAAAATTGCCAAGACTTTTATAAGCAATCGCCATTTGGCTCAATGCATCAGATTCACCTTTAGTATCATTATTCTTTCTTGATAAAAACCATGCCTTTTGTGCCAATAATAAAGCTGAATCCGGCCTGGAGTCCTGGTAAGCATAGCTAAGCGCATTTAACAATTCCACTTTCCCATGATCTGTTTTTTCCTCGCTTAACAAAACGGACAAACTATCGGTCTGGCGTTTCTGTGCAGATAGAAACAGTACGCTAACTAGCAGTATAAAGGTGAGGTTCAATTTTTTCATTGCAGCCGAGTATGGTGATGTTACGTAAGTTAACATTTATACCGTGAAATTTGTTTTTGTGAAAGCGGCAGGAACTTTTGTATATTGTATAAAGAGAGTTCATCAACTATGAACTATGAGGTATGAAGTATGGTGTATGAACTATTATATTTGAGTACATATTTACAGTTATACCCTTTAGTGGATCTCACATACATCATAGTTCATAGTTCATACTTCATATTACCCCTTCCATCTCCTATTGCAACAAACCACCTCAGAAATCTTCTTATTGGCAAGACCTAATACAATACCCCATCCACTATGAGAAAAAGGCTTCTGTTATATTGGTTTTTGTTTCTTTGTTATCTGCTTATGTGTAGCGGTACGTTTTCCCAAACGCAATCGCAGAGAGCTATCAAGGGCACTCAATATATGCTTTGCGTGGGCATTAATAATTATCTGGCCAACGTAACCCTTGCTACATGCCAGATCTGCAAGGATCGTGAAATTAAAAACCTCAACGGATGCCTGAATGATGTAGATACCATTTCAAAATTGTTTATAAAATATTATGGCTTCCTGCCACAGAACATTGCCATACTACGCGACCAGGAAGCATCACGGGCCGCAATCCTACAAAAGTTTAATGAGATACTCACTAAATGCCGCAAAGGCGATTACTTCGTGTTTTTCTATTCAGGACATGGCAGTTATGAATATGAAGCTGCAAACGACAATCAACTACGAACGGGCAAAGGATACCGCAACACCATATTGTCCGCAGACATAGTAAAACCGGGCGTTCCCGATCTTAACAGTGCAGAGTTGAATAAGATATTTTCCGGTTTCACGGACAAAGGCGTTGTACTTACAGTGATTACAGATTGCTGCCACAGCGCGACCAACACACGAGGCAGCACTACCTTTGAGGCGGACTCTGCAAGAGAAGTAAAGCCTTCACTGGAGCCAGGAAAATTTGTAAGCGCCGCAACATCCACTACACGCTTGCTTGATCAGTTGGGAGCACTCACCATTGGTTCATGTCAGGATAACGAAATTGCAAGTGAAGCACAGATTTCTCCCAAAACATACTACGGTGCGTTTACCATTAGCTTTTGCCGATCAGTCACAGAATGGAGCCAGGCCCCAATCGATGTATTGCTTGACAGAACTGTTTCCAAACTGCGGCTGCTGAATAAGCAGCAAACACCAAATATAGAAGCAACCAGGCGACGTAAGCAAAACCTTGTGGGCAACGCACCTGCTCAGGTAAAGAAGGCTTCTTACTCACTTAAATGCGCCAATTGCTCTGCTAAACAATTGCCTGTAATATCTGCAGGCTTTACAGATGATATTTTAAACGATGACATACTGGTTGATACTAAAACCAAAGACAGTATTAAAGTAACCAACGTAGGCTTTACAGAAACAGAAGTAATGCTGATCAATCAAAGCAGTAAATGGAAAACAAATGACCTGACAACTCTGAATTTTACCATACTTAAAAAATTGCCCAACCCAGATCCTCCGCTAAAAATATTTCTCGGCACAGGCTTGAACGAGGATGAATATAATAATGTAGTTGATAAAGCAAAAGCCTTGTATCAAAGTAACCAGGGATTTGCATGGATTAACCCAACCTTTCAAAACTTTCCGGATGCGGTACTCTTTTTTAACAACGGCTGGAAGCTAAACAGGAACGGCGTTATGGAAACTTTCAGTTTTAGCGACCCTGATGCAACAACACTCAACAATCTTATCACGGCTGCAAAATCACGCAATGTTTATCTGCAGTTGCCTCCCCCACAGGCTTTAATTGATCAGCTGCAGGCAAAACTAGCTGCTGAAAAAAACAGGAACATTAGGGTGGTGAGCACACCTGCGGCTGCAGACTACATGCTTGCGGGACATTTCATAAACAACGCAAACGGCATTGCTTATGGCTGGGAAAAAACAATGCTCAGTAAAGACGCCAACAAAGGAAATGGACTTAGTGCAGTAACAGATTTTTTTACAAGCGGTAATAGTTACCAACTTGATAGTATAACGGATAGGCTCAGACGATTATCCGTTTTAGCAAACTGGTTATCGATGACATCCCCGCCTCCAGATAAAACAATGATGTTTCCCTATCACCTTTCCATAAAAAACCTCGGCAGCAAACAAAAGGCAGATGATCAGATTGCAGGCAAATCAAGCACTGATGATAAGCTTGACATTGGCATTGAGAAAGATGCAGGCGCCTCGTTGGCTACTGACAAAATCACTCCGTTGTTTATTTATGTAATGTCGATTGATCCCAAAGGCAATACTTATCTGCTGTATCCACAGCCGCGAACAAGCATTCTCACCTACCCCAACAGCATTTTGAATGATACTAGTTTTTATCATCTTGCAACAGTAAGACATACAACCGCGGGAACTTATCATTATGTTTTCATTGCATTGCGGGAGCCGGTATCGAATCGTGACGTTTTCACAAGGCGGGGTGTTGTAAAAGGCGATGAGCCGGAGTTTAGCGACAATCCCTTAGAAGCCCTGCTAAACGAAGAAGGCACCGGGCAGCGTGGCGATATTAAATCTTTTGATCACTGGATGCTGAAACGTGTAGATATAATTACAGATACTAAAAAATGACAGAAGCATATGATGTGCACCAAAACTTTTTCACTACTGTTTTTGATGTTAAGCCTCATCACTGCAGGTGCACAATCTCCTTCGCTTGTTTTGCAAAAGGGACATTTGCGAAAAGTAAACTCAGCAAAGTTCAGTCCTGATGGTAAACAACTGGTCACCACGAGCGACGATGGCATCATAAAAATATGGGATGCATTTAGTCAGAAATTGAATACAGAACTTGGTGGCGATGGCGTCGTTTATACCAATGCATCTTTTACCAACGATAGCAGGCGGGTCATCGCTATTCCCGGCCCGGTGCTCGATGTTGGCGACACATGGACGGAGTACAACAACGAGGCCTTTTATCTTTGGAACATTGAGACGGGCAAGTCATTAAACACGGGCCTGAAAGGCAAAGAAGCCGCCACGCTCAGCCCCAATGGCAAATGGATCGCTTCTAAACCGGTTAAAATAGAAAAGTACAATGCTGACGGCGACCTGGTGTCCGTGAAAGATGCACCGATCAACATTTATGATGTAACCGCCTCAAGGTTAGTTAAACAATTAACCCGTTATCAGGACACAACAACAGAAGCCGAAACTTTCATTGCATTTGTATCAGATAGCACTTTGTTGATTACTGTTTTCAGAATATTGAACAAAGCTGAGCCTTTATACGTAACAGAATATACGATCTTAAATTTTCTGACAGATAAGAATGTAGCCACTTACAGTGATACCAGTAAAGCATACAAAGGCGGTCAGTGGTTAATGAGCCCCGGGCGCAAATATATTTTTCATTACAATCCTGAATATCATAACAACTTTAAAACACCAGTTGAGCATCGTGATGCCTTTACAGAGTTGTGGGATGTTTCGCACCTTAAAATGGTTTGCAGGTTACCGGTAGCTTTGGAACGCGGCAGTTTCAATAAAAGCGATTCTGCAATGTTGATGACATATCTTGTTCCCAAACCTGATACGCCCGAGATCACTCCGCCGGTCGCAAAAATAGTGCGTTTCTTATTGAAGGACACTATTCAAACATCACTGCCTGAAGAAGAGTATGACAACGCAGTGATTACCACAAGCAGCAACGGACAGCTTTATTATGCAGCGGCTCAAATGATGTTGCTTAACCATGATACACTTTGCCGCATCAGCATTTTTAACAACGCGCATAAAGTGATCAGTCACTGCGACACCAAAAATCAGGTATCGGCAATGACGTTCAGTCCGAACGATAAATTTCTAGTTACCGGTCACGTAGACGGCAATCTAAGCCTTTGGGATTTTACGGATTCCATTGCAAAGGAAATTGCCAATAGTAGCAATGTAATAGACCCAGTTACGCTTATGCATGTTAGCAACTTTTCTCCAAAAGTCTGGTACATTACAAAGACTATGTATGGCATGCAGAATGTAAATTCTATAGACAAATTATCTTTTATACCATCGTCCTCATCAACAATCCAGAACACTCAATATTTGTTTAAGGACAAATACAGCATTCTTGATCTGGGAGAACCCTTTCAGTCAAATGGCACGCTGATGATCATTAACAACGACACGCCTTCTATTATAAAAGAAATTCCATACAATGTCTATTCCGATACAAAGCTGTTGATAGGTAACAATTGCAATACGCAGGAAAAACCCGGCGAAAATAAAAGGTTCGTTAAACTCAACTATCCCGGGCTGCAATCTTTTACAGTGAAAACAACGTACTCCGACATGGTGAATCCACGCAGGAACATGGGACCACCATCAGTAATATTGATGTTCGGCATGTTGAAAAGCAACAAAGGCACGGATACAACGTTGCTGTTTGCCGATGGCAACAACATTTCATACAACAATGAGTTGAGAAGTTATATTACGAAATATGATGTACCCTATGCGATAAGCAAAGCTGCTCCCAAAAGCGTTGTGGCGCCAATTTCAACGAAGCCGGAATATCTTTTTTTCCCAACGCCGACTATCAGCGACGATGGAAAATACCTGATCGGTACGTTCGAAGATAGTGACAGCCGCTTTGATCCTGCTTACACTTATTGCCAGGATTTGAAAGGTAATATCATTTTCAAAACCCCGCTCTTTTTTAACGGCGAAACACTTGGTCCCATCACCGACGAATACATCACAAGTCCCAATAAAAAGATTGCTTGTCTTTTATCTGATCCGCTGCTATCTGTAGGGGCACATTTTGCAAGGATAATAAATGCTCAGAATGGTGCGCCAATCTACAACCTGAAGATGAACACCGCCGGAGTAATAAACGGAGCCGTATACACAACTGACAGCAAATATCTATACACATGGTGCGAAGGAGGCACTCTTACCAAATGGAACCTTATGAATGGTCGCGAAGTTTTCACCATGGTGTTTTTCAAAGATCATGACTATGCCATTATTTTACCGGAAGGTTATTATTTTATTTCTTCGCGCACAGATGCGAAATACCTGAACTTTAAACTTAACGGCAAGCTGTACAATTTTAGTCAGTTTGATCTGCAGTTTAATCGCCCGGATAAAGTGCTGCAAGCGGTTGGCAGCAATGACAAGCGTTTAATGGATGAGTACTACAAAGCGTGGCAAGGCAGGATAAAGAAGAATGGTTTTACAGAAAAAGATATCAGCGGCAGCGCGCTGCATGTTCCATCGGTTATGATCAATTCGCTAAACATTCAGCCTTTTACTGCAGTACAGGAACTGCCGCTGACGTTCACTATTTCCGACAGTCTTTACAATATAAAAAGCTATAACATTTTTATAAATGATGTGCCGATAAACGGCATTAACGGGAAGCAACTTATCAATGTATCACACAGTTCGCCTGTTACGCAAAACATTTTGTTAAGTGAAGGTATGAACAAGATTGAAATAATTTGCACGAATGAAAATGCAGCTGTAAGCAGAAAGGAAGCTGTGTATGTAACATACGCTCCTGAAAAACCTGTATCAGCAAAGACGTATTTCATCGGCATTGGCATCAACAATTATAGCGCACATTCTTCTTTTGTAGATCTTAGCTACTGTGTGAAAGACATACGTGACCTAAGCGCTGCACTCAAACAAAAGTTCAGCAATAACATAGTGATTGATACGTTGATGAATGAAACGGCCAACAAAGAAAACATCCTCGCGCTTAAACAAAAATTAATGAACACTTCAGTAGATGATAAAGTGATCGTAAGTTTCAGTGGACATGGTATGGTTGATCCGCAGCATCCGGATGATTTTTATTTTGTTACCGGCAATACAGATGTGAATGATCCTTCGACAAATGGCATCTCGTATGCGCAGCTGGAAGAACTGCTCGATAGTATTCCTGCCAGGAAAAAACTACTCTTGCTCGATGCCTGCCACAGCGGAGAGTCAGACGGTAGCTCTAATAACAGCATCAACAACATACCGGGTACAAAAAAAGGAAGCGATAGCAATGATAAAAACAAGGCCGGCAGTATTGAAATTCTTGATGTGGTAGAAAACAATGATCCTTCGCATAGTTCATCCACCGACATTTTTAAACTGATGAAAGAAGCGTTTGTTGACATCCGCCGAAACAACGGCGCTTACGTACTTTCCGCAGCACAAAGCAATGAATCTGCGGGAGAAGGCGGCGGCATTACAAATGGTTGGTTCACCTCCTGCATTATTGCTTTACTGCAGCAAAACAGCAGCATGACCATTAACGATTTAAGCACAAAAGTAAACCAGTGTGTGAGTGCAAAATCAGGCGGCAATCAAAACACCGATAACAGGCAAGAGTTGGCGGAGTATAATTGGTTGTTGTGGTGAGAAACAATAACTGAATAACTGAATGGACTGAATAAACTGAGTGACACATTGCTAAGCGAAGGCCGTACCGTCATTGCGAGACCAGCAGAGAATGATTATCAAAACTCCAAAGGTAAAGTCGAAAGTCAGAGAGCGGTCGAAGCAATCTCCGTGGCACCTCGTGTGAGAGATTGCTTCGCCACGCTTGCCCTTGATGCAATTGACTAGCATGTATTCATACATATGAAGTGTGCTGTGGCTCGCAATGACGATGCGGTCTTTCCGCTTTGGGTCAATAATTCAAGGATTCAAATGATCCTGTTTGAGCCTAATCATTGCTCCTTTGGCTACTGGCGTTAAGCGTTATGCCTTCAGCATTAAGCATCTATCATTTTAACATTTTCAAAATGATCATAATCATAATCTCCAAGTTTCCTGATGGCTACATTGCAACATCTCTAACTTTGAAAACATTTGAAAAAGCAATTAGCATGAATTACAGTACCTATAAACAACTATTTGATGACATCCTGGACAACCCAAATCCAACCGCGCCTTATGATGATGACACATACCTGAACTATGTCAGGTTAAACAGATCGCGAATGAAGCGATGGGATGCGCAAATGGTTTTGGATAAAAAACTTGAAAAGCAGCTGACACAGATTTCTCAGCCTCAACATTGGATAATAATTTCAGAGCCTTGGTGCGGTGATGCCGCTCACATTGTTCCGTTCCTTGTGAAAATGGCGGAGCAGAATGAACTGCTGACATACGAGATCCAACTGCGCGACACAGAACCATTTTTAATAGATAAATACCTTACCAACGGTGCTAAAGCCATTCCCAAATTGATAGTAAGAGATAGTGCAGGCGACGATACTTTCGTTTGGGGACCAAGGGCCGCGGCCGCACAGAAACTAGCCAATGATTTAAAATCCTCCCATGCAGCCAAAGCGGATATTTTAGATGCACTGCAACGTTGGTACAACCAGGACAAAGGAGAATCTTTGTGTTTGGAACTTTCGACTTTTTTGAAGGAGAAGGAATTGAGCAGGTTATGAACGATGAGTGATGAGTGATGAGTTGCTACTGTGTGAAATGCCGCAATGTTATCGACATTACTTTGCTGTTGTTATCGCAACTCATCACTCATAACATAAAAAAAAGATCCGGTCTTTCGACCGGATCTTTTTTTTATGTTTAAAAGACCGCCATAATTACTCTAATGCGTTCTTCCATTTTGTAGTACGGCCCGTGAACCATACTGGAAGATCCGGGTTGTTATTACCACTGATCTGTGCCCAACCATCAGGGTCAGAAGCCTGAACGCTTGATGGGTAAGTCATTCTTTCTTTCCATTTGTATCTTTCGTACATCGCCGCCGGGTTAGTACCCACGTATTTAATCAATCTGCGTGCTGCAGTAAACGGCACTTCAAAGTTGAACAAACCGTAGTGCAACTGAAGCTGATCAAAAATCGCCTGTACTTTTTGCTGGCTCGACATAGCATCAAATTTCTGAGCCGCAAACTCCGCATACGCATCGGCGTTATACTCCATTGCAGGTCTCGCATTGATTCTAGAATCATCCATTGTTGTTGGCAACGCTGGCAAAGTTGATTTAGAATAATTATTGTTGATGTTCAGGTTGTACCAATGTTTACAAGACAAGATGATCGCATTCTTGTAGTGATCACGCGCAGAACCACTTACTGTACCAAGGTTTCTCACTGCTGCTTCTGCCAGAGAAAGTTCTGTTTCAACTGACTGAATGGTTGGATATTTAGCAGCGAAGTTGAATTCCGGGCGAATGTTTAATTCTGCTACCAATGGATTTTCTGTACCTACGTTACCTTGATTGTCATCGTAGTTCGCCAGTTTGCTGCGCAGGTTGGCCAACAGGAATGCTTCACGTTTTGTAAGATCTGCTTTTGACGCTGCATCCAGCACGATTGACTGACTTTTATTTACACCGTAGTAGAACGTTGTTACATTTATGTCAGTCAAAATAGGATCGTTGATATAGTTGCCACGCAACATTTTGTTCAAATAACTATTTGGATCTGTGTTGCCGTCCCATTTAACGTCCAGGCCGATATACCTGCCACTCCAGTCGGGAGCAAATATGTAAGAAACGCGTGGGTCAACAGTACCTGCTGCCAGACCTGTTGCAGCGTTATCCCCGCTAAAATAGTACAACGTTTGTCCGTTTACTACTTTGCTCTGCTCAACAGGTATACAGTTCATTACATCCTGCAGGAATTTTTTTCCGGCACGACACTCGTCTACTCTCTCTCTGTAAGAACGGGTAATACCTAATTCGTTGCAAATACGATTGAGTGCAATGAGCGTAACGTCGGAGACACCAGCCAGATCGTTAACGTCAGACAGCAACGGTTTACCCTGCAATTCTGTAAGCACCTGGCTTGTAAGTTGAGGCATTACTTCACTTACGTTCATAGCAGCACGCAATCTTAGCGAATTGATGTACTTGCGCCATTGCAAAATGCTTCCGCCAAAGAGGATATCCTGCTGATTGAATGAGGACTGCTCAGTAGAAGAAAGAGAGAGGTTTACCAATGCCGCTTCTGCATCTTTATAATCACTGATAATTTTTGGATAGATGTCTGACTGGCCAAGGTATTTTGCCTTAACATGATCAAGACCACCTGCAGAGCCTGTTTCGATGTACGGAACTTTGTCGTACATATCTGTTGCTCTTTGGTAAGCATATCCTTTCAGCACATGCAACAGGTTAATATACAAACTATCCAGTTTGCTTCTTTTGGTGGAATTGTTGTACTCACGCTGCGCCCAAAGTATCGGCGTCATCCATTGCGTATTAACCATGTTAAAAACGGTTTCGTTAAAGCCACCTGTACCCCAGTCATGCTCAACATCAGCAAGGGATTTGGCGCTACCTTCAGTCATCACGTTATAAGCCTGGATAGAGCTTGCGATGGTTCTGTTTCCACTTCTTAGCTGGTGGTAAACTGCACCATAATCACCAGTAAGAAAAAACCCCTGGCTTAACTGGGAGGTGAAGAAGCCGGCAATAATGCTTACACCGGACTGATTGGCCATGCCATTCGAGTATCCATCCGGATTTTGATATAGATCTTCGAGGTTTTTCTTACATGCTACTGAAGACAATAACAACGTAAGTACGACCGCTGATTTTATTTTTACGTATTTCATCTTAGCTTTTTTTAGAATTTAGTTTTAATAGAAAAACCAATTGAACGTTGTGCAGGTAATGCGGTTGTTCCATAAGAACCTACACCCCAACCTGTTCCGTTAGTTGATTCAGGAATTGAATTTGGCGCCGCTTTGTAGATGTACGCCACATTGTTTGCAAAAACAGAGATGATCAGACTTTGCATTTTGATCTTTTGAGCGATCTTAGGACTCACTGTGTAATCAAATGCTAAGTTACGCAATGCTACGTAATCGCTCTTAAAGATTCTGTCTTCAGGGAAGAAGCCATTGGAGAAATAAGAATCATAATAGTAATTCTCAGCAGTAACCACTTTAGTGTTTGTTTTACCATCAGTACTAACTCCATCCAAAATCACACCATCATGGAAAGTTGACCCACCATTAGGGTTGTTACCCGCAACTTTATTAGAATTTGCATCAAGATAATAAGCAACACCACCATGTTCTGCATCTCTGTATTTCACTGATTCTTTCAATGAACCCGCAGCCATCATGTAAGTTTCTGAGCCTGACAAGAAAGTAGCGCCAAACTGGTAGTCAATGTTTGCAATTAGGCGTAAATTTTTGTAAGCAAAAGAAGAGAAGAAACCACCGGTTACATCAGGAATTGTTTTACCAACCAACTTAGCTGTGCTCTGATAGTCATAAGCTGAACCAGCAGAATTCACTACTCTTTTTCCGTTGGCAGGATCATGTGTATCATTTGGATTGTTGTAAGTGTAGTTAGATTTAGTCAGGTAAAGCTGACCATACTCCTGACCAACATTTGCTACAGCATTTACTGAACCGAACGCGTTCCACAATGTGAGTGATTGCAATTGACCATCCAGTCTGTCAACAATGGTTTTACCGTGTGCAAACATCAGGTTCACATCCCACTCAATATCTTTTGTCAAGATTGGTTTTGTCTTAATAGCAAGCTCCCATCCTTTGGTCTTAACTGCACCGGCGTTCATACGAACGTTTTTAACACCCATACCCGGAGGCGCAGCCACCGCCATGATTTGGTCGTAGATAGTTGAGTTGTAATAAGAGAAATCTACACCCAGTCTTCTGTTTTTAAACAGGTAAGTTTCAAAACCTACTTCGTATTCACGTTTACGCTCGTTTTTCAAATTTGGGTTACCCATTGAATCCATCGGAGGCAAATCGCCCGGAGGAGTAAAGCTGTAACCACCGCCAACTTGAGACACAGTATAGTTTACGTTGCTGAAGTAGCGTGGACCAGGACGACCCACATTTGCCCATGAGGTTCTTACTTTAGCGTAATCAAACACTGTAGGCAATTTCAGGCTTTCGCTTAGTACCCATGCAGCACTTACACCAGGGTAAAAATACTTATTGTGGTCAGGAGGCAAAATAGATGAGAAGTCTTCTCTTCCTTGCACTTCCAGGAAAAGCTGGTTTCTCCAGGATGCCTGCGCAGATCCCACTAAGGCATATAAGAGGTCCTCTCCATTTGAAAACTGGTAAGTAGGTTGTACACCCAAAGGCAAGTTGGTAAATGAGAAGAAGTTTGGAATAACCATTGCTCCGCCTCCGTAACCATTCACAGCTGCGCCTTTTCCTTCCAGTGTATTTTTCTGAACGATACCACCTACAAAACCAGACAAATTCCAATCTGTACTTAATGGTGTATTGAAGTTCAGCATGCCCTGGCCGTAAGTATTTTTGTAAATATTCGTTACATCACTGTACATCTGGCCACTATTAGGTCCTGTTAAAGAAGGATCCAACAATTTGCCTTTGTACACGTTTCTTTCAGTACTGTAATCGAGACCTCCTGTGATTGCTGCACTGAATATTTTGTTCAATCTAATATCAGCAGTTAAAGACTGGATATTGTGTGTTCTTGTAAAAGTGGAATTGTTTTGTGTTTGATCCCATAAGAATCCTACAACACCTTTTCTACCATTAGAGATCAAATATCTATTCGCCGGGCTGGCAAAATAGTTGTATCCATCAGGTGTTACCATGTGCGACTGCAACAAGCCTACATTGATATCTGCGCTGTATGCGCCAATTTCTGACTGCTGTCCTTCACCGTTCATTGTGCTTAGGTTGGCAGCATTCACGTTTTTGGAAGCATAGAAATTGCCTGTATATCTTAAGGTAACGAAATTGTTTAGCTTGTATGAAGTGTTAAGACTGAAAGTGTTCTTGTCATAATCAGAACCTGGTCTTGTGCCCGGCATGCTTGTGTTGGTATATGAAAAACGGATCATGCCCTGCTCGTTCGCGCCGCCAACAGATACGTTTGTTGTGTTCTGGTGTCCGGTTTGGTACATATCATTATAAATGTTTTTCGTTTGTGCCTGCCAAGGTCTTGACACGCCATCCCACCATACAAGACTTACGCTTGGGTCGAATTTTGGTCCGAAAGCAGCTGAACCGAAACCGTCTCCCAATGTAGTAGCAAGGGTTCTTTTTCCGGTAGCCGGATCAATGTAGTAACCCTGTGCATCATTTCTAGAGTTGCTTGGGCTGGAACCTGTACCATACTCAGTTTGCAATTTAGGAAGGAACGCTACTCTGTCCCACGTAGTAGTGAATGAAGCAGCAACGCCCAACCCTTTACCTTTCTGACCGCTTTTAGTGGTGATCAATACTACACCATTCGCACCTGCATAACCGTACAATACGGATGCTTTAGCGCCTTTCAAAATTTCGAAAGAAGCGATGTCATCAGGGTTGATATCGTTGATACCTGTACCATTATCGCGATCTGTAGCTGCGAAACCCATTTGTGTATTTTGGTCATGAATAGGCACTCCGTCAACAACGATAAGAGGACGTGTTGATGAACTTTGGTCAAAAGACACGGCATTACGGATGTTGATTTTCATACCGCCGGAAGGACCAGCCGCTGTAGCAGCAACCTGTACGCCGGGAGCAGCACCATAAAGCGCCTGCAAAGCATTCGCAGGTGTACCACTGGCCATGATCCTGTCGCCATCAACTTTTGACACGGCATAACCTAAAGCTTTGGTTTGTCTTTTGATACCGAGGGCCGTAACAACCACTTCATCCTGTGTGCTTGCAACAAGTGTTACCTGCACATTAGAGGTAGCCGCTACTTCCTGGCTTGTAAATCCAACATAAGTGATAACCAGGCGTGCACCTTGTTTTACACTGATGGTAAAATTACCAGTTGCATTGGTCGGCACTCTGTTGGTGGTGCCTTTTTCGTTCACGGTTGCTCCGTCAAGGACATTTCCTTTTGAGTCCTTAACGGTACCTGAAACCGTCACTTTTCCCTGCCCGTAGGCAAACATGCTTCCTATGCAAAAGAGCATAAAGAGCAAAAGACATGTTTTGGTTGACTTCATCGTTTTTTAGTTTTTAAATTGAAAGAACAGATTTGGTATAAGTATTATGAATGAGTTATTGTTGATTATGTGAATCTGGTTTTGTTCGAATTAATAATTAAGAATTAACATATAGTCTCTCGGAGTCGTTGATGTCTCTTCTTTTGTAATAACTGCAACCCTATTAATTACTAATTATTAATTGTTTTCTTCAAAATGGTACTTTTTCAAAATGTTCCATCACCAATGCTGCAGCACCGATCAGTTCTGCATGATGGCTCAGGGACGATATTTCGATCGAGGTTTTTTCTGCCAGTCTTGGGATGCAATGCTCGTTGATCGCCTGTTGAATAGGCGCTTGCCATACCCTACCTGCAGATGCTCCTCTGCCACTTAAAATGATTACTTCAGGATTTAAAACATGTATGAGAATAGCTGCTGCGCGTCCTATGCTATATCCGGATTCGGAAAGCAGTTCTATTGAAAATTGATCTCCTCTTGTCGCAGCATTTATAATTGTTTCGGTTGCTTGTTCGTAGTCTTCCGGAATGGATTTTAATATGGAAACTTTTCCTTTGTTTAGCCCCGCCTGCGCTTTTTCTGCTACCATGGCCAATGAAGCCTCTGTTTCAAGGCAACCCATTTTGCCACAACTGCAAATCTTTCCGTTTGAAAACAGTGGTATGTGGCTGAATTCACCGGCGAAGCCGTTATTTCCCCTGAAAAGACGGCCGTTCAAAATAAGCCCCAGCCCTATACCCCAGCCAATATTAATAACCATTGCATTTTTCTTATTTCTTGCAATACCAAAACGCAATTCGGCAAGAGCTATCAGACTACTGTCGTTATCAATAAAGACAGGCATTCCCACTATTTCTCCCAGGAATTCGGTTACACCTTTTTGTTTTGTTTCGAAAAATGAATAGTTGATATCTCTTTCTATATCAATAAGGCCCGGCATTCCAATGCCAACGCCAATAATGCTCTTCTTGTCGATGCCGGACTCTGCAACCAGCATGTTGATTCTGTGTGCAAGCTGCTCGAGTGCATTTTGAGTATTGGCTAATGGCAATTCAAACTTTACTTCAGGAGTCACAAAGTTGTTATGCATATCCAGGATGGCTATGCGGCTAACAAACTGATCCATTGCCACCGATACGATATAAATAATATCCGGCTTGATGGAATACATTAATGGCCGGCGACCGCCAGTTGATGGGGCATGTCCTGTTTCCAGCACGGCACCTTCACTTACAAGCTCACTTAAAACCTTGGTGGTTAATGGAATACTTTTTTCTATCCGCTCACTTATATCTGAGCAGGACAGTATATTCTCAAAATATAGCTGACGCAGAATTTTTCTACGGTATTGAAAGATTTTTGCAGTCATCATACAAGCAAGGTTAGTTAGCCTTTGGGAAAATTTTAACTAATATAGAATATCTTTTTAAAAAAATGCAAGAAGTTGCAAAAAGTTTTTAAAATAAATATTAACATTTTATTGTTATAACATTTGTTTTCACCCAAAACCCTGTGTTTAGTACAACTTTTTGCAGAAAATTTGAAAATTTGAAAAAGGAGGAGGGAAATAATTCGAAAACGTTAATAATTTGAAAACGCGGTTAATTTGAAAATTTGAAAATGCATTCAGTGTGTCAGTCCGATTAAAGACATTCTTCTCACCAGTTAACCAGTTTTGAAATCGTGGTGAAAAACGCACCTAATGAATTTTCAAATCTTCAAATTTTCAAATTAGCACATTACTGTTGCTTCAACGCTTCAATTAGTATGGCAGAATGCGCCTGCAGCGACTTCCTGTATTCATTTTTGAAGGTGCCTAAGTCTGCACCTGTCCATTTGTTGGTAAGTTTCCAGGTTCCGGCCGGAAGTTTTATCACACGCTCAACGGTAGCATCACTCCAGTTAAATGCGCTGAAAACAAGGCCACTTTTTGATTTGGAAACACCCGTTTCAAAATTTTCGTTTTCGAAACGAGCCGCGACGCCAGTTGGAGAAATCATTTTTTTCAATATGGCTAAATGTTCCGGAGTTATATGGGTCAAATCGTCACCGCTTAGCAACATGCCACCGGTGGCATAAAGAACTGTTGCGTGAAACAGAAATTCATTTTCAGCAATACCAGATTGGTTAACAGTTGGTTTACCTCCAGCATCATACACAACGTCTGCCGCACCTGTTTGTGATAACACAATGCAATCAGGGTCGTTCCACCACAAACGTCCATTCTGCCAACCTCTCAGCAAATTTTCCCTTCCAGTGCTTTTAAAAGAGGCCCAATTATGATCTACATCCATCGAACTGCGTGAGCCGTGAATCAATCCCAATGAGCCCCATATAGGATGATTACATCCTAACAGGAAAGCATCACCGGAGCCTTTACGAATGGCTTCCATTCCCCGACGATACGCTTCGATCCTTGTCGCTTTTTTATCATAATGTACTCCACCATGCATGGCTCCCCAATAATTGGCATCCAGTTTAAAATAAGTGCAGCCCCATTTCTCTTTAAGTGTTCTAAACAGTTGCGTTAAATAATTTTGCACTTCAGGGTTCGTTCCATCCAAAACATACCATGGACCCTGTCGCCAGCCACCAAAGCCAATTTTGTCGGAGCGCAAAGGATTTCCCAATGAATCTTTTACCATCCAGTCCGGGTGTTCTTTAAACATCTTCGATTGCGGGCTGGCAATAAAAGGCGCCACCCACAACGCAGGTTCCAGGCCCTGCTTCTTAATATCATTCAACACGTGCGACACATCGCCACCAAAGGCTTTTCCTGCATCCAGCCAATCGCCCATCCATGGCTGATAACCATCATCGATCTGTATGTATTTTAATTGTGGTACGTTTTGAGCGATCCATTGCGCATTATCGGAAACGTTTTTGGCGGTAACAGCCGGGCCATAGCATAGCCAGGAGCACCATCCCATTGGTTCTGCATGGTTCAATTTCGGATGATGCACCGCGATAGCATCCGTTAATTGATCGTACAATTTTTCCCTGTCGCTACCGGCTATGGCCATAAACTCTTCGAGGTTCCATTCTTCACCGGGCTGTAAGGTTAAATGTTCGCAATCCATTGAAATGCGCAAACGAGCTCCGTCAAAAGAAAAACGTGAAATAAATTTATTGCAGGAGGTGGTGGCCAGCAATAAACGATCGTTTTGCTGCACTTGCATTGTGAGCATGCCGTAAGCAGTACGCATGTTATCCGGTTCAGGAATTTTATAATGGCTCCTGTCCGCATAGGTGCCCCAGTCTTCTGGTTTACCCAGCGTCCCCCCTATTTGTCCCAACTTTTGAAAGCTTTCACCATAAACAGGTGTATTGCTATTTAGGCCATGCTGAATATCAAATACGATCACTTCGCTAATCGCAAGTGGTTTTGTGGAAACATTTTTGACAGACAATGCGCACAAATTGCCTTTCCATTTTCGACCAACCGTAACCAATGTGGGAGCTGCAATGGAGCCATCGGACAAAACAACTTTTGGTGAAGATTTTTTTAAAGCCGCGATGACAGCATTCGCAGATTTTTGCTGCGGCAACGGGCCTTCGCACAAGGCCGTTATTGATGTCAACAACGTCAGCAAGAAAATGACTGAATATTTATTGAGGAGCGTTTTTTTCATATGTAAAAATTTGATGCGTAGAAAGAAAACATAATTCTAAATCGATGTCATTTAATTAAGCAATCTTTTCCGAACTGAAAGGAGGTTGTGATCCGTTAGAAAGACTGCTTGTCATCCCGACGAAGGAGGGATCTGCGCGATTGTTTACGCATAGTGTTCGTAGTGTTAGACCCAGATCCCTCGTTCCTCGGGATGACAAGCGAGATGCTTTTAATTTTCCAAACAGCTTACCTAAACGACATTGAATTCCTAATTCCTAATTTCTCACCAACTGCTCTGTCTTCTCTGACAACCTCACGGTAATCGCCGCTTTCACAGACGCATTTGCATCCATGACTGCGTCAAATGACAATGAATGTGATCCTGTTTCAAGTACTGGTAATTGGCTGGCGAGATCTATTTTTTTAATAAATTTTCCTTTGCTGTTGTAAATGCGTGCAACGTTTCCTTCATTCATAACAAGGCTTTCACCGGCAGCAAGTGTAACCGGTATTTCGAGGCGGTAAGCGTTGTCAATTTCCATGACAGGATTTGCAATAGAACCATCTTCTCCATGTGCAGTGATAGTGATCTGAGGCCTTTGCTTTTCTTTGCTATTGCTGAAGCTAAAAGTTGAAGTAGTCGGTTCGCCAGGCTGAACAACTTTCGCTTTATATTCAAATGCAAACTTGTGGAATGATTCGAGATAATAATTGCTTTCATTTTTGGTAAGGCGGACTTCATTGGTCGGATTTTTCAAACGCTCCAATTGTTCCTGGCTAAACACCTTTTTCTTCTGGGCCTCGTTCCATAGATTTATTTGTTCCACAATACGTGGCAGGTTTTTGTTTGCCAACGCATCACGGCGCACTACCAACGCATATCCCGCATTGAAGCCTGCTGCTCTTGCAAGCATCCAGTCAATATCTTCAGGAGTTGAATTTGATGTAATAAGAAACCATCCAAGCATGTTGGGCATATAGTTGTCCTGTAAAAATTTCTGGTTGGTTATCCTGTAGTCGGTTTGGCTCTCTCTGAAACCGCCGTACCACGGCTCTCCCCAGTTCAAATAATTGTTGATGTGCCAGAAATAATGGTTGGAGCGGCTTGAGCCAAACACCACCGAGTGATTCACCTGCCTGAATACATCATCTGCAAAGGAACAAAAACCATAGTCACCCATACCACAGGAATACGTTCCTTCATGTCCGTCGAAATCCATTTGGTCAGCACCTGTTTCATTGATAAAATCGGCTATGTTTTTTGCGACTTCTTTTTGCAATTGAAAATCGGGGAAGAAAACATGGTAAGGATAATCTATCAAACGGCTCACCAGTGCATTTCCTTTGTGGGCGCTTTTTGTTGTCCCAAATGCACCGCGTGTACATCCGGTCAATTTATACGGAGCTTCTTTGCTAACGGTCATATAACGAACGATCTCATCACCAATGATGACGCTGTTCAAATCGCTTCGCATAGTGAAGTGTAATGGACTACTTACGGTTATTTCCGTGGCATCGGCTGTAATATCTTGCACGAGCATATCTGTGCCGGCAGTTGCAAGGTGCGGGTTTGGCTTAGGCGAAACATAAGCATCGTTTGTTGTCATGAAAGTAGTGAGCGTATGAAAGCCGATACGAAGCCCCATTGCATGCGCTTTGTCTGCGCATTTTTTGAAGCCGGCTCTTCCGTTGGGAAAACTTTTTTTGTCTAAATCAAAATGGCCCCATGTTTCAAATGGGCCTTCGTGATAAACGCCCGCCAGGCCCATTTGCTTTGCAACGGTGAGAAAACTGTCAATATTATTTTCATTAAAACTGGTGATCATGTATGGTGCACCACTTGCTGCAGAAGTTTTTATCCACTCTCCTTTCCACGTTGCGAAAGGCAATTTTTCCTGTGTTGTAATCACTTTAATCGTGTTGAGTGCCTGCGAAGGACTACAACCAAACACCGCAATGGCAGAGCCTTTCAGGCCACCATCAGGAACGCCTTTTATTGTAGCGCCTTTCCAGTTTTCCCACACAGTGATCACGCGATCATGCAGTCTGTTGATGGTAAAAGCCTGGAGAGAGGAACCAAAAGAACTCTCGGTAGCAGTGGTGCCACGGTCGTAAACAGCACCTTCTTCGTTTACCATTTTGCCTCCCGTTGTTTTCTCGTTGAGGCATTGCAGCCCAAACGCAAAATCTTTATTGCGCACAACACCAACGGTATTGCCAATGGTATCCTTTATGTTATTGTTGAGTGGTCCCCAGATAACGGCATCAATATTCTCGCTTATTTCTACCAGTTCAAAACGCAGATAATCTTTATTGATGCTCGTTTTCACAACAGCTTTATCGCCTTCGGGATATAGTAATGTTATTGTTCCTTTTTTATACTCGGCCTTAACCGGTGCAATGGTTTTACCATTTTTCGTTATTTGGAGCAAAGTGCCGGGATCGCTGGCTACTGCGTAATCTGTAGATTGATTGTTGCGGATCGAGACAACAGATCCCTTTTCATTTAGCTGCAGGGAAAATGATGAGGTTTTGTACTGCTGTGCAAACAGGATATTGTGCACCAATACAGTCCCCAAAACAAGCAATGCGTTCTTTAACATGATAGTTCGAATTAATAATTTGGCAAGATATTCATTCTAACCCCCAACTGATTATCTAAATTTTGCTTTTTTACACCTGATTATTAACAAAACAATTGAAAGTTGAAAGTTGAAAATTGAAAATGCACGAACGCAGATTTTCATGATTGTCACGATTTATTATGATGAATAAAATCTTCACAATCTTAAAAATCAGCGTTCTTGCTTCCCATTTTCAATTTTCAACTTTCAATTTTCAATTTCTTAAAATGAATGTTCGCGGCTGGTTTGCACCAATTTCAAATTGGAAAGAATTGTTGATAATCGATATTCCTTTTTTATCCAGCAGCTCGCCACGTAAATTACACAGGTACGCTTTTTTGAAAGGTGCGTTCGCTGGCAGAGTTGCTACGCATTTTCCTGCGCGACCAGCTTCTTCCCAGAAACGAACGGTTGCTTCATTTCCTTTTTTGTTGAAGGAGGTAACGATAATGCCTTTGCGATCCAGTGCTAGTCCGGCTTGGGTATTGGGCAATTTTCCTTTTGTTTCATAATTGTAGGCATACGAAAGCCACGAAGGCGCATAGAAGGCCGCACTTAACGGTGTGCGTGTTTCCTCCGCAGGTGTAATGAAGGTAGACGCTGCATCATAGTTCTTGTAACTCCAGATGTAAAATTTAGCGGTATGCGACCCTTCTATCCATTCGGTAAAATTGGTTCCCCAGACATTGTTGTACAGGTTTGAAAATACGGTGCCGCTTGAAAGTGTTTTTGTGGGCGAAAATTTGCCAATGCCTGGCTCATCAATACTTACTCCGGGTGTGTGCGGACAATTCAATCCGATGCCGCCGGCGTTATCGTACATCGCCATGGAAGTATTGAGAAAATAGAAATCGTGGTTAGTGTTTTTCACCAGATCCCTTTGCGGATCCACAATACCGCCAGTGCGCAACAACCTGTACTCGGGCTTATTCAAGGCAAATGGGAACGCGATCCAGCCAACTTCAGGCAACGACACAGATTTCTTTCCGTCAAGTGCCATTGTAACTTCGATGTAGGGTTCGTTTTCATAAAGCGTATAGCTAACAAGGTAGCGCTGCTCGCCGCTATCACTTAGCTCACACATGGCTGTTGCGCGGATCATGCTTTCGTTTTTCAGCCACACCACTTTGTCACACTTTCCTTTGAAAGTAAGCGTATGTTGATTAGGTATATCACTCGGCAGCCTGATAAACTCCTGCTCTCCCCAATCCCGTGCACTCGGTTTAATATAAGCCTGGTTGTACTTATTGATTTGCTCCTGCCCCAGCTGTTGGTACACGTATTCGCCAAAAGCATATTTACTGTTTGCATCTACAAGTTCGCGATTGTTTTGTTTATCGAAAACAGATTGTAGAGTACCTGTCTTGGGGTCAATGGTTAATTTAAAATACTTATTCTCTACAACGTTTTGTTGTTCATTCACCGTAAGTGTTGAAGGAGTTGCAGCAGAATTATTCACCACCACAAAGGTTTTGTATCCCCCTGCAGGAATTTCAGTGGCATCGAAAGAAAGCAGGTTACGATCCTGGTACACAGGAATGATCTTCCCTGTCTCTAAATCCTTCAGCGCCTTAATAGCGGCGACAGGATGAGCAGGATTTTCATAATTGCTCTGAAACAGTTTTACGCGACCGCCACGTGGCCATGGCAGCGAGTTATAAACGGTTACATGCGATGTGGTATCATTAACCGATTTCACCAATTCAAAAAGTAGGTTTTCCTTTACCGGCCACATCAGCTTCTCCGCCTTTCTTGCATAAGCAGATTTTTCTTCCCATGATTTTTCCAGGAAATAATAATTGTCTTCGGACTTATTGATCTTAAATTCATCACCATATTTCCAAAACTGTTGACTGCCGTGTGATAACGCTGCACCAAAAGTGTGCTCATCAAACAGCAGCATGTTTTCTGTTGCTTCATTTACGTGCTGATCAACAGATACATCTTTGCCTTTCCATATATTCATGTGGGTATTGAGCTGTTGGGCAACATAAGTTTCTCTCTGGAAAGTCTTATCGGTTTTTACATCTGCCGGAGCCGACATAAAACCATGTATCCACGTATCCGGCATGTCGCCTCTTACAACAGGCAGTGTGGGATTTTCTTTCATTAACAGGTCATAGAAATCAGACATCCGGCCAATGTGTATCCGTGCATTGGGCATTTTTTCTTTAGCTTCTTTTAGCAAAGCGGCCACTTCTTTAGGATCAGGCGCACCAGTGTTCTCATGTGTCATGATCATTGCCAGCCATGTTTTGTAGGGCCAATCCTTTGGTGGTAAAATGCCAGAGCCGTAGTATTGTGACCAATAAAATGTAAGCAACTTTGAACTGTCCGGCCCCTGCCACCAGAAGAGCGTTGGCACATCCGGTGAAATGGAACCGGGATTACAACCAATATGTAAAATATCAACGCCTGCATTTTTCAACAGGGTTGGGATGAACCATGAATGTTCCGGTACGTCGCTCAACTTTGCGTCGCGTGCCGGCTTTAGTCCATAGCGGCGATTAATGCTGTCCGCAAACGACAAACTACGGGTGAGATTTTCCATATCGCTTGCTTCGGTTTCCATTGTGAACGGCAAAGCGTGTGGAATGATACGCTTATCTCTGATGGCTCTTTCGAGCCTTACTTTATTTTGAGGAGAACAATGATCGAGCATGTATTGCAGTGGCCATGCGGGAATGGTCCAGACGAATTGTTCAGCCTTCGGCAGTGATGCCGTTTGGTCAATAAACGAAAGCGTCTTTTCGAGCATTGGCCCTGAGTATTTCTGCAACACCGCCTCGGCCCAATCTGTGTAACCTAAGTCCACATGCATTTTAAAAGCCACCACAATATCCGTAACGTTTTTGTTTTCCGATCCTTTGCCCGCATCAGTGGCGCTGATCTGCGCCTGCAACAAAGCGGGAAACAGCATTAGGCAGGCAATCGTAAGTCTTTTCATTATGGCGATGAGTTTTAAATTTTGAGTTCTGAGTACTGAGTTTTGAGTTGCTCATTCCGAAGGAGCAAAGCTATCCGGATTTTGTTCGATTTTCCAACAGGTCAATTATCGAGTATCTCCATTATTTTAACAAGTTTTGGGCTTCGACAAGCTCAGCCTGACAGCGCGAGTCTTGTTGCAAATTAAACGAGATCGCATAGAAAGCACTGGTAGGCAGATAGGCAGCGGTTTGAGCTAATAAAATGTTTATTTTCGTACATTGCATGTCCTTAAAAAACCTATTGAAGTAACCATTTTCTATTCCCTAAAAAAATCGCCATGACTTTAATAGCAATTTTCTTTCCCTTTCTTTCTTTTCTTCTTCGCGGAAGAATATTGACAGGAATACTTTGTTTGATTTTGCAAATTACTTTGATAGGCTGGATTCCGGCGGCAATCTGGGCCGTTATTTCATTACAAAACGCAAGAGCCGATCGTCGAAACCATCAATTAATAAAAGCCATGAAAAACAGATAAGCTTACACAATAAATGTTTGAAATAGTTTGTGACGAAATGAAGATAATTTCCCTTCTAAAAACTACTATCGATAAACTTTCTCATCGAACATCACGCATCTTTAAAACACCGCCATTGTTTGTAAACAGGTAAATATTCGCATACTTCGAAAGCTTAGCTCCATGTCTTATTTTAATCTTCCCTGTAGGATGTTCAATTGAAACAGTCTCTTTTCTTTTTTTCTGAACATACTTGTTTAGTGATGTAGAAGTAGATACCAACGTCAAAATATAGCGAACGTGCGTACTATCGCCCATACTACTAACCAGGGCAATTTTATTTGAGAGCTTTCCCCTCGTTAATAGATTATCATGAATTTTTTCCAACAATGAATCGTCCAACATTGCTTCACAATTCAAAATAGAATTACCTGTCAGCTGCAATGTAATGGTTTGGCTGACGAACCTGTTGAACAGTGTATCACTACAGTTGTTCATATATATTTTGAAACTGTCTGCAAATATCTTTGTCAAAACAAAATTTGAATCAATGCCGTTATTTAATTGTTGTTGTTGCGCAAATGCCGGCTTTCCTGAAAGTAGAATAAGAAAAATAATTACGTGTTTCATTGTACGTTAAAATACAAAAAAAGGGCAACCTCAAAATAGTCTGTACAACCACTGCTGGTTGTTAAAACATAATAAATCCTTCATTGTCCATTTAATTGCCTATCTTCACTAGGATATTTTGAGTCATATCGCACTTGTAAACTCTCTCTCCTCTCTTTTTACATCCGCCATTTTTCTCAAATTTTTTATTATTTAATAATTCATTAGCATGAATATGTATGTGTCTAACCTGGGCTTTGGCTTGCAGGATGAAGATCTAAGAAAACTTTTTGCAGATTACGGAGATGTTTCTTCAGCAAAAATCATTGTGGACAAATTCACCAATAAAAGCAGAGGCTTTGGATTTGTTGAAATGACAGACAATAACGCGGCGCAAACGGCTATTAAAGAAGTTAATGGGAAAATGGTCGACGGTCGTCCTATTAAAGTATCTGAAGCAAGACCAAGAGATGAAAATAGCAGCAACGGCTACAGCAAGCGCTGGTAGTAGTGAGCTAACCCTTTAAAAGATGACAACAATACTCTCAAAAGAACATTTACGCAAAAGACACTACGATTGGTCAGATAGCAGAAATCATGCTATGCTGAACAATGAACCTGACCGGAGGATCTTTGATCGCTTCAATGGTTTTCAGGTTTTATTCATTATTAATTATTTTGGTAAATCACTTGGCAAACAGAATATTGATGTCGGACTAAAAGTGGAAGAACTTATTTCGGCCCAATTACCCCCCGACGTTAAAAGTGAATTATCTGTTTTTCACTGGTTACGCGGGGTGTATTTGTACTATGGTAATTGATCTGAATGATGGGTAAGCAGATTCAAAGCATATCACCATTAAAAAAACATATATGAACATCCAGGTGTTTAATCTTAGCATCAATACCGCAGATCGCGATCTGCGAAAATTGTTTTCTGCTTTCGGAATGGTAACATTCGCAGAAGTCGTAAGAGATAAATGGAATGGGCGTTCAAACTGCAATGCGATGATTGAAATGCCGGTTGATAAAGAAGCCCGGCAGGCCATTGCATCCCTTCACGAAATAGTTGTCGACGGCAAGAAAATATCCGTCAGCGAGCTTTCCATAAATTCTAAATGGTAAAATCGCTTTCTTCCATTATTGACAATATGCGATAGAATTACGCATTGAAGCTAATTCTTACCCCAAAAAACAGTCCCGGGCAAATCTAATTCGCTTCCTGGCATAACATACTATTCTCCTGAGAATCATCTGGCACACTCCTTTTATCTTTAAGTAAGCCATCGGGGAAAATATTTGGCATTATATTTAACAAATCAAAATACGTGTCGCACGAACAATAAACCTATCTTTAAGCCGTTCTAGGGTTTGCTTTTTTACTATTATACCTTGTCTTGAATTTTATTTAATCGATAGTAGCAATAGTCTCACACACTATTTTTATTTTATCCCAACTGGTTAGTTTTGAAATTTAAAAAATTGCTTTCAGCAATTGGGTTTTACGCTGTATGCCCAATATTTTATGGGCTTTCTTTATTACCCTTCAGGTTGTTGTATACATTGTCGGACCTGGTGTACGTTGTCCTGTTCCATCTCATACGCTATCGTAGAAAAATAGTATTGCAGAATTTGCGCAATGCATTCCCCGAAAAATCAGCGGCAGAAATCAACACTATTTGCAAAAACTTTTACAGCTATTTATGCGATCTGTTTCTTGAAACATTTAAAACACTGACCATTTCACAGGATGCAATGATCAGGCATTGTAAATTTTCAGAAGAAACAAAAGCTATATTCAACAATATTAACAAAGAAGGCAAAAGTGCCATCCTTGTATTGGGTCATCTTGGCAACTGGGAATGGGCAGGCAACACGTTCAGCCTGGTGTGCAACCAGCAATTGTACGTTATCTATCACCCTTTGGCCAACAAGCATTTTAACGATTTGATGTATAAAATGCGTACGCGTTTTGGTACTAAACTCATAGCCATGAACGATACTTTTCGCGCCATGGTCGCCCTGTCTAAAGAAGTAAATGTAACAGCTTTTATTGCGGATCAAACTCCGCAGCCTGAGCATGGCTACTGGACAGATTTTTTAAACCAGGATACTCCGGTTTTCTGGGGTACCGAAAAGATTGCAAAAAAATTAAACTACCCGGTGGTATACATCCATGTAAAAAGAATTAAGAGAGGATATTATGAAGTAGGGGCGGAAATACTGGTGAATGACCCTAAATCAACAGCTAGCGGAGAGATTTCAACACTGCATACGAAAAGACTGGAAAAAGACATTGTAGCGGACCCGGCAACTTGGCTGTGGTCACATAGAAGATGGAAACACAAACGCCCTGCGGCTCAAACAGAAAATAATTCAATTATCCCAAAAACAGAACATGCGTAAAGGTAAAGAACTGATTCTTGCCACAAAGCCATTTGCGAAGGAAAACCGTACCCAGAGCTGGTTATATACAATATCCACTTTGTGTTTTTTAGTAAGTGCCATTGTGGCAATCTATGTAGTACAACCATTATTGTTGAAAGCATTTTTTAGTGTGCTGACCGGCCTGCTAATGGTGCGTTTTTTTGTGATCTATCACGATTATCAACATCACACCATTCTTACCAAGTCGCCCCTGGCAAGAGTTCTGATGACAATTTTCGGACTCTACATCCTTGCGCCTGAAAATATATGGAAGCGTTCCCATGACTATCACCATGCGAACAATTCAAAATTATTTACTGCCAGCATCGGATCATTTCCAATTGTAACAAAAGATAAATTTGAAAGTCTGTCTCGCAGGCAGAAGGCAGGTTATCTTTTTATCCGTCATCCGTTAACCATACTGATGGGCTATGTAAGCATGTTCATGCTGGGTATGTGTATCAAATCATTTCTCAGCTGTCCGCGCCGTCATATCGATTCATTGCTTGCGCTGATACTGCATTTTTTTGCGTCTGCGGCTATAGTATTTTACCTGGGCTGGCCCGCATGGTTGTTTGGTATGTTATTGCCATTTGTCATTGCCCACGCATTTGGTGCTTATTTGTTTTATGCCCAGCATAATTTTCCCACTGTATTTTTTAATGACAAAGAAGGTTGGACCTATGAATGTGCAGCACTGGAATCTTCAAGCTTTATGCGAATGAATGTTGTGATGCGCTGGTTTACCGGCAACATTGGCTACCATCATATTCATCACCTGAACGCTAAAATTCCGTTTTATCGTCTGCCCGAGGTAATGAAGGCTTTTCCGGAATTACAGCAAGCCAAGACCACTTCATTAAAACTGAAAGACATCTATGCATGCCTGCAACTCAAGGTATGGGATGTAAAAAACAAACAGATGATTGGATTACGTGCTTTGAGATAATAACAAACTACATTGACGAAACATGCTACAGACACGAATTCTACGGATTTGTGTCTTTGTTGTGCAAAAATACGCGTCAATTGTCCGTTAATTTTCGTACCTTTATCGGGACATTTTTGAGGTCTATCGCTCTTGTAAACAATCTTTTCTCCCCTTACATCCGCCATTTTTCTCAAATATTTCTTATTTTAAGTACGTTTTCATGGTCATGATGTGCCGAAACAGGGATTTTGTTTTCAGGATGACGATCTAAAAAACCTTTCCGAAATTATGGCACCGTCACCTCGGAAAGTTATCATGATACATTATATTAGATATTTGCATGGATATAAAAAGAATTGAGCGTCATATAAAATCAAGTGTTCTTGAGAATAGAACTATAAATATTCGATTCGAGGGTCGGTCACGCATGACTGGCCTTTTTATTCAGGGAGAGGATCAGGATGTGCTTAAATTGAAAAATTTCTGACACATTGTACCTGTTTCGTTATGATAGGAATGTCAGAAAGCAATAGTGTGAGTCTGGCAACAACATTTAACGGAACTTCCTTTATATCATTTTTATTAAACAAAACTTTTAATTAATTATGGCAACAAGCTGGAACAAGAAAGAAAGAGAAAATAAAAAACGAAATGAACGCAAAAAAAAGGATGAAAAAAGACAAGAACGGAAGGAAAATTCAGACAAGGGAAAAAGCCTGGATGACATGATGGCTTACCTTGATGAAGATGGCAATCTTACGTCCGTACCTCCGGGAAATACAAGAAGACAAGAGATCTCTCTGGAAGACATTCAGATTGGTGTGCCTAAAAAGAGAGAACTGACAGCCGAAGAATTAATACACAAAGGCCTTATAACCTATTTTAACGATGGAAAAGGATTTGGTTTTATAGAAGACAGTTCAAACAACCAACGTGTGTTTGTGCACCAATCGTCTGCGAATTTCCCTTTACGTGAAGGATTAATGGTAAAATTTGAAATAGAAAAAGGACCGAAGGGTTATACTGCGGTAAATGTTTCAAAAGGCTAACATTAATGCTCTCCGCCCCTATCTTTGAAAGATAATGTACCCCATTGATTTAACTGGAAATCCCAGTTAAATTGCCCCACTTGAGCGTGGCCGGTCGATGGCCAAGTGGGATCTGCCATTCTGAAATTTCACAACCTGTTGAGATTCAAACTGACCGAAATGCCCTCATTCAGTTCAAATGGTATTTATTCCTGCTAAAATACTTTTCCAAAGTTTTTAGAATATTTAGAATACCCGCCGAAAAGAATTATCTTCAACTAGTGAATATAAGTTCTTCATCATTTAGTCTTGATCAGTTTTAATTTTTACACATTTCGTCTGGTAACAATTTTTCCTCCTCTCTACTCTTGCTGTAGTCCTTTTGTCACTCATTTCTTTAAATTAAATATTGTATTATGAACATGTATGTATCGAATTTGGACTTTCAGGTAAAGGAAGAAGATCTTCGACAACTTTTTGCTCCGTTTGGAGAAGTCACATCTGTCAAAGTAATCAAAGACCGGGAAACTGGTCGCAGTCGTGGCTTTGCATTTGTAGAAATGAGTTCCGCCGAAGCGGCTAATAAGGCCATAACTTCGTTAAACAACAAAGAGTTGTCAGGTAGAGCAATATCTGTAAGTCAGGCAAAAGAAAGAGAAGATCGTCCAAGACGCAGCCTTTGGTAATCTGCTATTGAACTTTTTATAAAATGCATTTTTCAAATAGAAGCCTCCCGGGAATCAGTCCGGGGAGGCTTCTATTTTGATACAACATCATTTCTTTATCCTGTCCAAAACCCAAAGTTCTTCACCGAAAAAGAATCCGATTCTGTTTTTATTGATCAGGCATATCTTCATTGTGTAATCACCATAAGATTGAGTACACTTAGCATCTAGCAATACGAGTGTGGATTTAGAATAGCTTTTGTCCAAATAACTTACAAATTTTTTACCAACAACATTGCTGTCGATCATTTCAGCCCCTTGCTCCCTCCTCGTGTATTCGTTATCCTCGATAATTTTTTTCTCAAAATACTGTGGGCCGATTAACAGATTTGTCGGACAGGGAGCAAAGCCGCATTCACTGTTACCTTGAATTTCAATTCCGCTATTATTAATAATAACTTTGTTCTTTAAGCACTCGGTAACTTCTTTCATGCGGTCATTATATTCTTCTTTCGTTTCATTTAACTTTTCGAAAAAAAACCACTGCTTAATCTTCCATTCTCCAAACAATTCTTCCGGAGAAAGCTTTTGCGAAAAGCTGGCATAACAGACTGCTGTCAGTATTAAAATAGTTATTAGCTTTTTCGTTATCATTTGAATTTCTTTAGACTAATAATTTTTCAAAATCCGGCCAAGAGTACATTTGGTTTTTATCCTAATAGAACAATGCTTCCTTACCCTTTTTTTATGCCTCTCGTAGTACAAAACAGAACTAGTAATTTGATTTGAACTGAATATCAAAGTGGTAGCATTTGACCATTTTACAGGCTCTATGCTATCTCGGCCCTCTAATGAACAAATAACGCGGCACAATGTTAACAGCATCTCCATGATGCTTCATTTCATTTTAATCAAATAAAAAAACACTTATGAACAAGATTACAGTAAAAGACGGAACAGAAATCTATTACAAAGATTGGGGCACGGGACAACCACTCGTATTCCACCACGGATGGCCGCTCTGCAGCGACGACTGGGATGGCCAGATGATTTTCTTTTTGCACCAGGGTTACAGGGTAATTGCCCTTGACCGCCGGGGGCATGGCAGGTCCAGCCAAACGGCTGTTGGCCATGACATGGACACGTATGCTTCAGATGTGGCGGCACTAACAGAGGCGCTCGATTTAAAGGACGCTGTGCATATAGGCCATTCAACGGGCGGAGGCGAAGTGATCCGCTATGCAGCCAAGTATGGCAAAGGCCGTGTAGCAAAGGCAGTTCTCATAAGTGCGGTAACGCCTATTATGGTTCAAAGTGAAAATAATCCCGATGGTGTGCCGCTGTCTGTTTTCGATGATATACGTAATAGCACGGCCACCAGCAGGCAGCAATTCTTCCAGGATTTTACCATTCCTTTCTATGGCTACAACCGTGAAGGTGCAAAAATCTCGCAGGGTGTTCGCGACAACTGGTGGCGCCAGGGTATGATGGGTGCTATAAAAGCACACTACGACTGTATCAAAGCTTTTTCTGAAACAGATTTCACAGAAGACTTAAAGAGCGTAGACATACCAGTGTTGGTTTTGCACGGCGAAGATGACCAGATTGTGCCATTTCCTATTTCTGGCGCAAAAGCGGTTAAGCTATTGAAAAATGGGAAACTGATCTCCTATCCCGGCTTCCCGCACGGCATGCCGACGACGGAAGCTGCAACTATCAACCGTGACCTACTGGCTTTTATCAAAGAATAAACATACAAACCAACGGGTGGCCAGCATTATCAAACTGGCTGCCTGTACTTATTTCCTTTCTCTGTGCGTGGTCGCGCCATTTTTTCAATAGCCGACCTATAGCCGCTGTATATAAAAGTTCAGCAGAACTGTACAGGTAAATTTAATCTACAAATATCACAACAAAAATGGCATTCGTTTGTTGCTAGTATTTCCTACCACTTATACTCTCCTACCCAGTCCAATATCACTTTGAATGTAATCTAAACATCGACGTTATTCGGCCTGAAAGAAGCGCAACTAATCTCTACGTAGGAAAATATTGCTGTTGTATGATCTGAGTGTTTACGGATTTATTGATAGTCACTATGATAGCTAACCGAAACCGCCCTGTGTCGACAAGCTATCTCCCCCATTTTTTAACCATTGCAAAAACTTTAAACCATGTACAAACTACGTTTATTATCGTTCACACTTTCAATTTTAATGCTTACAGGAAGTTGTAAAAAAGCATTGGATTATATTGTGCTTAACCCCACTTCCACTTGCGATGCCTGCAAAATCAAACAAATAAATTTGTCTAGCACCGGTGGCCCTGTGGGCGAATTCGACGTAAGTTATGATGCTCGTGGCAATGCAACTTCTATTATATGTGTTACACCGGAACCGCCCTTTAGTTACCTTTGGGATCCTTCTTCGTATTATTTCAGATATGATAAAAATAACAGGATCACCGACGTATTATATGTGTACCGGGGAAATCTGGGAACTGTATCCTGGGAACAATTTACCTACAAACCACATTACATTGCAGATACCATTTGGTACTATGGTGCAGGCGGCTTAATCACGGATAAACAACCTGCTAAAACTAATATAGGACGAGCATCCATAATTACCCTCGACAAATTTGACAGAATAGCAAAAGAAGTAACGGATATTTTTCAAAATATCGAGGGCACTGAAAAGATAACGGAAACAAAAACCTACAACTACGATAAAAATGGCAATCTGATTTACGGAGCCGCTGCTTATGATGATAAAATAAACTTCTACAGAACAAGCAGAAACTGGCAGATGATCTACCGGAACTTTAGCGCCAACAACATTTTAAAAGGAGGCCCTGATTATCCTGAAATTAATATAACTGAATACAATCAATACGGCTTACCGACCAAAATCAGTTGCCCTGGCAGTGCCTATTTATTTGGATTGGCCAGTCCAAATTATGAGTTTGTGTACGACTGTGATTTGTCAGGTATCAAATAATGTATGACTTAAAAAGCTTCATTGATTCTAAAGTAAATTCCCTTATCTCCTTTTCCCAGCGCGCCATCAACACCAACGTTGATGTTCCGGGATGGTATGGCTTTAAAACGCAGGCCAACGCCACCTCCCGGAAGTATGCCGCTGTAGGGAGCTTCTGTAAAGGCGAGTCCAAAGAAGCCAACAGCGCCCCACTTTTTGTAGAAATTCCATCTGTACTCAGCCTGTGCAGCATAAGCCTGATTGCCCCTATACCTGCCATTTGTATAGCCACGAATATCTTTATTACCAATGGCATGCTGACCGGTAAACGGTACATTACCAATGCCTGAAAAAATGCTAACACGTGCAGCGAGTATAGAGTTGGCGCTTAGGCTGTGATACCAGTTTACAAACGCTCTGATAGAATTAAAAACACTATCGGAGCCGAGCGATTCAGGATTTGCAAGAAAACTCACACTTGCCTGAATGCCTTTGGTTGGATAGTAAATATTCTTTCTGGTGTCATATAAAAAATTGACGCCGATCCCATTTGCATTTACTTCCTGCACGCTATCCGGGTTGTTGTGAAAGGTGGTTTCGGAATGTTGTAGTTTAAAAAACAGGCCTCCAAATAAATGCCCTTTTATTTTTCGCAGACCTTTTAAAAATAAGAAGCGATTGACGTTACTGTAATCAACAAACTCCCCATCCCCTTCTTCATTGCTGGTTTCAAAATACTGGAAATTGATATTACCATCGCCAAATGCAATGGTTGTTCTCCATGTGTCTTCTTTGAAATATAGTTTTGAAAAGGCAGCGCCAAAAAAAGATTTATTCTGTGTATAGCCAAGCAAAACACCAACCTGGCTGGCGGGTGAGATAGTGTCACGATTATTTAATTTAAAGAAAGCCATACCATCTGCTCCTGCAATAAATCCATATGAAGAATTGTAACTTACTATAGGAATTCCTGTGATGTTCACTTTTTTAACATGCGCAGAATCCTTTTGGGCATGTGCGTGGGCATAAATAAGCAAACAAGCAACAGGAAAAAAACATTTGATTATTTTATCCATAAAACGGTAGCAACTAATTGATGAAAAAAACGCTATTCATAAAGAGGCGGCACGAACAACGGCAACAGAGACATTTACTTTCAGAATTTTCTGAAGTAGTAGGTATAGCCAAGTAAAATGCCAATTGAACTGTACGATGCTTTGGTAATAGTAGTGGTGCCTCTGAAAAAATTGGACTCGGTATCATTATCAATGCTACCCGTTTGCTCCCGGTGATTGTCGCTACCGAAGGCCGCCGTCAAACCTACGCTGATGCTGCTGCGTCCCTTAGAGATGGTGGTGCCTGCAACAAAATGATAAATATCCCAACTTGAAATATCGGGCTTTATACCGGTTTGTTCATTGATTGCTTTGTCAAAATAAGACTGATCATTGCGAGCGCTGATGTAAAGTATAAGGCTCGGTTTCAGGATATATTCGTAAGCTATGCCAACATTAAAAACGGGCTCCGCGGATGTAAGCACCCGCAAGTATTGGTCGCTAGTAATATCGGGATAGGCATCCGCCGGTCTTGCAAAAGCAGAAGCCTTCGCATTAATGACGGGATACATATCAATCGATGCAAAGTATTGTGCGGCAAGCTCAATGTGCGAGCGCCCGCCGGTGTAACCTACACCGGCACTAACAGAAAAAGGCGACTTGTATTTTGTCTTTAGTTTTTCCTGCCTGTCATTAGCAACAAAATCAATGCGGCTCGTTTGGTTTGCCGGTTTAATATTTGTAGCCGTTGCATCAAACCCAACGCTTCCTTTTCCAAAAAGATTGAGCGAAGGAGGCGCTATGGTAATGCCCGCTTGCCATTTGCCTTTCTCGTAAGAGAATCCCAGCTTTGGTTGAAAACGCACGTTGTAATAATTCACATTTTGTATAATGGTGCTCGTTACCAAAGGATCAACGCTTTGGTTCATATATACCCGAACAAGTGAGAAATGGCTATAATCAACAGAGCGCACAATGAAGCCACCTGCAATGCCAATGCTGAACCACTTTCCTATTTTTCGTCCTACGCCAACACCGGCAGAAAGTTCGCTCACCCTGCTATCAATAGAAGTCTGTCCAATGGCATTTTCGTTCCCGGGACTGTCTTCATCATTAATCAGCTGATAGCTACCCGCTACCCTCGCATCTGCTTTAAAATCAAAGCTCGTCTGAGCCAGCACACCGTATGAAATTCTATAAGGACTATTTTTCGTTTTGATCATTCCGCCAATAAACAAAGGCACCGAACCGATGTGATTGCTCTTAAAATCTGCTTTTTTGCCAAGGGCATTTTCTATTTTAACGTTTTCATTCTGGTAGCCATTGGCATTTACAGAGATCGAAGATGTATCGATCCAGCCAAGCGCACCAGGGTTGTAATAGAGCGCCGTGTTGTCTCTATTGCTGGCAATTACAGCACCACCCATCAGCGCAGATCTTGTTCCATATTGCTGTGTCCAGTAATGAGTATCCTGCGCAAACAACTTAGAACAAACCATCCAAAGAAGAATAGCAACCAATACATTTTTTTGCATAAAATCATTTTGAAGCTTAAAAAAAGTTGGCACGGACCAAAGGGCAATTGCAGTTATTTACAAATATTCTTAAGCCCTCAACTCACTGAAAAATTGAGCACATCATTTGTTTCTTTATCAGCAACAGCTAGACTATAATCATAGTTGACAGTGACGCCTGATTTGATATAAAAATTATGCAGCAGATCGTATTTGGCATCGGGTTGACCAAATATCATTACAGAAAGAAAACAAAACACCATTGTAAATAAGATTTTTATTGCGTTCCTGCGAATAGAAGGCATAAGCATATCCTATAGCTTTTACAATTATTTAAGCTGAGAAATCGTTCACAGAGTATTGATGTGAGAGGAGAAATATCACAACACCTAACAAACTTTAACGATCGCCAAGGCGATACAATCACGTGCTGCGGCTCTGCGGATTGACTGATTATCAAAGCGGAAGCCTTAGACCATAATAAACATCAAATTACATACCGCGCCTCGCAAATGCATTGACAGGAATATAAGGATAAGCAACCCGAAGTTATTTAGCTTTATGCTTATTAAGATTGAACAGGTATTTACTTGGAATGCAACCTTTAAACCAATCCTGCAATTGCCGACTTAATGGCCCTTATACTTTTATCAATTTCTTTATAACCAAGCGATGCGAATCCCAGCCTGATATGATTCATCCCTTTTCCCTGGCTGAAAATAATATTTCGATTGAATGAAACGCCTTGCCTTATCAGCAGTTCACCTACTTTATCGACACTATATTTTTTGTCGAATTCCATCCATATAGCCATCCCTCCAGCGGGCATTTGATAAGATACAAAATCGCTTAAGTGCAAGTCTATTTGCTCACACATATAATTCCGTCTTTCCTTGTATAATTTGTTTGATTTTCTAATGTGCCGGTTTATTTCTCCATTTTCAAACAAGGCCGCAACGGCCCTCTCCATTAGTATGTCGCCACGTATGTCTATAATTTTTCGAAAGTGTGCGAGACCCCTGATCAATTCATCGGGGCCGGCAATAAAACCGAGCCGTAAAGAAAAAGAAAGACACTTGGAAAGACTGCCTATGTAAATAACCCTGCCATTGTGATTGTAGCTGGCCATCGGCAAATGAGGTGCAGACGAATAGTGAAAATCATAATCGTAATCATCTTCGATAATCACAAAATTATATTCCTGGGCAAGAACAATCAACTTCATTCTTCTTTCTGGAGAAAGTGTAACGGTAGTTGGATAATGATGGTGAGGAATTACATATATTCCTTTCACTACTTTTCGTTTACATATACTTTCTACCATATTTATATCAATGCCATTACAGTCTACAGGTACTTCAATAACCGTTGCCCCATTTGCAATGAAGGACTGCTTAGCAAGCCCGTAACCCGGGCTGCCAACGATGTAGACATCGCCTTGAGAAATCAATGCCTTGCCTATAAGATATATCCCCATTTGGGCGCCATTGGTAATAAAGATATTCCTTGCTGAGAGATCAAGGCCCCTTGATCCTGCAAGGTGCGATGCGAGCGCGTCTCTTAGCCAGGAATTCTCTCCTGCGGTCCCATGATTCACCTTTTTCAGATTATTTTTTCGATCGACAACCGTTTTAAGCTCACGCAGCAAAGATTTATATGGAGCAATTGTTGGGTCAGGCAATCCATCATCCAAAAAAACATTTTCAAACTTCCTATTACTGCTAACGTCCTGCTGAAACTGAATATTGATGGGAACCGGAGACTTAGACGGGAACCTCGACGTTGCCGACTTTTTATGGTAAACAGTGGGCACCGTAATGTCGGCATTTACATAATACCCGCTCCTATTTTTCGCCATGATCCAACCTTGACTAGTTAACTCTTCGTATGCAGCGATTATTGTTTTTCTATGAAGACTCAGCATTTGTGCCAACATACGCGTGCTGGGCAACTTCGAACCAGGTTGAATTTTCCGGTCTCTTATCAAATTAATGATAGTAAATGCAACCTGTTCATAGATAGCTTTTTTACCGGAAGGATCAAGTTTTATTAAAGTTTTGAATGGAATCATCTGGACTACTTAATATTTATAATCTGGAACTAAAAGATAGACCAATGATAAATATTTTTGTGATAAATGTAAAAATGAATAAACGAAAATTTTTAAAAGATGTAGATGCCCGGGCATTCGAAGCAATGTTGGGAATTGATAAATATTTAGCTGCAGGTAGTCTTAAGAAGATACACGCTGAGTTGATTAAGATTCGCGTGTCACAGATCAACGGCTGCTCTTATTGTATGGACAAACATATTCAGGATGCATTAAAATTGGGAGAAGATGCTCGCAGGCTATTTGTACTTTCTACATGGAAAGACACGCCCTTCTTTTCAAAGGAAGAGCAGGCAATACTTGCACTAACAGAAGAGATGACTTTGATTTCGCAACACGGCGTTTCTGATGAAGTATATGACACCGCTATTGAAGTGCTTGGTCAGCAATATACAACAGAAGTAATGATGGCCATTATTTCGATGAACTCATGGAACCGTATTGGAATAACCACCCGCCGCGAGCCGCAATAATTTTCTATGAGAGAAATAATACGCTACACAACAGATGTTATACCTGATGCTAATGCTGTAATTGAACTATATGCCAACGCTGGTTTAAAAAGACCAGTTGATGATAAAGTGCGAATAGAAAAAATGTTCGCCAACTCTAATCTTATTGTAACGGCATGGCACAATGAAATACTTGTAGGTGTGTCAAGAGCGATGACTGATTATAGCTATTGGTGTTATCTCGCCGACCTGGCGGTGCACCCAATGTATCAACGAAAAGGAATCGGTCGCAATCTTATAGAGCAAACAAAAATCAAAGCCGGTAAAGACTGTATGCTGGTGTTACTTTCAGCGCCTTCAGCTTTATCTTATTATTCAAAAATCGGTCTAAGAAACTTGAACAATGGTTTTGCTATTGATAGAGAAACATAAAGTACTATGGAGAAATCAAAAAAAGTATGCCTTATAACTGGAGCCAGCAGCGGTATTGGATATGCCATTACCGAGGCCCTAAAAAAAGATGACAATTACCAATTGATAATAACGGCTCGTCGGGCAGATCGTTTAAAGGTTCTGCAATCCGGCAATGTTGATATTCTTGCAGGTGATTTAACTTCGCCATCGTTTCAGCGTGACGTCGAAAAATATATAATGGCGAAGTATGGCGAATGTCACTACCTGTTCAATTGCGCAGGATCTCTTGAAGTCGGCTCAATAGCCGAACTCAATATTGAGAAAATGGCTGCGATGATTCGTCTTAATGTAGAAAGCACTTTCAGGCTCACGTACACGTTTTTAAAACGGTTCAAACACCAGGGCTTTGGACATGTTGTCAACATTAGCAGTGTTTTAGGAACAAAAGTAAGGCCAACCGCGGGCGCTTATGCTGCTACAAAATTTGCGTTGGAAGCACTATCTGAGGCATTGCGCATGGAGCTTGCCGGAACAGCCATCAAGGTTTCGTGTATAGCGCCCGGCTTAGTAATGACTGAACTTCACAACGATTGGCCCGTGCATCCTAGTGAAAGCATGAACATTTCAACACCCCTAACAACAACAGACATTGTCAATGCAGTTATGTTTATTATGCAACAACCTGCACACGTAAATATTCCCCGCATCGTTATATTGCCTAAGGGTCATATAATCTGAAATGTCGAATACCGACGAAAGCCATGACTTTTTTTTGTTTTAAGATTTTACCAGGGCATTTCGCCTTCTTCGTTGAAGAATTTTCCTGTTGCACCATCCGAGTTAATAGTTGCATATTTTACAATGGCCCTTGCTCCTTGTTCGACTGGCTTCACTCCCATGTAATTATTGAACGCCGTTTTTGTAAAGCCAGGGCAAACACAATTCACTTTAAAATTTGTGTCTTTAAGTTCTTTAGCCAACATAACAGTGTAAGCATTCAATGCTGACTTTGAAGCTCCATAAGCCGAAGGATTATAACCGTAAAACTCCCAGGTGGGATCCTGATGTTTGGTAATAGAAGAAAGTTCGGTAGTTACATTTACAATTCGTGGTTCGTTTGATTTTTTCAGTAAATCAATAAATTCTTGTATCACCTGAATTGGAGCAAAGAAATTGGTTTCAAAAACTGTTTTTACTTTCTCTATAGGAACCGTAAGAGGTTGTTGCGGAAAGCCGCCGCTAATACCGGCATTGTTTATTAAAACATCTAACTGTGGTGTTTTACTTTCTAAGGTTTGCCGTGCAGCTTTGATAGACGCAATGTTCGTTACATCTAATTCAATACAATCTACATTTGAAAAACCCAAAGCTTTAAGTTCTGCAACCGCTTCGAGCCCTTTTGCTTTCTCCCGACTGCCTATGTAAACAGAATATCCGAGTGCTGCTAATTGTTTTGCGGTTTCAAAACCGATTCCTCTGTTTGCTCCTGTTATAAATGCTGACTTCATTCTTTAATAAATTATTTAGCAGCAAAAATCGGTGGCGCAAATTGAAATGAGATGGACAATTCATTTTAGTTGCCTGACAAATCCTGAATGTCAGCTAAATAATCGCTGATACTTTTTCCCGTAGTCTTTTTAAAAAGTCGTGAAAAATAATCAGGGTCGTTAAAGCCTAGTTCATAAGCTAATTCTTTAACAGAAGATTTGGAGTAGTGCAGTTTTCGTTGTGCTTCCAACATTAAACGGTTGGTAATAAATTCTTTTGGCGAAACACCTGAAAACTCTTTTAAAATGTTGTAAAGGTGATTGGTGGTTATTGTCAGATTATCGGCAATTGTATTTATTGAAAGTTGTTCCGTGAGATGGGTTTCAACTGCAATTTTAAAATCAATGTATTTAGAAAGCCGGTCAGGCAGTAAGTTTTCTTTCACCACATTTTTAAAATAGGCAGTGTTTATTTCTGTCATTATAGAATTAAGATGCGCCAGAATAATATCACCATCTTCTTCATTTCCTTCAGCATTTAAAATGCTGTTCAAAATTTCAAAAAGCGCTTTCATTCGCTGCATTGAAGCATTGTCAAACGAAACGATTTGTGAATTTAGGGGATTGAGTAAAAAGGAAAATTGCTTAGGGAGCAATGACAAACAGTTTTGGTCAAAGCTCATTTTAAAACATTTAAGATTATCCTTAACTTTTTCGGGTGCTGTATGGATTTGGTTTGGCAGAATAAAAAACAACTGTCCGTTGGTAATGGTCAAATCTTTTAAATCAACTTTATGAGTAAGTGAACCACTTTCAACAAACACAAAAAAAAAGTTGGCTTTGCGGTGAGGTTGCGTAAGCACTTTCATTACATCGGCAGGTAAATTATTATTAGAGTTGGTGCTTACTCTAATGGCAATTTTGCTGTGTAATTTTATTTGCTGAATCAGTCCTTTTGTTTCCTGCATTTTATTGATTCTAGATATTTATGCTCCCGCAAGTTAGAATATTTGTCAGCATTTAGCAGCAAACGTTCAACACAAAAACAGGAACACCATTCTGATTTTGTTTTCCAACTTGAACCCCTCTTTGTTTTAAGAAAAAAGAACCTTCGTATATTTATGACTTATAGGGCATCGTAAAACGACAATTACAAAATACAATAAACATAGCAATTTAAAACTTATGGCAACAATGGAAAAAATAGAACAGGCGATAACAAACTTTGTAAAAGGTGGAGACAACAGCGACGTTGTTATGTTAGACAACGTATTGCATAAAGACTTTAGGGTAACCAATAATGGTTTTATGGGAACTCAAGGAGTAACAATTATTGACAAGCAAAAATATTTATCAAATATCAGAGACGGTATTTTTGGTGGGCTACCAAGAAAAATGGTAATAGAACATATAGACAAAAGCGACTCCATTGCTATTGTTAAAATTCGTTTAGAGAGTTCAGAGAATTATTTCGTTTCGTACAATTCATTGGTCTTAGACTCCGACAACGAATGGAAACTTATAAATAACCTGGCCGTTGTAGAAGCAAAAAAGTGATACATCTGTCCCGTTCAAAATCGCATTAAAAATTTGAGGTCACAATTTGTGACCTCAAATTTTTAGCCTAACCCACTACTGCGTCGCATTTACCAGTATGGTCATTACATCCACTTTCTTACCTGCCTTGAATGAGTGGTCCGCGCCAGCTTAATGATACAAACCGGTTTTTCCGGTGTTATTAAATTGCAGAAACTTTTTCCTGCGGCGCAGGTAGTGAAACCGATAGCCTGGTGGCCTTCATGCTTACTATTTTATGTGATGGCGCTGGATACTTTTAAATGAGCTACTTGCAAAATTTTACACTTCAATTTACACTTTTACACGTAATTTTCTTTGCCCGGCGCGGGCCCGCTTACCTTAGTCTCGGCTAATCCAGGTTCCAACGTTCCGAAAATTATAGCATCTTTGTAAACCGAATTAAAATCGCGACCCACGATCTTGACTATATCCCACCCTGTCATGAAGATTTTTTTAATTACCAGGAAGTTGAACTTTTTTATACACTAAAAATTCAAAAGCAAATGACTTCATTTAAAAACATAACAGTTGCGGGAAGTGGAGTACTTGGATACCAGATAGCATTTCAGACGGCTTTTCACGGATTCAATGTAACAGTATACGACATCAACAACGAAGTACTGGAAAAAGCAAAAGCAAGATTTGACATACTCGCAGAAGCCTACAAAAGAGATCTGGGATCAACGGAAGAGCAACTATCTGCAACAAAGACAAGACTGTCTTACAGCGCCAACCTTGCTGATGCAGTGAAAGATGCCGATTTGCTCATTGAGGCAGTGCCTGAGGATCCAAAAATAAAAATTGATTTTTATCAAAAGCTATCAAAAGTGGCTCCCGCAAAAACGATATTTGCCACCAATTCATCAACGTTGCTGCCAAGTCAGTTTGCAGAAAGCACCGGCAGGCCGCCGCAATTTGTTGCTCTGCATTTTGCCAACAGTATATGGATTAATAACACGGCAGAGATCATGGGACATTCAGGCACCATCAAGGAGGTTTTCGACGAGGTGGTGAATTTTGCCAAATCCATCGGCATGGTTGCGCTGCCGCTTCAGAAAGAACAACCAGGTTATATTCTCAATTCACTTTTGGTTCCTTTGTTAAATGCAGCTACGGGACTACTTGTACAGGAAGTAGCTGATGTGCCAACAATTGATAAGACATGGATGGTCGCAACAGGTGCACCGCTCGGACCATTTGGCATTTTGGATGTTGTTGGCATCACCACTGCATACAATATCAATAAAATGGCTGCCGATAAAACGCAGGATCCGTTGAAAATAAAGACTGTGAACTACCTTAAAGAACATTTCATAGACAAAGGCAAACTAGGGGTAATAACAGGTGAAGGCTTTTACAAATACCCCAATCCGGCGTATAAAGAAAAGGATTTTCTTAAGTAGAAGTCAACTTGTTTTGTAAAGTTGGAATTCACTTTATTTTATTATACAACAATGAAAACCCACGCTCTTCGACATGTTTCGCAGGACATGTCGAAGAAAAGATAAAAAGGGATTTTAAATCCCTATCAAGCAGTCATTGGATTAATATCCATTTTATCTATCGTTCGAGATGCCCTGCGGAACATCTCGAACAGCAATGAATATTGGTACAAATAGGTTAACACTGTCAGACCAAATCTTACCTTCTGCAGTATATCCCACCTAGCCTGTTCAGGATCGCATTAAAAGTTTAAGGTCACAAATTGTGACCTTAAACTTTTAACCTAAGACGTCAGAATTGGCAACCCGGTTAACAGCTACGTTAGTCGCGTCTGCGTTAGCTTCCATTCTTAACAATGCTTCCCGCGATTTTTTTTGCGTCCGAAGCAATCTCGCGTATCTGGCCGTTGGGAGAAATAAAAAATCCACAGAAATAAAGGCCATCTTTTCCAAAATATTTTTGTTTGCCAACCGGTACAGCTAGATCTTCAAACCTGCTTTTGTCTACTTGTAGCACATGGGATGCAAACCCTTTCTCGTAGCCGATAGCGGCCACGATACCGTCAAATTCTTCTTTTGCTCCATTACTGAAATAAACAGTTTTACCTTCTATGTTCTCTACGCCTTCAAAAACTTTGCAGTTACCGTCTTTTATCAGTTTCAATGTACCTATGTCAAGCAATGGTACAGTCTGGTGTTTATGGATTTGTTCCAGTGGCCCATACGGAAGTTTCTTAAGACCCAGCTTTGTTATGTCGCCAGTCAAAGCATTTATCAGCGGTGCGTTTAATTTATCTGCAAATGCAGGCGGAAGCGGAGAAAACAACAAACTGAGCTGCAATATGGGTATTCCGAAAACATCCCTTGGCAATACATTCACAGCCGATCTTACAGACAAGAAAGGATATGCTCCCTGTTCATGCAGATCCAATGCTATTTCACAGGCGGAGTTGCCAAAACCAACTACCAAAATTTTCTGTCCTTTAAATACGTCACCTTTTTTGTACTTGCTGCTGTGTGTGATATTTCCCGGAAATGTTTCCATTCCTCTGATATCGATTGTTCTCGGTTTGCCATATGGCCCGGTTGCCATGATCACATTCTCCGCTTGAAAAACAGCTTTACTTGTTTCGATGATCCAATACGCTCCTTCCTTCCTGATGGATGTTGCTTCCGCATTAAAAAGGGGATCTATTTTAAATTGCTTTTGATAGTTGTCCAGATACTCTATAACCTGTAATCGAGGAGGATAGCGTGGTGTGCCTGCAGCATATTTTTTATAAGGCAATTCAGACAGATGCTTGCTGGTGTGCAAGTGCAGGCGATCATAATGGTTGCGCCAGGGCGTAGCAATACGTTCGGCCCTTTCAATAATAGTGTATTCGAGTCCTGCTTTGGTAAGCGCGCCTGCACACGCAAGGCCAGAAATGCTGGCACCGACAATGAGCGTTTGTGTTTTTTTCATAATGGTAGTTAATCGTATAAACAACTATAAAGAGTATAGCTTTCACCTCTCATAGCGTCGTTCAAAATAATTCTATTTTTCAAACATTTGAATAAAATGTTTGAAAAATAGATAAATAATAAATATTTTCATTTTGCTAAATTACGCCGATGACAAAAAAGCAAGATGTAAAGAATAAGATTGGTAAAGCGGCAATGCAGTGCTTCGCAAAATTTGGACTGGATAAAACTACACTTGGAGATATTGCCAAAGTGGTGGGGCTTAATAAAGCCACCCTGTATTATTACTATAAGAACAAGGAGGACATCTTTCTTGAGATTGCGGTGAGCGAAGGCGAAGAGTACCTGGCAAAACTGCAGCAACAAACCATCAGTAAGAAAGGGATAGAAAATCAGATATGGTTTTATATGCTTAGCAGGTTCAACTACTATAAGAATGTGCTGAACATGAACAGGGTGTCAGCAGAAACGCTCAATAAAATATTACCGAAGTTTTTTGAACTATATGATTCTATGATGAAACAGGAAAAGAAATTCCTGTCACAGCTAATTGAAAACGCCATAAAAAATGGCGAACTGGTGAAATCAAATGCCACCAAAATCGCATCCACACTCATAAATCTAAGCGATGCACTGAAACATAGCGAAGAACAAAAATCAATATTGCGGGGAGAGGATAAGATAGATTATACCCAAAGTATCACTGATATGAAATTCCTGGTAACACTTATATTCAGTGGACTGAAAAAAAAGTAAACAGATTGCAAGAGCTATAAAACCCAACCAAAAAAGTTGACCAAAACCAACGTAACGCTTATGAAAAGACTCCAACGATTGCTTTTACCAATTGCTTTATTTTGTTTCTCCGCATCCTATGCACAAGATGTTATAAAAGGAGAAGTCAAGAACGCGGTAACCAAAGAATCTCTTTCTTCCGTATCCGTTTCAATCAAAGGATCAACGCAGGGTACATATACCGATAACCGCGGAAGGTTCCAATTGAAAACGAATGCAAAACTGCCTGCCACTTTAATTATTTCTTCCATTGGCTTCGCCACCAAAGAAGTTGTTGTTTCGACAACTACACAAGCGCTGACAATAGAATTACAGGAAGCAACAGCTTTGGGCCAGGAGGTAGTAGTATCCGCAAGCCGCACTACACAACGGAAACTTGCATCACCAGTAACTATAGAACAGTTAAGCAGCAAAGAAATCGCAGCTGCGCCGCAACTGAACTATATGGATATGATGCAGGGATTAAAAGGCGTGGATGTAACCGTGTCCAGCCTTGGATTCACAAGTATTACCACAAGGGGTTTTAACACCAGCGGCAATACCAACTTTACACAAATTGTGGATGGCATGGATAACCAGGCACCCGGACTCAATTTCCCGCTTGGAAGCGCTATTGGCCTTACACAACTTGACGTAGACAATATTGAGTTGCTATCAGGTGCGTCTTCCGCGCTGTATGGATCGAGGGGACTGAATGGCACGATGGTAATGACGGGTAAAGATCCTTTCAAATACCAGGGACTGAGCGTTCTCATCACGCAAGGTGTAAACCATATCAAAAGCAAAAATAGCAATGACCCTGTTAGCGCTTCACCATACTATGACTGGACGATTCGCTATGCAAAAAAAATAAACGATAAACTGGCTTTTAAAATCAACGCACAATATACAAAGGCGAAGGATTGGGTAGCAACCGACACGACCAATAAAAGCGGAAGCGGTTCAAAATACACTGATCCAAATTACAGTGCTGTGAATTATTACGGCAGCGCCACATCAGCAGATATTAACCCTTTCCTGGAGTATGCATTGTCGCAGAACCCTGGATTGGAGCCACTCATCTCTCCCATGCTGGAAAAACCAAACTACGTTGCACGTACGGGTTACCCTGAGTATGGCTACCTCGACAACAATGCAGGTCTGTTTAAAGCAAACGCGGAGATCAGATATAAGATTTCTAATAAACTTGAAGCGATTGCCTCCGGTACTTTTGGCACAGGAAGCGTTGTTTATACCAACGATACAAGGTACCAGTTAAAGGATTTTAAAGTGGGTCAATACAGGCTCGAACTTAAAAGCGCCAACTGGTTTGTACGTTCTTATACTACACAGGAAAATTCAGGAAAAACACTTGTCGCAGGCCCTACGGCGCAATTGATCAATGAAGCCTGGAAAACAAGTTATGACGGCGCCGCAGGCGGCTGGTATCCTGAATATACAGAGGCATTGTTGAATGGATTGGTTAACGGTATGAGTTCTGCTGATGCAAATCTTGCTGCTAGATCTTATGCAGACAATGGAAGGGCCATGCCAGGCACCGCTTATTTCAATCATTTGAAGGATAGCATCTCCTCCACTCCTATTACGCAAGGTGGTACATTGTTTTTAGACAGAAGTAAACTGTACAATACGGAGGCGCAATATAATTTTTCAAAACTCGTCAAATTCGTAAACTTAATTGCAGGCGTAAACTGGCGTCATTACAGCCTTAATAGCAAGAACACACTCTTCCCTGATATGGGCAAGCCTATTAACGTGAATGAATACAGCGCATACATACAATTATCAAAAAAGATCCTTCATGATAAACTATCATTAAGCGCTTCTTTCAGAGACGATAAAAACAGTTTGTTCCCAACGCCAAAAGTAACGTCCAGGTTTTCTGCCGTGTATGAAGTGGCTAAAGATAATTTCATCCGTTTTTCGTATCAGAATGCCTACAGTTTTCCTTCCAATATACAAGCTTTGCAAAATACGCTCAATGGATATAACAGTTATTCATCTGGCGGTTCTGGCTATTTGCTAAACGATATTTATCATTTTAACCAATACGCACCATACACCGCTGCGAGCGTAAAAGCATACCAGGAATCAAGCGTTCCCGACTCGCTGAAACGTTTTTATTACAATGAGCTGAAACCTCAGTCAGTAAACGCGTTCGAACTTGGTTATTCGACATTGATCGGCAAAAGAGTTTTGGTGGATGTGTTGGGTTACTTCTCTACCTGGAAAAATTTTATTGGGTATGCGGACGTAGCCAATACGCCGGGAACAAATGACCCTGCAGCTTTTAAAGATCGCAACACATATATATCTTACAACATCGCTTTTAATGGCGCCGAAATGGTAAACACCTATGGATGGGCAGCAAGCATGGCCGTGGACCTAACGCACAATTATTTATTTAAAGTAAATTATTATGCAGACTACATGGTCAATAAGAACAATAGCCAGATCAATAATTTCAATACGCCGCATTTTCATGTTAACATGGATTTTTCAAACAGCGGATTTGGTAAAAACCAGCAATGGTCGTATGGTGTGTCGATGCGTTATAAACCCGGATATTTTTATGCAGTAAACGGCGGTTTGGCAACAGGCACTGTACCTTCATCAGCGGTTGTAGATGCTCAGATCAGTTACAAGCTTATAAAGGCACATTCCGGAATTAGACTTGGTGGAACAAATATTACCAACAAGTACTACTCTACCGGCACCGCTAATCCGGCAATTGGCGCAGTGTATTATGTAACCTATGCCTATAATATTTTTTAGTGCTATTTTTTATTTCTTAAAAACGCTATATGAAAATCATAAAATCATTCGCTCTACTGTTCACTGTATCTTTAGCATTCCTGGTTTCTTCCTGCAGCAATCCTGCAGCTTCAACACACAAAGATGGTTATAACACAAGCCTCAGCTTTGGTCCCGGAGATGAAAGCAAAATTATAGAAGCATTTCTATCCATCAAAGACAGTACAGATATTTTATTAAAACAGGGAACGTACAAGTTTGAAAATCTTAGCATCGCCCAGGTAAAAAATATACGCATCAGAGGCGAGGGTTTTGACAAAACGATTCTCGACTTCTCTCAGCAAACATCCGGTGGTGAAGGCATTCGCGTTACCAATGTAAATGGCTTTACCATTAATGATATGACAATCCGCGATTCTAAAGGCGATCTTCTCAAAATAAATATGAGCCGCGATGTAGTGGTGAACAATCTTCATGCTATCTGGAAAACAGCCGATTCTACAAGCGGAGGTTATGCCATCTATCCTGTGTTATGTAAAAACGTGCTTATTGAAAACTGCTATGCCCAAGGTTCCTCTGACGCCGGTATCTATGTGGGACAAACAGACACTGCTATTGTAAGAAATTGCAAAGGCGCAAAAAATGTTGCCGGATGCGAAATTGAAAACACACTGCATGCTGAGGTTTATGGTAATGAATTCTACGACAACACAGCCGGCTTCCTTGTCTTCGATCTTCCGGGTCTCTCACAAAGAGGTGGCTATGTAAAGGCGCACGATAATTATTTTCATGACAACAACTTCAGAAATTTTGCAAAAGCCGGAAGCTTCGGCACATCATGGGGTGTTGGTAATGCTTCTCCCGGCAGTGGCGTGATCATTCTTGCTGCATCAAATATTGAACTATACAATAATCGCATCCTGAATAACAATTCGGGTGCCATCATTCTCGCATCAGGTTTTGCTGTTGATGATAAAGCTGTTGAAAAAATAAATGATCATTATTCACCCATTTCAAAAAATATAAAAATCCATGACAATACTATGGAAATGGGCAACAGTTTTCCTGAACCAGTTTACCAGCACCATATCGGCAAACTGCTGGTGGGCATTGAACAAAAATTGAATGCGCAGGACCCGACTCGAAAAAACAAACGCATCCCGTACATCATGTACGATGGTGTTTCCACCAACCTGCTTACGAAAGGAACAACGCCTAATCCTGATTCACTTTGCATACAGCAGCCGGGAGATAATATTTTCGTGAATGCAGACTTTATAAACATTAATAATCCAAAAGTTTGGCACCCAAATACGGAGGTTTCAGCATACAACTGCAAATAGCAACAAATCCAATACAAGAAAACTACTGAGAGTAGTTGCAAACTTTTTGAAATGAAGAACTATATTTTATTTGGCGGCAGCATATTTCTATCGATTGTTGCAGGCATATTTACGATTGAAAGTTGCGGAAATAATCAGCCACAGCAAAAAGCCGCTGTTGATGGATCTTACCAGTTTAAAGAAAAACTATCTGAGTATGGTTTTTTTAAAAACAATTTAAAGGACCTCGATCCGCAACCTGGTGTATTTCATTACGAACTGGCTACTCCTTTATTTACTGACTATGCGGTAAAAGATCGTTACATCGTATTGCCAAAAGGGAAACAAATGAACTTTGTAGCTGAAGGTGTACAGGATTTTCCGGACTCTACCATCCTCATCAAAAATTTCGCTTATACCAATACTGATCATAAAAAAATTATGATTGAAACAAGGTTGCTGGTAAAAGATCCTTTTGATAAAAAATGGAAAGTGATGGATTACCTGTGGAACGCGGAACAAACAGATGCGATAAAACACATTACAGGAGCGCGTTTGCCTATCACTTTATTGGATGATGATGGAAATAAAATTACCACCACTTACCAGGTGCCCAACACAAACGATTGCAAAAGATGTCATATCAACAACGATATTTTTACGCCTATCGGACCAAAGGCGCGCAATCTTAATGTTACTGTTGCAGATCACGCGGAGAATCAATTATCTGAAATGGCCAGGCTTGGTATGATTGCTGGTTTACCTGATATTTCAACAGTACCAGTGTTGCCTAAATGGAACGATGCAAAGCATTTTACGCTTGACGAGCGGGCACGTGCTTACCTGGATGTTAACTGTGCGCACTGCCATACCCACGGAGGTGATGCGTACAACACTGGCTTATTTTTAGAATACCAGCAAAAAGATCCGCCACACATAGGCATTATGAAGGAACCTGTGTCTGCAGGCGGAGGTGCCGGAGGTCTTAATTATGATATTATTCCGGGCGATGCGGCCCACTCTATTCTTGCCTACCGCATGAACAGCGCGGAACCTGGCACTGCAATGCCGGAGCTTGCACGAACAGTGATACACAAAGAAGGTGTGCAATTAATAACACAATGGATCAATAAAATGCAGAAGCAAAAAAAATAACTGCAGCCGCATTTTATAAATAGAGAAGCTGCCTCAAAGGGCAGCTTCTCTATTTATATTAAGTATTCAGTTTAACTTCTACCAAGCTATTCGACATGTTTCGCGGGACATATCAAAGGCAGATAAGCGGAGTTTTTAAATTTAATGTCGTTTAGTTAAGCAGTTTTTCACCTACTGGTTGCTATAAACCAGAAAAGAAAGACTGCTTGTCATCCCGACGAAGGAGGGATCTGGGTCTAACAATATCGCACACCATGTGTAAGCAATCACGCAGATCCCTCCTTCGTCGGGATGACAAACGACGTGCTTTCTATTTTTCAAACAGCTTAACTAATGGACATTGATTTTTTAAATCCTAAATCAACCACTCATTTGCACCGGGTTAATATCCACTTTATCTATCGTTCGAGATGCACTGTGAAATATATCGAACTGCGCTAAGTTATCACCTGTCTAGTTATCCTAAAACTGATCTTATCATCATTTTATAAACACTAGTAAGATTGCTATTCTTATTTTTTTCACTAATGCAGATTCACTAAAAGTCTTAATTTGGAATTATCAGAATTATTGGCCTTAACCAACGTCTTTTAAAAATCACCTGAAACATGAAGCAATACGATAATTTTCTTTTTGCGGGAAGTGTAAAATCACTAGCAGTTTTCATACTTGCTATTTTTGTTTTTAAATGTAATGGTCAAACCCTTGACACAATCCGCTGGTCACCTTGTTACCAATTAAAATATGAGGACTTTCAAAATCAACCTGACTCAAACAGTTTAGATCTGGCAAACAGTTACATACAAATATCGTTTACTTACCAAATAGTTAATAATAAATTACACTACAAAGTGAGTTGCTACTTTTACAAATACTTGTCTTGGATTAAATATAACATGCCAACTTTATTAAGTCATGAGCAAGGGCACTTCGATATTGCAAAGCTTTTCGCGTTAAAGCTTGAACAAAAATTTAAAGAATATAGACTAGCTACGAATGTCAATGATGATTTACATTCAATTTATGTAAGTATCGTTGCAGAAAGATTGGCTATGGATAAGTTATTCGACGAAAAAATAAAAGGCGCTAGAAATGAGATCCCGCAAAAAGAATTTATTGCCAATATAAGAAAACAAATCCCTTGCTGTGATAAGGAGCGAGGTGCTAATAAAAAACTCACATCACGCTTATAACAATTTACCAGCTATTCGACATGTTCCGCAACACATGTCAAAAAAAGATACCAAGGGATTTATAAATCCCTGAACCAACCGCTCATTTGCATAAGAATTGACATCCACTTTATCTATCGTTCGAGATGCCCTGAGGAACATCTCGAACAGCGCTGAAACTATATCTTTTGCTACCTCAATAATTTTTATGCTATTGATGTTCGATTCATAATTTTTTCATTAACTCAAGCACCCTATCTCTAACAAATTCAGATTTCTTGTCCAATATAACCATCTCCTGATCATCTTTACCCAAGCTTTTCTCTTCAGGTTCTAAAACAATATTTCCGAAATATTTATCTCGTTGTTTAAGCCACTGTATCTGAGAATTTTTCAGCTGAGAGGCATCAGCTGGAGTCATTTTTTTTCGAAGATCTTTATAAACCATATTTAACATACTATCCATCTGCTGATAATAAACTTTTGAACAATTGAGCATGTGCTGTCCTCTATCTAAACAGCTTTGGTAAGAATTTTCAAGACTATCCATTGTATTTATACTTTGCGAAATACAACGATGGCTGAAGAAAGTCAAAGAGATAACAACGATAATAGTAATTCTAAACATGCTTAAATCTTTTTATTAATTTCTCAAACTAAAACGAGCTTTAGGCTGTAAGAAACAAAACTCGCTACTGTAGCGGGCTTTACTATCATTCACGCTATTCGGCATGTTACGCAGGACATGTCGAATAAAAGATACAAGGGATTTTTAAATCCTAAACCAACCTCTCATTTGAACAGGATAAATATCCGTTTTATCTATCGTTCGAGATGCCCTGCGGAACATCTCGAACAGCGCTGAATATAGAATCAGGCCAATTGTAAAGATTTGCATAATGCTTGCGATAATATCCACCCGTTGTATCCTTCTCAACGAATAAAGGTCTCATGCTACCGGAAGACGCGTAAAATTGTATCCCAGTCGGAACTGGGTGGGCAAACATAAACATAACACCATATTGCCTACCCATATAAAACTCAATTGTTATCTTGTTATCATTCACCAGGTAACGACCAAACTTTCCATAACCTAAGTCATTGAATTCAGCGGTGGTTGGATAACCTAAATAGGCAAAGCTGATATAAACGCGCCCATCTTCGAAAAAACGCATGTACTTATAAGAGAAAGGGATATTTATATGTTTGGGGTCATTGGGATTTGTTTTTCTTTGATAAACATATATGGAGTTAGTTGATACGGAAAGTGTATCTGCTAACTCAAATGGCATTTTAGCGAGTTTGTATTTTACTGCTTTTTTTGGAAATTCATTTTTCAATTGATTATCAGTAAACGCCCTTTGAGCTACTATTAATTTATTTACAAATAAGAGCACTACAATTACAAGTATTTTTTTCATCAATATTTTCTTAAAAGGTTACTTGAAATGAATTCTTTGCAGTTGACCTAAAATGATCAAACTTAAACAAATCGTGAATTATATTTTAAGAATACATTCCATGCTATTCGAGACGTTCCGCGGATATGCCGGATAAAGATAACAAGGGCTTAAAAATACCTAAACAAACCGCTAATTTGGTTACTTCACTATCCACCCGAGTAATAAACTACCACGGCTTTGCTGCTTCCTCCGTTCCCATTGCAGTGCCTTCCGGCGCTGCCACCTGCCCATTACTGATACAAACAATAACTGTACAGCTTACTCCGCCTATCATTTACCACCTAAGTTAATCAAGAAACAGTCGCATTGCGGCAAGAAATATCATTGCATTGACCTGCACGAAATTTGATTTTCGCACCTAGTAATCTCCAATAGTCGTTCATATTACGATGCTAGTTCTTGTTTCATCGGGTTTTGAAAACTCATCATATTGAGACAGCCGGTTGACCAAGTCAACTAGTGTACTAAACAGGAACCCATGATTCTTACATTTTGCACTTTTTGTATTTGACTATTTTGAGTATTTTGTATAGAACTAGACGAAATAATCCCGCCTTTTAAAATTTTCTCTATTCGCTTCCCCAAACATTATCTTATGCGACAAGTCTTACAGCTCGTTTGCTTACTATTTTTTGTAGCAGGCCCGGTTCTAGCGCAGGACATTAAGTCTGACACGGCTGACCATTATACGCAACTTGAGCATAAATATCGCTTGCTAAAAGATTCGGTTGGGAGATACGCGTTTATTCCAGCCGTATCATCCATAATGGTGGATCACAAACAGATTGAAATAAATCTTTTCAATTCACTTTTAACAGCTGTCAAGTACAGGGACGACAATAACCACCTGCAAGATATAAATGGCCGACAATCTTATTTTTACTCAACACTACAATTTACATATGGCATTTCTAAGAAAACCAACTTTAATATAGGAATAGACGTTAATGCTGTTTGGGGGAGACTAGATGCAGATGAAAGCAGTTCAGCGTTAAAAGTTTTCACCTCAAAAACAGATAACAATAGTAAATATGCCGGAGTGCTAAGATCTATCGCTCCGCGAATAAGATGGCGACCTTTAAAAAACAATTACAATTTCACTATTCAAAGCAGTGTAAATATTCCTTTGCCAATTACTGATGAAAAAAAACAAGTACTTGGCAATAATCAGGTTTACTTCTTATTGCAGTTCTTGTACAACCAACCTTTTACTAAACGAATTTTTCTTTTCACCCAACTTACCGCTCAATATGGCTTCAAGAATAGCTCAGTATCATCTGTATTCTACTCTCCTATAGCGCTATATCTTAGCTATCTTTTTCCAAAGAGGACCATCCTTTTTGCACTTGCAAATTTTCTTCCAGTATTCAACAACGGTAATTACAACCAATATACATTTCAAGCTGGAGGAGGCATTCAGTACCAAGCTTCACACCATTTCCTGGTAAATGCTTACTACTCACAGGACGTCTATGGAAGAAACTTTTCTTCATTTAACAGTTTCAATCTGAGCCTTCGATTTATAACACGGTAATTGCTTTCAAAAGCACAATTACTATTTTTTATTCATCACACTGAAGATTAGCATCATTCAAACGTCGATTGAAGGTACAGGTGGATACTGTACCTGTTTTGGAAGATATTAGCACCATTGTAAGCACGCAGGGGTTTGCAAATTTTGAAGAGAACATCCCCACTAAAGTGTCCTTCTGTTGGTGATAAATGATTTCGATATAGTTTTTAATGTTGTACTTTTTATTTACATCGTAGGTATATTCATAATGACCTGTCGTGTTATAGCCGTCGTTATCATTTCCTGAATTCAGGTCAACAAAATCTGCCGAATGACTTGCTCCATTATCATTTTTATGACTATCGCCATTAAAGAAATCACTAAAAAGGCCACAACTCCAATCGTTTGAAATAGAAGGAATGTAACTTGGAGGGGGAATCGCAACAATTGAAAAATTTACTCCTGCGGGACTAGGTGGAGGGCCCAACACCTGAAAACTGAAAGTGGCATTTCCTTTTATCGTTCTTACTTTAACTGTTGCAACACCCGCTGGCAAATCTTTTGGCACGGTCGTGGTAATTACATTTTGATTGTTGGTATAGACATCTGCACTTTTATCATTAAAAGTGACATCAATTACTCCTGAAAGATTGTCGCCATAAATTAAAACCGGATATTGAGCATAGTTGGCAGAGGGAATCACCTTGCTTAAGACCGGCGGCTGGGGATCTGAATTTTCCGGCGTTTTTACTACTTCAAAAGCCATAGTGTTAGAGCTACCTCCTGCTGTTGTTATTGTTATATTATTATTCCCGATAGTTGCACCATTGGGTATTACTGTTGACAAAGTGGTGGCATCATTTTGAATAATTTTCGAGTCCGTACCATTAAATGCAACTTTGGCGGCATTTGCCAAATTAGTTCCTTTCAATGTAACAGGGTCTCCTACGATTCCCTTAGTTGGTTCTACAGATGTTAAGAAGGGAGTAGCAGGAGTGTTATTTGCGCCTCCATTATTACCCGACCCTTTGCTGCAAGTGAGATTCATGAAAGCAAAGACGAAAACGCACACCAAAAACTTAAAAAACAATATCACTTTTTTCATACGTTTATGGTTTATATTTTTTCAAGGCGTATTGCTACATGGCCAGTCTGCTTAGTAAAACCTGGGCTCTGTTGTCGAGCTCCTGAAGTCTTCTATCTAATTGTAGTTCCTGGGTATCTATGTCGTGCAGTATCATATCTTTCATCTCTTTTTTCTTTGAAGCCTTTAAATTTCCACGATTGTATTCATTAATTTCGCTTATCTTCTGGTTTAGCGTAAATATGTTTGAACTATGGAGCTCTCCAAGTGCATAGTTAAAAAACTCTCTAGTCTCGCTCGCTTTGGGTTCACTTTCCCAAAGATCAAGCACTATTTTCTCATAACCCGAATGTTGTCGGTTAATCTCTTCATAAGCAACATTGTAGTTCTTGATAGCATCTATTAACACATTTAATGCTTCCTGGTCATCAAAAGCATGACGTGCGGTGAATTTGAAAGCATCTCTTATATCCTTTGCTTCATTTATGAAATCATTGATCGATGCCGACAGCTTTGGATAAAAGTCCCGTCTTTTACTATCAATATCTATTTGTTCTTTTAGATCATCAAGTTTCACATTGGTAATCTTCTGCATTTCATCCCTAAACGCAAGCAGCGTTTGTTCAATGTTATCCTGTTTAACACCAAGTTGGCTAAGACTTGTTTTTATTTCATTATTACTTTTTGCGACGGCTTTTGTCAGCATATCTTTTGGGGAGTCTCCTACAATAAATGCTACCACCTCATTGGGGTCAGCGGGCACTTTTGCCACGCCGCCTGAAGGATATAAAATAGTTAAGTCGCTTTTCATAAGCTGAAGGGTAACCGTCGCAGCATCCTTTTTTATAGCTATCGAAAATTTCCCATCGGTACCGGTAATGCCAGGCCCTATATCAATCAGCCTCACGGATAAATTTTCTATTTCCTTTGGGTTGCCACTTAATAAAACAATGCGTCCCGTAAATTTTTTATCCGCTTGTGCAAAACACACATTGGATATGCCAAGGGAAAATAAAATAGAAAAAATTACTCTTCTTACATTCATGGATTTTGTGTTATAGGATCAGTTAATTTTTATATCAACCGGTATGCTTGAAGAAAGTGTGACATCTTCATTAAACCTCAAAACATCTCCTTCCTTAATCTTTAACCGAATTGTTTCACCGGGTGGCAATGGAACAGGCACAATAAAATTGCCATGACTATTTGTTTTGCCTGTTGCCAATCCATCTCCAAAATCCAGGAAAGCACCCTGAACGGCATTGTTATTTTTGTCTAAAATCGTACCTCTAAGCATTGTTGATTTTGAAGATGCTTTTCTTATTAATTGTACAGATGTAAATTCATCTTTTTTAACAACGATCATTCCGTCATTTGCAATTGAATATTCAGGAAGATCGACCAGCTCTGCCTTAACTTGTTTGTTGTTAAAATTTTCTGCGACATCTTCTATCACAGCCGTACCGTCATGAAACTTTCTTACTTCTTTCCTTTTGCCTAATGTTACCACTATCCCACCTTGCTCAAACGAATACGTTGGTCTATCATCACTAACGACATTTATCTTTAAATCAAAATGCGATTCTTTATTGAGATTTGGCATGATAAAACCTCCTATCACCACCAATGCGAAAATCACGACAGGACCGCCTAATTTCAGTTGACCATAAGGAATGTTTGTATTTGCTTTGTAAGAGGCGTATGACTTCATCGCACCTGCAAGAAAAGCGGCACAACCTAGTCCTAGAGGAATTAAGACGATGTAATAAACGTTTCCAACAATGCCAAGATCTTCCAGTTTATTCCCAAAAAAAATCAGTATGCCGGAAGCGAATAGGGACAAAAGAAATGCCACCGCACTTATCCATACCCAGGTCATGGAAGTATTGCGAGACGTATTCTCATTCATAAAACAATTATTAATCTCTGATAGAGGCAGGCACAGATCATAGATAACAAGAGAATAGTAAGTTATAACTATTTCTGATAATATTCAATATTAATCTTATATAACAAAAACCAACTTCCCCTTCTTCTTGTAAATTTTGTTGTTTAAAGGGAGATGTGGCCCCAATAAAACTTGACAATGTCGGAGTATATAAACAAATTCTATCAGCCGCCTGCATTCCTCTGTAACTTCAAACCAACATATAATATAGAAAATCTGAAGTCAATGGCAATGCGACTCACCACATTGCTCACTGCGAAACAAATAATGAGAGAACTATTAATCAAATGCAAGAAACTACCGCAAAATGAACAAAGACATATTGTAACTACCAGATCAGATATTTTTCTCAGCAACCTCGTCATCATTGATTACAAGCATAAATTGTTTATTGCTTGTAACGGTCACCGCAAGCTTACCCACTCTTGCGTCGCATTTACCAGTATGCTCATTACATCCACTTTTTTACCCGCTTTGAACGAGTGGTCCGCGCCCTCTATCTTCACAAGGGTGGCCTTCTTCAATGACGCACATACCTGTTCTATCAAGTCCCATTGTGCCAGTGTATCCTTTGTGCCCTGCAAAAAGAGCATCGGCACTTTCACCTCTGCCAGGTGCGCCGCACGGTCAGTGCCAGGCTTGCCAGCGGGATGCAACGGGAAGCCGTAAAAGACGAGCCCTGCTACATCTTTGCGCGAATTGAGCGACAGGTATTGGGAAGACATCCTTCCACCAAATGATTTCCCAGCCACAAACAATGGAAGGGAAGGCTGTAGCTTAAGCGCTTTATCAATGGCCGCAGCAATTGCCAGATGGGCCACTGCCGGCGTATCCGGTCTGCCTTTGCCATGTTCCATAAACGGGAAATTAAATCGCAGCGTGGCGATGCCCGCGGCCGCGAGCGCGGTGGCGAGTGATTCCATGAAAGCATGCTCCATGTTAGCGCCTGCACCATGCGCCAGTGTCATGATACAAACGGGTTTTTCCGGTGTTATGTAAATTGCAGAAACTTTTTCCTGCGGCGCAGGTAGTGAAAGCGATAGCCTGGTGGTCTTCATGCTTAGTATTTTGTGTGATGGCGCTGGAAACTTTTAAATGAATTGCTTGCAAGATCTTTGCACTTCAATTTACACTTTTTTACACGCAATTTTCTTTGTCCGGTGCGGGCCGGCCTATTCGATCCCAGCTCCTTGGAACTTTTGCTTTAAATAAATGTCATTGAACCATAGTGTATTCTCAGTGTCTTAGTGGTAAATCCTTCGCAACATATACAAAGATCAATGCTGCCATAACTTCCCTCAGCGCCTGTAATGCGTTATAAAGGGTGTTATAAACAGTCCTCTCCGTAAGAGCTGTCTTTTGAGCTATTTCGTCGATACTTAATTCTTCAAAAAAACGCAGCTGTATAATTTGTTTTTGACGTGCCGGTAATTGATCTATATGAGAGAGCAGTTTTCTTTTTTTCAAAATCACTTCCTGGTTATCCATTAGAGCCGCCTCAAAAGATTCTTCCGTTAAATCGAAAGCAGGATCATTTTCCGCAGGAGCATTCTTTTTCTGTTTCAAATATGTCTTGTACAAGATTCTCTTATAGATCGTCAGCACATACTCCTGCATATTATTGACCGAAGACAATTTCTGCCGGATCTGCCATAGTTCAATAAACAGATCCTGGATACCCTCGCGGGCCAGTTCCTTATTCTTGTACAATGAAATGCCGAACCTGTAGAGGTCGTCATAAAACAGGTGGAAACATTCGTACAAACTATGTTCGTCACCTCTGGAAAGCAGTTGCCAGCTTTTTTGTAATGGTCGCTCCTTCATGCAGTTAGTAAGTAATAGTACAGTTGACGAAAATTAAAAAAAATATTCGTTTAAAAATAATTTTTAAAAAGTTTAAAAACGACTGGTAAAAATTGAAATCCGCTTACACTAGTTATAAAGGGCTTGTTTAAAATAACAAAACAAACACTGCAAATGAATTATTCATCCTGGTCGATCCAAGACTTTTTAGCCGATGAAAGCTTTGTAAGCTTTTGTTTTGCAAAGGACCCTGAAGCTGTAGCTCATTGGGAAAACATCCAACAACAACAACCTTCTTTAATCCCCCTTATACAAAAAGCGAAAAACGCATGCCTGCAGCTTTCCGCTTTACCAACGGCAGAGGAAAAGCAGCAGGATTTTAAAAGACTGCAGGAAAAAATACAGCAGTTAAAAACTCCTGCGTCAGTAATTTCGTTCAACCAGCGGCGTAGTTATAAACATATCTGGATTGCAGCGGCAGCAATGATCGTAGTAATTGCGGGTGCTTTTTTATTCAGCAAGAATTACACGGCAACTCTCCCACAATATGCAAAAATTTACTCTACGGGCTTTGATGAGCGAAAAGAAATCACATTGCCCGACGGAAGTATAGTTACGTTAAATGCCTTTAGCAGATTGAAAGTGGCAGAAGGCTTTAACAGCACCAATCGCGAACTTTTTCTGGATGGTGAAGCTTATTTTGAAGTGGCGCAGCGTGCCGGCAATCCTTTTACAGTAAAGAGTTCCAAGACTTCTACAACGGCCTTGGGCACGGCGTTCAAAGTACGTAATTACAATACAGATGAAATCGCAACAGTAATGCTCTCTTCAGGAAAAGTAAAAGTAGATGTGCTTAGTTCGAAGGAGGCAACAATATTAAATCCTGGCGAGGAAATGCTGATAAACAAAAACAAGGCGACTAAAAAGAATTTCGATGCCGCATGTCTTGATAACTGGAAAACCATGAAGCTGGTATTTCGTGAAGCAAACGAAAAAGAGATCATCAGCAAGCTCAACAATATGTTTGGCGTAGAGGTAATGATAGACAGCCAGCACGCAAAGCCAATTTTATTTACCGGTCAGTTCAATGGCCGTAACCTTACGGAAGTGCTTGATGCGATTGGCTTTACAAACACGTTTAAATACAGGGTTTCGAACGACACCATTCATATTTCATTTGACAAATAGACAATATAAAATCTGATAGGAATGATAACCACAGGTTGACAATAAGCGGGCAGGAATATTGTTATTCAGCGCCAGTTGTCAATCTTATATGCAAGGAACTGCTTATTGACCATACAGCTTAACCATTGATTATTTATTGCAAACAAAATGATTGTTTTCTCAAAAAAAGCGTGAAAACAAAAGTGAAATGTTTTGCAAAAAAGAAACTGCCTTAACACCATTTGTAAACCAAAAACTGTTGCTTCATGAACGGAAAACCATCTCGCTATTATCCTATGCGGCATGCCTGTTCTTTGTTTTGCTGCATACTGCTTGCTTGCATGAGCCTGCATGTATCGGCACAGTCAAAAACTCCTAAAGTCTATAGTTTTGACTGGAAAGAAAAGGCCCTCTCCAAAATTTTTACGGACATCGAATCGGCTGCACAGGTGCATTTTTCTTACAACCCCAAAGAGCTTGACCTAAACAAAAAGGTAGATCTGAAAGTAACGCATGTTAAGCTGAGCGAAGTAATGGATGCATTGGCCGCAAAGATCAATGTGCAATACAAGATCGTCGGTGAAACCATTATGCTGCAAGTAACCAAAGACAAAAATGCAGCATCGAAAACACAAACATCTTTCATCATGCACGGACGAGTAACCGATGCCGATGATCAGCCGATCGACGGTGTAATTGTTACCAACAACCGCAGCGAAAAAACGGTAATTACAGACAGGGATGGCAATTATACAATCAATGCAACGCCCGACGACATTGTGTATTTTGACATGGTAGGCTACAAAATCCAAACCATCATTGCCAATCAAAAACACACCAGCGTCGATATAGCGCTAAAGCAGAAAGTAAACGAACTTGACAATGTTGTGGTGACAGCGCTTGGCATCAAACGTGAACAAAGATCATTGGGTTATTCTGTAACAGAAGTTGATGGAAAAGAATTGAAGAAAGCACGGGAACCGAACGTCATCAATTCGCTCGCAGGTAAAGTGGCCGGCCTTGTTATTACCAGCACAGCGGGCGGTCCTGCCGGTTCTTCACGCGTTATCATTCGCGGCAACACTACCATTACCGGAAACAACCAGCCTTTGTATGTGGTAGACGGCGTGCCTATCGATAATTCAAATTACGGACAAGTAGGCAACGATAAATATTCCGGCGGTGTAGACTTTGGTGACGCGATCTCGGGCATTAATCCCGATGATATTGAAAAGATAAGTGTGCTGAAAGGCCCTTCCGCATCTGCATTGTACGGAAGCCGTGCTGCCAGCGGCGTTATTTTGATCACCACCAAACGTGGCAGTTCAAAGAAAGACTTGGGCATCGAATTTAACAGCACTGTTTCTTTCGAAAAACAACTTACACATTTCGATGGTTATCAATATTTATACGGACAAGGTTCCAACGAAAAATTGGTAGTAGATCCTGCGCAGGCAAGAACTTCTTTATTCAGCAATTTTGGTCCGCGCCTCGACCCAAACTTAATGGCCGTAAGTTTTGATGGAACCATGCGTCCTTATGCTTTGGTGAAAAATAATATTGAGAATTTTTTTAGAACGGGTGCCACAGCTACCAACACTTTGTCCTTTACCAATGCCAATGACAAAGCATCTTTCCGCTTTGCGGTAACTGACATGAGAAACAAAGATATTGTTCCGCAGAGCAACATGCACAGAACTTCATTCACACTAAACGGCAATACCAAATTGGGTCAAAAGATAACATTGGATGCTCGTGCATTTTATTTGAACGAACAGGTAAACAATCGCCCTGCAATGGCAGATGATCCGGGCAATATTGGCAACAACTTTGTTGGCCTTGCGAATAACGTTGACCAGGCTCAATTTGCAACCGGCTATAAAGATGCGCAGGGAAATTACGTTGACTGGGGTGGCGGTCAATACCGTTTGAATCCTTATTGGGTCATTAACGAAATGAGTAACACTACAAAGAAAGATCGCATTATTGGCGGCTTTCAGGCAAACTATGCAGTTACAAGCTGGTTAAACATACAAGGGCGCGCTTCAACGGATTTTGCGTATTTGCGTTACAAAAAATACACGCCCAAAACTACGCCCGGCGCTCTTTCTGGCCGGCTTGACGAAGTCGATCAGAAATATTCAACAACAGAAGCGGACCTAATCATCAGTGCGCAAAAACAAATTTCCTCTTCTTTTCATTTGGCAGCGAAACTGGGTGGAAGTATTTCAAGAGTTAGCAATGTTGGTAACACCATGGCATTTACCAATATGGTGGTTACAGATGTGGTAAGTCCAAATAGCTTTTCTGATAAAACAATTGTCGCGCATGACATAAGAAAAAGCCTAAACTCTGTGTATGGCCTTGTCAGCCTGGGTTACAAGAACTATTTGTTTTTAGATGGAACAGTAAGAACAGATGCCTCTTCAACATTACCTAAAGGCAACAATCAATACACCTACCCTTCACTTTCGGGAAGTTTTATTTTCTCCGATGCATTTAAAATGCAGAGTAAAACATTCACTTATGGAAAGGTTAGAGTATCCGCATCAGAAGTAGGTGGAGATACCGATCCATATCAACTAGAGCTTTATTATTCGCTCAATCCGTTGCCTTTCAAAGGTCAATCTGTCGGAGGCATTAATACAAACCTATTGCCAAACACGAATCTTAAACCCACTCGTACACGGTCTATAGAATTTGGTACAGATCTGAAATTCCTTGACAACAGATTGGGATTACAGGCGACTTACTATTCACAAGTATCACGTGACCAGATCATAAAGGTGCCGGCACCATTGTCTTCCGGCTTTGCTATGCAAGTGATCAATGCAGGCGTAATAACCAACAAAGGCGTCGAACTGTTGGTAACAGCGAAACCTATTGTTACAAAAAACTTTACATGGGATGTCAGTGTGAATTTTGCCCGCAACAAAAGCAACGTAAAAGAACTTGCTGACGGCGTTCCGTTTGTGTCACTCTCAGATGCAAGATGGCTGGGCGTTTCAGTGGTTGCACAACCAAACGCTGCATATGGATCTATCATTGGATATGATTACATGAAAGACGACAAAGGTGAAATTATTCTTGATCCGGTAACCCTCACACCACAGCCGGGTGCAGAAAGAACAACGATTGGCAAAGGTGTATTCGATTGGACCGGTGGAATGGTTACAACTTTAACGTATAAAAACTTAAGCCTTGGCGGCGTACTCGACGTAAAATATGGTGCGCAATTATTTTCAATGACCAACCTTTTTGCTGCCATTCGTGGAAGCCTTGAAACTACATTGCCCGGAAGAGCCGAATGGATAGAGTCTGAAGAAAAAAGACAATCTGCCGGGAAAACGATCGATGAATGGAAAGCCATGGGAAATGTAAAGGGGTATGTGCCACAAGGCGTTGTGCAAACAGGCACTGACGCACAGGGTAAACCAATTTATTCTGCAAACACCAAGGCGGTTGACCCATCCGTGTACTGGGGCAATTTCTACAGCGATGGCAACGGCATAGCGGTTCCTTTTATCTATAATGCTACGTATGTAAAAGTGCGGGAGATCACGCTCTCCTATCGCATCATGTCGAGAGGCATACGCAAAGCAGGTTTCAAAGATTTGTCGGTCGCAGTGGTAAGCCGCAATCCGTTTATTATTTATAAAGATGTTCCAAACGTTGATCCCGATTCTAATTACAACAACGGAAACGGACAGGGATTTGAATACGGCTCGCTCCCATCAAGACGCAGCTGGGGATTCAATCTCAATTTCAGGTTTTAATTCATCACTTTCTAATCAACTGGTATGAGCAACTTATATAAAAAACTATTCGTTTTTCTTACAGCATCTGCAGTAATGCTATCGGGCTGTAAAAAAATAACCGATATCAACACGGACCCTACAAAGTCCACCAACATGGACCCCGGCAAACAAGTGAGTTTGGTGCAGTTGCGTTTTTCCGGCGAACTAACCGTGAATGAGCGCACCAGTATCATCCTCACCATGCCGCTGGTACAGCAGATTGGTGGTATTTGGGCAAACAGGTACGGGCAAATGTACATTGAGAGCAAGCAATATCTCTACGACCTTTGGGAAACCACCTATCCCAATGATGTATTGAATATTGTAGATGCCGTAAACCGCAGCACAGGCGACGCAGCACACAGCAATCTGAATGCAATTGCAAGGATCATGAAAGTATATACATTCGCAAGACTCACCGATCTCTATGGCGACATTCCTTATTCGGAAGCAGGTACAGCTTTTTCAAAAGGCGTCGTTCGCCCGAAATATGATAGTCAGAAAGACATTTACAACGACTTCTTTAAAGAACTTACTGAAGCGTCTGCACAATTAAATGCATCGAAAGATCCAATTACATACGATCTATTTTCTTACAACGGCAATATCCAGGCATGGAAAAAATTTGCCAATTCATTGCATCTGCGATTAGCGATGCGCCTTGTAAAAATCGATCCCGAGCTAGCGAAAAAAGAAGCGCAGGCCGCATACAGTGCAGGCGTTTTTACATCGAATAGTGATATTGCAATGATCGTGCATGAAGATGTACAAAACACTTATGAAGATATTCGCGGCAACTCAGTATCTGTGGCAATGAATCAGCAGGAAGTTTTGCCAAGGGCAAACAACACATTCATCGATGCACTGAAAGCCACGAATGATCCACGTTTGAAGTATATGATCAGATGTTACCAGGATAATGTTTACAAACCATTTAACCGTACTGATATAACTGATCAGGTGAAGGCACAGGTTGGTATTACAGGTGTAAACCGTGGAAGCTATATATGGGACGACTGGGCAAATTCATTCAACATTGATATCCCATCTGTTGGTCCATACACTGTAAGCAACAATGAACAGAAGGCACAGTTTGCCAATTTTCTTATTCGCAACAATGCGCCTTTTATGCATATCACTTATGCAGAGGTTGAATTCCTTTTAGCTGAAGCGACACAACGTTGGGGACTAGATCTAGGCGGCACCGTTAGCCAGCACTTTGCAAAAGGCCTAACGGCTGCATGCCAGCAGTTAAGCTATTTCCCTGGCGGCCCAACACTCACAGGAAGTGAAATCAACGATTTCATCACCGGCAATCCGCTGCAACCAGGAAAAGAGTTGGAGATGATCAACACACAATTGTGGATCGCTCTGTTCTTAAATGGCCCTGAAGCATTTGCCAACTGGAGAAGAACCGGGTTCCCGAAGCTCACTCCGGCCATCACAGCAGAATCAACCACCTCCTCTATTCCACGTCGTTTCGAATATCCTTTGTCTGAGCATGAGCAAAATGCAACGAATATTCAGAGTGCCATCACAGCGTTGGGTGGAGATGATGATTGGACGAAGAGAGTTTGGTGGGACAAAGAATAATGATGAATGATGAATTGGGTACTCGTAGAGACGCGTTCAAGGCGTCTCCTGCTACACCCGAACTACTCTTACCAAAAACCACTGAAAACCGCCATAACGGACAAATAAAAACAAAAATGCCAAATCGATTCACATACATATTGCTGCTGTTTTCGCTGCTGAATATTTCATTACTGCCGGGTTGCAAAAAGAATGACGTGAAAGCGGAAGATGCAAAGCCTGCGTTTAAAACCGTTGGTTATATAATGATCGCGAGGCCAAACGTAGTGGAGAGCGCCGAACAAATAGATTTCTCTATGATCACTCATTTGAATCTTGCGTTTGTAAACCCTGATTCGGCGGGCAATTTCACATACAACCCCATTCTGCGTCAACTGGTGGACATGGCACATGCGGCCAATGTAAAAGTGTTGATGTCGATTGGCGGAGGAAGCATTCCCGCTTATTTTGTCAACTATCTGGCGGACGATAAAAGAGCTGCATTTGTACAAGCGTTCGTTACAGCGGCAACTGCTTACAATGTTGATGGCATTGATGTCGACCTCGAAGGAAGCAGCATCAATCAGCATTACACAGCATTTGTAAAAGCATTATCGTTAGAAATGAAACAGCGAAACAAACTGTTAACAGCAGCCTTGGCTACAGTTTATGGCGATGCGGTTCCCGATGAGGCACTGCAATATTTTGATTTCATCAACATTATGTCGTACGACAAAACTGGTCCGTGGAACCCTTCAAATGCAGGACAGCACTCACCTTATGATATGGCGGTAAATGATCTTGCATACTGGAACAATCGTTCGGTAGCAAAAGACAAACTGATACTCGGCGTTCCATTCTATGGTTACGGTTTTGGGGCAAACAATGTCACTTCATCAATGCCATACAGTGCTATTATCAATGCATTTGCAGGCGCTGAAAACAGTGATCAGCTTACCATGACAGACGGCGAGACAATGTATTACAATGGCATCCCAACTATCAAAAACAAAACGACGCTGGCAAAGCAAAAAGGTGGTGGCGTAATGATCTGGGAACTTTTACAGGATGCACAGGGACAAAACTCATTATTAAAAAACATTCACGATGTGATTAATCAATAAACATTATTGACCGTTAAATCGGTTTTAAAAAATCAAAACTACGATAATGAAAAAGCTATCACATATACTAACACTTTTTGCCACAGTAGCAGTAATATCGCTGGTTTCGTGCCAGAAAGATGATATTGCCAAACAGGAGGCAAATGACAATTTCTATCCGCGCATTTTTGATACAAAAAATGCATTTCTCAATCCTTCCATGATCATCAATGAAGGCGATACAGCAAAGTACACAGGCATTTCCTATTCGCCCGCTACAAAAGTGGCCATTGCATGGAAGGTAAACGACAAAGTGGTTTCCAACGATACGTCTTTCTATTTTAAACCTAGCGGAGGCGGTGATTACACCATTGTCCTGGAGGTAACGTACAACGGACAACTTACAAGCCGGACCTCTCATGTGCTTGTAAATCCATCAACCTACACGCCTAAACCTTACGATAAAGTTTCGCTTGCTTATCTTTCCCCTGACGCAACAAAGTTTGACCTTAACTGGAGTGCCGTTACCCATGTGGCTTTCAAAGCGGGCCAGGTAATGCCCGATGGAACGCTAGACGTATCAAAAGGTGAAGTGAACAACCACACAACTGAATTGGTCGCAAAGGCACACATCAACGGAACGCCTGTGTTATTGGGCATTAGCGGTCGTTTAAGCGGTATTGACGGCTGGGCCCTGTATGAGGTAAATGATTTCGGTGGTGTCATCAGCGATCCGGCAAAAATGCCGGGCCTGGTTGCAGCTGTAAAAAATTATGTGGTGAGCAAAAGAATGGATGGCGTCGACATCATGATGACAGACATCAACTCATCGTTGTATGATGCCAACATGCAGGCCATTAAACCTTTCATGGCCGCGCTGAGAGATGCTTTGCCAGCCAAGTCTATCATTACGGTAACTGTTGGTGCCAACTGGACACACTGGTCATACCCCGACCTTTCCGGTGCAGACTGGGTGAACTTGCATGCTTTTGAAGACGGTGTACACGTAGGTCCCGCAGCTCCCCGCGGACAGGCTTCCAGCTATGACTTCATGGTAAGTTGCGCAACCATTTTCACAAACTTCCATTTGCCTGCCAATAAGATCGTTGTCGGCATGCCCGCCTTCGGACTCCGTTATGATGCCATTGATGGCGATGGAAACAATGCAAGCTGGGGCTCTTACAGCTATGTAACTTACAAGGATATACTTGGTATAGATGCGCAAGCATACACAAAAGAAATGGTAAACTCGGCTTACGGCATTTATTACAACGGCGTTCCGCTGGTGCAGCAAAAGGCAACTTATATTAAAGCAAACAGCTTTAAAGGCGCCTATTTGTGGGCAGAAGACTTCGACGGACCCACCGGTGCATCTTCTTTAATAGAAGCCATTAGTGGCAAATTAAAATAGGTTTTTTAAGTGTAATGAATATCAGGCTCGCGTTTGCACGCGAGCCTTTTTTCGCTACTTGTCAATACTACTTATTACTGTCGACAATTCGCTCACCATCGCGGCACTGTTTCCGTCAAAACCATTTTTCCTGAAACGGATATGCCCCTGTTTATCAATTACTATTTTGTAAGGAATGCCCCCTTCCAGCTTGTAGTGGCTGTATGCTTTGTACATATTCATTTCTCCTGTGGGCTCATCCATTAGCATTGTAAATGGATACTTATGTTTTGATAAGAAATTCCGTACGTTTTGAAGCGCATCGCCTTTTTCCATTGTCGCGATATACAGAAACACAACATCGTTCCGGCCCTGATATTTTTGCATCACTGTCTGCATACCCGGAAAAGAAGCTACGCAAGGGCCGCACCAGGTTGCCCAGAAATCAAGAACAATGATCTTTCCTTTCAAATCTCCCGCTCCTATTTCAACAGAATTTCCATTAATGTCTTTGAGTATTGTTGGCGATACCGTTTCATCGATCAGCATGTCATTGATCTCCGCAGCAGTGAACGCATGAGCCGGAGTATTATTCTCTACCGCAGCAGGCTTCGCCTCATGCGAAACCGGCGCCTCTTTCTGTTTTAAATATTGGACATATTGTCCATTGGGAAATCTTGCTTTCAGCAATTGATCCAAAGAATCTGCCTGTTGTTTGCTACCGAAGTAAGACAAATACAACTGTGCCATCATCAGGTCCTCTTCCTTATCTGAACGCATTTGCGAAAGCTTTTGCACAAGCAACACTTTATCTTCTTTCGAAGGTGAATTAGCCAGCATATTAAAATAACTGTTTCTAAATAAAGATTCATGTTCAGGATAATATTGCAACTCCTGCTTCATGTAAGCCAATGCCAACGCCTGATCCTTCTTTATCCGTTCATCTCCGTAAGGAATTCCTGAAACCATGTTTGACATTTGCGCGTACGCAAAAGGCATTGGTTTGTCTTTTTTATACAAGGGCAATAAATAACCTTTGCCTTTGTTATTGTCTTTTTTACCATCAGGTGATTCAAAGCAAACACTCAGCACAACTGTACTATCAGGAACTTTGCAAGACAGCTTCCAGCCTGACGAATTACCATTTAACGGCCGCTCAACTCGTTGCAGCATCTTCAATCTTCCGATGGAATAAATAATGGCTTTGATACTATCCTGCCCTTCCAATGAGGTCCCTGATGGATCATACTTTACCTCAAGTTTCTTCTTGTTACTATACTGTAGGTTTTGACCAACTGTGTGATAATGTTGGGCACACAGTTCACCCGAGATCAAAACCATCGTCAAAAATAAAATCACGTTTCTCATGCTTACTGCATTAATTGTTTCACTTTGTTTTCAAGATCGTCGCCTGTAAGATTTGATGCAACGATATTTCCTTTCTGATCAATAATCACATTAGCGGGAATACTGCTGATATTGTAGGATCTCGCTACTGCCCCGCCCAGGGCTTTCAGATCGGAGACATTTGTCCAATTCATGTTTTCGATTTGCGAAGCCTTTGACCAATTGTTTTTATTATCATCCAGTGAGAAGGACATTATCGCAAAGCCATTGTTATGATAATCGGTATACAATTTTTTGAGTAAGGGGATTTCTTTTCTGCATGGTATGCACCACGATGCCCAAAACTGCACGAGTGTGTATTTGCTGCCTTCAACCACGTTACGCAAAGAGATGCTATCGCCGGCAATGGTGGCAGCTTTGAAGTTGATGTATTGCTGGCCCGTCATGTAATCTTTTCTGTGTTTTACCATTTCATCCTGCTGACGTTTTAATTCCCTTGCAGCAGTGATCACATGACTCTTCTCTCCCAGTTGCACGGCCGCTTTGTCAACTATCTGCATTGCCTTCTCCGCGTCAGGTTGAAGGGAAAGCATGATGGCCGCCATCACTTGCGTACGCGGGTCCATGCTATTGTTCATTTTGCCCAAAAGATAACCGGACATAACTGCATCTTTTTCTACAAACAACTGAATAGCATCCCACTCTTTGTCTGTTCCTTTCAACAGGCCAATGTTGCCACCACTAGTCAATGAGCGAAAAGCAGCATCTGCTTTTTTGAACGCTGGTAATTTCTGATAACCCAAAATTTCCTGGTTGTATTTTCCACCATCAATTTCGGTATGCTTGTCTTCCATCATTTTGAAAGCAATTTTTGCGGGCTCGAGAACAACATTATACGTTGATCTCATTTTGCCTTCATGAATAGCAATACTTACCAGGCTTATTTCATCTACCGGACAAATGATGTGAAAATGTCCATTCTTCACGGAATCGTCTCCCAGCACAACGCTGGCTCCATAAGGATCGCGCAGTAGTTCAACTTTGATATTATTTTTTCCGGGCAAACTTCCCGTAAGCTCAAAGGACTTTTGTGATGAAGCAACAAGTGCAAATAATAAACAAAAGCATAAAGAAATAAATTTCATACAATAAAAAATTGGAACGGCAGTACGGGACTGCCGTTAATGAATAAAATGTGTTAAGAAAATGGTTAGCGTGGATTCTGCGTTATCTCAGGATTTAGCGTAATGTATTTTCTGCCAATAGGCAATACTGTTCTGGCACTATTCGGCGCTAGAGAATAAGTTTGTCCATTTAGTATATGCGTAACCGTTATATTGTCATTATCAAATGCATTGTACCGGCGAATATCGAACCACCTCACACCACGGAATGCGAGCTCGCGTCTTCTTTCTTCTTTTACTTTTTTCAACGCATCACCGGCGTCTGTTGCAGACAACACATAATCCGAACCTGTTTTGAATCGTTTTTGACGAATGGTATTTACGTCTGCCATTGCCTCTGTGACTTTGCCGTTTCTTGCGTAGCACTCAGCTCTTATCAGCAATGCTTCAGGAACCGATGTTCCCTTTACCGGTGTTCTGCCTGACCACTCGCTGCTGATGTAACCGAAATTCAAACCAAATAATGCATCATTAAAATACAAAGTGGGTACGCGAAGATCATGTTGTATATCATACAAATGCATCAAAGCTGAATCAGCATAAAACAATGAAGCACTTGAATTAGTTGTTTTGTACAATGACTCTTCGCTATTTTGCAAACCCATCGGAAACTGCAACATGCCGGGAATAAGCGAACTGTTTGGCAAAGTATTGTAGTCAATCAGCTTTTGATACAACTGCAAAGACGCATCAGCATTTTGGAACGCTTCATTTATTTTGTTCATGAACAAATACGTTCTTGCCAGCAAAACATATGCTGCGGATTTTACCGGGCGAAAATTTAAATTTGTCTGAGGCGCAGCGTCAGGCAATCCTGTTATGGCGTCATTGATATCCTTAATAATGAGATCGTACACACCCTGCACACTGGCCCTTTGCAGCGATTCTTCAAAATCAATTCCAAGTCGCAATGGCACACCGGGATCACTTGCAGCGGTAGTTGCATTGTACGGTTTAGCATAAAGGTTTACGAGCGTCAAAAAAGCGAAAGCTCTGTGCACTTTGGCTTCGGAGAGCAACTGTTTTTTTTCTGTCTCGGTACCTTCTTTAGAATCCATTACCTGATTAATCACCAGGTTGGAAACATAAATCTGGTTGTAAAGGGCATCCCAGTCGGGATCTGATTCAAAATCCTGGTAAATATGTTCTGCAAAAGACAACACATTTTGACTGGGCGCGTCATAGAAGTTTACAGAAAACGATGTAACCATGATATCATCGCTCATGAACACGTCATTGCCAAAGCTGTTTGTAAAACCGTTGGACTTACCGTTAGCACTGGTTTGATCCAATAAGAGTCGATAATCATTTGTCTTCTCAGGGATGATCTTTCCTTTGGGAACAATATCAAGGTACTTGTGGCAGCTACCCAGGAAAGTAGTCGTTGCGATTAAAAATAATATGGTGAGAATGCGATTCATAAATTAAAAGTTTGCTCTGATGATGAATGAATATTCCGGACGCGGAGGCAACGCAATATTGTTCAGATCCAATGTGAGATACTCTGGATCAAGTCCTGCCTTATTGAATTTATAACTGGCAAGATTGCGTATTTGAACACCTAGCGTAAGTTTAGATGAAGGGTATTTTTTCATCCATGCAGAAGGGAATGTGTAGTTCAATAACAACTCTCTGAAACGAATGATAGAAGCTGTTTCAACATTCACATCTGCATACTGAGCGTACTTATCATAAATGTTCAATCCGGATATGCTGGTAGGCGCTGCTGGCGTGTTGGTCAGCTTCTCATCACCCGGTTTTTTCCAGCGTTTATCCCAATCGTTCATAACCTGGAAAGCATTGTCGGATACCGTTTGATATTTGATCACCGGCACCAAAAACTTGTAACCGAATTTGAATGTAAAATTGGTCACCAGTGAAAATCCTTTGTAAGAGAATTCATTGATAAAAGCACCATAGTGCGTTGGCACCGTAGAACCTTGATACAACAAAGCTGCAGGATCTGATACATCTGTTTTATAATCCACTACAGTTCCTTTCTCATTATACACCTGCGGTGCTCCTGTTGAAGATAGCCCTGCCCACTTGTAACTGTACAGATAATGCAACGGCAATCCTTCCTGCGCAACACTTGCGAGGTAAGCACCCACTGACTTCTGGGGCAGGTCAACTTTTGTTACTTTATTTTTATTGTAACTGTAATTCAATGTGGCGTTCCAATTGAAAGCTCCTTTGATGATAGCACCGGTAAGTCGTACATCTGTACCCGTATTGCGAAGCGACGCGTAGTTGATATAAGCGCTGTTAAAGCCGTAAGTGCCATTAACAGTGCTATTGCCCAACAAGTCGATACTGTACCGGTTGTAGTATTCAACTGAACCTCTCAACCTGTCGTTTAAAATAGAGAAGTCGACACCTACATTGGCAACCGCTGTTCGTTCCCAGCGAAGCAATGGGTTGCTTGGATTGGACACATATGCGTAAGGCAAATTGGTTTGCCTGTCTGTGGCTACATTGGCAATCAAATAAGGACTGGTTGACCGGTCAACGTTTCCATTGATACCGTATGTGGCACGCAGAATAAGGCTTCTGAAGAAATCACTTTTAAAGAAAGGCTCCTTGTAAATTTGCCAGCTAATGCCCGATGACCACAACCAAACATTTCGATAGCGATCACTGGAGCCAAAGAGATTTGTCTTATCCAACCTGCCACTTCCATTTAATGTATATCTGTCCTTGAATGTATAGCCAACATTACCATAGTAAGAAACAAATCGATTCAAGATGTCCTGGAAAAGAGTTTCATCCGGAATGAGTTGTTGGCTGCCAATGATATTTGTGTAATAGTGTGTGTAATCAACAGGTGTATACTGCAGGCTTTGCTCATTATATCCATACTTTGTTTGGCTGGAAAATTTATTGCCAACCTCTCTTATTTCCAGTCCTGCGATACCGGACAAATAGTGTTCGCCTTTTTTATCAAGCGCACCATCATACCGGAGTTGTCCTCTCAAAGTGTGCGAGTAAAAGCGATTCGCACTTTCTTTATAAATGCTTCCTTTTGGTATACCTGAAGTAACTACGTTGTTTTTAATGGAACTGGAAAAATCTCCTGCGTTCCTTGTGTAATATGTTTCCTGGTTAAACAGGTTATTAACGCCCGTGGTTCCTGATTCATACTGATAACTTACATTGGCGTCGAGGCCCTTGAAAATATTGTAGTTGAGCCTTGTGTTTGCGACCACGTACGAATTCTTTGTTACGTAGTTGTTGTTCCTGTACTCCTGTAGCATATTGTAATCCCAGTTGTACGGAAGACCAGCGTTTACCAAAGAATCTTTATCTGCCTGGTAAAATGTTTGCGGCTGCGGAACATAATTACCATTCGCATCTTGGATTGTTTGATAAGGCAACAGCTTTTTAATATCACTCAGCAACATGCCGTTATTCTTCACATTATTTACCACGTAGTTCAAACCCATTTCAAGGTTTACTTTTGGAACGATGCGCATTGTTTCAAACAAGTCAGCCACGTAGCGTTCTGAAGAATTTTGATTAAACGATTCGTTTACTTTATCATAGCTGAAAGACACGCGCTGAGATGTTTGTGCACCTTTACCTGCGATGTTGATCGCATATTGCTGTCTTGTTGCAGGACGCATGAAGAGCGAACTGAATTCATCAAACGAGTTAATATTCTGCAACGAATCCACGAGTGCATCTGCCGTTGCGGGATGATTCAAATACGCATCGATAACCGGAGAAATGGCGGGCCGTGGTTTGCCTACAAAATTTACGAGGTGGTTATCTACCCTGTATTTTTCGTAATCAATAAAAGACTTTGTCGATGCAAAAGGTAGCACAGAAAGGCTTGGCTTCTGAGTAATGGACAAGGTGCTGGTGAAACTAACATCCAGGGATTTAACACTGGATGCACCTCTTTTGGTTTGAATGACAATTACACCATTTGATGCACGTACTCCCCAGATGGAAGCGGCGGATGCATCTTTAAGTACTGTGATGGATTCTATATCGTTTGGGTTAAGGGATTCGATGGGTCTTTCTATTGGAAAGCCATCTACCACAATCAATGGATTTTTATCTGCTGTAGAGGAAATGGTACTTTCTCCCCGGATCGTAATATCACCGTTTGGTGCAATCAAAAGCCCAGGCACCTGCCCTTCCATGTAAGTGGAGATGTCATAGTTGCTGCGTTTTTCAAGTGTAGATTGATTGATGATACCAAAAGAACCTGCTGCTCTTTCTTTCGGCAAACGCTGGTAACCGGTTGAAACAATAACTGTTTCCTGGAGCTTGGTAGATTTCGGAACGAGCTTAATGGCAACGTAGCGCGAATCCATTGGAACCTGCACGGTGGTTGTGGCAAATCCTACATACGAGATCACCAATACATCTCCCGGTGCGGCTCGTAGCGTAAACAGGCCATCCTGATCGGTTGAATAATTCGTTCTTTTGTCACCATTAACAATAATATTCGCTCCCGCTAAAGGCAAGCCTTTATCATCCGTAACGCGACCTCCAATGGTTGTGTCTCTCATCGCAAGAGCATTCACTTCCGCAGCAGGTGCGGCTTTTCTGAAAATAAAAATTGTTTTCTTGGTAATCGAAAAATCAAATGATTGCTCTTTTAAAATTGCCGGCAAAAACTGTGACAGCGGCATGTTCACCGCTTTGATAGTTACCGGTTTCGTGTACCCGAGATCTTCTGCGTTGATGAACACTACATATCCCGTTTGCTTTTCAATTGCTTTAAACACTTCTTTGACAGGCATGTTGCTGGCAGATAGCGAGACCGACTGCGACAGCGATTTTGCCGAGACGTGCAAACAGGTAATGAGCATTAGAATTGCGGTGATCCTCATAATGCGAGCCATTGGTTGATTGAACAAAACACCAGGCGAGCCTAACCTTGAAGAAACAATCTTTCGAAATTCCTTCACGGCAGGGCAAACCCGTGCATAAGCAGTTTTTTGCATAAATTGCATCAGTTTGGTTAATTAAGAATTGAGTACAAAGCGTTTTTTCTTGACCAACTTTTCGCCGGAAGAGCCTCGACTCTCTTCCGGTTTCTTTTTGGCTAAAACTTGTGCTTATTATTATGGTGTAACAATTAGCCTGCGTCCTTCGAGCCTGAAATGAAGTCCCGTTTTTGCCATCCCTTCCAATGTTTCCTGTAGCGTAAGATCCTTGCTCAGCTTACCATAGAAAGCGATGTTGTGAACAACTCCTTCATATGCCACCTCAATATCGTACCATCTCTCCAACTGTCTCATTACTGCCTGCAAACGCATGTCCTGGAAATTAAAATATCCCTCTTTCCATGCTACTACTGCATCTGTATCTATATTTTTCTGGAGCAGTAATCCTTCTCCTTTCGACTGCGCCTGTTGTCCCGGCTGTAGTCTTTGTGAACGGCTTCCGACATTCACCATTACAGCACCGGTTAACAAAGTAGTGGCAATTTCAGATTCATCATCATAAGCATTGATGTTGAAACTGGTGCCCAAAACTTTCACGTCTGTTTCTTTTGCCTTTACGTAGAAAGGGCGGGCCGCGTCAGCAGCTATTTCAAAATAGGATTCTCCCGTTATTGATACCCTTCTTTCCTGCGCTGCAAATTGTGTAGGGAACGTAATCGAACTGGCCGCATTTAACCATACCTTACTGCCATCAGGTAACACCAGTTTATACTGGCCGCCTTTAGGAGTACTTAATGTGTTCATTGCTGATGCAGCACCAGAGCCCTTTACATGATATTGTACCGTTCCCGCGGCAGACTTTGAAATGGCCACATTTTCCTGCTGCGCAATGGTGCCAATGTTTGCGCTATCCAATACAATGGAGCTTCCGTCTGAAAGAGTTAATGTTGCACGGTTGCCGCCCGGAGCTATTTCATTATTGGCAGCGACCGTCTTTATTATTTTGGCGGAAGAATTGTTTCGTTGAAAAAACATCCACAACGCTCCGGTGCCCACAACAACCAAGAGCACTGCAGCAACTCTCACAAAGTTTGAACGGATATAAGCCAATGCAGTTCTACTGCTGGGTCGCTCTGCTTGTATTGGTACAACTTTCGCCTGGCCGGACGACAATGATCTTTCAATACCGGTTGCCTGTTGAATCTTCGTATATAATTCTTCTCTTAACCCGCTTAGCTGAAGCGGCGAACGCCGGGCAATCTCCTTCGTAAAATCATCTTCTTCCAGTTGCTGCGCGAAAGTTTCATTGGCGCTGCTTTCCTTCAACCAGTTTTGCAACGTCACTTCTTCATGAGATGTAATCGTACCAGACAGTCGTTTGTATAATAAAGAGGCGATGTATGATGCTTCGTCGTGGTTCATATAAGCCGTTATATAAAAAGAACGAGCGAGTTAAAAAATCTACTATTAAAAAATAAAAAAATTTAAATGAGCGTAAAAACTAAGTACAAGAGAGGGTTAATGCGCCTTCGCTTCAGCAAGTATTTCTAGCGGTTCCCATATAACAATACGAGCAAGGATAACAAAAGAGATTGATTCCCAAGTGCTGCCTGTAATATCTTTATAGCGCTCAGTTTCTGGTTGCTGACGGTTTGTACGCTTATTTGCAGACGCTGTGCGATGGCCCCGGGTTTTAAACCTTCGGCAAACGACAACAGGAAAATTTCTTTCATTTTCGGAGGAAGTTTGTCTACTTCATTGTATATCATCCTGATCAACTCAGATCTTACCTGTTCGAGAAAAAGCGCATCTTCATCGCTTTTATCAAGAAGGTAAACAAGTTCATTGTGCTTTTGCGTCTTAACTACTTCATGCTTTAAAATATCAAAGCACTTGTTACGAACCACCACAAAAAGGAAATGCCTTACAGAAGCGAGGGTGTCAAAATTTGCGTGTTTGTTCCAGAGTTGAATAAATGCTTCAGACGTTACATCTTTTGCCTCTGCCTCATTTACAAAGCGACAGGCAAAGAAATAGAGCCGCTCATAAAACTGGTCATACAATTGGGTGAACGCCCTTTCATCACCATGTTGAAATGCAGCAACAATGGTTTCGTTAGTATTTGGTTGTGTGCTACTCAATAAGCCTTGCGATTTTGTGTAAACTTAAAAAAAATGTAAACAACTATTGCAATTTCGTACCCAATGTGCAGACGAATATTTGCCGGTCGTTTTGAATCCTTTATAAAAGACCAATCTACGGCAATACAAAAGATTTTGTCCTATATCCTATCCAGTAATATTTTTTTCTGATCCTCCCTTATTAAAATACTCCCGCTGTGGCTTGCTTCCGGGATGCAAAGCGCTTGAAAAAATGCGTTCCCGCTTTTTCATGGAGAAGAGGCGATAACACGCCGATGGTGTGTGACATTGAGAGCGTTGAACTTTCAACGTTGCATTTATTATATAAGTGGTTTAGAAGTTGATGAATGGCCAATAAAAAGTTTTATACAATGTTTACTGTTGGCTTATCGCGAACAATAAACATTGCATAAAACTCATCTAAGGCAACAAGTAACGCCTCTCGAAAAGCGCTTGTTAAAAAACGCCTTATTGATACCATTCATCAAAAGCGGCCCTGACGGTTGCTTCAAGGTCGGGACTGTTTGAATTAACAATCACCGTAACAATAATACCATTGCCAAAACCAACAATCACTGAGTTGAGTCGCAAAATGCCTATGTTATAAACACCAGCCTTCTCATAGTAGGTAACTCCTTTTGGCGTAGTTCCTGTTTCATAACATAGGTCTTCCGTAATCATCAGGTTGCTTATTGATAAAGGCATCATTTTTTCCGTGTGGTGCAATGCCCTGAAAAAGGTCGACAATTGCGCTGTTGACATGGTCCATCCGCCTGAACCGCAAAGCAGCGTATAATCTTCGCCCGGTGTACCGTGTTGTACAGTTAACGGAAAATCATAGATCAATGCCGGATTATGTTCAATAGGCTTGCAATACAATAATGGCAATTCTATTTTATTGAATAACTTTTTTTGTACATAGTCCATATAATCATTTGCGAAAGCCGATGCTTGCGTTTTTTCCTTAGCGATGCGCTCGTGATCTGGAATGCCCTTTGGAATATCGGCAATAGCATACCCAGCTAATTTTGGTATGATCAACCTCATCAAATTGTAATTGCTGTTGTCATAGTGATGATGGCCGAAATCGCGTTTTTCTACGCCCTGCTCCACCATGGATTTTAAATCGGCATAAAGATGGAAGCCGGTTCTAAAACCACTGGTATGCTTAAGCAAATGACGAAAGGTGATGGCCTCAACTGACTTATCTGGGTCCCAATGCGAAGGCAAATAAGGCAATATCTTTGAATCCCTGTTTACATTCGGATCTTTTGAAAGCAGTTTTAGCAAAGCAGCGCCGGTAATGGGTTTTGCTACGCTTGCTATATTGTACTGGTCCAGGATGGACATCGTTCTTGCAGGGGCATCATGCGATAATCTTGCATGTCCCCACGAACGGATGTCAGCTACATTTTCTTTGTAAGAAATGACAAACTGGTAACCGATACAATTCTTTTGTAATCTTTTTTCAATGAGATTGGCCAAAGCAGAAGCATATAATTCTCTGCCCTTGCTTCCTGCGGGCACATTTGTTTTGTCCATGATGTTATATTTTTTTTGTCGCGGAAACCGCTCAATCATGGTTAGTCGAAAAACCATCAACAAAGTAAATTTTGACGACAGAAAATCATTTGTAAAAAATCGACAAAATCAGATCGCAGAAAAGTGTTGATTAATCATCATTTGGTTATACAGGAAATAATCCTTTGAAAAGTAGGCAGACGGAGACTGGCCATGGAAAAGCCTGAATTCTTTATTGATGTGGGCCAAGTCGTAATAACCGCAGTCATAAACAATTTCTTTAAGAGCAGGCTTGTTTATATTGTTCATCAGTTTTAATGCATACTGAAACCGCTTAATACGGGCATACATTTTAGGTGGAACGCCAACGCGTTCTGTAAAGCGCCTTTCCATCGTTTTCAAAGACATGTTGGTAATATAAGCGAGGTCCTTCATATTGATAGTGCCATTGCTAATGATCAATTGCCTGCATGCTTCCCGTATTTGTTCGTTCTCACTTTTCTGAAGCATCAATTTGCGGAGAAAAAAATTATCCAGCACAGTAACCTGCCCACTAAATGTTTTTGCTTCCAGCAATTGCTCGGTAAACAAATTACCTTCTGTACTGCCTGTTAACAGAGAAAAGTTGGGCAAGCAATTGGTTAGTTCTTCCATGTCTCTTCCGAATAATGACCAAAAACCAGCCGGTTTAAATTGTACGATAATTACTTTTACTTCCTCATTTCCCTTAAAGTAAAAACTATTGGAGGAGGTTGTAAGGGCATTGAAATAGGCAAATGCAGACGCGCCGTCAGGGGTTTTAATTTGCCCGGTTAAATGTTCTTTATCATGCAGTAAAGCAACCGGTCCGATAAAAAAAGAAAGGCCGGGTCTGTCGTAAGGCAAAAAAGTTTGCTGCAGGCTTGGCAACGTGGAAGTATTCATTGAGTGACATATGTATTGCTCAATGTGCGTTTGTAATAGAGGATGAGGTTTTGATTGTAGAAAAACCATATGATCCAGGTAGCCATTTGCTTCCTGTTTAAGCAAAATACAATTTTGCGAACAGGATTACAATTTCAAATCCTGGACCCACTTGAATACTTGGGGATTTGCCCATCCTCCCAATCCCCAATTCGCCTACAACAACCCGTAATTTGGCTACATCTGTAAAACTCCGGCTCCTCAACTTTGCTGTAATAAAAAACTATTATGGCACAACAAACAACTAAAGTATGGTTCATCACCGGCGCTTCGCGCGGTCTCGGAAGGATATGGGCAGAAGCAGCACTCGAACGTGGCGATAAAGTCGCCGTAACAGCACGCACGCTCAGTAGCATTGCCGTGCTGAATGACAAATATGGCAAACAGGTCCTGACATTGGAATTAGATGTCACCAACCCTGAACAGGTAAAGGATGCCGTTACCAAAGCGCATGCGCATTTTGGTCACCTGGATATCGTATTAAATAATGCAGGCTACCCTGTAGTTAGCACCATAGAAGAAGTCGATACCGATGATATACGCGCCTTGTATGAAACGAACGTAATAGGTCCGGTTACAGTGATACAGGCAGCTTTGCCGCTTTTGCGCAAACAAGGTTACGGCCATATCCTCGGCACCTCCAGCGGCCTTGGCCATTTGACATTGCCAATCCTTGGTTATTACTGTTCCTCCAAATGGGCATTCGAAGCGATACATGAAAGCCTGGCTGCAGAGGTGGCGCAGTTTGGCATCAAAGTATCCATCGTTGAACCCGGTGCATACGCCACTGAATTTGGCAGTGGTGAATTATCAAAATTCTTTGACGGCATGGATGAGTACAAAGATCTCAAAACAGGATTTATGGAAGGAATGAAAGACCTGGAAAGAGGTAACCCTTCCGCGACACCGCAAGCCCTCTTTACAATGGTGGACGCAGAAAATCCGCCGCTGCGCTTTAACCTGGGTAGTCATAACCTGCCTCAAATAAAAGCGGCTTATGCCGAACGCATTGCCACCTGGGAAGCATGGGATGACATCTCGCGCTCGGCCCAGTAAATGATTTCACCTGCATAAGTGGCTATTAAAAACCAATGGCCACTTATGCTTAAATTTACAAGTATGAAAAAGGACGATCATCAACTGCTGAGACTGGAATCATTAACGGAGGCGCACAAGCTGTTCGGCCTGCCTCAGCCAAAGCATCCTCTTATCAGCCTCATCAATGGCACCCATACGCCGTTTGCGGAACATAAATTGCCCGCACGGCATGTACTCGCGTATTATAAAGTTTCTTACAAACCTAAATTGAGCGGCAGGGTAAGGTATGGACAAGGTTATTATGATTTTGACGAGGGAGGTTTATTGTTTGCGGCACCGGGGCAAATCATCGGCGGAAATGATCCTGATGGAGCGGTATGCTCACAACACACATTGCTCATCCATCCTGATTTCTTTTCAGGATATCCGCTTGCCAAAAAGATCAGGCAGTATGGATTTTTTGCTTACAGCACGAATGAAGCCTTGCATTTGTCCGAAGAAGAAAAGAATACGATAATTGCAATTTTCAACTTCATGGAAACGGAGCTGAACAACCGCATTGACGACTTTAGCCAGGACGTAATGATTTCACAGATCGAATTGCTGCTCAGTTACGCCAACCGTTTTTACAAACGCCAATTCCTGACCCGCAAAGCAGTGAGCACAGACTTATTGGTAAAGTTTGAAGACATGCTCGACACGTATTTTAAAGAGGAGATCTCTTTAACCAATGGCATTCCTACAGTAGCCTACCTTGCCGACAAACTCAACCTTTCGCCTAACTACCTCGGAGACATGTTGCGTTCACTGACCGGCCAAAGCGCGCAGCAGCACATTCACGACCGGCTTATAGAACAGGCAAAGGAAAAGCTCTCTACCACCAGTCTCTCTGTAGGCGAAATAGCATACGCCTTAGGATTTGAACATCCGCAATCCTTCAGCAAATTATTTAAAAGCAAAACCAATCTCTCCCCTCTTCAATTTCGCGCTTCATTCAATTAAATGTATGCGTGGTAAATGGAAAGAGCCAGTGAAGTTTGGATCAAGCAAAGTGAAGTAACAAGGGGGAGCACTGGATCAAGGGTTTATCGAAGGCATAACAAATGAAAAAGTTATCTGCTTATTACAGCTTGGAATTATAAATAATGTAATTACCCACAAAAAAGCTCCCAATAAGTTATTAATTATAAATATCACCCACCCTGTGTTTTATTAATTGTATCAGGTTTAGTTGGCGTTCGACCACACTATTCGACATTGTGGTCAAATCTGTCATCCATCCAAAAGAAATTATTGGTTTTACAAGCAACATCTTCTGAGTGTCAATTTCAACAGTATTTTTTTCTTTTAGATTCAAGTGAAAAGAATGGAGTTGCGAACTTATATTTGCGAAAAATATATCAATATTTTTACGCTGTCAATACAAATATCCTATTGTAAATCAACCAACAACAAAAAAATGCGCAAGTCTTGCTGAGAGAAAAACTTACCTATATTTGAGAGTTGAGCTGACTGGACTTGCGGATATTTTTTTACAATCATAAAACACATATTTTAAAATGCTAAAAGAACAAATAAGAAGTTTTGCCCAAAGATTTGGTTACGATTTTATTAAAACCTCAAAATTTGTCCACGGAAAAAAAAATAAAGCTCATAGTTCGGAGCCCAATTTAGATTTTTATAAAACCCCTAAGGGTAATTATTATTTACCCAAAAATTGCACCGGTGATGGTGTCGCCAATGCAATTAAAACGGGTATATTATATGACCAAGCTATATTCGATGTCGCTAAATCATTTGTGAAACCAAATACATTAATACTTGATATTGGTGCCAATTATGGTCAAATGGCGATTGAGTTTTCCAAAATTGCTGACAATACTCAAGTCTGGGCATTTGAAGCGCAGAAAATGGTATTTGACATTCTCGAAAAAAACATTGATTGCAATAACAGAAAAAATATAAAAGCATTTTATAATGCTGTCTATAACGTTGATAATACAGAGTTTTTATTCCCTGTTCCTGACCTTGTAAAGTTTCCTACTTACGGTTCATATGGTTTAGATTTAAAAGCTACAGCAGGAGTTGCCGTTGAAAGTTTAACTATAGACAGTTTAGATACAAATATGCCAATTAGCTTTATTAAAATTGACATTCAAGGTAGTGATTTAGCCGCAATGCAAGGGGCGGTAAATACAATTGCTAAACATAAAATGCCGATTATTTTTGAATATGAAGAACCATTTCAACAAGACTTCAATACTTCTTTTCAAGATTACGTTGAGTTTGTTAATGATATTGGTTATAAGTTCGTAAAAACCGTACAGGAGGTTAATTATCTAATCGTGCCTAAATAAATAGAATTGTAAAAAGGCGTGTCAATATTTTTACCTTACAACTGTTACAGTTGCTCATAGAATACAAATGAAGGGAACTACATACAATAACTAAGCTTTCGTTGCGTGCAACAAATGCATTGTGCAAATTATTTAGCCTCGTGGTTGGTTGGTTATTTTTGTTTGAGGCCGTCTACGCACATCTCTGTCAAAAGTGTCTTAAATCATTCATAAAATGGTTCGAGAAAAGTCCATTCCGGTCACGAGTTAAAAAGCAGAAGCCTTGATAGCATTAGTTTTCAAGGCTTTTTTCGTTTACCGGAGCCGATTTTCAGGCATTTTATCGCGTCCCAGCAAAATCATCCCAGAGGCGTAATAATCCTGTACACTCAGAACGACAAGATTTGTAATGATCCACTACAATATTATCGTTTGACAGGCCAATTTTCTTATCACTAACAGTTGCCAGCTCTTTGACTAAGTTGATTGCTCAATTCAAAGAACTTTTTACCTCGTACAACACGATTCTGGTATGGCTATCCATATCCAAGTACTATACACAAACTTCCATTACACATTTACATTAGCCACTAACGTACTCGTACCCACGATCATCCTCTGTTCCATGCTCATCCCCCCACTGGACAGTTTTCGAACCACTTTTTTGATGAGATGGAAAGGATAGCGGGCATTCCCTAAAATACAACAAGCAATAAAGCTCGAAGCAATACTTTATGGTTTGAAAAGTACTGTTTCCTATTTTATAAAATAAGTCGTAAAGAAAATGAATAAGCCTTTCGTTGATATAACTTATAAATAGTATTGGAAAGATTGATGTCATAAAAAAATGAAACAAAAAATTTCTTTACTGTTACTGCAATGTTTGGCACTAATGCATCATCTGAACGAAAACCAATTCCACCTGTAACTTTACACATAGAGCTGTCACCAAGATTGCGCGTATAATCGGCACAAAAAAATTGCTCGCGCACTCCACTGTGCCAGCTAAAATTTATATAAGCACCAATGGCAGCTACGTCGTTAACAGCGGTTGTATAACCTGCTTGCAACCCATTATTTGAGCCAAGTCTCGATGCACGGGTATATTCCGTATAAGGGTGATTGAAATTTCGTATTGATGCCCCGGCGTACCATTGCGTATTTTCTCCGGTGTGAAACACTGATGCGCCTGCTCCACTGCTAAAATACCCGAAATTAAAACCAGACTGTAAAGGGTCGGCGATTAATGCAGCTCCTAATGCGTCCTGTTTGTCAAATCCCTCAGGATAGTAACCTCCATATAACGGGCTTCCAATACGGTTAAAATTATAATTTACGTTGAACCCTGCAGAAATATAGGTATCATTGTCGTTAAGAGGAATTGCATAAGTAATAGCCAGTGTTGCAGCAGAAGCAGCCATTGTTTTATCTGTTGAACCCGTAGAGCTAATGGCGACCGCAACATCAAAATAATGAGTGATATCATTAAAATCCGCATCACTTGGCACCAAAGGCAACTCAATTGCTATTAGTTTGGAAGAATAAGAAATGATACCGGGATAATTGACTGTGCGAAAACCAGCATAAGTTTTTAAAGTCTTATCTGTTTTTAAAGCCGGATTATATAATAGATTAAAATCCTGCAAAGGAATATGAATATCCTGTGCATATGTTAATGAAGCAAAGAAGGCAAGTGCAATAGTTTTTTAAAAAACTACGGCAATTCTGATTCGTTTCAATTACTAAAATTTTAATATACTGTGTACAGGTTCCTGATGAAAAAAACGCAGAAACTTTTAAAGTAGAATTATTGAAATAGAGCTGTAGTTTTATGTGAATGTGGTAAGCGAAGATAATACTCAATATTTAACTTAAGGAAAAACTAATTTAAAACGTTTGACCTAATTCTTTCCAACTCAAAAAGATGGAAGCATTCTGGTGAGTCAAAAGTAATTCTGAAGTTGACTCACCGCTTTACTCACTGAACTCTTTGAAACAAATTGATATGAATTGTTATAAAAAGAGGGAAAAGGCCTGTAAAACCTGGATTTTTATAGGCCGTTAAATCGCTTGAATGGATATTTGTCGACATCACTGGACAGTTTTCGAACCGGTTTATTGATGATTTGGAAAGGATAGCCACAATACTAATTACGTAATCTAGCCAAATGATCCGCCAAGAGAATAATAGAATTTATCCCATGCTTGGAGCCATCCTCAAATTCATCGACCACCTCAATAAAACTAATTAACTTCATTCGTATCTCCTCTCCTAGAATGCTATCCAGAACTATTTCTGCGACAGACAATTTATCTTGATCATTCAGCTCCAGCAATGGATATGATTTAATAACAATTTCAAAGGTTCCATCTTCATATTTAGCCAAAACATATTGCCATAGAGAAGCATCAATAGGCTCTACCCTATCCTCGTTCACTGAATAATCAAATTTCATATCCCATTCTTTAGGGGGCTTCGCGTAGTAAAATTCCCAACCAGGGCATTGTTTTGCTTTTCCAATTACAGCCTTAGAATATTCAAGCACTTCTAAATCGCCATTCGGAGATATGACAAGCGAATTTTCTTGAAATTTTCCAGGACCAACCTCCCAACTGAAGGGACCAAGTGTAGAAATTCTTAAGTCCAATTCATGTAATAAATGCTTGTTATCAAATTTATCTCCAAATTTTCGACAATTTTCATGAAACCAAGCCCAAAATTCGTCTACTTTTTTATCAATTGTATATTTCATACTTTAACGAATTCAATGCTGTTTTTAAAAATTTCATTTTTGCTATTATCCAAATTGTCAATTCCTCGTAATCGTCAATTGCCTTTACTCTTTTGTATTCCTTCATTCACATTTTTGGAAGTATCGGTATAGGCGTTGTAAAATTAAAAGTCCGTCGAGAACTCCTCACCGAACTTCCCTGTCGTCCTCACTGGACAGTTTTCGAACCAGTTTTTGATGATTTGGAAAGGATTGCGAGGATACTGTAGCCAGTTGTAATCGGCCTTTAGGAGTTGTCTGAAGACGTATTTCTATTTTTAATTCTTTCAAAAAATTCCAGTCCTCGTCTTTTACGTTCCTCAAATCCTAATGGCGGATATTTTTTATCAAATTCGTTTTGATTTTCAAAAACGTCGGCTCCACTTTCCAATAATTCTTTTATGGCAAGTTTTACTTTTTGCTCAACTTCTATTATAACAAAATTCCTTTCCTCAATTTCATAAATATTATATCCCAAAAAACCAAAACTTTTAATTAGAGCATACTCTTCTTTTGTATACATCACTTTACTTTTTTTAGTTTCCCTCAAGCGACACAGATACGCCACAAGCTCGGCGCATTGGAGATACCCGTGCAATCGTTCGATTTGCAATGTCAAAAACAGAGTCGGGATGACTGGATTCGAACCAGCGACTTCCACGTCCCGAACGTGATGCGCTACCGGGCTGCGCTACATCCCGAAGAATTCTAAGCCAAATTAAGTTTTTGAAATAACTGATCAAAATTATTGATTGAACAAAGCGGAAGGATTATTTGTTTCTATTAATAATCAGAAACAGAAACCACTTTTATGCGCAAACTTTTCCTTTTTACCCTTGTTGCAAGCGTTATTATTTACGCCTGTTCGTCGAAGCAGGCCATTCAGTTTTCCCAGGAGAAAATGCAGAACGTGGATTTTAAGAAATACAAAACCTACGCTTTCTTGCCTACTACCGATACCCAATATGCGAAAATCGTTAATCGAACCGTACTTGTTCCTTTGATGGTGACAGAAGTTAAGGATCAGTTGGACGCAAAAGGACTGAAATTGGACACGCTAAACCCGGATTGCCTTTTTACCTATGAACTGGTAATGAAATACGACTACCAGGTATCGCAGGACAAAGTGGTCGACTACAGCCCGCAAACACTTACCCGTGCGGATATGCCTTCATACAACAGCTATGGCGGACTCTCCGGTGGCAGCTACGTTCGCGCCAATACAGATCCGTTTTCCAATGTGTATTACTACAGCAGCGACAACAGACCCGTTACTTATCATGGCAAAATGCAGATCGACACCTTGCGGGAAGGCTCGCTGGTGATTGATATGATCGATGCAAAATCAAAAGAAATTGTCTGGAGAAGCATGGTAAAGGGTCAACGCGCCGAGGCCGTGAAAATGACACCGGAAGCTGCAACCAAATACTATATCCCCAAAATGCTGAAAAAACTACCGAGGAAATAAACTTCTCAAACTTCTCGCAATGACTCAAAGTATTTCACCCAAAAGGCTCGTGAGTGGTTGTATTGTTGTCTACCTTCTTTAGAGGTTTACAATTCAATGTTCGAAAAATGCCTTAAAAGTGTTTCTTTGTATCCACTCCGCTATTGCCTGACCAACTCGATCACTTTTGGCGGATTTGATAAAACAAAATACGCCCATGAAACTTACTAAAATGGAATTAACTGATTGGAGTTCGATTATTCCGAGACTAATAATTTTACTTGGATTGATTTGCTTGTTCTTTTTCTGGCTCTTTTATGGTGAATTCAGTGGTGGTCGTTTGTTGTTAAATGAGATGGTACTTGTAAGCGCAATAGCTGTTTTAATAACAAACATAAACAGCTTTTACCGGGTCTTTTTTGATGACAATGCCGTTTATCTACAAAAATACTTCTTGAACAAGCATGGGGAGGGTAAGATAGAATATGAAAGTATAACGACCATTGTAAACCGGAGGGTATTTCCTCCCAGTTTCTCTTATTTAGAATATAATGATGGGGCTGGAAACATTAACTCTGTAAAACTGAAAATTAGTAGCAACGGTTGGGTCAATTTCTCGAAACAATTAAAGAAACGCGATCTGCTTGAAAAACTATCGATACATAGTACAAGCTAAAATAGTTTCCATGGATTTCACGCAAAGGGAAGTTTTGAGTGCATCTACCAAATATCTTGAACTAGTATTCTATACACGGAAAAACGCAAAGAGTTCGCTACTTAGCAACCCTTTGCGTTCTTTGCTTTTCTTTGCGCCTTTGCGGGAAAATTAATTGCGAAGCGATAACCTACACTGTTTTTTTGAAAATCATACTCAAAATTCTCGGGAGCGTTTGCTGATCGTTATTATCGAAATACTCGTTGAGTGACAATATAGAAAAACCGTACTTAGCGGCGGTTTGTATAAATTCTGAAATATTGTGATTGAAACATTCAACTATTTGCGTACCATTTTCTGTTTCGAATCTTGCCTTAGAACCGCTGTATTGTTTGAATGGATGCAACTCTCCTACATACACATGGCCACCGTTTTTTAAGACTTTCGCAGCTTCACTAAAAATGTGATCAAGGTTTTGAATATGTTCCAGCACAAGGCTAAAACTTACCAAATCATATTTGCCATCAGCAAAATTCCAAGGAGTGGTAATATCGGCTTGCCTGAAAGTAACGCTGTCAGATTGAATCTTACTTTTCGCCTTTGCCAGCATTTCTTCGGAAATATCAACGGATGTTACGCCATCTGCTTTCTTAGCAAACCACACCGTATTTTTTCCGGTTCCGCAACCAATTTCAAGACATCTTTCAAATGCAATGCCTGCCAACATTTCCCGCAAAGCAACAGCTTCCATGTCACGGGTTTTATTCTCATTGGTATCATATTGCTCCGACCAAAATTTGTATGCTTCTATTGGTTTCATTTGTTTGGTTTTCAAAATTTCACGCAAAGGCTTCTTTAATCGAAAACCTCTTTTTATTCTTCCATTATTTGAGCGATACACCTAAAACTTCCCTTTGCCCTTTGCGTGAAACAAAAAAGTCCGGCAATGCCGGACTTCACTTATAAAGAAATATTTTTTTAATCATCCAGTTTCAACACTGCGAGGAACGCTTCTTGCGGAACCTCTACGCTACCGATCTGGCGCATACGCTTTTTACCTTCTTTTTGTTTTTCCAACAGTTTACGTTTACGGCTGATATCACCACCATAACATTTCGCAGTTACGTCTTTACGCATTGCGCTGATGGTTTCGCGGGCAACGATCTTCGCACCAATGGCAGCCTGTATCGCGATCATGAACTGTTGACGAGGCAACAACTCTTTTAATTTTTCGCAAAGTTTACGTCCGAAATCTTGTGAACGGCTGCGGTGGATCAAGGCACTCAGCGCATCCACTTTTTCAGCGTTCAGCAGGATATCCATTCTCACGATATCGCTATCACGATATCCGATCGGATGGTAATCGAAAGAAGCATAGCCTCTCGTTTGGCTCTTCAATTTATCATAGAAGTCAAACACGATCTCTGTCAAAGGCATTTCAAAGATCAACTCAACACGCGTTTGAGTAAGATAGCTTTGGTTCAACAAAATACCACGTTTGCCAAGGCAAAGCGTCATGATATTGCCAATATAATCTGGCTTCGTGATGATCTGTGCTTTAATGAAAGGCTCTTCAATCCTGTCAATACGAGTAGGATCAGGCATTTCGGCAGGATTGTTTACAATCACTTTTTCACCTTTTCCTGTGTAAGCAATAAAGCTTACGTTCGGCACCGTGGTGATCACCGTTTGATTGAACTCTCTTTCCAAACGCTCCTGGATAATTTCCATGTGCAGCATTCCAAGGAATCCGCATCGGAAACCGAAACCAAGCGCTTGTGAAGTTTCCAATTCGTATGTTAGAGAAGCGTCGTTTAGCTGCAATTTGTCCATGCACTCACGAAGCTCTTCAAAATCGTCTGTTTCAACTGGGAAGATGCCGGCAAATACCATCGGTTTTACGTCCTCAAAACCCTTGATGCCTTCGCCGGGATTTGCAGTTAAAGTAAGCGTATCGCCCACTTTCACCTCTTTAGCGTTTTTAATACCCGTGATAATATAACCTACTGTACCGCATTCCACTTCTTTGCGTTCTTCCATTTTCAGCTTAAGTACGCCAACCTCATCCGCCTGATATTCATTATCGTTGGAAGTAAATCTAACTTTGTCGCCTTTTTTCAGCGTACCGTTCATGATACGGTAGTACACGATGATACCGCGGAAACTGTTGAAAACGCTGTCAAAAACCAGGGCCTGCAGAGGCGCATTTGGGTCTCCCTGAGGAGCCGGGATCTTTTCAACGATCGCTTCCAGAATTTTGTCAACACCCAAACCTGTTCTGCCGCTCGCCAAAAGAATATCTTCTGGTTTACATCCGATCAGGTCGATGATTTGGTCCTTCACCTCGTCAATCATTGCCCCGTCCATATCAATTTTATTGATTACGGGAATGATTTCCAGGTCGTTATCTATTGCTAAGTAAAGATTGGAAATAGTTTGTGCCTGGATACCCTGAGTGGCATCTACCAGCAATAAAGCACCTTCGCAGGCTGCCAATGCGCGGCTCACTTCGTAGCTAAAATCAACGTGGCCGGGAGTATCAATAAGATTAAGTGTATATTTTTCGCCTTTGTATGGATAGTTGATCTGAATTGCGTGGCTCTTAATAGTAATACCTTTTTCTCTTTCCAGATCCATATCATCCAATACCTGATCCATCATTTCTCTGTCGCTGATGGTACCTGTGCTCTGTAGTAAACGGTCTGCCAGGGTACTTTTTCCGTGGTCAATGTGGGCTATAATACAAAAATTTCGAATATTCTTCATTCTCTGAAACGCACTTTTATGCGGTGCAAAAGTAAGGTAAAGAATTTGAAAATTTGAAAATATGCTAATTTGAAAATGGCTTTAGGCGCGGTTTTCGAAATTGATTATTAATTATTTATGATTTTGAGCCTATTGTGGAACCAGGCGACAGAATAAGTATTAAGCTTTTGTTGCGTCGCAGTACGTTCATCCGACGGAATTTTATTGAGCATTGGGCCCGTGTGCAACGATTTATTGTATAGAGAAATTCTTCCTGTGCAACAGTTCGAATGCGATTTGCCCAAACGGCAACCCAATTTTCAAATCTTCAAATTCTCAAATTTTCAAATTACTAGAGTGTTTCTCCCAGAACCCGCATGAGCACCTTCTCCTCTCCTGTCAAGTCCGTCTTATCGTCCGGCTCTTCTATTTTATCGAGGGCGGTTATGTATTTTTTCAGATTGTTTTCTTCGTACATTTTTATCAGGCCGGGATGCACATAATATTTCTTGCAAACGGCTCGCGTGTTACCCAATTTTTGACTGACCTCATCTAATACTGCCACCACATTTTTCTTTCCCTCAGCCGAAGTTGCCGCTTCACCGAGCGATTTGAAAGCACGCAACGCATTCAGAGTGCCCGCCCATGTGCGAAAATCTTTTGCTGTAAAATCCGCCCCCGTTGCTTCCTTGATATAACTATTCACCGCACCGGAATCTATTGATTTGCGATTGTTTTCGCCATCATAAAATTGAAAAAGTTCTTTGCCGGGAATATCTCGGCATGCTTTAACAATTTTCGCAAGCCTTTTATTGGTGAGAGAAACATTATGATAAACACCTTTTTTTCCTTTGAAAGAAAACGAAATTTTATCTCCTTGCACAGAAACATGTTTGTCTTTTAAAGTAGTGAGCCCGTAAGATCCGTACAATTTTTCGTAACCTTCATTGCCGATGCGTATGTAAGTGCGTTCCATTAGTGAGATAACAGCTGCGATTACTTTATCTGCATTCAATTCTTTGGATACAATGTCCTGCTCAACTTTTGCACGCAGTGCAGGAATCATTTTCCCAAACTCCAGCATACGATGAAACTTTGTTTCATTGCGCAGCACATTCCAAAGCGGATGATAGCGGTACTGTTTGCGTCCCCGCGCATCGAGGCCCGCAGCCTGTATGTGTCCTTCAGGCAATGTGCATATCCACACTTCTTTCCATGCCGGCGGTATAACCAGCTGCTTGAATCTAAGCAACTCACCTTTGCTCTTCACAAGTTTATCTTCAAGATAATAACTGAATCCCTTTCCTTTCTTCACCCGTACAATTCCAGGATCGCTCACAGACACATATACCAAATGAGCCACCTTCGCAGACTCTTTGTAATCTGCGGCTATTCGTAGAAATTGTGGATGCGATAATTTTAGTGCTTCCATGTTTTTATACTTAATGCTTAACGCCTAATGCAACGCTAGCAGGAACGCATAACACGCAACGCGGACACCTCCTGCGTTGAGCGTTATGCGTTCAGCGTTTTGCATACTATTCTTCTTCATCCTCAGCAGCATTATTAATATGCGCTTCGGCGATTTTTGTTAATAGTTTATCAGTGTTTTTCTCTTCCTGCAAAGTTTGTGCAAGCAAATCAGCTACATCGTTCTTACCCATTGTAGTAGCGAGTTGATGAAGACTACCGTAAGTAGTGATCTCATAGTGTTCTACTTTTTGCGCAGCCAGGATCAAACCGACATCGCGAGTGCTGGTGCCTTCTTCAGTTTCTTCAATAATGCTTTCGCCTTCTTTGAGAATGCCTTCCATTGCATCGCATTTTTTTGCTTTGGGTGCTTCTCCTAACAACTCAAAAACACGTTCAAGGCGCGTTACGTGTCCTTCTGTTTGTTTAAGGTGTTCTGAAAACGCATTGGCAAGCTCATCGGAATTAGCAGCTTTTTGCATTTTCGGCAATGCTTTCACAATGTGTTTTTCTGCCCAGTAAATGTCCTTTATCTCTTCCACGAAGAAATCAGCCAGCATCGACTTAACTGTTTTGTTTTTTGAAGAAGATGCTTTTCTTGTTGCGGTGGCAGTTGCCACTTTGCCATTGGAACTTTTAGTTGTCTTTTCCATAAATGAAAGTTTAATGATTGATTAAAATGTATGTGATAGCCCGCTAAATCCCAATTAAAAAGTCAAAAATCAAAATAAGAACCAGCGTGTACAGCTTTTTACTTTTACTTTTTACTTTGCCTTACGCTATAGCGGATTTCTTATGAATATTTTCAACTTGTTTTAGAAAGCGTCCTATCTGCATGTCTGCATAGACGCCGTACGCATCTACAAGTGTTCCTTTTGAACCGTTTCCGGTTTCGATCACATACAGTATTGCATTGTCATCTGGATCTGATGCACCTTCAAACCTGTAGAAATCTACTACCGTAACGTCATCTGGATTATACACCTGTTCTGTTTGAAGAGAAAGCAGCCCCTTCTCGTTCACTTTAAAATCCTGCGTGTAACCATTGTTTATCGCCTTGTTAATGCAATAACGCATGTCACGCATTTCTTGTAAATGATATTCAGGTCGCATAAAAGTATTTTCAGGATGTGCAGTAAATACCTTGCCGTTTGACATCTAGGTAAAGGCTTGAAAAGTGTAGCTAGAAATCCCCAATTCCCGGCTTTTTGATAGCCGACAGGAACGGTAGGATTTTTAATGAATACACTGTAGCTATTTGGCAATAAATCCCACATAGCTTATTTATTAATCGTTAAATTTCATGTTATGCCAAAGTATTCAAAAGCAACCCAAAATGTGGTTGAAGAAGATATGCACAGATTTAAAAAAGGCACATTGAAAAGTGGACGCGGCGGCAAAGGCGGCACTGTTAAAAATCCTAAACAGGCAGTCGCTATTGCACTAAGCGAAGCAAGGGAAAAAGGGATGAAGGCACCGGAAAATCCTAACGAAAAAACAAAAACATCAAGCAAAAGAGCCTCTGCAAAACGAGCAGCACCAAAACGTGCAACAGCAAAAAAAGCTGCGCCGAAGAAAGCCGCTGCTAAGCGAGCTGCTCCTAAGAAGGCGGTGCGCAAAATGGCGAAATAACCAGCAATTTGAAAATTTGAAAATATGGTAATTTGAAAATGCATCTTGGTAAGTCAGTCGTTCTTTATAACTATCACTCCTTGGAGTTTAATTTTAAATAGGATTGATGCAATAAATGAATTTTCAAATTACCATATTTTCAAATTTTCAAATTCCCAAAAGCTCTCATTACTTAATCAAAGCCTCAAACTATGCAACTCAATTTGGTAAAAGAACTCCAGAAATATATGGGGACAAATATTAACAAAATTGACCCCAACACGCAGGACCTTAAAGAAGAAGATTTTGCACACAGATATGATAAACTGGCGCAGGCAAGTGTTCCAACGGTTTTAACAGTGTTGTACAAATATACACACGCTCCCGACGGGGGTGCAAAACTCTTGAAGCGAGAACCAGCCGGCAATGTGTTGATAGATATGCTCGGTGCAAACTATACAGAAGTAGTGAACAAGGTGGCAGACTATTCTGGTTTTTCCGAAGTCTATACTGCCGGAGTGCTGGACAACCTTGCGTTGCAGGCTGTGAAACTTCTCCATGAACAGGCTGGCAACGATCCTGTGAAAGCGCAGTCATTACTGGCAGATCAACGTCACGAAATTTTCACGCATTTACCTGCTTCGATAGAATTGGGCAAGGCGCTGGACGATACTACCATTGATGACAGGACAAACAAAATGGAAGGCCCTGTTTCAAATCTGTTACATACTATTGAAAACTTTTTTGCTTCATCACCTGTTAAAAAGTGATGTACTAACAATAAGAAAGCAAATGAATGTGAGCAGTTAAGTTGTGAAAACGAATTGCAGATCACAACTTTCTGCTCACATTTTTTATACCTATGCGAAAAAAAATATTACTCTACATCCTGATCGGAATATTGATACTTGGCTTAGGCACATACCTATTCCTTAGAAGCTATTTTCACTCCAGCAATGTTGAAAGAAGGCTCTCACAGCGTATAGAGAAGACCGTACATGAAGCAACTGGAGGTCTTTACAAAATATACATCAATAAAACAGATGTTGATATTGACAATTTAAGCGTCACTCTCCACGACATACACTTTACAATAGATTCATCGATACTCAAGACGCTAAGACCAGCCGACATCCCTGTAAATACAGTTGATATTCTGCTGAAAAAGCTAGAGATAAAGAATGTAGATGCTTACAAACTTCTAACTGAGAAGGGAGTTGATCTCCGAAAGATATTATTGGATGATGCGACGATTAAAATGTATCACTTAGACACCGTAAAAAAGAAAACTGAAGTTGATACAACAATAAAGATCACTACGCTATATGACAAGATCAACAAGGATGTTAGCTCTATCAGAATAGATACACTTTCACTTCACAACGCATCCTTTTCTTACTATGGAACGAATCAACATTATAAGGAAACGGATGTAAATCGTATAAGTGCAGACCTATTCAATGTGCTGATAGACTCTACTACGCGAGGCCATACCGATAGATTTCTGTATTCCAACGATGCAAGAATTTATGTTGATAGTTTTTCAATGCCGCTAAGTAAGAACATGTATAAACTTTCATTGGCAAAGCTTTATGTGCAAATAAAGGGAAGCACCATTACAACCATTAAAGATCTTAAACTGCAGCCGCTATACAATCAAGATGAATTTGCAAAACATTTGGGGCATCAGATTGACAGGTTTGATATAAGGGCGCCGGAATTCGTAATGGGCAATTTTGACTACAGTGAATTTCTTAATAATCGTTCTATTCTGGCCGATAAAATTCTTTTATCGGATGCTCACATTGAGGTGTACCAGGACAGAACAGCGCCATCGAATAACAAATCGAAAGTTGGAGGCTATCCACACCAGCTCTTGAGCAAACTGGACTTACCTGTGCGTGTGCCTTATATTAAAGTGCAAAATGCAACAGTGGCATACAAAGAAAAAAGTACTGACACAAAAAAAGTGGGTACAATAAGTTTTACCAAAGTCAATGGCGATATAAACAACCTGAGCAACATAGAAGGAAGCGGCGTAATGAATATTGCAATTACTGCGAAATTCATGGGTGAGGCGCCGCTCGATGCGCGTTTTGTTTTTCCTAATAATCCCGCTAACGGCGAATTTAAAGTAAGTGGAAAATTCGGCGCCTTTGATGGCAAAATTCTTAACCAGGTTACCGTTCCACTTGGCGAAGTCAAGATCAACAATGCGGACATTAAACTACTCTCATTCGACATATCAGCGAACAATACCCGTTCAAACGGGAAGATCACATTCTACTACGACAACGTTGACATTGAGATGCTGAAGCGAGACACATCAAGCCCTACCGGTTTTAAGAAACGTGGATTCATCACATTTCTGGCCAACAAGATTTTATTGAAAAAGAAAAATAACGCGAACGACAAACGTCCTGATATTGTAACTGTTCAATACGAAAGAGACATTACAAAGTCGATGTTCAACCTCATCTGGAAAACCATATTCTACGGCATTAAAGAACAGGTTGGCGCAGGAGGAATGGGCAAGGATAAGGAAAGAGCGAAGGTCAATTAAGAATTAGGAATTAAGAATTAAGAATTCATCACGTACAACATTCATAAATGACATACAGTATTACCTGCACTGTTATAAAAATGCACAAGTTCACTTTCTTATGTAGCACAGAAAGAATTCTTAATTCTTAATTCCTAATTCTTAATTCCCTGCTTTCACTTCCACATCTGCCTCCTTCGCAACAGCAGCGCGATGCAAAATGATTTTTTCAGTTTGCATATCGAATGATAATTCAATCCAACCATAATAAGTTTTGTCTCCTTTAAGAATACTCACTGGCTGATAGGCATGTGCAACCTGCTTCCAATTGCCCGACCATGATGTGCCATTCTCCTCAATGATCTTTTGGGCGATCACCACCAGCGAAGCGTTGTACCAATGAAAGCCTTCGAGGGGCACAGACGCAATCTTATCGCCTTTTTGCAACACAGGGGTTTCCTCGTTGTCATTTACCTGGCAGTTGGTGTACAAATTCGAATTGATGTAATACTGCCTGTAATCCCTTCTCAGAATCGGATCACCTACAAGAACAGTGGAAAAGGAGAAGTCACTCCTGCCATCTTTGTCGAGATCAATTGAATAGCTTGAGTTAAATCCGACTGCCTTGTCGTTCAATTCAGTATACTGCATTTTGGGGTCAGTGGAATCCGGAGGGCAAACACAGGTGGTCTTTTTGCAACCTGTAGTAAGTAATAGAGCGGTCAACGCACACAAATACCATTGCATGGGAAAATGTTTAAGGTTAATGGGATCAATGCGAGACTTAAAGCCTGCATCGAACTTCTTCAAAAATGTTGTCCCCATTCTGACAAGCATCCAATTGAAAACGTTACAGAAAAACGGGTCGATAAGAAAACTTTAACATTTCGAGAGAAATTAAGAATTAAGAATGCTTTGTGTGTGGCGGAAAAATGAGAGAAAGATGTCTTGCGGTGCGATTATTAGTTCTGATTCAATGTCGTTTAGTTAGCGAGAAGGCTTCGACAAGCTCAGCCTGACAGTCCGTTCACGCTGTCAGGCTGAGCTTGTCGAAGCCTTGTTAAACAGGAACGGGGTGCAATCCATTTCTTAAATAACCGGCATTGAATTCTTAATTCTTAATTCTTAATTGTCCTAAGCAGCATTCTTAAAATACGCCTTCAACTTCTCCACTGGCACCAATGACTTGATAGTAAAGACTTTGCCGGCAACTTTATTTCTATAAACAACATAAGCAATCGTTGCTATTAAACCGATGGCGCCTTCGATGAAAACAGTTCGTCTCGGGCCAATCGCGCCAGCAAGTAGGCCCGCGAGCAAACTGCCCACAGGCACCATTCCCTGGTAAGCCATTACATAGTAGCTGATCGCCCTTGCACGCATAGCAGGTACGGCGTGCGTTTGGATGTAAGTGTTAATCACGGAGGTTTGCGCCATCATGCCAACACCTGTAAGTGTCATGAAAACCAATGCAACAGGCAAATGTTTTGAGTACGCGAGAAACATAACGCTGGCACCAAAAACAATTCCCGCAACGATCATTATTCTGATTAGATTTTTGCCTTTTTTCAAATTTGCCAAATAGATGGCACTAATAACAGAACCCGCTCCTGCAGCGCTTTCGAACCAGCTGAAAGTTTTTGCGGTTCCATTAAAAAGATCTTTTGCGAATATGGGCATCAACGTGTTAAAGGGAATTACAAACATGCTACTTATTGTAAGCATTATAATAAGGCTGCTCAGATTTCTATTGCCTGAAACATAATGGAACCCTTCTTTTAATTCCGTCCAGATATCAGTTTCAGATGGCTTAGCGGGTGTATGCATGCGCATCATTGACAAACACATCAACACTGGAAGGTAGCTGAAGAAATTAATGAAGAAACAAATGTCTTCACCCAATGTACTTAAGATGATTCCGGCAACTGCAGGTCCTGCAATACGTGCGAAATTGGTCATGGTTGAGTTCAATGCGATGGCGTTTGGCAAATCATCTTTGTTGTCTACCATTTCCACCATCAGCGATTGGCGACACGTAACATCAAACGCATTGATGATTCCCTGTACCAAACTTAGAAGTATAATGAGTGGAATGTTATAGTAACCAAAGAAAACCAGCGCAGCCAATGCTCCGGCCTGCACCATTGAAATAACCTGCGTGACAACCAGTAATCTGAAACGGTTGTGCCTGTCGATAAAACTTCCCGCATAAGGTGAAAGAATAAGCGAAGGAATAAGACTTACAAAACCAACGACACCCAATAGCACAGCAGAACCTGTTGGTCTGTACACCAACCAGCTAACGGCTGTTTTCTGCATCCATGTGCCTATTAATGAAACTGATTGCCCGTAAAAGAATAATTTAAAATTGCGGTAACGCAATGACCGAAAGATATTCATACCCGTATTGGTTATTAAGAATCAGGGTGTTCCCGGCAAGAAGGTCTTCTGAAATCGTTTTTACATGTGCAAATGTCGCCAATAAAGATATATTTGTAAAATAGATTGTTCTTATGATATTGATTAGTAAAAACGATTGATATGGAATTCAGACAACTTACTTATTTTGTTAAAGCAGCAGAAACCTTACACTTCACAGAAGCAGCGTCCGCGCTGTTTGTAACGCAATCTACCCTATCACAACAGATCAAACAATTGGAGAATGAACTAGGCATGTTACTGTTTGACAGAATTGGGAAAACCGTTAGGCTTACGGAAGCAGGGAGTGTCTTCCTCGATCACGCGAGAAAGATTTTATTTGAGATTGAAAAAGGCAAACAAGCTATCTCCGACCTAAACAAATCTGTTACCGGAGAATTGAAAATTGGCATCACCTATGCATTCTCTTCTCTGATACTGCCGGCGCTTTCGCCATTTTTAAAAAAGTATCCCGGAATAAAAATCCAGATAGAATATGATGATCCTGAAGAATTGGAAAAGCGTTTAAAATTGTCGGAACTCGACTTCATGCTCTCCTTTAAAAATGACGAGCCTGATGAGGATCTCGAAATGCAGCCCCTATTTACTTCGAGCATTGTAATGGTAGTCGCTAAAAAACATCCGTTGGCTTCTTTAAAAAAAATCACACTCAAAGAGATCAACAACCTCGATCTTGTTTTGCCCGGCAAAGGCTTTATTTCCCGCAACTTTCTCGACGATCTGTTCAAAACAAACAATATTGCACCGAACGTAAAGATTGAACTGAACGATGTGCATTCACTCCTGACGATGGTAGAATCCGGCAACTGGATCACCATTCTGAATGAAAAAGCTTTGATCGGCTGGAAAAATCTTGCAGCAATTCCTATTGCGGGCCGCGACTTGTCCCGCAAGGCTTTTATCCTCTGGCAGAAAAATGCGTACAGGAAGAAGTCAGCGGGGTTGTTTGTAGAGGAAATATTTCGGGTGAAATAATTCAATTACGAATTAGGAATTAAGAATTCATTGCGTGTTGCACAATAAGTGAGTTGCTTACAACGCTATTTTCAACGTGGAATTTGCTTTCATTTATTCTGCGACACAGAAAGAATTCTTAATTCCTAATTCTTAATTACCAAAGGTGCTTGCAATCACCGCCAGCAAATACCCTTTTTTATCATCCGCATATTCCCAAAACATCACTCCAGCAAGTTTGTGGCGGAGAACGTATTTGCATTTGTATTTCACAGAGCGTTCATCGTCGTAGGAGATAAATTTCTTGTCAGTAGCGTTGAACAGGTATGGCGCCTTTGCCTTTTTGTCCCAATAGCTGCGGTAACCCTCTCTTGTAAGCAAGCTGTCTTTTATGTAGCTATAACCACCAACATGACTTGGAGACACAACCTTATTGTGGATACCGGTTTTGCTATCTCCTTCAACGATCGACCCTCTGCCATAAAATGCAATGCCCATCACAAGTTTGCTCACTGGAACACCAGCTTCCATAAATGCAGCAACCGCCTTATCTGCAGAGTTTGCCGACGAATCTTTAGTCGCATTGTACAAATTGGTATGATGCGATGCCTTGCCCCAACTATAATCATACGTCATCAGATTTATGTAGTCGAGATATTGTTGCGCTTTGCCCATTTCTGTATGATGCAGGAAAGAAGGAAATCCACCAACTGCCGTTGTAAGCAGATATTTTTTTCCTGTTGCTTGTTGCAATGTATCCAACTCTGCACGCAACTCTTTAAACATTAGCGTGTAGTTCACTTTGTCCTCAGGACGAAAAACATTTGAATCTCCTCTCATACCGGGATATTCCCAATCGATGTCGACTCCGTCCAAATCATATTTTGCCATAATCGCCACAGCGCTTTCTGCGAAAGCCTTGCGCGAGGTATCAGTAAGCACCGCATCAGAAAAATTCTTGCTCCATGTCCATCCACCAATTGAGATAAGAATTTTAATTGACGGATTTTTCAACTTCAATCCATTCAGATTTTTAAAATTGATCGTGTCGGTCTTTTCATTGTGCAGATAAGCGCGATTATTTTTCACATCTACAAATGCATAGTTGATGTGTGTAAGCTTGTTGGCTTCAATAATTGAAGTATCTGCGATTCCTCTGTAACCACCAACATATCCGATCACTACCGGCTTATTCCTGCCTGTTTTTTGGGCAAGAAGGCAAGTCGCCATCGTACAAAAAAGAATTGCTAATGTGTATTTTTTCATCGTGTTATTTTTATTAGTGCGTACTGAACATCATTCATCATTCATCATTCCCCATCGCTGTCATTGCCTGCAAAAACCACGCTGCATGAGGCAGCCATTGTTCTGTCCATCGCCATTCATTGCCCTCAGCTTTTTCTTTAAACAGTATTCCGCTGCTGTTAGGATTTTCGCCGCCAGTTACTCCATTTGAAATGCCTCCCCGCTCCGATCCGTGACCAAACATAGATGCCATGTGCGGTACATTGTTTTTTCCAAAGCCATACATGAAGCACATGTCATAAGGGTTGCAACCCAATATCCATGACAACTGGCGCGCCGCATATGTTTGCAGAGAATCGCTTTTTGCGTTTTTTGTTTTTCCATACACAAGCTTGCTTCCCACCAATGCAGCGGTTGCAAGCGACGACAGTCTTGCGTTTTCGCCCTGCCACCACCAACCGGATTCATTTTCATGAGGAATAAAAAATCCATCTTTGATTTTATTCTGCACTGCAAATGTCTGACGTGCATAGCCAAAAGGATTGCTCACTTCATTGGTGACATGCAGATTGTAGTCCAACGCTTTTTTTATCGTCTGCAAAGCAGCGTTTCTTAAAGAAGCATCTGTTTCTTTCGCTAAGTATCTTGACAACGCCACGACAGGCATACCCGCGTCTGATGCATGCCAGAAGGGTCTCTTGCCATCATCAGCAACAAAATAACCTTGCGGGGTTAATCGATTGGAAATATTCTTCGCACGTTTTCTTGCTTCACTCTTGTATAAATCTTCATTGGTGGTGATCCACAATTCTGTTGCGGCCATCAATGCGCAATAATCATCTAGTATATTTTCTTTGCCATCGTCACAGTACTTTAAGTTGTTTGCCATTAAATGAGCAAACGCCCTTTTCGCGCCTGCTAAATATTGCTGTGACGTAGAATCACCGTGCTTTTTCCATCGTGCCGCACGGGCCAATGCGGCGATGCCCATTCCGCCACCTTCACGAAAAGCGCTTTGATAGTCGGACGTCGTAACGCTGTTTGCAAGCAAGCCAACAATCCTTCTTTCATTAGGATCAGGTTTGAAATAACTGAACACCGTTGTATAAAAATATCCTTCCGGCGAAAGCGAACGCAACACGTAATCCGCGCCATATAGGGCTTCCTGTTCAAGTGAATCTTTTATTTTTAAAGAGGTCAATAATGCAGGAATTGATTCCACCGTATTTTCCATCGACCATGTAACCAATGGTATTTGTTGTGGCGACATGAAGTTGGTATAACACAAATGCGAGAAATATTTACTGATATCTCCCGAAGCATCGCACCAGCCACCTTGCACATTTGCTGTTTTTTTACTGCCGTACAGTATTACCTGTTTATCTGCTTCCAACTCCTGCGGCGTATTTGCCCGTTGCTTGTGATAGTAATTAAGAATTGCAGGCAACGTTGCTTTTGTCAACGCACCTTTACCGATGAAAAAAGGCACTGAGTAAAAAATTGAATCAAAGACAACCACCTGCAAATTGTATTTACCTTCTTTCGTAATTGCAGAAAAATCAGCCTTGTAAAAATATTTTCCGGGGAACCATTCGTTCACTTGTAATGGCGAGCTTAAATATCCTTTGACCGTTACCTTGCGCATCGTTTCCTGCACAGTAAAGGATGTATTTGTGGGCAATCGCTGATCAGAACTAATGACGGCTATTTTCGCATCACCGCTATTAAAACCAACCTGGTTAATGTGTATAGATATTTGACTAAACCCAATAACGGGTAAAACAAAGAACGCAAAGAACAATATACCTTTAAGAATTCTTTTCATACTTAAAACATCTTTCGTTACAACTACCGTTGATATATATACGACACTGGTAAGGACAAATTATACTCATTCATTGAAGGTGAAATGCATTCGGTGCCAAAGGGCGAATGCGATTCGCCCCTACACTTTCAATCTGATTCTCCGCTTTTCCATCAAACCCACGATCCATATCAACACAAATGATATCGCAAACGATCGGACAATTCCACCAACGCCTTCTTTTAGAAACTCGGGATATGCAAATCCTGTCATTCTGTAAATAGAAAACAGAAGGTAAGGCATAAGGTAACAGGTAAGTGTGCTTCTGCCAGCCGGGGCAATAATAGAGAACCAGTTTTCTTTTCCTTCAATGTCAATGAGCCAGATAAAAAATTCAAACGCCAGTATGCTAATGCCTATACAAATGAAAACCCATGCAGGCGTTGAATGTATTTTTGAAATACCACCAACATAAGGACGAACAAAAAAGCCAAGCGCTATCATTCCAACGCCGCAAACGGCAAACAGCCACCAAAGGCGACTATCACTTTTTGTGCCCGCTATCTTAGTGTATAAACTGCTGATCAATGTGCCCGCCATTACCAGTGCGGCTGATGAACCATCATTTACCACCCAAAGTCTCTTATGAAAAACTCCGGTATGTGCGCAGATATTGAGTGCTGCAAAAGCAATAAACGCAATGAGCAAAACATTGAAGTTGCCTTTTGACAAAAGAAAAATGATGGCACATAAAAGATAGGCCCAGCCAATGATGCCGAGTATCCCCCACCATGAAGCATGCATCCAGCCGGGATTTGCAGGATCGCCACTTCTGTAAAGAATTGCCATTAATGCCAGCAATGCGATGCCGGAACCAACGTAAATATTCTTTTTTGTCTTCGGCATTTCTTCCGGATAGTCCAGCCAGATGAGAAAAAAACTTATCGTGATCAAACCCATCCACAAGCCTTTCGACAAAACGGAAGCCTTGCTGTAGTCGTCGAGATTCACATGAAACAATCCCATGATCAGCAGCGCCAGCGAACGTGTAAAAATGTACAATGCAATTTGCGTTACGGAATACCCTTTGTTCATTCTGTTGCGAATGGCAAACGGTAATGAAAGACCAACGATGAAAAGAAAGGCAGGAAAAATAACATCAGCAAATCCCATCCCATCGGTGTGCGAGTCCACATGCTTTATCCATTCAGGTATTTTTTGAACGCCATCAACATCATTTACGAAGATCATCAGGAGCATGGTAACGGCGCGAAAAACGTCTATCGATTTCAATCGTTTTGGTAACAGATTCATGAGTTGTTATAATTTGGTCTCTAGGTATTTGTTTGTTTCTATTGTGTAAGGCAGGGTTATTATGTAACGTATATCGATCAAATAGTAATTGAGGCCGAATAGTGAAAATTTATACGCCGGTACGAATTTGCGCAGATACGGTTAATTCTCAAAGTCCTGCGCTACGTCAATAACTCTACAGGCAAACTTCTCTAAAAACTACAATAACCTGATTATCACCTGTAAATCATCGTCAGCCCTCCTTCACCCTTTTCATGCACCACTTTTTGTGGACTCAAACAAGGTCTTTTAATTTTTTTGCCCGCCCAAACGAGTATATTTTTAACTTTTCAATCTCTTTACATAGTGAACGGTTGCAAACTATTTGTTGGGGCAAGGCGGTGCCTTGTCTCTACAGGCTGTTCTACTTTCATTTAAAATTTGTACTTAAAGTAGCATAACATGAAAAAACTCTTCCTGGTTTTCATTGCCTCCTCTTCTTTTTATTTAATGAACGCTCAAACGGCGGCTAAAAAATACAGCGCGGCCAGCAAAACAGTTACGGTGTACACAACAGCTGAAAACACCGATCTGCGCCTTTCTCAAAATGGCACGTTGAGTTTTTCTCCTCTTGCACAGCCATTGGAAACACAGCCCTGCATATTTGTTGACCCAGCCAGAAAGTTCCAGACATTCATGGGTGTGGGCGGCGCGTTGACGGATGCTTCTGCGGAAACATTTGCGAAGCTTCCAAAAGACAAACAGCAGGAACTGCTGAAGGCTTATTACAACACTAATTCTGGCATCGGCTATACCATCGGCAGAACAACTATTCACAGTTGCGATTTTTCCAGCGATAGCTATACTTATGTTACCAACGAAGATGCTTCACTAAGCACTTTCAATGTGGCGCATGATGAAAAATATCGCATTCCCCTAATTAAGCAGGCTATTGCTGCTGCGGGTGGCAAACTCACAATGTATGCTACTCCATGGAGCCCGCTTGCGTGGATGAAGGACAATAACGACTTGCTGCACGGCGGTAAATTGAAACCGGAAGCAAGACAAACCTGGGCAAACTATTATGTGAAGTTTATTAAAACTTATGAAGCGAAAGGTATTCCTATCTGGGGATTGAGTGCGCAAAATGAACCAATGGCTAAGCAAACATGGGAATCCTGCATTTATACAGCGGAAGAAGAAAGAGATTTCATCAAAAATTACCTCGGGCCAACTTTGCAGAAAAATGGTCTAGGTGGAAAAAAATTGATTGCATGGGATCACAACAGAGATCTTGCATATCAACGTGCCAGCACTATTCTGAGCGATCCTGAAGCAGCAAAATACGTTTGGGGCATTGGCTTCCATTGGTATGAAACATGGACCGGTAGCGCGATGCAGTTTGGCAACATCAAAATGATCAACGACGCATTTCCCGGCAAAAACCTGATCTTCACTGAAGGTTGTAAAGAGAAGTTCAACATCGACAGTATTCACAACTGGTCGCTTGGTGAAAAATATGGCAACTCCATGATCAATGATTTCAATTGCGGAACCGTTGCATGGACAGACTGGAACATCTTGCTCGATGAACATGGCGGACCTAACCACGTTGGTAATTTCTGCTTTGCGCCTGTGCATGCCAATACACAAACAGGTGAATTGATCTACACCAACGCATTCTATTACATCGGTCAGTTTTCAAAATTCATTCATCCGGGTGCAAAACGCATAAGCACGGCATCCACCAGAGATATTTTGGAAACAACAGCATTTCAAAACAATGACGGCAGTATTGTTGTTGTTGTAATGAACCGCACAGATAAAAAACTTGATTACAATCTTTGGATCAATGGAACAGCCGCGCAAGCAACCAGTTTACCGCATTCCATTTCTTCTTTAGTTGTAAAATAAGTTCAATTGCTTGTTCGTGATATATTTTCAAAGAAGCACTGGGTCCTGAAAAACTCAGTGCTTCTGCTTTTCAGGACGTTTTTATATTTTGTGCTACGCAAAACACATTCATTATGAAGATAGTCGCCAATATTTTTGTTGCCATTGTAGCTATCGAGCACTTGTATATTTTATGGATTGAAATGTTTGCCTGGACGACAGTCGGCAAGAAAACATTTCGCGGTTTCCCTCCCGATCTGTTTGAAAAAACAAAGACACTTGCTGCCAATCAGGGCCTCTACAACGGCTTTCTGGCGGCAGGATTGATATGGTCGTTGTGCATAGAAGATCCAAAGTGGCATTTGTATGTGGCCGTATTCTTTTTGACCTGTATAATTGTAGCGGGAATCTATGGCGGATTAACAGCTTCACGATCGATCATTTATAAGCAAGCACTGCCGGCATTCATCGCGCTTGTATTGCTGCATTTGTAATCGGAATATTTTTTGAAAAAATTCATTTCAAGTTTTATGAAACATCTCAAGCTATATTGCATACTCTCACTTTTCATTTTTGTGTGTATGAGCACTTCAGCAAACACTAGTGGAGACAGCACTTCACCCATTATCGCAGACGGAGCAAAACTCGAATTGATCGCCAATAACTTTGCTTTTACTGAAGGTCCTGCGGTTGATAAAGCGGGAAATATTTTCTTCACCGATCAGCCGAATGATAAAATATGGAAGTATGATATCAATGGCAAACTCTCTGTTTTCCTTGATAAAACGGGCCGTTCGAATGGTTTGTATTTTGATAAGAAAGGAAACATCATTGCGTGCGCAGATAATCAGAATGAATTGTGGTCCATCGATCGGTCTGGTAAAGTAACTGTTTTAATGAGCGATTATAAAGGACAAAAATTGAATGGTCCGAATGATCTATGGATCGATGCGCACGGCGGCATTTATTTTACCGATCCTTATTATCAGCGTGATTACTGGACAAGAAAGAAACCGGAGATCGAGGGACAAAAAGTTTATTACCTTAAAAAAGGAAGTAAAGAACCAGTGATCGTTGCTGCTGACATTGTAAAACCAAACGGCATTGTGGGGGCACCTGACGGAAAAACGATTTTTGTAGCGGATATTGATGGTGGAAAAATTTACAAGTACACGATTGATAAAGAGGGTGCGTTGAGCAATCAACAATTCTTTGCAAATTCAAGAGCAGATGGAATTACGTTGGACAATCAAGGTAATTTATATTGCTGCGGCAATGGTGTTACTGTTTTCAATTCGAAAGGCGAAAAGATTGCCCACATTGATGTTCCTGCAAAATGGACGGCGAATGCATGTATTGGAGGGAAAGACAATGACGAATTGTTTCTGACCGCATCTGAGGGAGTTTATAAAGTGAAGTTGAAGGTTAAAGGTGTTGAGAAGAATTAAGAATCACTCTGTGCGAGATGCTTTTAACCGCAAAGATCACTAAGGCGGCGCAAAGGAAACGAAGGGTTTGTATTTGTGCATCCTTCAACTATTTCTTTGGAAAGGAAAAAACTAAAAGAAGAGTTCTTCTTTGCTTCCTTTGCGCAACCTTTGCGTTCTTTGCGGTTAATAAAAGCTTCTAACTTCTTCCACTCGCCTTCACATTCTCTTTCAGCTCATGATTAAATGCTTTTTCTTTCATCAGTTGTTCAAGTGTAATGTGCATTCTATAGCGCCAATAGTTTTTAGGATTGGCAGGATCGTTGATGCGTTCTGCCGCAACATCTTCGCTGCGCAGATCGCCGTCAATACCAAACAAATCCTGTATCTGAAAGATGCTCCACATTGCCGGCGAATGCAAGTGTTGCAGGATGATAGCTTTATTGATCCATGGTTCACAGAACAAAGGCGCATCGCCCCATTGTTGTAGTTGATAATTAAAGAAACGCTGCGTACGAGCCTTGTCCTCTTCCCACCAGCCGCGGATCGTGCTCATGTCATGCGTAGATGGCATGCATACACTCAGGTATGGAGCACTTGCAGGATGGAAAAATTCCTGGCTGAGCGATTTCGGCATACGTTGTATCTCGAGACTCAGAATGCCGAGTTGTCGCATCACATCAGGTACACATGCAGGCACCATGCCCAGATCCTCTCCGCAGATCAACATGCCCGTAGATGCTTTTAGCGCTGGCAATCTTTTCAGCCCTTCCTTTTTCCAAAATTCTTCCTGCCTGTAGTAGAAATAATTTACCGCAAGGTCTTTCAATTGCTGCTGCGTGTGCCATTCCAGTTGTTGATACGAAGTAATGCCTTCCATTCCTATGCGAAAATGAAATTGTGAACCATTGGAGCCTGGCACTTCAAACAATATTACATTTGAAATAAGGTCAAACAAACCCTGTTTCAATGCGTCGTTTTGATCGTTGCTTTCGCCCTTCGCAAAATGTTCGGCCACCTTTCGCTGCGTATTGAATGCTTCCTTTAATTCAAACGTATCAAAGCCTGTCGATTGAAGGAACGTGTCTTTTACATACTGCGCATTGTTTCCAAACTCAATGCCCAGTACATAATCATTAATAAATGGTTTTGTATAACGGTTGTAATCGAACCAGATATTGCGTTCACTAAACTCATTGATATAAACCGGAATTGCCGGAACAAAATGCCCCATGATTCCTTCAACAGATTCAATAGGAATGCTCCATATCCTGAAAAAACCAAGAATGTGATCTATGCGAAAAGCATCATAGTAATTGGTCATCTGATCGAAACGCCTGTGCCACCATGCGTAATGATCTTCCGCCATTTTGCTCCAATTGTAAGTTGGAAGTGCCCAGTTTTGGCCAGACACAGCAAATGGATCAGGAGGAGCACCAGCCTGCATATCGAGGTTGTACAACGCGGGCTCTACCCAAGCATCACAACTGTAGCGGTACACTCCAATCGGAATGTCGCCTTTCATTATGATACCGTTCTTATGCGCATATTCCGCAGCTTCCTTCAGTTGCAGATGAAGGTGGTATTGAATGAAATACCATGTCGCTATTTCATCGTAATGTTTATTGCGTGGCAAAACAAATTTGTCAATTGCAGCTTTGTCATACACCGCATGCTTTTTCCATGCAGCAAAATTTGCCGTACCATTCACATCTCTGAGATAACTGAAGGCAGCATATGGCACCAGCCATTCTTTGTTTTCATCGAAAAACTTTTTAAAATCTTCGTCCTTTAAAAAAGTTTCCTTCTCTGCGAAATACAAAACTTTCAAAATAGAGAGCTTGTATTTCATCACCTGCTCATAGTCGACTGCATTGAGATCGTTCAACACTCCTTGCACTTTTTTCAGTGGCTTTAAAATGTGACCATGTTTGTGATTGGCCACCTGCTCAAGATGTATATAAATAGGATGAAGCGCAAACGCCGAAATAGCGGCATACGGATATGAGTCCAGCCATGTATTTGTAGCGATGGTATCATTAACGGGTAAAAGTTGTATCAGCTTGAGTCCGATAGATTTCGCCCAATCTACCAATAATTTAATGTCAGCAAATTCGCCCACACCAAAGCTTTTCTTGCTACGCAAACTAAACACCGGAATGGCTACACCAGTGCCGCGCCATGTATTGTTGGGGAGGTTTATAAATCCGTCGTGAATAATAGTTAGCTTATCTGTGGCATCGCCATGCAATGATCTGTTGGCGCCATTTTCAAAATGCGTGATCTTCTTTTCCTTGCTATCGTAAATCGCATATTTGTAAGTAACGGGCAGCTCCTCTTTTGGCAGATCGATCTTTGCTTCCCACCAATTGCCATGCATCTTGAAGACGGTCACTTTCGACTGATCCCAATCTCCCAGCGCGGAACCGCTTCCCGAAATGCAAATAGCTTCATGCTTGTGAAGAAGCGGGGCCTTTATGCGAAATATATGGCTGAACTTTTTAGACGCACCTGCTTTGCCGGCAGATGAGTGAGAAGGCAAAAGCGTTTCCCGGAACGGAATGGTGTAAAATGCATTTTCAAACTCTCCTGCAAAGTTCCAGGTGTCGATTATCTCTACAAGGTCATTGGTAATTTTCGACAACTCGATCATTCTGTCATCGCCGCCTTCGTCTGCAAAAGTTCCGTCAACATTTTTCAATGCATACTTATAGCGGATCTCTTTCAAGTTCTCCGGGTCGATATCAATACTTGCATGCCAGAAATCGCGATTAAAATAACTGAGCGGCAAACCCTCTGTTTCGAATTTTCCGAGTTTGTCAATATTGCCCTTCAGGAAAATGGCCTGTCCAAAATGCGTAAAAAACCTTACGTAAAAATCAATTCGCATGTCAAATATTTTGAAATTTCAGAATTGGCTTATTTTCTATGGTAAGATCGTTGGTAATCGAAAATACAATAAGCTTACAATATTTTGCAAAAAACACACCAGCGTAAGTAATTATGTATAAAGAAATAGTGAGAGCGAGGATGTGCGATGTCGAAATACGATGTACCAAAATCTTTAGAAAGTTGCGCCCTGATGAATATCGTACACCGTACTTCGTACATAGTACGCCTAAAAAAATCAAATGACGACCATTAAAGGAACAAAACCGATTTTTTTTAGAGATAATTTGATGTTTTTAAATTTGTTACCTTATTTTCGCACAAACTTTTTTTGACATGGCAAAAAAATCTACAGGACTTTATTGGTTGTTATTCTTTGTTGCAACAATTGCATTGATTTTGGCTATTACTTTCCGTTTTGAATATTTAACATTGATCATTCCTTTCGTTTGCCTGTATTTTGTTAAGGCGATGGACATCATCTAAGCATTCATTCCTTTTATAAGGATCAAAATAATTAAACCCTCCTTTTTGGAGGGTTTTTAGTTTTTAGGACTAACCGCAGGGCTCCGTTTTATTCGATTAAGTCAAACGTATATTAAAATAAGTCAGCTTACATAAGTAATTGATTAGATATGTAGCAGTTTGGGTTCTATTTTTAAAAATAGTGGTATTTTTTATTGAAAATCAGATTTTCGGCTATAGGTTTGTGTTATAATTTCGGTTATGCATACAGTTGACACACAAACAATTAAGCCTTCTCCTCTGCCCTTAAACTGGAAAAAAGAAGAGTCCGTTTATACAGGGGACCACCTTATCGACGCATATTTAAAGGGTAAGGAAGATGGAAAAAATGACATGATGAAAACGCTTACCAAACAGTTCAAAGACAATATGGAAATAGCGACTTCCATTTCTGAAAAACTTTACGCTGCTGCTGAAGAAAGAAAAATTAATTTCAAAACCATTCATGTTAAAGCTGAGGGAATAACTAAGTTTTCTGCTTTAGTTGTTGCCAAAATGGAAGACTTCCTTTCCGACGAATTCCGGGACATTTTTAGCGTTGCCAGAAAATTAAAAAATGAAGTTGAGAGTGATCACTTTTATATATCATTCTCATTCATGCCATACTCTAATGGACTAAACGAAAAATGTATAACCGCGGATGGTTTCTTTCTGAAGTATGAAAAAGAATAATAACAAACTGCATCATGCTTTGCATAACGAAGCTGTTTGCGATCACCTTGAATTAACAGTTGAATTTGCTGATTGGACCATCACAACCGCGTTCTATGCAGCGTTGCAATTCGTGAACTATAAAGTGTTCCCTTTCGAAGTATCATCAATTAATGGCAAAAAAACGAAGATAGAGAGTCTCGATGATTACTATCGTTATAAAAATGAACGAAGAGTCAGTAAACACGAATTACTTGCCGATCTCGTAGAAAGGCACTGTGACTACATCTCTCCGGACTATGACTGGTTATTGAGTATGTCTATGACTGCCCGTTATTCCAGTTATTTGCAAGACAAAATGATTGCAGATAAGGCCAGGCGTTTGATGAAAAAAATCAAAAAGTTTTGTTTTACTCAAAAGCCGGTTGAAGCTGTTTTATAGTCGTTCCGCGTCTTCAGAAAAATCAGCCCCCCGACAAAATCATTGTCCTTTTTATAAAGAGTCAGTGAAGGGTTGAGCCCTTCTGATGCTCTGCAGGTTCAACCCTTACCATACTTATCTAAATTCTATCATTTTCGAATCAGCCTTTCGGCCACTATGCACAATTACTTAAGATTTCAATACCTCCTCGCGGGTACTGTTGATGGCCTGCTTTGAGGCATCGGCCTGGTTGATGGCTGACTTGGCCTATAACCGGGCGAAGTTGAAGGTCGCGACGGCATTGTTGACGGAGCCGGCCTGGTAGACGGTGCAGGTCGCGATGGACTCGGCATTGGAGCAGGTCGCGTAGGTGCGGGTCTTGATGGGCTTGGCATAGGCGTTGGCCTTGATGGATTCGGCGTTGGGGCCGGTCTCGTGGTTGGTGGTCGGTTATTTGACGGCGGTAATCGATTATTATTACCGGGATTCGTGCCCGGCCTTACAGATTCGCCCGGCAAGCGGTTGTTATTTCCGGGTAACCTGTTGTTGTTTCCTGGTCTGGTATTGTTTCCCGGCCTGTAATTGTTTCCTGGAGCAGGTCTCGTACTTCCAACCGGACGTGTTGAAGCCGCCGGCCTTCTGTTTACATCTCTGGTCGTTACACCATTTGACCCTCTGTAAACATTGTTGTTGCGGGCATAGCGGTTATTGGTCACGTACCTGTGAGGGTTCACATATGCAGGACGATTCACTGTCACGTGCGGCCTGTAACCATAGTAAGGCCCTCCCGGTCTATAATAACCGCCGCTCCATCCCCAAGGCCGGTATGGTGGCCTGAATGCTGGCGGGCCGAACCATCCTCCGTACCAGCCACCGCCCCAGGCATAGCGGTAACTGAACCATCCCACGCTAAAACCAAAGCTCATGCTCCATCCCATCCATGGGTTGTAATGCATGCCAAATCCCCATGTACAGGGACGCGGGTAATAGTAATAGCCATACCACGGGCGATAATACCAGCCGGTGCCCCAAACAATTGTGTTCATGTAATAATAACTTCCAAGATATCCGGGCGTGTAACCCATGTAAACATAAGTTGGCGTGTTATCGTAGATGTAGACATATTTCGTATTGTAAGCAGAACTGCTTGGTGGTATTTTTTCAACATCCTGTGGCCGCTCATTGGCCACTTCCCAGGGACCAGTCGCATTGTTGCTAATGAACCACACTCCATTTTCCAGTGCGTAGTATTTTCCATTGGCAGCCTGCATCACCGTGATATTGCTGTTTTCAGCCACTTTAAGACTGGTGTTTTCAATCTGGGCAAATCTTGGAGAGCCATCGTATGTCACTTCGCACTTCGCAGTTTTCTTATCTACTTTTGCTGTTTGGGGAACCTGCGCATCGTATATCGCTTCTTGTGCTTCCTCGGTGCCGGCTACGCTGGATAGCACGCCATCTTTTTCAGAGCCCGGAGGTATTTTGGCAAAATCAGCGGGCAGCTTATCAGCATTTACGTATGTCCACGGCCCATTTAGTGATGGTGCACTATACCATCTTCCAGAAATCAATATAAAGGTCAACTGAGAGTTAACGTCTTTAAAGATTTCATCGAGTGTGTTGTCAACAAACAGCAATGATGTGCCCTGAATTGGTTTGTACGTGGGCTCTCCTTCTGTTTGAACCAACTCTGCCGGCTCAGTACTGATAATTATTGCCGTGGGTGATGACGCAGTTTCCTCTTGTTTTGATTTATCTTTTTTCTCCTGTTCTTTTATTTGTTTGTCCATCTCTTTAATGGTCTTGGGCAAACTTTTTACATAAGCATATTCACCGAGTGGAGAAGCTGAAACATACCAAAAGCCGCCTCCGTAGAGGTAATATTTTTTATCATCAGGATTTTGTACGATGAGAAAAGGCGTGTTCATCACACGCAGCATGTTGTTGATGTTTTTATCCTTTTCAATTTTAGGATCGCCGTCTATCAGCACCAGTGTAGAGGCTTTGTTGGCATATATGATCTTTGGCGCGTCGGTCTTGAAATCAGGCGTCATATTTTGCTGCTCCTGTTGTACGGCCGCCATTACATCACTTTTATTAAGCTTTAGATTCCATTTGGGTAATTGGGCCTCTATCTTTTGCTCAATATTGCTCACATCATTAATAGTGCTGTCTGGAAATTGTATGTGGGTAATTTTTGCAGATTGCAAATCGAGTGTCTGGCCGTTATCTGCCACGTTTGCGTCTGTCCAAAATACGCCAAACACCGGCTCTTCATTAAACTTTTGCCTTACAGAAAGCGCTGCTCTAAAGGATAATGTGCTGCCGGAAAGCTTTTCAGGCTGAGGCTGGTAAATAACAATCTTACCGCCGTTTTCAATCGGTATTTCTTTCGGCCATGGCTCCGTTTGTCCATATGAACAAAAAGCAACGCATAGCAGATACGCCAAAAACCATGATTTCATCGAGTTTTTGACTTCTTAAACAAAATGCGAACCGCTTGGTTCGCATTAATTTGAAAATTTGAAAACGGAACGCAGATTTTCAAGATTGTGATGATTTTTTAAGATTTTCTGATTTAAGAAGTATTGTGTTTCTACACTTAATATTTCAAATCATACTTAATCATGACAATCATGAAAATCTGCGTTCCTTCTCTCGTTAAAAATTAACGACACTCCAAAATGCCTGCTTCGGTTGCCAATTCACATCGAATAGCAATGGATAATTTTTGCGGCCGGGAACGGGATAATGATCGAGCCATGTAGTGCGGTCGGAAGTGTTCCAGAAGGTGACACCGGTGATCACGTTTTTATAGTCACGGAAAATATTGAACATTTTCTTGTATTGCTCGGTTTGCTTTTTTTCCAGTTCTGGTGTGTATGTATCTATATCGTTCGCTGTTTTCGCACGAACATTTTTTTCCCATGGATAAATGGACATGTCCAATTCCGTGATCTGCACTTTCAAGCCAAGCGAGGCAAACTTTTCAATGGCGTCTCTCAGTTCTTTTTCTGTTGGCTCATAAATGGACCAATGCCCCTGCAAACCTACTGCGTTGACAGGCACGTGCGCATCAACAAGTTTTTTTAGCAATTTGTAAACACGGTCACGTTTTTCAGGTCTTTCTGTGTTATAATCATTGTAAAACAATTGCGCGTTTGGATCTGCTTCATGTGCATATTCAAATGCTTTTACAATGAAGTCTTCTCCACATATTTGGTACCACAGCGAATTGCGATAAAGTCTTGAGCTGTCATCATCAACTGCTTCGTTTACCACATCCCATGCATAGATCTTTCCTTTGTAGCGCGATACAACCGCCGTTATATGATCTTTCAAACGTTTCAGTAAAACTTCTTTAGACACCAGTTTTCCATTGGCATCGGTGAATAACCATTTTGGAGTATGCTCGTGCCAGCAAAGATTGTGGCCACGAACACGTAACCCGTTGGCTTGCGCAAATGCAACAATAGAATCTGCGTCACTCCAGTTGTAACGATTTTCCTCGGGATGTATCGCTCCCATCTTCATGGAATTTTCCGGTGTGATGCTGTTGAATTGCTGCAATATTAGTTTAGCTTCATCTCCTTTTAACGATTGCGGCATAACGGCAACACCAATCGGAAAATAATTTTTGTATGCGTCTTTCAGCGTTTTCTGTTGAGCATTAGCAGTTGCCAGGCTGGCTGACAGACACAAGACTGATGCAAGTTTTACAAAACTTTTTTGCATAATGATTATATTTTACAAACAATTTGAAAACACATTCTGCCTACGCTCAACAACAAGTATAGTTTTATTGCCGAAAACATAGAATTGTATTGAAAGCCTCACCGAAAGAATGTTCAAATTTTCAAATCTTCAAATTTTCAAATTAACTAGTTTTCAGGAGGTCCTAAATAGCTTTGCTTAACGCCACCCAAATCGACGACAACTTTTTGCAACACAAGCCCGGCATCAACCATCCAATACTTCACGATATGTTTTCCTCCTTTCTTTAACGCATGTTTTGAGTTGCTGATGATGATATTGTTTGCCACCCAATTTCCCCATTTCTTGTTATTCATTCCTTCATGAATGTTGATGATTTGCGGCGCTGCATCATCAATAGAAACAGCATAGCGCAAACCGTCGTTATGGAAATTAAGTGTTGGTGAAAAGTATAAAGCAACTGTAATGCTGTCTGTTGCTGCGTTCGTCGTTATTTCATATTCAAGGTGCGGTGCATTTCCTCCTGGAGTTTGAGCAGATGCAGTAACAGGAAAAGGTGTAATGCCATCACCAGTGCGTCCAATATTTGGAATCACCTGCCATTTGATTTTGCTGCTTCCAATTGCTTTTGTAAATCTGCTGGCGTCAAAAGCGGCATATCCATTTTTCTCTGTTATCACAGGCAATGTATATTTCACAGCAGACGCATTTTTATCCGTTGCATCAAACCGGATAACCTCTGGTATTTTGTTGGAATCAGGTTGTTGCCAGTATGTGTAGCCAATATGGGTTTGATCCATCATGTGGTGCCATTTTCCACCTGCTAATGTATCGTTGTAATATTTTGAAATGCGGGCATCGTTTGCATAATACCACGCAACACTGTCTGCCGTCACATTTGCGAACGCATAGTTTTTCTGCTCCGCGAAATATTTGTTTTTCGCTACTGCCAAATACATGGAATAAAGATTGGCATAAGCTTTCACGGGATGGAGTACCAGTTGAAAATAAGCGTCTTTATACTGAGCCGGGATTTTTTTATTGATCGCTTCAGTTTGTTTTAGCAGCTGGTTATAGTCGTCAGTTACTCTTTGAAACTCGTTATAATTTGTAAGACTAAAAGTGCTATCGTTTAACAGTTCGGGTTTGCGACGAGCATTGTATTGTGTGTACTTTGTAAGAATATTTGCTATTGAAGCCGCGTGTTCTTTTCCGAATTGTTGCTGCGCCCAATTGCGCGTGTAAGCAGGCAAATCTTCAGCCTTAATATTTTCTGGCTTCCATGCATAGTCGAGGAAGAATGAAATGGGAAATTCCATTGGCTTCAGGTCTCCTACGTTTACGATCCAGACTTGTTTTGCTCCGTATTCATAGGCAAGATGCATCTGCTCCCATGTACGTTCAATCTGGTTTGTATTTAACCATTTATAGTTGCGCGGATCACCAACATAATCGAAATGATAATAAATGCCATAACCGCCCTTGCGTGGTTTATCTGTAAGTTTGGGAAGCTTACGAATGTTGCCCCAATTGTCGTCGCACAGCAACAGCGTCACATCATCCGGCACACGCATACCCTTGTCGTAGTAGTCCTGCACTTCCTTATACAGCGCCCACATTTGAGGCACTTCTTCTGCCCTCTTACCTGTAACTTCTTCAATGATAGCCCGCTGACGTGCTACTATTTTTTCGAGCAAGGCAATGTTGCTTTGTTCACTCATTGGTTCATCGCCATCACCTCGCATACCAATGGCTACAATGCTTTCATTATTGCCATTTCGCTGAATACCTTTCTTCCAAAACTCTTCTAGCTTTGTTGAATTTACATCATAGTTCCATTTTCCGGAACCGTACCTTTTCCATTCATCGTGTGCACGCATCATGGGTTCATGATGAGATGTTCCCATCACGATGCCATATTTGTTTGCCAAAATTGGATTAATGGAATCATCGTCATTAAACGCATTTCCCCACATGGCGGGCCACAAATAATTTCCTTTTAAGCGAAGCAGCAATTCAAAAACATGTTCATAGAAAAGGTGATTAAAGCCTCCAAATTTCTCCTTCGTCCACCCGGAAAGCGCAGGTGCTTCATCATTCAAAAAAATGCCTCTGTACTTTACGGATGGATAAGAAAAGAGAAAAGCATTTTTCTCAATGCTTATGTTGTTGTTTTGCAACACAGGAACATCTGCCCACCAATTCCATGGCGAGACGCCTAGTTGTTTGGATAACTCAAATACGCCGTACGCAACACCTCGCTTGTCTGATCCTGTAATGACAAGTGTTTGAGCATTGATCAACTGCACCTGGTAAGCATCCCATTTGCCTTGCAAACTATCAATGGAAATCTTTTTGCCTTTAACCAGTTCATTGATAACGGCTGATTTATTTACGATGCCAACCACAATTGTATTTCCTTCATTGATTGCATGTACAATCTCCGGTTTGTTGCCCGTTACCTTTTCAATATCCTGCTGTAAGAGACTTGCGGCTTTCTGAATCAACCAGTCGTCATTCTGATCTGTATAAATAGATACCTTTTGCAACGAAAAATTTCCGGGGACATTTTTCGTTGCAATGATATTTTGTGCTTTAGCAAAAAGCGAAATGAATAGTACAAATGAGATAAGAACCGATTTCTTCATGGTATAACTTTTTGGGCACACCCGATGGCACACGGATGAGACTGATTTACACTGATTTTTGTTTCGGTAAATCAACGGTCAGACTTTGTAAAACCAGTTGCCATGGCTGGATCTGGTCCCTCTCCTTTGGAGAGGGGTTGGGATGAGGTTAGAACCCAACAGAGTTGCCTCCATCTACTGGAAGCACCACGCCTGTTATATATTTAGAACTGTCGGATGCGAGAAATAAAGCAGCGTCGCCGATATCAGCAGGTTTGCCGAGTGTGCCCATTGGCGTTCTTGACATTACTTTTTGTTTTCTTTCGGGGTCGTTATTCAGGGCCGCGGCTGACATATCGGTAGCGATAAAACCGGGTGCAATACAGTTGATGCGGATGCCTTTTGGAGAAAGTTCAACTGCCATTGCTTTCGTCATGCCTTCTATTGCAGATTTAGAGGCTGTGTACGCAATTACTTTTGGAATGCCATATTGAGAAGCCATTGAACTGATGTTGATGATGCTTCCGGAACTTTTCTCAACCATGCATCTTACCACTTCTCTCGACAACGCAAAAACCGCGCTCACATTGGTCTGTAGTATCTTGTGGAAGTCTTCATCGGTTACGTCTAAAAATTCTTTTTTCATATTGATGCCGGCATTGTTTACCAGCACATCAATTTTTCCATACTGATCAACGATCTTTTTTACCATCAAGGGGATAGCTTTAAAATCAGTAAGATCACAAGTAATAAATTCGCACAACTCCCCCAGTTTGTCTTTTGCGTGCTGCAATTTCTTCTCATCCCTGCCTACAATAATTGTAAAAATGCCTTCATGCACAAATTTTTGCGCAATTGCCAATCCAATACCAGAGCCTCCCCCTGTCACTAATGCAATTTTGTTGTCTTTTGCTGTTTTCATAATTTCTTTCTCATTTATTTCTTATCACAGGCATGCACAATCAATTTGAGATTTGAAATTTGACATTTGAAATCAAAGTGCAAAAGTATAAATGTATTCAATCACACAACAATCTCAAACATCAAATTTCAAATAACAAATCTCTTATCTAATTATTATTTACTTCCTTTCAATGCTTGCATTACTGCTGAGTACGCAGGCTTTTTAGCAAAGCTATTATCCCACAACAACGGCAATGATTTTGCTCTCCAGCTATCAGGATCATCAACTCCCCAAACTGTAACACCGTAGCGTTGCGCCGCAGGTACATATTTCAAATATGAGTTAATGATATAGCTGTACATGGATGCCTGGTAGCCCAACGTTTGCGCATCACCAACAGCAGCATTTAAAGCAGAAGGTCTTGTTGCAACATCAAGTTCTGATATCCTTACCTGTAAGCCTGTTGATGCCAACTGCTGGAACATATAATCTATTCCGGTGTAAGATGTAGTAAGTGCGTCAACGTGCATTTGGGTGCCGATACCGTCTATTTTAGCACCTTTTCCTTTCAGGTACGCAACATAAGCCACCATTGAATCTGTTTTTGCTTTGCTGGACTCTAAATTATAATCGTTGATGAACAGCAATGCAGAAGGATCAGCCGCCGCAGCATACTGGAATGCGCGCAGTGCATAGTCTTTAGTCACACCGTCAAAAGGATAGTCTGACCAGAAGAACACATCTGATGCTAAAGTAACGCCGCCAAGGTTTGTGCTGGTACGTATAGTACCAGCATCTGTCAATGGTTCGTTTACTACATCCCAAGCCTTCACTTGTCCTTTGTAATGCGTTACCATACCGGTAATGAAGTTGTTCATCGCTGTGTCTACTTTAAGTGCTACCTGTGCGCCTGAAGGAACAGAAACTGATTCTTTTACGCTGGCATCATCGATGTAGTAAGTGTTGGCAACTTGTCCCATGTCGAACAAAAATGTTGTCGATGAAAGTGTTGCTGTAATGGTCCAGCTAACTTGTTGCCAAGCCGTTCCGATTGTCTGATCGCCTTGATATTGTGCTGCAGATGGACCTGTAGAAAGCCTTATAGAACCGCCGGCTGCAGTTGCTTTTACCCAATAAGAGATAATATATTGTTTTCCCGGAGTAGTTGGAAAAGCTGCGCTTGACACCTGCACTTTCCACTGGCTGCCTGTTTGGGCAGTAGGGTTTACCACTTGCATAAAGCCTGTGCCAGCATGTGCATTACCTCCGGTTGGATAAGTAATAGTAGCGCCGTTTGTATTAAAGGTACTCCATCCCGTTGCACCCGATTCAAAACCCGGATTGCCCAACAATTCTGTTGCAGCAGGAGCTGTTATTCCTGCATAACTTTTCAGGTAGGTCGCATTTTGTTGTGAATGCCAAAGCAGCGTGTGGCCGAATACACTCAGGCCCGCAGAGGTAGCTTGGTTTACGATAGCGTCTGCGCTCGTGAACTTCAATGAGCCATCACTTTGAACAACAGAACCATGTTTCATTTCGTTGCCCGGTGTAAGAAAATTCGCTTCTCTTGCAATGATCGGAAAATACTTTGCATAGTTCGCATCACCCTGGTAGGCCGCAAAACCAATGTTCATACCATTTGCAACACTTTTCAGTGTTCCAGAAGTATCGCCGTAGTTTCCGGTATTAAGGATACCAATGTCCTTCATTTTGGTACAGGAAGTCAATGCGCCCGCAGCCAATAATGAAAACATGAAATATTTTTTATAGTTCATAATTCACAATTTTTAATTTTTAATTAATTGGTCCATCCCGGATTTTGATAATCAGATGGATTTGGCACTGTCACTGAATTCAACTGAGATTGAGGAATAGGTCTCAACATCATGAAGTCCTGTATTTTAGGCAATGCTGGCGGATTGTACAGTTTTACACGGTTCACCAATTGTTTGCGCACTGCAAGGTCCACCCAACGATTTGCTTCACCAGCCAACTCACGGCCATGCTCATCCAAAATGTAGTCCAGTGTAATGGTTGCTGGTGTTGCAGCCAAAACAGCAGCTTGTCTTGTTGCCACATCTGTAGCAGACAAATTACTTCTGTAAGCCGCACGAGCTCTCAATACATTGATTTGGGTTACAGCGTCTGCATTGTTACCCAATTTCATCGCTGCTTCTGCTGCCAATAAATATACTTCTGACAGTTTAAGCACAGGGTAAGGTCTGCCGCCACCTTCGTTTGCATTAGGTCTCGCAGGGTCCCAATACTTCTTCATAGACGGAGCTAAAACAGGTTGTGCAGCGCCACCAGAACCAGGATAAGTTCCATTGATACCTGGCATTTCAGCAGGACTGATTACACGGTATGGTTTTGCAGATTTTAATTGCGCCGCCACCAGAGTTGTATACTCAGCAAGACTATGTGCCACAACAATAGCAGTATCGCCTATGTTGTAGGTGAAGTTTCCTGAAAAGCTGCTTCCTGACTGATAGTTGGAAGTAGTTTGCACCGTACACAAATAAACGCTGTTGAACGTACCATCATAACGGCTGTCATTGGTCTTATCGGCAAAGAGCGTATTATATAAAAAATCTGTAGGCAAGATCACACGCAAAGGGCGACCATACAGCGGTGTACGTGTAGCACAAGGTTTGCCACTGCTGCTTGAAACTGGTGCAGGAGTTGCGTCATAGCTCATGTTATAGTCGTTCGATGCATTCACATCTTTACCACCGGAAGTTGCTGCCAGACCGTTGAATACACTTTCTTCATTAGAAGGTAAATCGCCGGGAATACGCTCAATGGCAAACAGTATTTCAGGATTGTAATCGCCGCCCTGGTTTGTTACCGTATTTTTTGCCGGCGCAGTTACATCTGCAAAATTCGTCAACAGACTACAGCCGTATGTTGACTGGTTATTGATAACCTGCGTTGCTGCATTGTACGCATTCTGCCAGTCAGTAGCTTCGGCATTTGCAGAATATCCTTTGAAGATATATGCTTTTGCCAGCAAACCATAAGCGGCAGCTTTAGATAAATTAAAAGCACCTGCCGGACGCGTGGTTGGCAAATTCTGTGTTGCGTATGTCAGATCGCTGATGATCAGCTTCCAGTCTTTTGTCAAAACATCTGCTGTAGGCAAACGGTTAAATCCGGTGAACGGTAACATGTTAAAAGCATAATCACCGCTACCGAGATCAGTAGGTATAGCACCAAAATGCGATACCAGCGTCAAATAGGTCAACGCTCTTAAAAAGTGTGCTTGTCCCAAAATATTGGCGGTATCTATTCCGGAAATACCTGGCGCCCATGTAATGATACCGTTGCACATATTGATATTACTAAACGTTCTGTTCCACAGTGTTAAAATGGAACCGTCAGAATAGTCAAAAGTATAGGCACTCATTTGATAAGCCCCGGCAGAACCGCCCGCGTTGCCCCACCACATGTCTGTACCCGCATCACCAGCAATATTGGCACCTTCAGGACCATATATGTAGCGCAGGCCGGAAAAAACAGAATTTAGGCCCAACTGGATCCCTTGTGCATTTTGGAACATCGCAACTGTATTTACAGTATAAGGATGCTCGTTCAATTTTTTACTGCAGCTGTTCTCTGTCAACAGAACCGAACCTGCCAGCAGTAAGTATAGATATATTTTTACTCGTTTCATTACCTGTCTGTTTTAGTAATTAAAAATTCACATTTACGCCCAACATATAGTTTCTTGTAAGCGGCGTAGCTGCATTGATGGTAGTTATGGCATTACCATTTGCGTTGGTACGCAAATTGTCTGGATTGCTCACACCTGTTGAGCCCTGAGCGGTTGCTATTGGCGCTATACCTGTCTGTTTCATGTACGGAGAGAACAGGAAGCCAACGTTATCTATTGTACCGTAAAGGCGAATAGAATGAACGCCAAGATTTTTGATTAAATCATGCTTAAACGTATAGCCTACATTAATAGCTTTAACCTGCAGGAAAGAGGCATCGTAATAACCTAAAGTTTGCCATGCTGTGGTAGCACTGCTCCATCCGTTGGTACCATTAGCAATGGTAGGGAACCAGTTGGTAGGATTGTTAGGTGTCCAGTAGTCTACTTTTATTGAGTTTCTACCAAGATTGGCGCCGGAACCCAGTGTTGTCAGGTAAGAAGATGACCACTGATGTATCTGGCTTACCAGCGTACCACCGAAACGTCCATATACTGTAACGCCTAAATCAAATCCTTTATAGGAGAAGGTATTGGTCATACCGCCTTGTATTTTAGGATCGCCATTGCCAATAACATATCGGTCCGCTGTGGTGATTTTTCCATCACCATCATGATCTTCTATTTTAATCTGTCCTGGCGTTGCACCGTATTTAGCAGCTTCTGCGGCCTCATTGATCTGCCATATACCTTGCTTTTTATAATCGTAAATGGAAGTCATAGAATAACCAGTGAATAACTGGTTTCCTATATTTTGCGTAGTGTTACCAACTTGTTTGGTCAGTTTATTCTTGTTGAAGAATAAGTTCAAATCGGTCGTCCAGCTAAATCCATCTCCATTTGAAGGTTTAATATTCAAAGAAGAGATCGCGAATTCCATACCCCAGTTCTTCATTTGCCCTACGTTTAAGTAATAAGGATCGCCTCCGCCACCAGAGCTTTGAGGTAAGGACAATGCAAACAACAATTTGTTAGTAACTGCACTATAATAATCGATAGATCCCGTAATACGATTGTTTAAGAACCCATAGTCCAATCCTAAGTTCAGGGTATTGGTATATTCCCAGTCCAGGCCAGGATTCGGCAATCCGGCTAAATAATAACCCACCTGAACGCCTTGACCATAATTATATTTAACGATCGTACTCTTGCTCATATCACCGCCTAAGTTGGCAAGACCATTGTTATTGGTAACCCTGCCCAGGGAAGAGTAAGCACTTACTGACTGCGAAGCTGTTTGGCCATAACCCGCTCTTAATTTCAACTGGCTTAACCAGTTAAGCTTATCGTTATCTTTTATAAATTTTTCGTTCATAATGTTCCAACCAAGAGATCCTGCTGCAAACTGATGCCAGTTATGCCCTGCTGCTAATACAGAAGAGCCATCTCTTCTGTAGGTACCGGTAACCATGTATTTGTTGTCATACACATAGTTGACGCGGCCCATGTAAGAAATGATAGTTGAAGAGACTTCCGCACCGGATACCACAGCTGAAGGTGTTGGTGATGCCTGCGACATATCAAAGTATTGTGTTTGGTCAGAATACATTGAATCTTTGCTCGCGAATGTATTATGCATTGATTGTTGCTGTATGCTATACAAACCTGTAGCATTGATATGGCTCTTGCCAAAATCCCTATCGTAGGTCAACAAGTTTTCTGCCGTATACGACCATTGAGAAATATTATTCACCGAAGCATGGTTACCGTTTTGCGGTCTGAAGAAACTTGGATTAGAGTTTGTCGCAGGATTGGTGGTACCATTGTAGTGGTCCGCTGCCTGGAACTGATCTTGTTCTTCCTGAGAATAATCCAATCCTAAATTAAAGCGGTACTTAATGCCGTTCCAGATATTCGCTTCGGCAAAGAAACTGTTGAACGTATGCAATATTCTTTTTTTATCCACCCACATGCCATTATTGTTTTTTAACAACAATGGGCTGTAGTTACCAGCAACATCATTTGTGTTACCATGTCCCATTGCATTGAACACAATATTACCTGCACTGTCGTATGGGCTTACCCACGGACTGGTTGCAAGTGTAGGGAACATAACACTACCTCCAACGAATTGTGCACCGTTTTGAATGCTTAGGCTGTTCATTGTATTCAGACCCACTTTCAGCCATTTGCCAACTTTGGTTTCAAGTGATAATCTTAAAGACCCACGCTGATAATCCTGACCAGGTAATACAGCTGTTTCTTTATAATAGCCGCCTCCCAAAGAATAGGTAGTGCCTTCATTGCCACCTGAAACAGTAAGATAATGATTCGTTTTGTAGGAGTTTTGATAGATCATATCCTGCCAGTCATAAGACTTACCTGCTGCCATGTTTTTTAATTCATCTGGCTGAAAACCTACACCTGCAGGAGCCGCAATATTGTGCATTGCAATATAGTCTTGTCCACCAAAAACCGGATATTTCTTAGCCACTGTACCAATGCCATAGTAACCATTGTAATCTACTTTTGACATGCCCATAGATCCGCGTTTGGTAGTGATCAAAATAACACCGTTTGAACCACGGCTACCATAAATAGCAGTTGCAGATGCATCTTTCAAAATACTTAAAGAAGCTATATCATCAGGGTTGATATCATTGAGGTTACCACCATAAGGAATACCATCTACCACTACCAGTGGAGCGTTGGTTCCAAATACGGAACGGATACCGCGGATGCGGATCACAGCTCCTGAACCAGGCGCCGTACCTACCGTTTGAATGTCTACACCTGGCGCATGGCCCTGTAAAGCATTCTGAAAGTTAGGAGATGGTACTTCTTTCAAGGTTTTTGAACTCACTAAAGTCACAGAACCGGTAACATCTCTCTTTCTCTGTGTACCATAACCTACGACTACAACCTGTTCCATCTCTTTGGTTTTACTTTCCAACTTGATGTTCAGGATTTCGTCTTTGGCACCCACTTTACGGGTGATACTAAGAAAGCCTACATAAGTAAACGTAAGCGTACTGTTCGCGGGAACAGTAATTGAATAAGCACCGTCGTTGTTAGTTGAAGTCGCATTGGCGCCCACACTAATCGTTACGCCGGGCAATGTCTTGCCGGCATCGTCGGTAACAATACCGGTAATTTTGACATTAGACTGCGCATACAGCATATTACTGCATACGGTTAGCAATAGCAGAAGAACACCGAATAAATTTAGTCTTCTCTGCCTTACTACTGATTTTTTTTTGATAGTAGTACTCATAAAAACAAGCAGTTCATTTGTGAATTAATATTTAGGAAAAAATGGTGCGAAAGATTTGTTGCGCCTACGCTGGCGCGTTTAAGATGTGTTCATGGCAATTTCGTTTTGGCTAAGCATTTTGGTTTTGGTTTATTAATTGGGGTTGTTGGTTGTTTGTTGATAGTTGTTAGCCCATATGTGATACATTCTAACTACTAACAATAATTTTCAATTTTCAATTTTCAACTTTCAATTTTCAATTATTCAACTATTGCAACATTCCCTACTGCCGGTTTAGCAATTCCCAACGTCTCACTTCTTTGCATTGGTGAAGAACCTCCTACATAGAAAGTCACTTTACCAGTTGTTTCAAGAGCTTCTCCATTGTCGTTTACAAGGGATAACATTTCCGGAGTTACGGTAAACTTCACCACCTTTGATGCACCTGCGACAAGGTTGATTCTTGTGAAACCTTTCAGGCTGTACAACGGCTCGTTTTCACCGGCACCAGGATGAGAAACATACAATTGGATCACTTCGTCAGATGCAGTCTTGCCTTTGTTTGTAACAGTAGTTTCAACCGTCATTGACTCACCTTTCTTTACGTTTTGTGTAGAGGTCTTCAAGGTACCGTAATCAAATTTCGAGTACGTTAAACCATAGCCAAAAGGATACATTGGCTCTTCGGTCATGTAGCGATAGGTCCTACCCTTCATACTGTAATCTTCGTATGATGGTAACTGTTGTAATGATTTTGGAAAAGTGACAGGCAGTTTTCCGGAAGGAGAAACTTTACCGAAGATGATGTCTGCCACTGCATTTCCACCTTCCTCGCCAGGATACCATGCGAGTAATACAGCGTCGGCCAAATCATGAATTTCAGAAAGGTTCATAGGAGAGCCTCCTGTAATTACGGCTATTACAGGTTTTGGATTATCTTTTTTCATTTTTCTCAAAAACTCAACCTGGTTTTGAGGAATATTGTAATCAAGTCTGTCACCAAAAGATGGAGAAGCGATAGACTCACCTTCTTCACCTTCCATCAATCCGTTGATACCTAATACAACGATCGTCGCTTCTGTATTTCTTGCTTCGTCAGTTGTCCAGTCGATCGGATTGATGTTGTTTCTATCAAGCAAACAACCGGGCCTATACTGCATTTGGCTTTCAGGAGAAATATGCGAAGCAATGCCTTCCATGTAAGTAACCATCTGTGGATTCACACCATAATAGTTACCAATCAGCGACATCACATCTGCTGCATTTGGCCCGGTCACGAAATATTTTTTAAGATCAGTTTTTAAAGGAAGCGCTCCGTTGTTTTTCAACAACACGATTGATTTCAATGCTACTTCTTTTGACAATGCTCTGTGTTCCGCGCTATTGATAACGTTTGCAGAAATCTTGCTGTAAGGATTTGAAGAAGCAGGATCAAAGATGCCCAACTTCATTTTTGTACGAAGCAAAATCGCCAGCGCGCTATCGATCTCTTTCTCTGTAATTAATTGTTGTTTTACCGCATCGATCAGTGAAGCATATTCACCCCCGCAATCAAGACTCACCCCACGTCTAACCGCGAGGGCCGCGGCTTCTGCGCTGTTCGCTACAACTTTATGTCCTTTATAAAAATCTTCTATTGCGCCACAATCAGAAACTACGTGACCTTTGAATTTCCATTCATCTCTCAACACATCCTGCAATAAGAATGTATTGCCGCAGCACACTTCGCTATTGGTTCTGTTATAAGCACACATCACCGCTTCTACATGCGCTTCAGTTACCAATGCTTTGAAAGCAGGTAAATAAGTTTCACGCATGTCTTTCATAGACGCCTTGGCATCAAATTCATGACGCAGTCTTTCAGGTCCGCTATGTACGGCGTAATGTTTGGCGCAAGCCGCCACTTTTAAATAATTGGGATCATTGCCCTGCAAACCTTTTACGAAAGCAACACCTATTCTTGAAGTAAGGAACGGGTCTTCTCCGTAGGTTTCCTGGCCACGTCCCCATCTTGGGTCGCGGAATATATTAATATTAGGTGTCCAGAAAGTGAGACCGGCATATTTCTGACGATAGCCTTTTGCTACTGATACATTATATATGGCACGGGCCTCATCTGAAATGGCAGTAGATACTTTTAAAGCCAGCTTTTCGTCGAAGGTTGCGCTTAGGCCAATTGCCTGCGGAAAAACAGTTGCAACGCCTGAACGGGCCACACCATGTAAACTTTCGTTCCACCAATTGTATTCTGGAATTTGAAGGCGGGGGATTGCAGAATTGCTGTTCATCATCTGGCTCACTTTTTCTGCCAGTGTCATTCTCTTTAACAGATCCTGAACGCGAGCCTCACGAGCCTTTGTAATGTCTAAATAAGCAGGCTTGCTGGTCTGTGCCTGGAGCATCGAAACAGCAGTAAAAATTCCGATCGCAGTTATGCAGAATCTTCTCTTCATATGGCTTATAAATAGTCTTATAGCAGAAAAAGCAATCTCTCGTTTTAGTGTCTTTTTTCGTTTTGGTGAGACACCTTTGGCATTAACACAATGCTAATATCATAATTTTTTTTGTATTTGCAACCGATTGCATAAAAAATTTCAAAAAAAAGTTAATTTAGTACCCAGAATCAATACGCAAACGATTGTATGAAAGAAGACAAAGAGATCACGATATATGACCTTGCCAAGCATTTAAAGATATCCGCAGCGACTGTTAGCCGTAGTCTGAAGGATCATCCGGGCATTAGTAAGTCAACCAAGAAAAAGGTTCAGGAAGCCGCCAAAGAAATGGGCTACCGTTCGAACAATTTTGCCAGGAATCTGAGAAAGCAAAAAACAAACACCATCGGTGTAATTGTTCCCAAACTTAACAGTTATTTCGTTTCTTCCGCTATTGCAGGCATGGAAAAAATTGCCAACGAAAATGGCTATAATCTTATCATAAGCCAGTCGCTGGAATCTGTAAAAAAAGAGATCGCAAACACTATCACGATGTTTAATAGCCGCGTGGATGGTTTGCTGGTTTCACTTGCCTATGACACGGAGAACATGGAGCATTTTGATGTATTTTTTGATAAAAACATTCCTGTTGTTTTCTTTGACCGTGTGTACGAAGACAGCCGCAGCCTGAATGTTATTATTGATAACTACCGCAACGCTTACGACATCACCAAGCACTTAATTGATGAAGGCTGCAAGCGCATCATGCACATTGCCGGTAACCTTACCAGAAATGTATATGCTGAAAGATGCCGTGGTTACAAAGACGCTTTACGCGATGCTGGCTTTGAGTTCCAGGACGAACTTTTGATCGTTAACGAACTGAGTGAAGAAGCGGGTAAAGAGCTCGGCAAAAAAATATTGCAAATGCCCAACAAACCCGATGCTGTATTCGTAGCAAACGACGTGTGCGCAGCGAATTGCATGCAGATCATTAAAACTGCGGGCTATTCTATTCCCGGTGACATTGCATTCGCCGGATTCAACAACGATCCTATTTCGAAGATTGTAGAACCGCACCTAACTACGGTTAACTATCCATGTTATGAAATGGGCGAAATGGCGATGCGCAACCTGATCGATCACCTTACTGGTGACGGTAATATCAGCAATACAAATAAAATCATCCTGCGTTCAGAGATTGTGGTGAGGGCGTCGAGCTTGAAAGGAAAAGGCAGTAGTTAGAAATTAAGAATTAGGAATTAAGAATTCGTTCCCGGTTAGTTAACGACGTTTTTGCGTACATCGTTTCTGTTTATCGAGGCTTCGACAAGCTCAGTCCCGCTGCCACCAGCGGGACTGAGCTTGTCGAAGCCTTGTCGATTTAAAGGCGAGCCGAGTGCCATGGAACAATGACACACCACTTTTTTGACTTTTGGCTTTTAACTTCTCACCCGGGAACGTTTCCGGCAACAAACAATAAATTTCCTTTGCGATTTAATATTGCAATCCTTTAGTTTTGCTGCCCGGAACCCATAACTAATAACTGAAAACTTACAACTCAAAACTTCTTCTCATGAAATTAATGGAACAAACGATGCGTTGGTACGGCCCAAATGATCCTGTGAGCCTTTGGGACATCAGGCAGTCTGGTTGTACCGGCGTGGTTACTGCATTGCACCATGTGCCAGTTGGTGATATCTGGACGGTGGAGGAAATCAACAAAAGAAAACAAGAGGTAGAAAGTGCAGGTCTTACGTGGACAGTGATAGAGAGCTTGCCTGTGCATGAGGACATTAAAAAACAAATCGGCAATTACAAACAATATATTGAGAACTACAAGGTGAGTCTGCGCAACGTGGCGGCTTGCGGTTTAAAGGTGGTTACGTACAACTTTATGCCTATTCTCGACTGGATGCGCACAGAGATCAACTATGTAATGCCAGATGGCAGCAAAGCTCTTTATTTTGAGAAATCGGCATTCATTGCATTTGATCTGTTTATTTTAAAACGTCCCAATGCTGAGTCCGACTATACTGCAGAAGAGATCAGCAAAGCGAAAACAAGATTTACGACAATGACTCCAGAAGAAAAAGAGACATTGTATAAAAATGCGTTGCTTGGTTTACCAGGTAGTGAAGAAAGATTTACTGAAGAACAAATATTAAAAGCATTAAAAACATACGAAGGCATTGATGCGCAGAAACTGAAACAACATTTGTTTTATTTCTTACAACAGGTTGTTCCGGTTGCTGAAGAAGCAGGTCTGAAAATGGCCATCCACCCGGACGATCCTCCCTATCCTATTCTTGGCTTGCCACGTATTGTAAGCACAGAAAAAGATGCAATGGAATTGATCAATGCTGCTCCTTCGCCTGCAAATGGCTTGTGCTATTGTACAGGTTCATATGGTGTGCGTAACGACAATGATCTTGCAGGTATGGTAAAACGTCTCGGAGATCATATTCACTTCATTCACCTTCGCAGCACTAAGCGCGATGCAGAAGGCAATTTCTTTGAAGCAGATCACCTCGACGGTGACGTTGATATGTTTGCTGTAGTAAAAGAAATCGTGTTGCTAATGCAAAAAAGAAATCAATCTATTCCGATGCGTCCCGATCATGGTCACCAAATGCTTGATGACTTGAAGAAAACAACTTACCCCGGCTACTCTGCAATTGGCAGATTGAGAGGCATAGCTGAGTTGAGAGGTTTGGAATTAGGAATAGCGAGATCATTGTAGTTGTTAGCAGATAGTTGTTGGTTGTTAGGCTTCATGTGTGATACGCGAATATTTTCTGACAGCATTCTACGAATTAAGAATTGAAGCAACCTTATAAAGCCCCAACAGGTTTTCACCTGTCGGGGCTTACTGTTTTTAGACATCTCCAAGGTTTATACAATTATAAGGCCTGTTCTTTTATCCAAGAAAAAATCTTTCCAGCCGCCAGGCGGATCCCACTCTCCGCTTCCTGATATTTTAGTATCGGTAATTTCATTAACTACTACCCCATCCAATCCGAGCATTGAATTTTCCCAGTAGAGAGCTCCGCTTTTACTGATGCAATAAAGCCCAGACGCATCTGCTACATACAAGAAATCTGCATTGAAGTAAAGGTGTCCGAAATACCCATTCATTTCAAGGCTTAGGACATTTTCATTTGCCTTTAGATTAAACAAATAAAAGCGCTCTTCAAATCCAACTGCGAGCAAGTCGTCAACTATCACAGCTTCTTTAAATGGACTACAATGAACTTGGTATCGTATTTCATATATGTTAGTCAATATGTCGTTATCATACAATACCAAAAAGGTTTGCTTTGGAAGTTCAACAGAAGATAACCCTGAAATTAATACAGGTTTTCGGAGAAATTCATTCGGCAGAATATCTGTAAAGGTTAAAATCATTTTGTAGCCTAAATCTTATGCATTAGCGCTCTTCGTTTTTCGCTTCGCGATGTTAACATGTCGCCCCTCTGGGGCTTATGTTGGGTTTGTGACAATTAAACAACACATCTACTAACGTGCCGCCCCGCTGGGGCTGTTTTTGGAACAGGCAAGCACTCAGCTGACACGGCGACCAATTCTTAATTCCTAATTCTTAATTCCTAATTATCATAAAGGTCACTCTGCGCCGAAATAATCTGCCTGTACTGTTCAAATATTTTTGTTTTGGAAATGAAGCCGATGAATTTTCTATCTTCTGATAATACAGGCAAATACCAGCTGTGTGTGAGGTCGAATTTTTCCATTACACGTGTCATACTTTCGCCTGCGTAGATAACATCCGGCGATTTTTTCATGATTTGGCGGATGCTTACTTTGTCAAACAACTCAGGATTGAACATTTGTTTTTTCACATCATTCAACTCTACAATGCCAATAAAATTTCCTTTTCTGTCAGCTACTGCAAATATATTTTTGTCGCTCAGCTTGATCATTTCTACCAGATCGCGCAGCGAGCTGTCAATGGAAATGCTTTGATAGTTATTCTTGATGATATCGTTTAGCTGAATCGATGTCAAAATATTCTGTTCACGTTTATGTGTAAATATTTGCCCCTCTACAGCTAGTTTTCGCGTTTCCATTGAATATGGCTGATAGTGCTTCACAATGAAAAATGACATGGACGAAACGATCATCAAAGGAATGATGAGTTCATAGCCGTTGGTAATTTCTGCAATAAGAAATATGGCTGTAAGCGGGCAATACATTACACCACTTAATACACCGGCCATGCCAACCAAACTAAAGTTGCCCACAGGTGTATCAAACCATTTCGTAGCATTCAGCAACTTAGCGAAAAAGAATCCCAGATAAGATCCCACAAACAGCGACGGTGCAAAGTTTCCGCCGTTTCCGCCACTGCCGATTGTAACACCTGCTGCCACAGGTTTTAACAACATTACCGCGCCAACGAAAATCAGTATTGCCCATTGATGATCAATCAACGCAAACAATCCTGTATTATCGTGAATGATGTTGCTATTGCCATTTGCTACCAGCTTTACGCTATCATAACCTTCACCAAAAAGCGTTGGAAAAAGAATATAAATGATTAATAAAAAAAAGCCGCCGAGCAACGCCTTTCCATACGGATTCATGTGCCAGTCATGCATTCTGTGTTCAACTTTCTTAAACACATTTGCGTAGTATAAAGAAATAAATCCGCATAACGCGCCGAGCATTATATAAAAAGGAACGTTATAATAATTGAAGGCTTCTTTTAGCAGGAAATTGAAAAGAATATCTTCTTTCAAAATGATCTTTGAGCACAATGCGCCTATTACAGCGGAGATGATCAACGGAATAAAATAGCTGATAATAGTTTCTGCCAGCAACACTTCTATGGCGAATATTACACCGGCTATCGGCGCATTGAATACAGCAGCTATACCCGCCGCGGCACCACAAGCTATCAGCAATGTTCTTTCCTGGTAGTTGAGTTGATGAATGCGTGCAAGATTGGAACCCACAGCTGAACCTGTTGCAACGATTGGTGCCTCCAGCCCCACGGACCCTCCCAACCCAACGGTAACAGAGCTCGTAACAACATGCATGTATGTGTGACTAAAAGGAATAAAAGACGACCTTCTGGCTATGGATCTCAGCACCATTGCTATTCCTTTTTCTATATGACCGCCATAAAATTTATGAATGATAATTACTGTGATCAACAATCCCAAACCGGGAAACATAAGGTAAGAAAAACGCGATAATGGAATTTCACTGATCCATTTTTCGATATAGTGCACAAATGTTTTTAAAACAACAGCTATCAACCCCGAACACAAACCCACCAAACTAGCCACAATCATTATATACTGCACACGGTTTACCTTTTCCCGCAAGTAGGCAAAGAGAGAACTGTATGTTGTTTTTAATTTTTGCTTCATGTGCAAACTTAGGGAGGAATTAGGAATTAGGAGTCAATGTCGTTTCCTTAAGAGCATTTAATAGCATGCCTCTGTTTAAAACAAGGCTTCGACAAGCTCAGCCTGAAACTATTCTTAATTCCTAATTAATATAACTTGTAAACCGCTTGCTTCACCACATTCGATTTCTCATTAAAAATGAAAGAGAAAACTTCAGCAATATCTTCTGGTTTTGACCATTTGCTAAAATCGGCATCTGGCATGTCTTTTCTGTTTTGAGGCGTATCGATGGTCTGAGGAACAACAACGGATGTGTTTACATTTTTACCTTCGGCGGAAGCGTTTAAAATTTCTGCGAAAGAAAACAACATTGACTTGCTTAATGAATAAGCGATCATGTTTTTTGCCATGTGCGGCTCCAATGCGGGCTTGGCACCAACGAAAACTATTTTACCATTGTTATTAGCAAGCATATGATTGAACAATGGTTTGGCTATATTAAATGCGGTCGCGAAGTTCAGGCGGATCATTTTCTCCATTTCTTCAAACTGCAAATCTTTAATATTACTCATAGCAAAACCACCTACAAGCAATGCAGCGCCATCTATTTGTCCATATTTCTCGATAACGGTTTCACTGAATGTCCACGCATCTTCATGTTTGGTGAGGTCAATATCGTGAAGCTCGAAATTGCTATTGTCTCTTGCAAAGCCCAATGTATTTCCAGATGAGCCTACGGCAACTACTCTGTTGCCATCAGCTAATATTTTTTTTACCACAGCAACGCCAAGGTTGCCATTTGCTCCGGTTACAATAATGTTCTTCATGTTTAATGCTTGGGAGGCTAAAATAGCATTTTTTTCTCACTGGAGTATGTAGCGTAATGATGCAATAACTGAATAACTGAATAGACTGAATAGACTGAGTATCTGATTATTTAGATGCAAGATTAATTTTCAACCACTCAGTTTATTCAGTCTATTCAGTTCATTCAGTCACTAAGGATAATCTGAGAGCGTTGCTTTTAAAAACAAAAATCCCGGAGCGTGAATCACTCCGGGATAATATTTTGTAGAAACTGCTGAAACTATTTTTTCGCGTATTTCTTTTTGAATTTGTCGATACGACCTGCTGTATCAACCAACATGTTCTTACCAGTAAAGAAAGGGTGAGAAGTGTTAGAAATCTCCAATTTAATAACTGGATATTCTTTGCCGTCTTCCCAGGTAATAGTTTCTTTAGAATTGGCAGTTGATTTACCTAAAAATGTTTCACCGTTACTCATGTCTTTAAATACGACAAATTTGTACGCGGTTGGATGGATACCTTGTTTCATAACTCTTTGATTTTAAGGTGCATACGGATTTTGCCGTATACTTTATAAAAATTTGGAACGCGAAGATAAGTAAAAACTAAAAAAGAAAAAAGAAAAACTGTGCAGCTCTCGAGCTGTTTAATTGATTATCAATAATCTACACTGAAAGCTTTTTCTTTTTTATTTCTTATTTTTTCTTTTTACAGCTTCATGTCCTTAATAATTCCGTCGATTTTCGCATCCAAAGTCTTTTCAGTGGCTTCGAAATCAGCAGCATTTGCCAGTTTCGTGTTCACGCTGAAATAGAATTTGATCTTAGGCTCGGTGCCACTTGGTCTTGCAGAAATTTTGCTGCCATCTGCCAGAATAAACTGCAACACATTGCTTTTTGGCAAAGTGATTTTCCAGGTTTCGCCTGATTGCAGGTTTTTGCCTTCCAGTTTTTCGTAATCCAACAATTGAGCAACAGCTACACCGTTGATTTCTTTTGGAGGATTGCTTCTGTAAGTTTCCATCATGGCAGCTATTTGCTGCTGGCCGTCCATTCCTTTTTTCGTTATGGAGATCAGGCGCTCTTTGTAGAAACCATATTGCACATATAGATCAATCAATTTGTCGTACAGCGTTCTGCCCTTATTCTTTTCGTAAGCAACCATTTCGCAAAGCAATGCAACGGCACTTACCGCATCTTTATCACGCACTTTGTCGCCAATCATCAAACCATAGCTTTCTTCACCACCAACGATATAGTTTTCCTTGCCTTCTTTTTCTTTTATCAATTCCGCGATCCATTTGAAACCGGTCAATACATCATAGCAGTTGATATTGCTCTGACGGGCGATCTCATTGATCATATCAGTTGTTACAATGGTTTTCACCACCATATCATTTGGCTGCGCCAAACCTTTTACTTTACGCGCTTCGATCATGTAGTTGAACGCCAGTACAGCAGTTTGGTTACCGTTCATCAGCACCCAATTGCCTTGTCTGTCTTTCATACCAATGCCTACGCGGTCAGCATCAGGGTCGGTGCCCAACAAAATATCGGCATCCAGCTCTTTTGCTTTTTTCAAACCAATACTCATGGCTTCGGCTTCTTCAGGGTTTGGATAAACAACCGTTGGGAAATTACCGTTAGGTTCGGCTTGTTCCATTACTATATTTACATTGTCAAAACCAAACTCTTTTAATACATCCGGCACCAGTTTAATACCTGACCCATGGATGGAAGTATAAACGATTTTAAGATCGTGCTGTTGTTTGATCACTTCAGGGTAAACGCTCAGGCTCTTTACCATGTTGATATACTGAACATCTATTTCGCTGCCAACTATAGTAATGTTTGCTTCTCCTCCGCTCCACTTTACTTCGTCTACAGAAGCGATTTTTTCTACTTCTTTGATCACATTTTTATCGTGCGGTGGCACCAGCTGGCCGCCATCGTTCCAATAAGCTTTGTAACCGTTATACTCTTTAGGATTGTGCGACGCTGTACAAACCACACCACCCTGGCATTTTTTCAATCTAATGGTGAATGAAAGTTCCGGAGTTGGACGAAGGCTTTCGAACAAGAAGACCTTGATGCCATTTGCAGCAAACACGTTCGCTGTTGTTTCAGCAAAAAAGCGGCTGTTGTTGCGACAATCATGTGCAATTGCTACACGGACCTCTTCATTTGGAAATTGTTGCTTGAGATAGTTTGCGTAACCCTGCGTTGCCATACCAACTGTGTACTTATTCATGCGGTTAGTACCAACGCCCATGATACCACGAAGTCCACCCGTTCCGAATTCGAGGTTGCGGTAAAATGATTCTGCTAATTCCTGTGGATTTTCTGATGCAATTTTTTTGATTTCGTTCTTTGTTGCTTCATCATAGTTACCTTTTAACCATGAGTTCACTTTTTCATTGATCGCTGCATCCATATGTTATATTTTACTTTTATTTATTTAAAAATATTACATTATCAAATTAGTCCGAGGACAACAAAAATAGGTGTTATTCAAACACAATGCCATGAACAAAAAATGAATCTTTGCAAAAAAAGTGCTAATCACCGTATCAAATAACAGATGCGATCTGTTTATTTTTTATTTTTCCGCCTCCTAATGAAGAAGATTAAACAACTATTGACAGCCGTGTTGCTGTTGGGGACAACATCATTGTGTAGCTTTCAGAGCTTCGCACAGACTCAATCTGCAGATTCCATTCCACATACTTCATTTAATAAAACAAAATTCTGGATCACCACGGGTGCACATGTGGGCCTGTGGGTAGGAACATATGTTGCTTTGAACAAAGCATGGTATGCCGGTTACCCGAAAGAGCATTTCCATTTTTTTAATGATAACGGCGAATGGAACCAAATGGACAAGGCCGGCCACACATGGACGGCGTACCAAATTGCACGACTTTCGACAGAAGCATGGCGATGGTCGGGATTGAAAGATAAAACAAGCGTATGGCTTGGAGGTGCAAGTGCCCTCGCCTACCAGAGCGTTATCGAAATTCAGGATGGCTTTTCTGCAGAATGGGGTTTCAGCTGGGGAGACATGACGGCCAATACTGTTGGTGCAGCTTCATTTGTTGCACAGGAACTAGGCTGGCATGAACAGCGGCTGCAGATAAAATTCAGCTACTATCCTTATAAATATCCTGCCGATCTAATTGCGCGCCGCAATGATCTTTTTGGCAGTGGCCAGGGAGAAAGAATTTTGAAAGACTATAATTCTCAAACCTATTGGCTGAGTGCAAACCTGCACTCTTTTTGGAAAGAGAGTCACATTCCAAAATGGTTGAACGTGTCGTTTGGTTACAGCTCAGATCTTATGTTGGGTGCGTATGAAAATAAATGGACGGACGACAATGGCCATGCGTATGACTATACCAATTATCCGCGTGTGAGACGTTTCTATATTGCTCCTGATATTGATTTCACTAAAATAAAAACGAAGAGCAAGCTGCTTCGAAGTGTATTCTTTGCATTAAACGCTGTGAAGTTTCCGGCGCCGACTTTGGAGTTAAATTCACAGGGTAAGTTGAAGGGGCATTGGTTGTATTTTTGACAATTAAGAATTAAGAATTAGGAATTAAGAATTCTTTAGGAGCTATAGGCTTTTGATAATCTAATCAACCTTTTGTGCGGCAGCAGTTGTACAAGACTTTTTGTTTATTTAGAAATTAGAAAGGGATTTGTTCGTTTGAACAAATCCCTTTCTAATTTTATAGAGTGGCTGCAATCAGTTTTATTGCAACACACAATGCATTCTTAATTCCTAATTCTTAATTCTTAATTACTTGCTGTACTTCCACTTAAACCCTCCACACTGATGATGCACGTTCTTTGCCGTTAAAATAATTCCCTTTTCGTCGCAGCCGGTTTGTCTCGCAGCTTCGCTAACGCTCTCGTAGCGGGCTATGAGCTTGCCTTTTAGATATTGCTTAACTGGTTTGCGACGAGTATACCCACCGTAATTTTTTGGCCATTTGGAGCGGTCGGCTGTCTTTAAATAGGTGTCGTGACGACCTCTTTCAAACACACGCTTTTGTTTTTCACTTCTTGTTACTGCTTTTAAATTGCTAAGACGATTGTTATAGCCATCACCATCTTTATTGATGATGTACAATTCATCTTTACTGTAGTCAAGATTGGGATCAACAAAAGTTATGTAAATAATACGTCTCGTGTTGTAGTAGTACTGCGCACCTTCGCTACTCAGGCTTACACGCAGATCCACCATTGGAACACCGGTTTTGATGTTGCGATTCTCAGCAATCGACTGGCTTAATATTTTCCCCTCAACAAATTGCTCTTTTAATCGCGGGTGCGAAATGATACGGTCTAGAGATTTAACTCTCCCCATACTTGAAGCCTGGTAAATGCCTTCAAATCCGGGAATATCCTTCCATTTCTCATTACGAATATTAGTTAGCGACTTGTTTTGAAACGGATAGTTCTTTGTGCTACTCAAGTCTAATCAGGCTTTAATACAAGGCTAAGTTATCAAACTATTTGCTTCGTTTCTGCGAACGTGCTAAAATCCATGTTTCTAGGTAGTTTCACTTAGAGAGACCGAATGACTGAATAAACTGAATAACTGAGTGTTTGATTGTCAATTTCGCTCTACAACGTTCAACCACTCAGTTATTCAGTCATTCAGTTTATTCAGTTATTAAAACTTATAGGAAATCGCCACTGTCATACCAAAGTCGAAATTGCTGGAACCCGCTGGGGGCTTACTGTCATAGTTGGTATACGGGTTAATCTTCAGATAGAAGTAACGTATGAGCTGCCATGAGAAGCTTGTGCTGCCATCGAAACGTACGCGACCTTTGTCGGTCAAACTGAAATACAGCGCCTGATTTGTAGTGATCTGAACATTCGGGTGCCGGAATTTATAAAGATTAAAGCGTATCATGACAGGTATTTCAAGCGTCACAACCGACGGAGTGCCTTCGTCTGTGCTTTTTTCCTGGTTTATTGCAAGCCCTGTAAGCCCTTGCAATTGCCAGGTTTCCCTTACAAAGAATTTCATACCTCCTCCCAGCATTTCCTGGTAACGACGGGCTATGGCCAACTCGAGATTACGCTGGTACTGCAACATGCCAGCGGCAAATATGGTCGAGTTGATATTATAACCCGAATAAAGTGAAATATTTCCCTGGTCCCGAGAAAAACGGGATGAATCGATAGAAGAAATGGACGACATGGATAACATATTTTCAAACGCGGGCGTTGAGTATTGGACCTGCGCGCTGATTGATGCCTGCCCCACTCCGCTTGATTTTGCATAGCTAAAGCCCAATGAAAAATCACCGGACAGCCGTTGAAAAAAATTCCTCTCCAGTGTAATCAGCTGGTTTATCTCCGTTAAGTGAACAGTTATAGTAGTGCTGTCGTCTAATAATATCTCTGCGTGATTCAATTTCAAGGAAGGCTTTAGTACGCCGTAAAGAATCCGTTTATCAACCATTTCTATTTTAACACGGGTAAAAGTTACGATCCGCTTGATTTTATACAGCTTTACGTTTTGCATTTTCAAATCGATATCGTCGATGCTAATTTCTCCCAGGCTACCATTTTCTATTTTACCGATAAGAACCTGACCGTTGTTCAGAAAAATAGAATCCTTTTGCTGAGCCGATGAAGGCAGATAAATGATAGCGGCCAGTAAAAAAAGCAAAGCATTATGAATGAACATTCAGTCGGTTATTTAGATCAAACAATATGGCTAAAAAGAACCTCTTTCATTTTTTGGTCCGGCAAAAATTATTTCCGGTAAAAACCACCTTTAAGTAAACCATTTTAAAAACCTTTTGTTGTAAGATATCTATCTCTAAGCGCAAAAAAGTTATCCTTACTATTCTTCAACCCTTGCTAAAAACTAATCAACAATTCTAAATCATAATGGTTTAGGCGTTTATACGTGCACGCATATTCGAAACCTCAACTGAAAACAACGTAGCGCTTGATATTGATAATTTTATATTAATTGAAAAAAAGTTTAAACATATTGAAGAGTTGCTTGTTGATTACCTCATTGTGTTCAGAGAGCACAGATTTAAGCAAAGCGGTGTCTCCCCCGGATCACAATATAAGTCTATAAGATAGCTTTCATAAAGTCCCTTTAGTGCTTACACCGTACCCTATTAGTTAACAGAAATAGTCAACCAAATCACTACCCTGTTTAATGTACACACTAGTTTAAAGCTAAACAATACAACTACTTTATAAATTCCATTTTTCTTTTTTCAAAAAACAAAAAAATATGAAAAAGATCCTCCTTGTGTTTCTAACTGCTTCTGTTGCAGGATTTGTTATGACGTCATGCGGCCCTACGATAAAGGTGACGAGCGACTATGACAAGAGCGTAAATTTTTCCCAGTACAAGACATTTGCGTTGGCTAAACCAGACCCAACCAAACAATCCATCAGTCAACTCAACCAAAACCGCATTGACAATGCAATCATTGCTGAGATGACTAAAAAAGGTTTTACACAAGCTGCTGACGCAGATCTGCTGGTGAATTCTGTAACTATTTTGAAAGACAAACAATCCATCAGTTCCAACACGAATTATTATGGCTATGGTGGCTACTACAGACCATATGGCTGGGGCGGCGGTATGGGTGCCACAGGTTACACTACTTACAACGTTCAGGATTATAAAGATGGTTCAGTGATCATTGAAGTAGTTGATGCAAAAACTAAAAACCTGCTGTGGGAAGGTATTGGCAATAAAGAAATCGACAAACCGATTAAAGATCCGGATACAAAAATTCCTTTGGCTGTACAGAAAATCATGGAAAGCTTTCCTCCAGGCATGGCGCCAGCAAAGAAATAGCAATTGGCTAGCGAAAACATCCTATCATTTAACGTAAGCGGTAATGTGTACGAGAGCAGGTGTTGGTGTTATTTACCTCTTATAATTTTTTTCACAGGATAAAAGCCCAGCCTATGCCTGCCAAAAGAAGAAAATTTACTGAAGGCGAAAAACAGCAAATTCTGAGCGAGGCAGAACTTTCGGGCATTTCGCAGGCGCTGCACAAGTACAAGCTGTCATACAGCGTTTTTCACCGGTGGAAAGAAAAACATCAACAGGAAACTGTCGATAAAAATCCTGCTGATATTCAATCGCAGAGCATGATAAAAAAATTGCTCGAGGAAAATGCTACTTTAAAAAAGATCATTGCGAACCAGGCATTAAAAATAGAACTACAGGAAGAAAAAATCAGCAAGCAAAACAAAAATAGCAAATAGCATCTTCAACCATTTCAAAATAACTATTGGGCCTGTAATCAAACTCGCCCAATAGTTCTTACAGTTTTTCACCAGCGCAACACAGTACCTGTAAAGCCCCTGCCTGGATCTGTTGTCTATTTCCTTCAATTAATTAATTATGAAAAAGAACATCATAACTCTTTTCCTTATCCTTATTTGTATTGTATCCTCCAGGTTTTCATTTGCACAGGACGATCCTTTGCCATCATGGAATGATGATACATTAAAGGCCAGTATTATAGCTTTTGTAAAAAGTGTTACGATGGATGGTACTTCTACATTTGTTCCCGTAGAAGATCGTGTAGCAACATTTGACAACGATGGTACACTATGGTGCGAAAAACCATTAATACAAGGTCTTTTCGCGATGTACCGCGCAAAAAAAATGATTGAAAAAAATCCTGCACTAAAACAAAAGCAACCATTTAAGGCCATTGCATCCAATGACATGAACTATATCAAAAACATGTCGGAACAAGATCTGATAAAATTGGTGGTGGTCACGCACACTGGCCTGACAGAGGAAGAATACGAAAAACAGGTAGCAGATTTTTTTGCAAATGCAAAAGCTCCCAATGGCAAACCCATTGCGGACCTTGTTTACAAACCGCAGGTAGAACTCCTGCAATACCTGCGTGCCAACGGCTTTAAAACCTACATCTGTTCCGGTGGCACCGTTGACTTTATGCGTGCCATTTCCACACAATATTATGGCATTCCACCTGAGCAGGTTATCGGTTCCACATTTGTTTATGTGTACAAAGACAGTGCAGGTATCAACGATATTTATCGCCTGCCTAAGCTGGCAACCTTTAATGACAAACAGGCTAAACCTGTCAGCATACAATACCACATTGGCAAGCGGCCAATATTTGCCTGTGGCAATGAAGGCGGCGCAGGTGATGTGTACATGCTGCGGTTTTCACAAGGCGGGAAATACCCTTCGTATCAACTGATCGTAAATCATGATGACAAGGAACGAGAAGCTTACTATCAGGAAAAAGACAACAAGTCTTTGAATTGGGCAAAAAAATATGGCTGGCACGTAGTAAGCATGAAAGGAAACTGGAAAACAATTTTTGTCACAAACTAAACTGTCAACAACCTAACAATCTCTCAAAATCTTTTCCCAAACCAAATCAATACCAAATATGCAACAACGAACAAAAACTAATCTTTTCGCGTTGGGGATAGCATTTTTTTGCTTCCTCGCAGCGACAAGTAGCTATGCACAGAAGAAACCAAACATCCTGGTGATTTTCGGTGATGATATTGGCATCTCGCAGGTCAGTGCTTACACAATGGGAATGATGGGTTATAGAACGCCCAACATTGATCGCATTGCCCGTGAAGGCGCCCTCTTTACAGACGCCTATGGTCAGCAAAGTTGCACGGCGGGCCGCGCATCATTCATTCTTGGTGAGGAGCCTTTCCGCACGGGTTTATTAACCATAGGTATGCCCGGCGATCCGCATGGTATTACCAGCTGGATGCCAACGATTGCTGATGTAATGAAAGCACAAGGTTATGCTACGGGTCAGTTTGGTAAAAACCACCTTGGCGACCGCGATGAGCATTTGCCTACAAAACATGGTTTTGATGAATTCTTTGGAAACCTGTATCACCTGAATGCAGAGGAAGAACCTGAAGGTTATTTCTATCCGAAAGATGCTGAGTTCAGAAAGAAATATGGCCCTCGCGGAGTTATTCACTCAACTGCCGATGGCAAAATTGAAGACACGGGTCCGCTTACAAGTAAAAGAATGGAAACAGTTGACGAAGAATTTTTGGGCGCTGCAAAAAAATTCATTGACAAAAGCGCAAAGGCAAATAAACCTTTCTTTGTTTGGTTCAACAGCACACGCATGCACGTGTTCACGCACCTCAAACCTGCCTCTCTTGGTAAAACAGGAAAAGGCATCGAAGCCGATGGCATGGCAGAACATGATGCTATGATTGGAGAACTGCTGAAACAACTGGAAGATCTTAAAATAGATGACAACACCATTGTTGTATACACAACAGACAACGGCGCAGAACTTGCTCTATGGCCAGATGGCGGCATGACTCCGTTCAAAGGTGAAAAGGGAACTACATGGGAAGGCGGTATGCGCATTCCAATGATGGTGAAATGGCCGGGCGTTGTAAAACCCGGAACTGTGTACAATGATATCATTTCTTTACTTGACTGGTTCCCTACACTATGCGATGCTGCAGGTGCTCCGGGCATTAAGGATAAAATGATGGCTGGCTGGAGCGGTGCTGGCAAATCTTTCAAAGTGCATCTGGATGGTTATGACTTTATGCCATACTTCCAGGGTAAAGTAACGAAAGGACCTCGCGACAGGCTCATGTATTTTGACCAGGGCGGTAACCTTAACGCTATTAGATATGACGACTGGAAATTAACTTTTGCATTGGCGCATGGAAATATAGCAACCGGTGTAAGAGAAACCCCAGCCTGGGCACTAATTGCAAACCTTCGCATGGACCCTTATGAACGTGGAATGGAAGAAGGCGGCGGGGCAATTGAATTTCTCGCCAGGCAAATGTGGCTCATTGTACCTGTACAGAAAGTGATAAAAGATTTCTTCTCCGACTTTGACAAATATCCTTACCAGGAAGGCAGTTCGCTTAATGCCGCTGGCATCAACTATGGCATGTTGCGGCAACAGGATGCGCTGAAGCGATTGAAGGATGTGGAACAAATGGCAAGACCGAACAACTAGGAATTAGGATTTGGAATTAGTATTTCGATAAGGCAGATAGCATTGTGATATTCTCATAATGCTATCTGTTTATTTAAACTATAGACGTTGATAACTGTATTAGAACTTTTGATTTCATAATAACAATTCACTACCCTATAGTAGCAAGACAAGCAATTCTTTAGGACTTTATTTTAAAAACATGTTGCCCCACAAACCCTACGCTATAAAACCAGATTACACAATGAAAAAATTGCTTACAGGTTTATGTATCGTTGCTGTTTCGATTAATGCAAACAGCGTGTTGGCGCAAGCCGGAGCCGGTACAAAATACGGGCCCAAACAGCAGGCATATGTAGATAGCATTAAAAATTCTGACTACAAATGGACCATGCCGATACTGGGCAAGAAGGCTTCAGGAAAAGGTTTCGATTTACCATACAACAGCGGCATTATGTTGAACACACTTTTTGCCAAACAAAAAGTGCTGATAAGCGATTTGAAAGTTGGATTCAACGACATGCAACCAGTACCGCTAGAGTTCATAAAGTTTGGTGACGTTGTTGCTAAAACACAGTCTGTAACAGTAAGGCCGGATGTATGGATATTACCGTTTCTGGACCTGTATGCCATTGGTGGTTTTAGCACGGCACAAACAAATGTTTCTATTGTTGAGCCGTTTGTAATGAACACCAATGCAAAGTTTCATGGTAACACATTTGGATTGGGAACAACGTTTGCAGCCGGTTATCACGGATTCATAAGCATTATTGATTTCAACCACACGTGGACCCACATGGACAAAATTTCCGGTACCATAAGTGCCAACATGGTGGATGCACGTTTCGGAAAAAATTTTCTGATGAAAGATAAACCCTACAGAAGTATTGCCGTGTGGATAGGCGCGCAGGGATTTTTTATTAACAGAACAACAGAAGGCTCCATCAATCTTGCCGACCTGAAAACAGATGCATCTCTTGCAGACATGGAAAGTATTGCAAACGAAACAGCAGGTTGGTACCAGAACCTCACTCCTGCTCAAAAAATTGTAATGAAACAACTGGCGCAAGCCGTCATCAATAAAATAAATGGAGGAGGCGACAAAGACGTTATCGTCCACTACTCACTCAACAAAAGACCAACATCTGACTGGAGCATGTGTGTAGGCGGACAATTTCAATTTAGCCACTCCTGGCAGGTAAGAACTGAAGTTGGGTTTCTAGGCGGACGTTCGTCGTTGCTGCTTTCGGCTAACTACAGGTTCAGAATGTTTAAGAAACATTGATGAACTCAGCAGTTGTATTACTATGAAGCGCTCTTGCGTCGCACTCTTCAACGTTAGAATCTTTATTGAACATTAGTAAATAACAGAACCTTGATGTTACATTCTATTTATACCAGGAAAATAATTTGTTTAATGCTCTTCACATTTGTATGTGTAGCATCGCACGCACAGCATGATAAAAAGAAAATTTCTACAAAGGACTCCCTCGACGGTGCATTTGATGTTAGTGATTACCTGATTGACGCAAATGGTTTTATACCTATTCCCATAATAATAACAGAGCCTGCTATAGGAGGGTTCGGCGGAGGTGTTGCTCCAGTATTTATCCAGAAACAAAAACCATATATAGATTCTGTTGATGGAAAGCGCGTGGTAACGCCTGTAGCGCCATCAATTACAGGTGGATTGGCATTTTATACTGTCAACAACACCTGGCTCGCGGGTGCTTTTCGTTCCGGAACATTTGTTAAAAGCAGGATCAAATATCTTGCGTTCGCCGCATATGGAAATATAAACATGTCCTTCTACAGAACACTGCCCACAGTTGGTGAAAAGAAATTTGCATTCAACATGAAAACGGTTCCTATAGCTTTGCAAGCCACTAAAAGAATTGGCATTTCTCATTGGTACGCGGGTCTAAAATATCTTTTTCTTAAAACAGATGTGGAGTACACGGGCAGCCATTTGCTACCGCCAGATTTTGTGACGCCTAAGGAATATTCAAGCATTGTGAGCCAGCTTGGAGCAGTGATAGAACTTGACAACCGAGACAATACATTCACTCCTAATAAAGGTTTCAAAGTTCATTTCGATGCCATAAGATCAGATAATATTTTCGGGAGCGATTATGATTACTGGCACTTGAACTATTACATGTATGCTTATAAAACCATTTCTAAAAAATTAGTTGGCGGATGGCGCGTAGATGGCCAACAGTCTTTTGGTGATCAGCCATTCTATTTGAAACCATCTCTCGACATGCGTGGCGTACCAACAGCAAGATACCAGGGCAATGCTGATATACTTACAGAATTAGAAGCCCGCTGGGATTTTTACAAACGATGGAGCATCATGCTTTATAGTGGCACCGGTAAAGCTTTTGATGAATGGAAAGATTTTGGCAGCTCTTTATGGGTGTACACATATGGCACAGGCTTTCGCTATCTGATCGCAAGAAAATTTGGGCTAAGAATGGGCGTTGACGTTGCATTCAGCAACTCCGACTGGGCGTATTATATAGTGTTTGGAAGCAATTGGCTTAAATAATGGGAAATGGAAAGTTGAAAGTTGAAAATGAGGGAACGCAGATTGCTATGATTGAAATGATTTGGTACACTTTTTTCCATTACCGAAAACTTTAATGCCCTCAGAACATTTATGCTTTCTAGATTTCATAAAAATATTTTTCCTTTTCCAATTCTATTGATCGCGTTAATGCTGCTTATTTCTGCGGTCGGTATTGCGCAGGACAGGCCTGCCGTTGTGAATGATAGCGCTACTGCCCCGACTGACACCTCAAAGAAGAAGCCTTCCAAGTTTGATAAGTTTAATCATAAGGCAGAAAAACTCTTTAAAATAATCCCTGTCCCACTCGCATCTTATAGCACCGAAGCCGGCGTTACGCTGGGCCTTGCGAAGTTTAACCTTTTTAACATTTCAAAGAAAGATAGGATCTCAAAACCGTCAAGAATCTCGGGAGTCGTCTCCTACTCAACAATGGGACGAATCAATGCATCTATAGCAAATGATCTTAGTTTCGATGAAAACAAATGGCTCATTATAAGCTACATTAATTACAAACGAACGCCTGAATATATTTATGGTATTGGCAACGATGTAACCAAGGACAATGAAGAAGAAGTTTCTGTAGATCGGATAAAATTTGTTACCAACCCAATGCGGTTGATCACGAAGAATGTTTACTTCGGTGCTGCAATTGATATCTCAGACTATTTCAGAATCGAAGTTGACAGCACAGGCTATCTAGTTAAGAACAACATTCCCGGCACAGAAGGTGGAGCCTGTATTGGCGCAGGATTTTCAATGGCTTATGACAGCCGCGACAATCGTTACAATCCATACAACGGTCATTTCATTTTAACAGACATTCTCTTTTATGAACCTTGGATGGGCAGCAAGTACCGATTCACAAAATTTGAATTGGATGGGCGCACTTACTTTAATCCGTGGTATCGACACATCATAGCTATGCAGGCAACAACAACCTGGACATCAGGCACAGTTCCATTTTTTGAATTGGCAAAAATGGGTGGTGATAAAAAAATGCGCGGTTATTATGAAGGAGCCATTCGCGATAAAGTGCTGGTAGATGCTCAGGTAGAATACCGTATGCCGGTATGGAACATCTTTGGTGTTGCAGGCTGGATAGGCACTGGCCGCGTGGCAGATTATTACGGCAACCTCAAGCCCAACGGCTTCTGGCTCTCCTACGGCGGCGGTTTACGTATTCGCGTAGATACAAAGAACAACACCAATCTTCGTGTCGACTGTGGCTTTGGCCCACACGGCGTGAGAGGATTTTATGTCGATTTCGGAGAAGCATTTTGAAAGCGGAACACAGATTTTCATGATTGTCATGATTGATTATGATTGAAGAAACTTAATAAAAAATCATCACAAATCATGACAATCATGAAAATCTGCGTTCCTCTCTATGCCGCATAAAACATCGAACTAAACGGATTCAAACACGGCGTGCTGTAAGGTCCCCAGATGGCGCCCATGTAAGCAATCTCTTTGCTTTCGTCCATCTTGTTTGTAAAAAAATTGGTGGAGAGAAGAAAGCGTGAAACGACATCATCTCTATACAGTTTGTATTCTTTCCTGAAAGGCAATGGCATCCATTTAATCGGGCCGTATGCAGCCATTAATTTTTGCTTCTTCGCATTGAAATGCCATGGATTCACTTCAGCCGCTTTATCAGCAAACTTTTCAATATCTCCTTGTTTTATTTTCAGTCCCTTCAAGTCTTCGTACAGTATATCAACGATTACTTTTCTAAACGGAGAAAAAGCTTTCATACCCACATAACCCGCTCCCAGAGCGAGAATACCGCCTGCAGTTAATTTTAAAAATCTTCTTCGACTTGCCATTTTTTCAATTAATAATTAATAATTAAGAATTAAGAATTGATCACCTGGAAACTTCTAATACCTAACAACTAACAGCCATCAACTAACAACTTTCCTCAAAAATTCTTATCAGCCGACATCAATGACAACGCTGATATTGTAAGCGTTGGGTTTGCTGCTGAAATGGTTGGAAAGGAGCTGCCACCAAGTACAAACAGGTTTCTGTATTGATGATGGATCATGTGTTTATCCACCACACTTTCAGAAGCATCCTTACCCATTCTTGCAGATGAAAGCACGTGACATTCCGTATCTGTATATGCTTTATCTACAATGATTTCTTCAATATCAAGTGGCGCAAATATCTTATTCATCTCGCCTTCGATCCTCTTTCGCCCGTTAATTACATAGTCATTCAGCTCTTTGTACTCCACCAATGGTTTCAATGGATTGTCGCTGAGCTTTACCACATTGTTGCTAAGATCAGGAATACTCTCCAACACAAACTTGAATCTTGCCATGTGGCGCCACTTCCCTTTCTCATTTCTCACAAATGCCTGGTTGTGATTCTCAATGAGAACGGACGAGCTGTTTTTTCTAAAGTCACCATCGTATTGCATATAGCCGTTTGCCGAAATAGATGAACCACCACCTACATTCGACATGCCAATATGAATATCTGTAAAGAACCCGCACTGTTCGCTCAAACCCTTTCCAACAAAAGGATTCTTATCGCCACTGCTCAACAAAATATGTGGATTGAAAATCGCATTTGCGCCAAGCGCTATTATATTTCCTTCAAATACTTCCGGATTATTTAAGTCAGGATGCAGTCTGTTCACGCACACAACACCTTTTGCTACATTGCCAGCAAACTCAACTTTATATACTTGCAATCCTTCTTTCAGTTCCACGCGTGGATCTGTGTAAACGGTATTACGCAAACCGTTTTCAATTGTAAACTTTGCATTTGCCGGACACAGATTACACGTATAAGAACTGCAACATGCATTACGTGTACTTAACACTTTGCTTGCCCTTGCTGCAGGCTGGCTTACCCATTGCGTGTTGCCGTAGGCCTTTTGCATTTTCAAATCAACCGTACTCAATGCATGGGCCGGCAATGGATATGGTTGGCTTTTGGGAAACGGCGTGTGTTCAGGACCGGCAATATTAATGATGCTCTCTGCTTCGCAATAATATGGTTCCAGTTCGTTGTAAGTAATTGGCCAGTCAATTGCCTGACCATACAATGTTTTCATTGCAAAATCATTGGGCATAAATCGCGGTGTGCAGCCCCACCAGCAATTGCTGCTGCCGCCAAAGTTTACGTCAAACAACCATGGCTTTACCTTATTGGTGTTGATAAACGAATCATCGTGCGATTCCATTTTATCGAGATACACGGGATTCTTTCCTTGTGCATAAGCAATTCGGTCGGTATATGGAAAAAGCTGCCCACGTTCGATGACAAGCACTTTTTTATCAGGACCGCTTTTTTCGAGATATTTTTTTAAAAAGAAGGTTGAAGCAAAACCGGTTCCCGTTACAATCAGATCGTAAGTTGTTTTGGTCGCGCCCATTCAATTTGCGTTTATAGGTGTTGGTTATTGCAGGCGCAGCCTGCTTCTCAAATATAGTTAACGTTTTTAGGAATTAATAATTAATAATTAATAATTAATAGTGTTGGCAGCACTATTGTATGTGCCGAACACCGTTGCCACAGCAAGGTTTCAGTTCGGACCTTGTGAGGTTCTGTATTAATTATTCATTATTAATTATTAATTTGAATTCTCAAAACCCAACCAATATGTCCACAAAAACAAACGTCGTATCAGCCGAGTATTTCAAACGCTATATCAATGTGGTGAAAGAAGATGATGCAATGGAAGCGCTTGATAATAATTTGAAATCATTTCTTAAACTGCTGAAACGTATTCCCCGAAAGAAGATCAATTATGCTTACGGAGAAGGCAAATGGACGATTAAACAGGTTGTACAACACGTGATAGATACAGAACGTGTTTTTGCATACAGAGCGCTTCGTTTCTCCAAAAACGAGGGCGTGGACTTGTCTGGCTTCGATGAAAATGTATGGGGCGACAACACACCTGTCGATCAAAGAAAATGGAAAGATATGATTGAAGAATTTAAACACCTCCGGAAAGCAAACATTGCCATGTTTAACTCTTTCACAAAAGAGCAATGGCTTTTAAGCGGAACGGCCAATAATAATCTCCTCAACGTTACAGCCCTCGGCTTCATGTGCGCCGGCCACGTGCAGCACCATATAGGGATTTTGAAGGAGAGATACCTGGGGTAATTGAGAATTGAAAGTTGAAAGTTGAAAATGAGGTTGTTTTAAAAATCACATTTCTCTAAATAAAAAAAGCAGCACGATCGTGCTGCTTTTTTTATTTAGAGAAAATAGCGCTAAAGCACCATTTTCAATTTTCAACTTTCAATTTTCAATTCCCTCTTACTTCCCTTTCGCCAAATTCCTCTGCACCACCATATCATTCACCACGTTCACTGCTTCATTCAGGTAAATGTCATTCTTAAGAGACTTCTGCCATTGTTTGAAACGATCCTGACGATCCTTGTCATTTACGTATTTGTTGGCATCCTGAGGAAGACCAACTACATCAAGCTCTTTTGGTAATTTGTTCAAAGCCTCAAGCTTCTTAACTGTAGTGCTGATGTTTTTCTTTTCTTCTCTGAATTTATCGATGTTCAAAGAATACACTTTATCATTTTGATCTGCCAGCCATTTGGTGTCCGTCTTAATTTCATTGAACGCAGGATTGCTGTTTACACGACCGTTACTATTGTTATAAACAACATTCATATCAAAGCCCGGTTTCCATGTATTGTAATCTGCTTTTTGAATTTCGTCCCAAGGCAATGCATCGGGATCATCCTTTTCACGAAGTTTGGAATATTCAAATACATCAGGCAATACAACGTCAGAGCTTACTCCTTTCAATTGTGTGGAACCGCCATTTATGCGATAAAACTTCTGCAACGTTAATTTGATTGTTCCCAACTCGCTATTGGAAGAGAACATGCCGGTTTCTTTATCCAAACCGATATTACGCTGTACAGTTCCTTTACCGTAAGTAGATGTGCTACCAATAATCACTCCGCGATGATAATCCTGGATAGCAGCAGCAAAGATCTCAGACGCCGAAGCACTGAATTCATTTACCATTACTGCCAAAGGCCCATCATACAAAATGTTTTTATCGCGATCACGTAAAATGCTTGGTTTGCCATCTCTGTCTTTCACTTGCACAACAGGACCATCTTCAATGAACAATCCTACCATTTGCACAACGTCAAACAACGAACCACCGCCATTATTACGAAGATCAAGCACCACACCATCAACGTTTTGTTCTTTCAATTTGATCAATTCCTTTGCCACATCTGCAGAACAACGGGCACCTTTTGGGTTGTCGAAATCTGCATAAAACTCAGGCAGGTAGATATATCCAACTTTAGATTTACCATTATCTACAATCGTGCTTCTTGCAAAAGTTTCATCCTGTACAATTTCATCACGGATAAGAGAAATAACTTTCATGCTTCCGTCAGTTTTTTTCAACGTAAGCTTTACTTCTGTTCCTTTATCACCTCTGATGAGTTTAACAGCATCTTCAACAGCATAACCAGTCAGGTCAACAGCTTCGCCATTTCCTTGCGCCACTTTCGCGATGATATCGCCAACAGCAACCTGTCCGGATTTCCATGCCGGGCTACCTGTAACCAGCGTCATTACTTTAATACCGCCATCTTCCTCACGAAGAGAAGCACCAATACCAAAGAAACGTCCACTCATTTGCTCATCAAAATATCTTTTATCTACGGGAGGGAAAAAGCTCGTGTGCGGGTCCATTGTCGTAGTGATCGTATTCACATAAGTATTGAACTGATCATCAACAGAAAACTTGAACTTATACCTGTCGAAGGTTTTATTCATGATCTTTTGCACGCGGTCCCTTGCATCTGATTCCAGTTGCTCGTTTGTTTTTATAGTCGCAGTCTTATCCTTGTCGTTCGCCTTGTTTTTTTCCTGTGTGTCCTGCATATCCACATAGCGCTCAAGCACCATGTATTTCAGGCGTTTGCGCCACATGTCTTTTCTTTCCGCATCATCTTTCGGAAAGTCGAGCTTGTCTGCATCCAGCACCACTTCTTCGTTTGCTTTGAAGTCAAAAGGTTTTGACAACAGCACTTTTGTAATAGAATCTGCTTCTGCAACTCTTTTCTTAAAGATCTCAGCTACAGCAGGCACAAATTGCACAGGGCCACCCAGGATTTCGTCATCCAGTTTGGTCTCGTACATTTTTAATTGATTGATGTCTGATTGCAGGAAAAAGTTTTTATCAGGGTCAATCGCCACTAAATACTTCTTAAAAACTTCTCTTGAAAAACTATCATTAATTGCTTTCGGACTGTAATGGACCTGGTCCAGCATTTCGCCTACGTTATGGAGTATCTTTTCATACTTTGTGGGAGGATTGTGACCTTTTGTGCCCAGAGATTGAAAACCAATAAATAATGCGCCTGCTAACACCACTATTAAAAACGGCAAACTTCTTTTACTAAACATAAATTGAAGCACTTTTTTCATTCAACAAATTGTACATTTTATACACTTCTCTCCAAAAATAACAATAAAATTAATGGCTTGTTGTAAAATGAATTACATATTAACAACGTCTTTGCCAGAATATTATGAACGGTAACGAAGCGTGAAATATTTAACGAAAAAGTTGGAAGAATATTTGGTCGGGTTCAAATTGAAACATGGTGGCCGGTAGCCAGTGACCAGTAGCCTGTGGCCCGGTGCCTAATGTGCTGCATGTTTTCACAAAAACAATTATAACGATAAATTGAGAGATCGTTTCTGTACTGAGTGTTCCCGCTGGCTACTGGTTACCGGCTACTGGCTAACGGTGCTCCAACTTCCTTTCCCTCAACATCTAACAGAAATTATTTTTCAAAAAAAGTGCTCATTTTTTTGTGTGGAATAGGAATTACCTTACTTTTGCATCCCCATACACGGTGGTTGTAGCTCAGTTGGTTAGAGCATCAGATTGTGGTTCTGAGGGTCGCCGGTTCGAACCCGGTCATCCACCCAAAAAGCCGAAACAAATGTTTCGGCTTTTTTATTGGGCGAATTCGACTCGCCCCTACACAGTGTTGGGAATTTTCGAATTTTCAAATTTTCAATTGTTATGAATCCTGCATTGTTGATTGTTCCCATAGTGGCCGCGTTTATTGGATGGATATCTAATAAAATTGCTTTGCAGATTTTCATTAAACGCTTCTCAAGCAAATCGAATGTGAGCAATCTTGCAGCAAATATTCCCGTCGACGAAATATTCTCCTTCGATGAAATTTCTGAAAAAATCACCAACCCCGCCACCCTGCAAAAGATTATGCCGGTTATCGATGAGCATATTGATCATTTTTTAAAGGTGAAACTGAAACAGTCAATGCCAGTGGTGGGAATGTTCATTGGTGAAAAAACAATTGCCCAACTCAAACAGGTTTTTCTTGATGAATTGCAATCGCTTTTTCCGCAAATCATGCAGAATTACGCGAAAGAATTACAAAATGACTTTGACCTGAAAAAAATCATCGCTTACAAACTGCAGTCCGTTCCGGAAGAAAAAATTCAAATCACCATTAAACAGGCTTTCGCAAAACAATTTTCATCTATTGAAATTGCTGGAGCCGTCATAGGTTTTATCATTGGCTCCATATCGGTAGTATCCACATATTTTATTGTAAAATAGTACACAAATTTTATAGAATAGTACGCCATCAACCCTTCACAAAACTTTAATTTTCAATATTTCGCCACTGGTTTGAGTACTAAACCACTCATCATTTTATTAGTGTACAAGAGACTATTAAAGAAGATATTTGCCCCCAATTAGCCCTTAATATGTAAAATGGAGGCATGGCATTTACAATATTTTCCTTTGCTTTTCGTCCCTCATATTAACTACATAGATCAGAAATACAAGCAATCACACAATGAGACAAATTTATCTTTTCTTACTACTGGTAACAGTTTATTCTATTTCTGCGCAAGCGCAATACCCGGGAGGCGGGAGCGGCCAAAGACGCGCAGGCGGTGGCAATATGACCGGTAGAATGTACGGCAAGATCGTGGACGAAAAAACGAACAAGGGAATAGACGCTGCTACAATCGAATTGATCCAAAGCAAATTTGATACGCTTACCCATAAAAGAAAAGATACTGTGATCACCGGAATGCTTACAAGAAGTAACGGTGATTTTAGCCTGGAAAGTGTTCCGCTGTTTGGCCAGTTCCGGATTACTATCACTGCGATTGGGCACGAACCAATCGACATGAAAGTGGCATTTGATTTAAAAGGAATGCAAGCCGGAGATATGTCAGCAGCACTCAATGCGACTGACAAGGACCTGGGCAATATCAAAATGAAAACAGATGCCAAAGTATTGGAAGGCGTAACCGTTACAGCATCCAAGCCAATGGTGGAAATGAAGATCGACAGAAAGGTGTTTAACGTAGATAAAAACATTACGTCTGCCGGCGGTTCTGGTGTGGACGTTATCAGAAACGTACCTTCTTTGCAGGTAGACATTGATGGTAACGTCACGCTGAGAAACACGACGCCACAGTTGTTTGTTGATGGTCGCCCAACAAACCTTACGCTTGATCAGATTCCTGCGGATGCGATCGAAAGCGTGGAAGTAATTACAAACGCTTCTGCGAAATACGATGCATCCGGTGGTAATTCCGGCATTTTAAATATCGTTTTGAAGAAAAACAAGAAAGCAGGCTATAGCGGAAACGTGCGTGCAAACGTTGACAGCCGTGGCAAAGTGGGCGGTGGTGCAGATTTGAATCTACGTCAAGGAAAAGTAAACGTATTTGCAAACATCAACTACAATCAACGTAAATCTATTTCCAACGGTACCACTTCCCGTGCTACTAACCTGGATACTATCACTCTGCTTAAACAATATGACAAAAATATAAGCAACGGTGATTTCATTTTCTCACGTCTTGGTTTGGATTACTTCATTGATAACCGCAATACGATTTCTGTTTCAGGAAACTTCGTTCGTGGTAAATTCAAACCCAACACTTCGAGTCAAATGTACACGGACAGTGTGATGCCTCCGCTTGATACAAAATACTATTATACAGACAGAGAAGCGAATGGTAATTCTATGTTCCGCAACACCGGCGCCAGTGTAAATTACAAACACAATTTTGCAAAGCCAGGTAAAGAGCTGACTGCTGACGTAACCTACAACGGAAGCAATAACGACAACAAAAACTTTACCGGTTCTACTACTTACTTAAGACCAAACAACGATTACTACGGTTACTTCAACCAGCTGACTGATGGTGGGGGTACCAACAATTCATTTACGGCACAAACAGATTATGTAAACCCACTTGGCGAAAAATCAAAAATGGAAATGGGTCTACGTGCAGCTGTGAGAAATGTGGATAGCCATAATGATATTTACACAGTGGATCATAACGGGAACCAAATAAAGTTGCCACAACTTTCTTCCTTGTATAATAACTCAGATAAAGTGTATGCTGCATATGCAACTTATTCTAACCAGGTAAAGGGCGGCAAATTCGGTTACCAGCTCGGCTTGCGTGCTGAAAGCTCTGAAAACAGCGGTACTGTTCACAGTACAACAAATGATTTCAAAGACACATCAAACTATTTCAAGAACAACTTCCCTATCAGCTTGTTCCCTACCTTGTTCTTATCACAAAAATTAGGTGAGGGCGAGGATCTTCAATTGAACTATACGAGAAAAGTAAACAGACCGAACTTCTTCCAATTGTATCCTTTTACAGATTACTCAGATTCACTTAACCTGAACCGCGGTAATCCAAATTTGAAACCGGAGTTTACCAATTCAATTGAATTGGGTTACTCAAAAACTTACCATGGCAACGATATGTTTTTGGCTACGGTGTATTACAAATACACAACGGACCTGATTACAAGAAGCCAGGAGAAAGATTACAACCCCGTAACAGGCAAAGCGGTTTTGGTTAATACCTACATTAACGCCAACAGCAGCTATGTAACGGGTCTTGAGTTGACAGGAAAAAATGCCATCACAAAATGGTGGGATGTAAATAGTAACATCAACTTTTACACATCTAAGATCAATACAAGCGACTCAACAATCAAGCCACAGGATAATATCATCAGCTATTTCGCAAAATTGAGCAACACGTTCAAACTTCCGAAAAACTTTACGATCCAGTTATCTGGTGATTATACTTCCAAAACAGTGTTGCCTCCGGGCGGAAGTTACAGTTCAGGCGGCGGACGTGGCCCATGGGGCGGACCAACTACCACCGCGAATGGATACTTAAGACCAACCGGTGGCGTTGATATTGCTGTTAAATACGAGTTCCTGAAAAACAAAGCAGCTTCTATTTCTGTAAACATGAACGATATCTTCAAAACGAGAAAGACTGATATGTATTCATCGTCTGATTATTTCGTGCAAAATTCTTTACGCACGAGAGATCAACAGGTGGTGCGTGTCAACTTCAACTATCGCTTCGGTAAATTCGATACATCTTTATTCAAAAGAAAGAATATGAAAGGTGGTCAGGAAGGAATGGAGAATATGGGAGGAATGGGACAGTAAGAATTAATAATTAATAAGAATAGGTATCAAGGCCACATTCGTTAATGGATGTGGCCTTGTTGTTTTTCACCAGAAAAAATATACGACTCTATTGCTCTGTAGAGAAGCGTTGAACGCGTCTCCGTTGCACCCCAAACCGGGTAGTACAAATCTACATCTCCGCCTTTTTGTTGGGCTTTCGGGGTTTTACAGAGACGCATTGAATGCGTCTCTACGGGCTTTCACGACTTTGATCAATCATTCAGCTATTAAAAACAGCAAAGCCTTTCTTCGCAGAAAGGCTTGCTTTATAAAAGACACGTTGGTTTCTTATTGTTGTTCGAGCGGCTGTTGCTCAAAATCGAAAACGATATCTTCCGGTGCGTTTGGATCGCGGCCATATTTGTTGTTCCCTATGGTGCCTTCAGAGCACAACCAAACCAGCAACATAATACCACCTATAAATGGCACAAAATAAAAGAAAAGCCATGAACCACTTTTATCTAAATCATGCAATCTCCTTACTGCCACTGCAAGCCCGGGAATAAATGTTCCCAGAAATATGATAAGATACATAGCTGCAGCTGCAATCGAAAAAGATTCTGCACCTACCAAGTCCGATAAAAATCCAAGCGCAAAAGCCGGCACAAAAATCAACAGTACGTTGAACAGCACAAAATACCAATATTCAGATCTATTTGCCCTGCCTTTAAAGTTGGCATAGTTTTCTAAAACGACCTTTTTCCACCAGTCGAGCATGTTGAATTTAGATTCTTCTTTCTTCATTTTTGAGGGTTTAGGTTATTGATTAAAAATGATTTTTGAAAGTTGAAACAGTCCAATAATTGAATTATTGTCTCGCCGGTGCACTCAGCGCTCTAAAATCCACAGGTACCAAACGGCTAACACCTGGCTCCTGCATGGTTACGCCATAAATTACATCCACAGCGCTCATCGTCATTTTGTTGTGTGTAACAATAATGAACTGGCTCTCTTCGCTGAAACGACGGATCATGTTGGTGAACTTACCAACGTTCGCATCATCCAGCGGCGCATCCACCTCATCCAGGATACAGAACGGTGCCGGTTTGATCAGGTAAATGGCAAACAACAAAGCTGTTGCTGTCAGTGTTTTCTCTCCACCGCTCAACTGAGTAATAGATGACGGACGTTTACCTTTTGGCTTCGCCACAATATCAATCGATGTCTCTGCAAGGTTTTCAGGGTTTTCCAAAATAAGGTCACACTGGTCTTCCTCTGTAAACAACGCCTTGAATACTTTGATAAAGTTTTCTTTTACCCGGTTGAAAGTGTCAAGGAACTTTTGGTTCGCTGTACTTTCAACTTCAGCAATGGTTTGCAACAGACTATCCTTCGCGGTAACAAGGTCATTCTTTTGTTCAAGAATAAACTCGTAACGTTTTTTCATTTCCTGGAAAGCCTCAATGGCCGTAGGGTTCACCTCGCCAAGATTCTCCAGGCGCTTTTTCATCCTATCACTTTTCTCCTGCAATTCTTCCACCGGAGTTTCTGTATTGCGGGCCTGATCGATAATATCATCCAGGTTGATTCTGAACTCCACCTGCAGGCGTTCTTTCATACCCGCAAGCTGCAATTTCAGTTCATTCAGTCTATCTTTTATCGCACTCAATGAATGCTCGAGAATATCTTTCTCTTTTGTTTTCGAACGCAGTAAACTTTCTTTCTCAGTCATCTGGTTCCGCAGATTGTAGAAAGCTTGATCCGCTTCGTTCAATTTTTTCTCATCTTCTTCTTTTTTGCGCAACAGATCCAGCAAACCATTGTCTGCATTTTTCAATGTTTCTTCGCTCTCTGCAATGCTTTCGCTCGTTTGCTTCAATTGAGATGCATTGTTTTCGATCTGTACTTTCAAATCATTAAACTGGTTTGTCTTAAAGGCAAGTTCCTGTTTCAATGAATTGATACGGCTCTGCTGACGTGTAAGCGAAAGATTGAATTCATTGTACTGCGCGTTTGCTTCGTTGTAAGCATTCTCAGCAGCTTTGTACTCTCCTTCAACTTCCATCAGTTTCATGCCCACTTCTTCGAACTGGCGAACCAATGTAGAAAGCTCTTCACGTGTTCCCGAAACAGAACCGTTGGTGCTTTCAAGGTTTTGTTGCATTTCCTCCAGTCGGTTGCGACTGCTTGATTGCTGCGCATGCAGGTTTTCAATTTTATTTTGCAATGCGAAAACCTGGTTCGTCAATGTGTTGATATCCGACTGCGTTTGCTTGATCACATTTTCTTTCAACTGCTCGTTGAAACCGATAACCTCATTGTGTTTTTCCTGGATAGAGGCTTTGATACCGCTTACCACAGTTTCCAGTGCTGCGATTTCATCACGGAGCTTTTCAAGATTTTTCGCACGACCGATCTTCTTACCTTCAAACAAACCCACACTACCACCGGTCAGTGCATATTTTCCTTTTACGTATTTACCTGTTTTCTCCAGTACTACTGCGCCATTGCTGTTATTGAGCACTTCTTCATTTTCTGCAATAAAAACGTTGCCCAATAAATGCTCAGCCAGTTTTTTGTATTGTGCATCCACTTCTATTACGTCAATGGCCGGAATCGCATTTGCCAAAGATGCATGTGTATTGGCTTCTGACGCATCCAGTTTATCCAGTAAGAAGAAGTTTGCCTTACCTTTTTTATTCGCATCCAACAAATGCACGGCTTGCAAACCTTCCTGCAAGTTGTTTACAACATAATAGTTCAGGTATGGCTCCAGCACATTTTCAACTGCTGCGCGATATTCTTCTTTTACATAAATAATATCGGACAGAATCGGTGCCGTATGGTTCCAGTTAGGATTCTTGTGTAAGAATTTCACACTCTCCGGATAGCCTTCCATGCTGTCGATCAAACTCTTCAACAGGTCGTGTTCGTTCTTTTTCGCATCCAGTTTACGGCTTTCATCTGCCAGCGTCTGGCGCAAACCTTCCAGCGCACTTTGCGTCTGCAAAATCTGCTCTTTGGTTCTTTCGTGATGCTCCTGTAGCTGTTGCAGATCCGTTTTCTTCGTCTCCAGCTCCTGCTCCTTCACACTCATTTCCTCATCCAGTTGTTTAAGCTGGCTATGTCTCGCTTCACGCTCCTCTTCTATCTGGTTAATGGTGCGTTGGATATTCTGTATAGATGTATCTGCGATAGCCACGCGTTTTTCCGCTTCAAACTGGCTACGCTGTATTTGTTGATTTTCCTGTCTTAATGCATCAACCGCCTTTCTACGTTCGTCAAAAGCCAAACGTTGACTATCAACAGCATCCTTCTTATCATCCAATTGCATTTGCAGCGTTTCCAACTTGCCGCTTTCTTCTTCCACTTGCTTTTGGGTGAAAGTGATGCTTTCTTCTAAACCTTGCAATTGACCTTCACTTTTTTGAAGGAAATCTTCCAGGCTGGTGATCTTTTCTGTAAGGAAATTCAAACGCTGAGAAGCAAGGTTCTTTTCGTTTTCTTTGCCGCGCAGGTTTTGCAGCAAATCATTGAACTCGTGCTGCATGCTCTGGAGCGCTCTTTCCTTTTCAATGAAACCTACTTTCTCCTGTTCAATCAAAGCTTCTTCCTGCGCAATCATCGCCTCCAGTTGAATCTTCTTGTCGGTCTCTTCTTCCGTTTGAGAAGAAAGGTCGCGGTAAGTAAGATTGAAACCCTCTAATGAAGCTTTCGCCAACTCAATCGTGAGTTCGCGATATTCTTTCTTGATCTCGTAATATTTCTCCGCTTTTTTCGCCTGGTTTTCCAGTGATTTCAGCTGGTTATTGATCTCAAACAAAAGGTCCTCGATACGTGCAAGATCCTGCTCTGCGGCATCCAGCTTTTGTTTGGCTTCTTTTTTTCGTGTTTTATAAATGGAAATACCGGCAGCCTGTTCAAGCATCCGGCGACGGCTGTTCTCTTTATCCTTGATAAGATCGTCTACCATCCCCAGCTCAATGATCGAATAGCTATCAGTGCTCACTCCAGTATCCATGAAAAGGTTTTGGATATCTTTCAGGCGGCAGCTTACATCATTCAGGCGATATTCACTTTCGCCGCTTTTATAGAATTTTCGGGTGATGGTTATCGTGGTAAACTCCGTTGGTAATAGATTACGGGTATTTTCAAACGTTAGACTCACCTCTGCCAAACCACTGGCAGAACGGGTTTTAGATCCGTTGAAAACAAGACTCTCCAGGTTTTCACTACGTAGCTGACTGATCTTTTGCTCGCCGATTACCCAACGAATACTGTCAATAATGTTACTTTTTCCACAACCGTTGGGGCCAACAATACCGGTAATGTTCTCGTCAAAGTTGACTACCGTTTTGTCAGCAAAACTTTTGAACCCTTTGATTTCTAAACTCTTTAAACGCACTGATCTTAATTTTAGTGGGACGGCAAATATATTGGTTTGCCAATAAAGAAAAATTATGCCATAATAGTTATTTTTCCCTAGTTATTAACTCCATCGTAAAAAAACTGTGGGTAAGCTGTGGATAAGTAGATAAAATACAGATTGTGAGAAAAGAATAAAATTCAATTTACTTTTTTATCTGACCATAAAAAATTGCGGCAGTAAAAAATCAAGAACTATTTATAAATATTTGATAATCAGTTTCAACATTACCGATACGAAATATTTTATTTAACGAATAAGGATGAATTCAGTGCTTGATACTTTTTCCGTAAAATCATCAATAAACATCATGACTTTTAATAATACCAAATTTGAAAATGTGAATCAGAAATACGTCTGAAGCATTTTATTCTAACCACTCTTCCTTCAATTACGCAAACATCGAGCCCGATTTCACACTCGTCAGCCTGTAAAAAATCTCGTTTTACATAAAACAAAAAAGCGACACAATCTAAATTGATGCGTGTCGCTTTCGTATATAATGAATCTCTAATCTTACTCAGCGCTAACTATCTGTTTTTCCATTTTAGGCAATCTGATATAAAAGGTAGTTCCTTCGTTCAACTTGCTTTCGTAATTAATTTTTCCTTGCAGCAAATTGATGTAGCGAGATACGATGTGCAGCCCCAAGCCGGTTCCCTGAATATTAACAGCATTTTTTCCGCGATAAAAGGTGCTGAAAAGATATTGCTGATCTTCTTCTGCAATGCCTATTCCTTTGTCAGCTATGCTAATGAGCAATTCATTTTCCTGCGATATTGCTTTTAAAATAATCGGCTTATTCTCCGGCGAAAATTTAATCGCATTTCCCAACAAATTCATGAGCACATTTTTCAAAACCCGTTTATCCGAAACAAACATTGGCTCACCATCGAAATGCAACTCGATTGTTTGTCCGGGTTTCAATAAAGCTTTTATTTCATCAACGGTTTCCTGCAAAAACGATGGAACATCAAAGTTGTAGACATCTGTGAAAAAGTTACCCTCTTGCAATTTGCCGAAGGAAAGAAAGTCCTGTAACAAATCATTGAGGTGATTAACAGAATTCTTTATCCGGTAAATATGCTTATCGCGTTTCTCCTGCTCTTCGGTTAGTTGGTATCGTGATAACAGTGATGCCGATGACAATACGATTGCCAGCGGTGTTCTAAATTCATGAGAGGCCATTGATACAAATCTTGACTTGATCTCATTCAACTCTCTCTCCTTGCTTAAAGCTTCGCTTAATTCGCTCTGAGACTTTTCAAGCTCACCCAACGCTTCTTTTAAGATCAATGTCCGCTCCTCGACTTTATTTTCGAGTTGTGTATTAAGTAGTTTGATGTCGTCAGTGATTCTTTCCAGTTGTTCTTTTTGCTCACGTAAAATCAATTCAGCTTCTTTTCTCTGGGTAATGTCCACAATGAAAGCGATTACGAACTGCTGGTCATTTTGCTTGTAGTGGCTCAGACTGACTTCCACCGGGAACTCGCTACCGTTTTTCCTCACAGCATAAAGATCACGGCCATGCCCCATTTTCCTGTTGCCTGGGTTTTCATAATAACCTTTCCGGTAACCGGCGTGATGGTGGCGAAATTTTGTGGGTATCAAAATGTCGATGTTGCGCCCGATCATTTCATTTTTATCATAGGCAAAAAGGCTAAGCGCCTCTGGATTTGCCAGTACAATCTCTCCGCGATCATTGGTCAAAATAATTCCCTCAGTAGCGTATTCAAACAAGGCGCTTACTTGTTTCTTTTCTGCATCAACCGAGCGATAAAGGCGTTTCAAATAGAGGGTCAACACCATCGTCATCACAACAATAACTCCGGAAAAAAGGTGCTGCATTACAATCTGCTCCGTCGGCATGCTTCCATGCGGATAGAATCCGGAAACTACGACCAACACAAGACTCACAACACCCATCAGCCGGGTATAAAAATCATCTTTTAAAAATATGGTTAGCAAAATTGCAGTGATCAATCCCCCGTCAAAAAAACGAAACAACGGATTAATGTATTGCAATACTGCAGATGAGATGACAGTAATAAAACAAAATAATATAATTGGGAAATTTTTCTCCTTAAACATTCCGTGAAGTTATTGAAAAGTAAAAATTAAAAAGTCAAAAGTCAAAAACTGTACAACCCAAAATACGCCACGGGACTTCGAAGGCTCCATATATAATGCTTTTGAATTTTGATTTTTTTCTTTTGCTTTTTTAATGGCACAAAATACCATCCCTCGGCGCGTCTGCCATTATCGGACTAATATATGGAATACCCAGATTCATGCCTCGCAATATCAGCAGCAGCCCAATTACCAGCATAAAGACAGGTGTTACCTTTCTTATGTAATTGCGAACGGGCAAGCTAACGAAGGAGCCAGCATATCTAAGTAAAATGAGAGCAGGCAGGGTGCCAACTCCAAACATTCCCATCAGCAATGCTCCATGGAAAACAGTTTTTGTCGTTAACGCCAATGCAACGGCAATGTATACCATTCCGCAAGGCAGCAACCCATTTGCAAAGCCAAGCATCAAAAAACTTTTCAAGGTTGGCTTTTTAAACTGCTTTGCCATGAAAAGGTTCAGGTAATTGTGAAACCTTTGCATGAACACAGGCAGACGATTTGTTTTTTTCAGAAAATATTGTGCAGAAAAAACAAGGATCATCAATCCACTTATGATTGACAACCATTGCTGCAATCCGGCGAGATAAAAGCTTCTGCCCAGCAAAGCAAATAATGTTCCGACCACCATATACATCACAATGCGACCGCCGTAAAAGAGCGTCATAGACAATCTTCTTTCCGCCGTGGGCAAATGCTTTACGGGTAATGCAAGTGCAAGCGGCCCACACATGCCAACGCAATGGGCGCTACTAAATAGCCCAAGCATAAAACCCGATGTGATGATCTGCCATATCATTTACTGATAGTTAAAGATTGTTCGCTGTAGAATTTTTTATCGGCTTCCTGCCAGGATATTTTAACGGTGTACTTACCCGGTTGCAACGACTGTTTCGAAACCTGTTGAACCAGTGAGCCATTTGTTTTCAATGCTACCTGCAAATCGTTTTTTGCATTTGCCGGAGCATAGAACCATATTGATCCGGTTACATTTTCTCCGCGCATTTCCTCAGGAAACTGAATGTCAACATTGTTATCATCCTGAGTTACACTTACTTTGTTGTTCAGCTTATCAGCATTGTTTCTACCATCAATCACATTCTGATACACCAGCTCATCTTTATAATATTCTTTTGATACAAGATCAACCTGTGTTTGTGTGCATCTGTAAACCATATAAAGAATGAAGCAACCAAACACCGCAAATACCACTAACAGTTTGTTTCCCCAATTCATTTTTTTAAGTTGTTTGTTGTTAGATAATTGGAACGCAGATTTTCATGATTGTCATGATTTATTGTTAAATCCTTCAAAATCGTCGTTCCGTTTTTCATCATTCTTCCACGAAGCCCAAAAACTTCGTCTCCATCTCATCAATCTTTTCATCTCCATTATACATTCCGATGCGGATGGCAGTAGTCCTTTTTTTAACATCGCTTTTAGGCAAAGCAATAAAGAAAGAACCTGCACCTTGCCCGTCTTTATGAACCAGAATATGGTTGCCTCCTACAATTTCCACACGACCATTCGTACCTTCCAGCTTGAATGTTAAGGGAACATCTTTGTATGTTTTATTCACCACTTTAACATCGTACAGATTTGTCAAAGTATCTTTTCCTCTTTCCTGGTAGAGCATGCCGGGCGTGCGCATGAGCGTTGCATCAACATCTTTTCTCGTCATCAACATCGTTGCAAGTATCATTACCAGTATACCCAGCAACAGCGTGTACAATTTCATCCTTGTTGAATAGTGCAGTTTCTCGCCGGTTTCAATGCCATTTTCAGATGCATAACGAATAAGCCCTGTTGGCCTGTTGGTTTTCTCCATCATTGTGTCACAGGCATCGATACAAGCAGTGCAACCAACGCATTCCATTTGCGTGCCGTTGCGGATATCTATTCCTGTTGGACAAACTTTTATGCACTGGAAACAATCCAAACAATCGCCAAGATCAATGTTTGCGACTTTGCTATACTTGCCGCGCGGTTCGCCTCTTTTGTAATCATATGCAACGATCATTGAGTTTTTATCGAGCAAAACACTTTGCAGTCGTCCGTACGGACAAACCACGGTACATGCCTGCTCTCTGAAATATGCATATACTGCGTAAAAAATCCCGGAGAACAGCAATATTGAAAATAATCCCGCAACATGTTCGCTTACCGGTTCAGTAATTATTTTGTACAGATCCTTAACTCCGATGACGTAAGCAAGAAAGACATTCGCAATGATAAATGAGAGGAAAAAGAAAACCACATGCTTGGTCCCTTTCTTTGTGATCTTTTTGGCTGTCCAGCCTTCGCTTGCCAATAGTTTTTGTTCCGCAGCAGATCCTTCTATCCAATATTCAACTTTACGGAAAAACATTTCCATGAAAATGGTTTGCGGGCAAACCCATCCACAAAATAGCCTTCCAAACGCCGCGGTAAAAAGAATAATAAAAATGATGAAAGCAACCATTCCAAGACCGAGGATGAAAAAGTCCTGCGGCCAGAAAATTTTCCCAAACAAAATAAATCTTGCGCTGGGAAAATTGAAAAGGAAAAGAGGTCTGCCGTTAACATACACAAACGGCAGACCGATAAACAAAAGAAAGAAAAACCAACTGCATATTGTTCTTGCCCTATAGAATTTCCCTTTGGGCTTTTGTGCAAAAATCCATTTACGCTTTCCGGTATCGTCGACCGTTGCAAGCCTGTCTCTAAAAGAAACATCATCTTCTTTCACACTTTTTTTTTCATTCGGGTAAGCGTTTGACATATTGGTCAATTTGAATTAAATTCTGTTTGATCAAGTAAAAAGTTAAAAAACAAAAGTTCAAAATCTCGTGACACCTCCGGCTTTTTACTTGCGACTTTGGAAAAATACCAAGTCATTATTTCGCTTTTGCAGAATCGGCCACCGCGGTTGCTGTGCCTGCTTCTGCATACAATTCACCTTGCTTTGGCTTTGCATTTGGCGGATTTGTTCCGTGTAATGACTTCACATAGCTGGCAATTTGTTCTATCTGCAAAGGAGAATAGTCATCTTTCCAACTCTTCATACCCTTGCCATCAACACCGTATTTTATTGTTTTGAAAACAGACTTTACATCGCCACCATGTAACCAGTAATCGTCCGTAAGATTTGGACCTACGCCGCCCTCACCTTTCTCTCCGTGGCATGCTTTACAAACTGTTGTAAACACAGTCTTACCAGCTGCAAGGTCATTTTCAGCTGTTAAAAGTTTCGCATTGTTTTCGTCTACATTGTTAGCAGATTTTTTTAAGTAAGCTTCTTTCTGAATTTCTGCGTTTTTCATTTCAATTGCATATTCTTCTCCACTTAACGGCGCAGTATGTGCGATATGGAAACGATACAAATAAACCACACCACCAAAAATGGTAAGGTAAAAAAGCCAAACCCACCAGCGGGGTAATTTGTTGTCCAGCTCTCTAATGCCATCGTAGTCGTGATCCAACACAATTGCTTCTTCTTCTGAAGCATGTTTAAAGCCATTGAAGCGTTCCCACCATGAAAGAGAATTTGCGCCTTGTGCTTCAACCAATGCTTCTTTATCCAGCTTTTTCTTTTCCAATCCAAGCAAAACTTTCAGGTTATAGATAAGTGCAAAAATGACAAGTAGTTCCGCAATGATCACGCCGATCATCAGATAAAAAGCAACCGGACTTAATCCTGCAATTGTGCTCGCCGCGTGTGTAGCTGCTACTTCCGTAGTTTCTGCGTGAGCGGACGAAACACTCAGGCCTCCGGCAATGAGAAATATTATTGCATAGATTGTTGTACTGTTTTTCGGGAATATATTTTTCACTCTGTAAACCTCCATTCCGCTACGCACAACGTAGGCCAGCAAGGCAATAATCAGCAACAGTATTCCCATCACAACAGTCAGCCATATCGCAAGAGGATTGTTCATAGACGATTCTTGTGTTGACGGCGTATCTGTCGCACCCAGTGCCCATGCATTGGATGGAACCAACACTACAAGCGCCGGTAAAAGGAACAGGAGTTTTTTGAACGAAAAGTTTTTGGTTTTTATGATAGACATATTCTTTATCATTTGGGGTGATTGCTATTTATCTAAAGGAATGTTGCTTATATCTTCAATCAATTTCTTATCCGCCTTAATGGCCCATGCGAGCACAATCAGGAAGAATATTCCGAAAATGAGAAAGGATGTTATCGGATAAATGCTTACGCCGCTTATTTTTTCGAGATAGTTGACGAATTTCATAACTGATTGTTTAATGTTTTCTAGTAGAGACAAGGCACTGCCTTGTCTTGATATACAGTATCGCTGTTTGTTACAGACAAGGCAGTGCCTTGTCTCTACTTAGCCGCCGTTTGATCTTTTGGTGCATCTTTAATGTCCTTACCCACTCTTTGCAGATAAGCGATCAATGCTACGATTTCATCTGTACTTTGTACTTTAATCTTGTCTGCTTTCAAACTTTCTTTGATTCCTTTGGCCTGGTTCATCAGATCTGCGTTTGCTGTTGCATCATACCCTTTTTCGTATGGCACACCAAGTGTTTGCATGGCCCTGATCATTTTAGGCGTTTTTGTGGTATCGATTTGATCTTCAAACAGCCATCCATATCTCGGCATGATAGAGCCTGGCGACATTGTTTGCGGATCAAACATGTGGTTGTAGTGCCAGCTGTCAGGATACTTTCCACCGATCCTTGCTAAGTCCGGTCCGGTTCTTTTGCTTCCCCACTGGAACGGGTGATCGTACACAAACTCTCCGGCTTTTGAATATTCACCGTATCTCGCTACTTCATCTCTGAATGGACGGATCATTTGTGAGTGACAGTTGTAACAACCTTCTCGTATATAAATGTCACGACCATGCAATTCAAGCGGAGTATATGGCTTTACACTTGCAATGGTTGGAATATTGCTCTTTACAAGGAATGTAGGCATGAATTCTATGATACCACCAATCGCAACCACTACGAAACTCAATATCAACATTTGGAACGGACGTTTTTCAATTACACTGTGCCAGTGTTGTTTGCCGTGCGTCGCCACTTCTTTTGCAAGTGGTGCAGCTTCTGCAGCTTCATCTGCGACAAAGCTTCCTTTAGCAATTGTTTTATAAAGATTGTAAACCATTACTACAGCACCTGACAAATACAATGCACCACCAATGCTACGTGTGATGTACAATGGCATGATGTGCGTAACGGTTTCAAGGAAACGGAATTTTAGCAAGCCATCTTCTGTGAATGATTTCCACATAAGGCTCTGTGTGAACCCTGCCCAATACATTGGCACTGTATACAACACGATACCGATGGTACCTATCCAGAAGTGAGTGTTAGCAAGCTTTTTGGAGTACAAATCTGTTTTCCACATTCTTGGAATGAGCCAGTAAAGTACTGCGAATGTGAGGAAGCCATTCCAACCCAATGCACCAACGTGTACGTGTGCAATGGTCCAGTCAGTGAAGTGTGAAATCGCGTTTACACTTTTGATTGACAACATCGGTCCTTCGAATGTAGCCATACCATAACAAGTAAGTGCCACAACAAGGAATTTCAACACTGGTTCTTCTTTCACTTTATCCCACGCGCCACGTAGCGTGAACAGTCCGTTCATCATACCACCCCAGCTTGGAGCGATCAACATTACTGAGAATACAGTTCCCAGTGATTGCGCCCAGTCAGGCAACGCAGTATACAACAAGTGGTGAGGACCTGCCCAGATATAAATGAAGATCAGTGACCAAAAGTGAATGATAGAAAGTCTGTATGAATAAACTGGCCTGTTAGCTGCTTTCGGAAGGAAGTAGTACATCAAACCGAGATATGGCGTTGTAAGGAAGAACGCAACCGCATTGTGTCCGTACCACCACTGTACCAGCGCATCCTGCACGCCTGCATACCAGCTATAACTTTTAAGCAAAGAGATTGGAAGTTCAAATGAGTTTACGATGTGCAACATTGCAACGGTGATCCATGTGCCGATATAAAACCAGATAGCAACGTATAAATGTCTTTCTCTTCTTTTAACAATGGTTCCAAACATGTTAACCCCAAATGCTACCCATACTAATGTAATAGCAATGTCCAGTGGCCATTCGAGCTCTGCATATTCTTTACCGGTTGTATATCCTGCCCACAATGTAAGCGCACCGGCAACAATAATCAATTGCCAGCCCCAGAAGTGTATTTTGCTCAACAGGTCGCTAAACATGCGTGCCTTACACAAGCGTTGCAGTGAATAATAAACGCCCATGAAAATACCGTTACCTACAAAGGCAAAGATCACAGCATTTGTATGTACGGGCCTCATACGGCCAAACGTTGTAGGTGCAAAATTCAGGTTCAGTGCAGGATAATAGATTGAAACTGCCGCCCACAAGCCGGCAAGCATACCAACAATGCTCCAGAAAATAGTAGCGTACGCAAACCATTTCACAGTCTTGTTGTCATAATAAAACTTTTCAATTTGCATATATTCGGTTTGATTTGTTTGCAGCAGTGTATTTACTTGGCTTTGGTTTCTTTGGTAGTATCGTCGAAGAGAATGCGAACAGAAGAACCATATTCATCATCGTATTGTCCGCTTTTTATGTTCCAGATAAAAGCGCCGAGAAAGAGCGCCGCGACAGAGATACTCGCAATCAACAAAATGACAATTACACTCATTGGGATTGATTTCAAGTGTAAAAATATTGTCAGTTCTGCGGCCACTTATTGATGGTCATCAAACGAAAACATGATTTTAATCACGTTTACGAATAAGTGAAGGCATGAAGAATAAGGTGTGAGTATGAGGTTTGTATTGCAACTGGAAATTTGACTTAGGGATTGATGATTCTGTTGCAATAGAAAAGGAGCAATATCATTTTTTGACTTAAAAAATTTATGCTTCTAACTGACCATCCTCATCTCACACCTTACACTTCACACCCTTATTTATCATACCTCACAGCTCATACTTACTAAGAAGATTGCTCGCACCAAACGTTAACAATATAATGCTCAGAGAGCTTGATGGCATAAGAATGGCGGCTATAAGCGGGGATAGGTTTCCCTGAACGGCAAATGATAATCCAACGATGTTGTAAATAATAGAAAGAATGAAACTGGCTATTACGATTCGCTTATTCAGCTTGCAGATACGTATGAAGCCGGCTAATTTATTGAGTTTGCCCGCTTCCAGGATAGCATCACTGGCGGGGGTAAAATTATTGCTGTCGTCTGTGATGGCCACGCCTACATTACTTTGCATCAGTGCTGCGGCATCGTTGAGACCGTCACCGAGCATCATCACAGTCTTTCCATTCTTTTGTAGGGATTGAATGTAAGCGAGTTTGTCATCGGGTTTTTGATTGAACAACAATTTGCTGTTGATGCCAAAAATCCTTCCCAAAGAACTTTTTTCAGAGGCATTATCTCCTGAAATTACAGACAGTGCGACTTTATTTTTCAATTGATCAATACAGGACTCTATTTGTCGATAATGGTTTCTGAACGTAAAATAACCAACAAAGTGTTTATCAACTGAAACATATACCCGCGTGCTTTCCTGGTGTTCATTTTTAGATCCGGTAATGAACTCAGCCGAACCAATAGCGATGTGACTATTTTTGACCAAACCAGAAGTTCCAAGACCTGTTTCTTCGGCAAAATCGACAACCTTGATGGCGGTATTTTTTCCCAAGAAATCTGCCAGCGATCTGCTCAGCGGGTGATTGGATTGAGAAGCCAATGCAGCAATTTTCTGTTCGGTTTCTTTTGAAATTTCTTCGCCTATATATTCAATATCATGTTTGTGTGCATTGGTAAGCGTTCCCGTTTTGTCAAAAACAACACTATCAACTTTTGCTATTTCTTCTATTGTTTCTGCGTTGCGTAAGTAAAATCCGTTGCGGCTGAGAATGCGCAGCACGTTACCATTTGTAAATGTGTTCGATAACAACAAAGCGCATGGGCAGGCAACTATAAGAATTGCAGTAACCGAGCTCCAGATTTTTGTCGGATCAACAAACGACCAATATACTGCTGTTGCCAACGCAACGGAGAAAAGTATTACAGTAAAATATCTGCTCAGTGCATGAACAAATGATTTCTTCTCAAGCTGCTCTTTCTTTTTGGAATCGCCATTGTTCCATAATTTCGTCAGGTAACTTTGCGCGACTTCTTTTATCACGAGCAACTCTATGTTGGCGCCTTTTTGTTTGCCTCCGGCATATATAATTTCACCCATTTCTTTTGTTACAGGAATGGATTCGCCGGTTACAAAACTGTAATCAATATAACCATGGCCTCTTGTTATAATACCATCCGCAGGTATCAACTCTTCGTTATGTATTAATAAAGTATCACCCACTTTTACATCCGGTAGTGCGGTGGGGAATTCTTTACTATCTTTTAAAACACTAACAGCAATAGGGAAATAAGAAGTGTAGTCGCGATCAAATGAAAGTCGTTGATAAGTTCTGTCCTGCAACACTCTTCCTATGAGCATAAAAAATACGATACCGGTCATCGAATCAAAATAACCGCTGCCTGTAGACGTCAATACTTCATACAAGCTTCTGAAGAATGTCACGAAAATTGCCAGCACAATCGGCGCATCTATATTGAGGAACTTTTGTTTAAGACTTCCCCATGCAGAAACATAGAATGGCTGTGCGCTGTAAAAAAACACCGGTAGCGCAAGCACAAGATTTATGTAACGGAAAAAATATTGCAGATATTCTTCGCTCTTTTCCAGTCCAAGGTATTCCGGAAAACTCATGAGCATGACGTTGGCGAAGCAAAAACCGGCCACCCCTAACTGAAAAATCATTTTCCGTGAAACGCGGGGCTTTTTCTTTCCAAGATCATTCAATGAAATATAGGGCTCATAGCCAATGCTGGTCAGGAGAACTGCAACTTCTTCGAGTGAAAATCTGGTATGATTAAAAATAATCTCAACTTCTTTCCTCACAAAATTTACTTTGGAGCTGATGACGTTATCATTCAATTTTGGCAAATTATCCAATAGCCATAAACAGGAACTACAGTGGATCTGCGGCAGATAAAGCGTAACATGCGATTGTGTTTCATCTTTAAATGAAATCAATTGCTGCATAATTTTCTCGTCTTGCAGAAAAGCAAATTTCCCTTGCCTTACCGTTATTTTCTGATTGATCCCGGGATTTTGATTGAGGTCATAATATTCGCACAATCCGCTTTTATTAAGCAGCGAGTACACCATTTTACACCCTTCGCAACAAAATGGTTTGTCATCCAATTGTATTGTGTTGGTACTGCAGTCTTCACCGCAATGGTAACATTGTACTCTTTCGGCTATTTGTGCTTCCAAAATGAAATTTTACGCAAATTAGAAACAAACCCATCGGTGATAATTGAAGTATCTCATTATAATAACTGACATTTGTCATATATTTATTCGCAACGCGTTATGACTTTTGTGTGCCCTCGCAAAGAATCAATTTATAAGTATGAGAAATATTCTGATTATTGACGACCAAACAGAGATCAGAGAAAACATTACTGAAATCCTAACTCTGGCCGGGTATAACGCCCTGAATGCGGAAAACGGAAAAAGAGGTATTGAAGTGGCGCTTGCTAACAAGCCCGACCTGATCGTTTGTGATATAATGATGCCAGAGCTCGATGGCTATGGCGTTTTGCATATGTTGAGAAAGAATCCGACGACCGAGAACACACCTTTTATATTTCTTACAGCAAAAACGGAAAGAAATGACTTTAGAAAAGGCATGGAAATGGGCGCAGATGATTTCATTACCAAACCTTTTGACGACATAGAGTTACTAAAAGCGATTGAGGTAAGATTGAAAAAACTTGATGTGCTCAACAAGGGTTATGAAGCGACAGGTCAAGGCATTAACTCCTTGCTGCGCGACCTCAAAGGCACTGGTTTTATGAACATGCAGATGGATCAATACGAGCATGTCACCTTCCACAAACGTCAGCAAATGTATTCCGAAGGGAAAAGACCAAAAAGCCTTTTCTTCATTAAAAAAGGTCGCATTAAAACTTTCAAAACGAACGAAGACGGCAAAGAATATATTACCAACTTATATAGTGACGGCGATTTCATTGGCTATCACGCTCTTTTGGAAAACTCTGTATATGATGACAACGCAGAGGTGCTTGATGAAACAGAGATCGTTATCATTCCAAAAGATGAATTCCTGACTGCAATTTTCAATGATCTTACCATAGCTCACAAATTCATCAAACTCATTTCCCTGAATATTAAAGACCAGGAAGAAAGGCTGATGCAGCTTGCGTACAGCTCACTTAGAAAACGTGTGGCAAAGGCACTGATAGACATTAGCGCGAAACTTAAAGTGGGCAACAACAATTCTCCGATCGCCATTTCAAGGGATGACATCGCTCACTATGTTGGAACGGCAACCGAATCTCTTATCAGAACACTGAGTGATTTTAAATCAGAAAAACTGATTGAAATACGTGAGGGGAAAATAAGAATTGAAAATTTCGATAAGCTAAAGAATCTGCTTTATTAAGATAATCAAAAATATTTAGCACCCGTAGAGACGCATTGAATGCGTCTCTTTTACTTTGAGGCATCGCCAAGATGGGCGGGGGTTACGTGCGGCGCGTCATTCGCGTTTTGTTGTTACATTCATCCGGGTGTTACGGAGACGCATTCAATGCGTCTCTACGGGAATTTCAACCTGTCCTGCAATTCCTTATCTGCTTTGTTATAACCGATTTTTGCTTTCGCCAAATATTCATTTGCTTTTACAACTTCTCCCTGTTTGTATTTTATTTGAGCCAGTAACCAATATGTTCCCGGATAATTTGGATCATGTTTTATCATGTTGTTGGCTGATGTTTCTGCCAATGCAAGATTGCCGGTTTTGAGGCTTAACTGAGTAAGCATTTGCATGAAATACAATGCATCTATCCATGGATCGGGCCCGGTTTGTCTAAGCAACGTGGATTGTATTTTATCCATTTGATTTACAAACGTTGTATCATAAGGATTTTCGAGCAAGCCTATTCCCATTTTTACCATATTCATTCGGGCATAAGCATAGCTTGATCGCTCTTCTATCGTAGACAAAGGAATTCCCTTTTTCAGATCGTCGTTCCTCACACTATCAATAATAAAGATTCCTTTTTGGTAACAGTTCCTGGCTGCGGCGGCGTTACCCTTAAAGACATTTGCCAATCCTTCAATAAGATAACCCTGTCCCCTGTTTTGCCACTGGCTTGTCGCACTAAGTTTTTGCGCCAATTCAATAGCTTCATCCAATCGGTTGTTGTGAATGAGAAAATAAGGATGTCCCTTGCGCATTTGGCCCATCCTGTAAGGATTAAAGGGTGTCAGCGTATCCAATTCTGAAAATATTCGTTCTGCATCTTTGTATTTCCCAAGATATTGATAGCAATACGCCAATAGTTCCATGTTGTGCGCATGGTGCCAGTCATAATGTGCCGGCATATTCTCCGTTTTGTATTTCTGCTGTTCCAGCGTAAATGCATAAGTGAATTTTTCAATCGCTTCTTCTACCCTTCCTGTTTTCATGAGATCATGCGCATACATGTGCCATGCATGAGGAATGGCGGGTGCAGCTTTGGTGTACATCGCTCCGTATTCGAGTGCCTTTTTAAAATCTGTAGCTCCTTCATTTGCATGGATCAATATGTGCCAAACGCCAAAATGATTATACTGTAATTGTTGTGATTTTAAGAGATAGTCATCAATGGTATGCCTGCTGGCCTGTTCAGCCGTTTCACCATCGGGTGAGTGATAATCAAACCTGAACATACCTGTGAATGCCCACATCTCTGCATCGTTTGCAAACTCCGAGTTGGCCTCGTCCATCAATGATTCCATTTTTTGTTGCTGTTGATGCGTCTGTGCACTGTCCCACGCAGATTGCTCCGACTCGTATTGCAACTGAATGAACATCTTTTCGCGCGGTGTCAAATTATCTGCCAAGGCAAATGCCTTTGCTATTACGTTTCTTGCCTGTGTGGTGTCGCCCAAACCATCATACGCATTGGCCAGACCCCAATAGATCATAGCAGTTGTGTCATATTGAAGGGCTGTATAAAATGACCTTGCACCTTGTACATATTCAAAGTTGTAAACGAAAGCCATTCCCTGGTTGAAAAACTTTTGCGCTTCGGCGCTTTTGGTGGCGATGGAGAGATTAAACTCACCAATGCCGGTTTTAATTTCTATTGTTTTTTGCAAAAAATCTTCCGGCACGCTTATAAAGCCGGAGCATCCGATCGACTGCTTTTTCCATTCATTTATTTGTGAAACAGTAAGTGGTGCTTTGGCTGGCTTTTGCATGGCAACGAGCAATGCTGCAGTAAAAGCCAAAACCGTTAATGAAATCCAGATGTACCATTTCATAAAAGCAGAGTTTGGAGGGTGATGTTATAGAATGCCGGGGATAGCGGATTAGAAATCCGTTATGATCTGTAGTTCGACATGCGCTGCGGTAACATGTCGACTAGCAGCGTACACTACCAACAAGATACAAAACTGCTTCGCCAGTTAAAAGCACAAAAAACCCCGACTGCATTAGTCGGGGTTTCAAATATTATCTGGAAACGTTTTATGCTTTTTTCAGCCTAATGATCCGGGTAAAACTCATCAAACGCATGATTTGATAAGTAGGGTCAAGTTCAAACCATTTCTTTGCAAAGTTTGGACTCTTACCGTATTTGTGGTGGTTATTCTGGAACAATTCTCCCAAAAGGAAAATACCGAAAGGCTCACTGTTTTTGGAATGATCGCCATTGTCGAAGTTTGAATAACCGTACTTGTGGCCGCACCAGTTTACGATAGCACCTTGTACCGGCCCGATCAGAATGTGAACTGGCAGCAACAAGAACCACCATGCACTTGGCGCAAACGCGATGTAGATACCTGTGTATACTGCTACCCATGCTATACGGGTGATCATGTGATCTCCGAATTTGTCCAATTTTTCCCAAACCGGCAGATACTCTTCGGTAAACTCAGGATCTGGCAAAGACTTACCTGTCAGGAAATTATTGTACATGAGTCTTGTGTGGATCATCATGTGCCACACGTCTTTAAAGAAGTGCGGAGAATGCGGATCTTTTTCAGTGTCGCTATATACGTGGTGCATGCGGTGCATTACTGCATACGCACGTGGAATCAAAAATGAAGACCCCTGCGTGAACCAGGTTAGGAAATAAAAGAGTTTTTCTCTTTTTGTGCCTGTCGTGTACATTTGATGGGATGCATATCTATGCAGAAAAAATGTATGAAAAAACAAAGAAAGAAACCAATGTGCGAAAAAGAAACAAAGTATTACTGTCATTCGTCAACAATTTCAAAAATTGCGGCGAAGGTACTATGATGAATGTTATAGAAAAAATGATTTCTGTCTTATTTGTGTAAATTAACAGTTCGTAGTTCCAATAAATTCAACGCATTAGGATAAAACCCTGTTACATTTTTGTTAATGAGCCTTATCACCTCGTCATACCACAGGGGAACTACCGGGGCATCGTTCATTACCATTTGGTCCATTTCCCTGTAAATACGGTAGCGAAGTGAATCATTGTTCTCCTGCATCGCCTTTTCGTACAAAGCATCAAAAGCAGGATTACGATATCGCGTATAGTTTGGCGGAGCCGGATTTTTAGAATAAAAAACGCTGAGGTAGTTTTCTGCATCCGGATAATCGGCTATCCAGCTGCCGCGGAAAAAAAGCGCCTCAGATTTTGCGGTTTGTTCCAGTAAAAGACTTTTTTGCACCACTTCCACCTGTACTTTTATGCCCGCGTCTTCCAGTTGTTTTGCCACAAAACTTCCCAATTCTCCGTAAATGGGTATTGTTAAAAGCTTGATTACGGGCATATCCTGGCCGTCAGCAAAACCGGCTTCCTTTAGCAGGCTTCTCGCTTTTTCCAGATTGTAATGATAGCCCTGCACGGCATTCGCATCAAAAGAAGGCAGGCCCTGTGGCACAAATCCGCTTTCTGCCGGCGTTCCAATGGAGTTGCGCAGATAGAGCATCATTTTGCAGCGGTCAAATGCGTAATTGATTGCCTGGCGCACTTTCTTAAACCGCAGCGGCGATTTCTTCAGCAATTCATTGGAAGAATCTACCAAAATACCGAGGTACTCAATATTCAAATAAGGATGTTTGGATAAGATCACTTTATCTTTCCATTCATTTTTCAATTCTCCTTTTTTGGTAAGAATTTCATCTTTGAAGGAGGCTTCTATGTCGTTGACAAAATCCAATTGCCCCTGGCGAAACAGCAGAAACTCAGTTGCCTTGCTGTCGTAAAATGAAACTTTGATGCCATCGAGATAAGGCAATTGTTTTCCGGCAGAATCGTGTTCGAAATAATGTTCATTGCGTTTCATTATCAACGCTTGACCATCTTCCCATGCTACCATTTCAAACGGGCCGGTGCCACAGGGACGGCTGCGAAAATTCTTACCATATTTTTCTACTGCTTCATGGGGAACGATGGAGCAATACTGCATGCTGAGCAATCCAAGAACAGGATTAAACGGTTTTACTAAAGTAAGCTGAAACGTACTGTCATCAAGGGCTTTAAAAGCACTAGCATCTTTTATCTTGTCATTGAATATCCAGGCTCCGCTACTCGCCGTCGCTTTGTCAATGATGCGTTTGAAACTGTACTCGACATCTTTTGCCACGAGTTTTCTTCCTTTTCCACCAGGAAAAACTTCGTTGTCGTGAAAGAAAACATCTGTGCGGAGATGAAAGGTAAACACCGTTTTGTCGCCATTTACATCCCAGCTTTTTGCCAGTGATGGCTTAATATTCAGCCCGCTGTCCACCTCCACCAACGTATTGTACAACTGGTGAATGGCCCACATGATGGATTGGTTTTTCGCAAACGCAGGATCAAGTGAAGCGATGCCAGTGCTTTCGTTGTAGTGGAATATTTTGCGATTGGAATTCTGTTTAGTGCGGCAACTGAACATAAACAGGCACACAATGAGGTAAATGATTTGAAAATTTGGGAATGTGAAAATTTGAAAATGCGGTCGCCGGTTGCGATGTATTGTTTCAAGTTCTGTTGTTTCTGATCTTTCTAATTTCAAATTCTTCAGTTTTTACATGAAAGGTGCGCTCGTTACCCTAAAGGATTCTAAATTAGCGAAGTATTTGTTTAGTTGGCACGCAGATTTTCATAACAATGATAAAAAATTTGCGTCCCGTTTTACCAAAATCATTTATACATGAAGATAAAAGCGTCCGTATTACTCTTATCGGCTTTTTGTGTTGGCAGCACTGCATTTGCGCAGCCATTGCACAAGCTCGCTACGTTTACTCATGCAGATACTTTGCGTGGCTCGTTGAACAGCGAAAGAACGTGGTGGGACCTGCTGCGTTACGATATTACTGTAAAACCTGATTACGCAAACAAATCAATCACCGGCTCCAACAAAATCACCTATTTTGATAACGGCGGGCACACCATGCAAATAGATTTCCAGCAGCCAATGGAGATAGACAGCATCGTGGGCGACGGACAAAAATATACGTACGAAAGAGAGAACAACGTTTTCCATGTGCACATCAGAGATTCTGCAGCACGCTATAAAATAAAACCAGGCCCGCGTGACCTGACTGTTTACTTTCACGGAAATCCAAGAATTGCAAAAAAAGCGCCTTGGGATGGCGGCTGGATATTTACAAAAGACAAACAAGGCAGACCTTGGATGACGGTTGCCTGCGAAGGACTTGGCGCCAGCGCGTGGGTGCCTTGCAAAGAATATTTAGGAGACGAACCGGATAGCGGCGCATCGCTTTCCATCATTGTTCCAGACACGTTGATGGGTGTTGGAAATGGCCGACTGATCAGCACCGTAAAGAATAACGACAATACTGCTACTTACAAATGGGAGGTTAAAAACCCTATCAACAATTATAATATTATTCCTTACATCGGTAAGTATGTAAATTTTGGTGAAGTGTTTGACGGTGCTAAAGGCAAGCTGGATTGCAACTACTGGGTGATGGATTATAACCTGGATAAAGCGAAAAAACAATTCACACAAGTGACGCCAATGTTGCGTTGCTTTGAGTCATGGTTCGGCCCTTATCCTTTTTATGAGGACAGCTACAAACTGGTGGAATCGCCGCATTTGGGCATGGAACACCAAAGTGCCGTTGCCTATGGAAACAACTATCAGAACGGCTACTATGGCAAAGATCTTTCTGAAACGGGTTGGGGTTTGAAGTGGGATTTTATCATTGTTCATGAAAGTGGTCACGAATGGTTCGGCAACAATATCAGTTGCAAGGATATCGCAGACATGTGGATTCACGAAAGCTTTACGAACTATTCTGAAACACTTTACATCGAATGTATGTTTGGCAAAGAAGCGGCGAACGATTATGTGATTGGCTGTCGCAAAAAAATAGCCAATGATATTCCCATCATTGGAGTATATGGAGTTAATCAGGAAGGCAGTGGCGATATGTATTACAAGGGCGCCAGCATGTTGCACACGATCCGCCAGATAATCAACAATGACGAGACTTTCAGGAATATTTTAGTTGGCCTCAACAAAACGTTCTATCATCAAACTGTTACTGCAAAAGACATTGAAACTTACATCAATCATCACTCAGGATTGAACTTCTCGAGAGTGTTTGATCAATATTTGAGAACTGTTCAAATTCCAGTTTTAGAGTACAAATTCGAAGCGGGCGTGGTAAAATACAGATGGAGCAATTGTGTGAAAGGTTTTGCAATGCCTGTTAAAGTAAAAATGGGACCGGAGAAATGGCTCTATCCTACAGAAGAATGGAAGTCTGAGAGAATGCCTGCAGATGTGGGGTTTGTGGTGGATAGGAACTATTACGTTGAGAGTAAGAAACTCTAAATAATGTGACAATTTGAAGATTTGAAAATTTGAAAATGGATGAGTGCAGCTCTAAAATAAAAATTCATTTATTCTTGCCAAGCAAGAGGTTTAAAAGATAATTGAAGCTACACCAAAAGCATTTTCAAATTTTCAAATTAACATATTTTCAAATTATAAATATTCTGGAAGTTTACTCAAAAACAACTCCAGCCCACGCTTTTTAGGCTCCGTCAGCTCATAGCTGATGTGCTCCGTATAATATTCTTTCAGGTCGAAAATCGTATATGGATGCTCGGCTACTACCTGATCAAGCTGCTCCAGGCCGAGAGCATTGGCTTTATTGAACTCTTCGATGAAAGCAGGATCAAGCTTTTTATTGCTGATCCACGCGGCAAACACGAAGGGTAATCCTGTCATTTGTATCCAGGCTTCGCCGAGGTCGTAAATATATTTTGATGTTTTGCGCTGCTCAAGAGCACGGTCGCCAATCACCACACCTGCTGTGGTTCCGGAAATATGCTCGCGGAAATCTTCTTTCGCATCAGTGAGAATTGGGTCCACTTTCCAGAATTCTTTCAGCAATATGCGGGCAAGCCTAACCGAAGTGCGGCTCTGGTAATCCAACAGCACTTCTTCGATCTCATGAATGGGCACTTCACTGAAAATGCACACTGATGCTACTGGTCTGTCGCAGCCAATGCAGTAATTTGTGTTGATGTGCCATTCTTTTAACCTGGGAATGATGGCCACTGGCACAAGTCCTATGTCTATTTTGTCTTCCACCAGCATCGTGGCGATTTTGGACGGAAATTCTGTAATTAACTCTATTTGGTCTTTCATAGCGCCCTGCTCAAATCCATACAGCAAAGGCTTTGCGTTCAGGTAGCTAACAGATCCTACTCTAATTTTTCTTTCCACTCTGTTTGATTTAATTTCGCAAATGTACAGTACTCAATCATTACAAGAATTTTTGTTTAAAACAAATCATGGAATTAACTACGCTTTCTGCCATTTCGCCTGTTGATGGCCGCTATAGAAGACAGGTACAGCATTTAGATGAATATTTTTCTGAATATGCCTTAATGAAATACCGCGTTATCGTGGAAATCGAATATTTCATTTTCCTGGCAGATAAGAAATTCTTTTCGTTGAATGCAAAAACAAAGAACTTTTTGCGCCAGGTGGCAGAAAACTTTAGCATCGAAGATGCACAAGTGATTAAGGAAACTGAAAAAATCACCAATCACGATGTTAAAGCAGTCGAGTATTTCATTAAATCGAAGCTGGATGAAGCGGGTGTTGAGAGCCTGAAAGAATGGGTTCACTTTGGTTTAACTTCACAGGATGTAAACAATACATCGATTCCACTTTCATGGAAACATGCAATTGAAATTGAATATTTGCCTGCTGTTTTAAATCTCAACAACGAACTGAAAGTGTTGGCTGAAAGCTGGAAAAATATTTCCATGCTGGCACGTACGCACGGCCAACCTGCGAGCCCTACCCGTCTTGGTAAAGAGGTGATGGTTTTTGTGGAAAGAATACAAAACCAGGTGGAGCAAGTCATCAATGTGCCTTTCTCGGCAAAATTTGGTGGCGCGACCGGAAACTTCAACGCACATCATGTGGCGTTTGAGAAAAAGAACTGGGTGGTGCTTGGAAACGATTTCGTGGAAAACAGGCTTGGTTTGCAAAGACAACAATTCACGACGCAGATCGAACATTACGACAACCTCGCTGCACACTTCGATGCCATCAAACGCATCAATAATATCCTGATCGATTTTTGCCGCGACATCTGGACATATGTGAGCATGGATTATTTCAAACAAAAAGTAAAGAAAGGCGAAGTGGGTTCTTCTGCAATGCCGCACAAGGTTAACCCGATCGATTTCGAAAATGCAGAAGGTAATCTTGGCATTGCGAATGCATTGTTTGAGCACCTGGCTGGCAAATTGCCCATCTCCCGCCTGCAGCGTGATTTAACAGATTCAACGGTTTTGAGAAATATTGGTGTGCCGTTTGCACACACAATTATCGCGATCAAATCAATTGAAAAAGGTCTGGCAAAATTGGTGCTGAACGAACAAAAGCTTGCGGCTGACCTTGATAACAACTGGGCGGTTGTTGCAGAGGCAATACAAACAGTATTGCGCCGCGAAAACTATCCAAAACCTTACGAGGCGTTGAAAGATCTTACTCGCGGTAATGCAACGATCAATAAACAAGTGATGCATAAATTCATCGACGGCCTGAAAGTAAGCGCTGATGTAAAGAAAGAATTAAAGAAGATTACACCGCATAATTATACTGGCGTGAGTGCGGCGTTTTAATAACTGAATAACTGATTAACTGAATAACTGAGGACTTGCAAACTTTGGTTATTCAGTTATTTTTTTGCTGGTGTTACAGAGACGCATTGCATGCGTCTCTGTAACACCCAAACAGTATAACAGAAATAACATAGTGTTGAATTGGCAGCTCGCGAACGTTGCTGAGACGCGTTCAACGCGTCTCTACGAGTTACCCGAATTGATGGTTACGTCATTGGTTTTAAAAATAGATGTGTTGCGTGTTTTGTGTTTACCTCCCGAATCTTTTCAAAATTTGATAGACCTTTTCCATTCGCGATAAACAACGGTGTTCCACTGTTCAGCAAAATTGGCGCGATGCTTAAATGAAATTCATCGATCAGTCCAGCGTTCAAATATTGTTGTATAATATTTGCTCCACCCATTATCCAAACGTCTTTTTCCTTAGCTATATTCTTTGCTTTTGCAAGGGCGCTTTTAATGCCATCATTTACCAATGTAAACCCATCCCGAACTATTAACGGCTTCGAACTCACCACAAATGCAGGTGCTTCAAACGGAGATTTACTGCCCCACGCGCCATCGATCGCAATTTGATAGGTTCTACCGCCGGTGATAACAGCGCCGCTGTTGCTGACAACCTCCTGCATAACCTGCTTGTCCTGCTCCTCGCTGCCATCGAACAGCCATTTATGCAATGCCTCGCCGTTCGTGCCCATTGGATTATTTTCAGCAACGTCCGGCCCTGCAATGTAGCCGTCCAGCGACATTGTAATGGTTGCAATGGTTTTGCCCATAGGTGAATGTTGAATTATTGAATGATGGAATTATTGACGGGAATGATCACCGTAGAGACGCATTGAATGCGTCTCTGTAACACCCGAAGAATGTAACAGAAAAATCAGGGTTTCGCAATTTGCTGCACCCGAATGTTGCGGAGACTCGTTCAACGCGTCTCTACAGGTACCCGATGAAATGAATTATGCCTCCCCCCTCTTAAACGTAATTACAGCGCGTGACATTTTCTTTATGTCGTCATCATCAGACGGCATTGAATTTGTGGCAACAATCACCACGCCTTTATAATCTTCTATTTTGTGCATTAAATAATTTACGTCCTGATTTGCATACTTGTCATGCGAATCCTTTACCGTTGTTCGTTTACCAAACAACGCATCTGCCTCATCGAAGAACAATATCCAATCATGGTTTTGCGCATTGCTGAAAACTTTGTCAAGGTTCTTTTCTGTTTCTCCTACATATTTTGATACAACCTGCGACACGTCTATTCTGTACAATTGTCTGCCTTCTTCTTTTGCCATCAGGGCCGCAGCAGCTAATTTGTCCGACGCATCATCGCCTTCAAACAATGCTATGTAGTTACACATTTTGTTTAACGGCACTAGTGTCTGAAGTGTATTTAATTCTGCCTTTGCAAGCGGAGAAATGTCGAGGCTTTGCCACTGTTTTTGAGTGGTGCATAACCGACCAGAAATTCCGTTGTTATTGCTGTTCGAGAATAGATGAGAAGCAAATGTGCTTATTTTCTGCAATGGATTTGGCAAGCTCATACAATACGTTTTTGTTATATGTAATTTACCAAGCTTTGGCGGCAATTGCAAACGAAAGTTATAAACTGAATGGACTGAATAACTGAATAGGCTGAATGGTTGAAAGTCAAAGTTCAAAATTGACAATAAACCATTCAGTCTATTCAGTTATTCAATTACTTAGCTAGACAAGCTGCTTTCTTTGAATAGGCATGCCTTGCTTTACCGGGTGCTTTTTATACTTCCTTCCGTACCAGATCATAAAGCCGGTTATGGGAAGGCTGGCGCAAATAAGACTCACAAGGAAGGCGGCTATTTTGCCGGGCAGGTTGAAATATTGTCCAACATGCAAGCCGTAATTCATTTCGTTGAATTTCATGCCGGAGCTTTTTACGCTGTGCGGTAAGCTCTTCAGCAATTTTCCGGTTGACGGATCGAAGTAATAATTATCCTGGTGATCGTAGTTTAATGATTTAGCGTAGGCGCCGGTTGTTATCGGATCGCTTTTGGCAAAGGGAGCTGTGACGAAAAACATCTCGGCGCTGGCAGATCTTCTCATTGTTTCAACGAACGCAATATCCATAGCAGGATGTACATCTGACACAACGGTGTTGGTATCCACAACCGGATGAACATCTTCGTTCTTATCGTATTTCTGGCCCACATTCGCCACATTGTACATGGCTTTGTGCATCCAGTTATAATCGATGGCGAGGCCGGTAAGAGCCAGCACCAATGCGATCAACGAAGCATAGAAACCAAACACTTTGTGCAAATCATAATTCACACGGCGCCATCTGCCTTTCCATTTTATAGTAAAGCTCATCTTGCGGTCATGCTTGCGTTTGGGCCACCACAGCACAATGCCCGTTATCAGCATCACAACAAAAATGATGACAGACACACCAACGATCTGGCTGCCTATCGCCGGAGGCAAAAGCAAATACAAGTGAATGTATTCTACAATAATAAAAAAGTCCTTTCTTAAGTTTTCGGTGGCAAGATATTGCCCTGTATAAGGGTCAAAGTAAAGGTACAATTGTCCGCCTTCGCCTGAAGAATATACGGCTGCGGACCTGTTTTTGCCTGCATATACTATGAAGGTCGGATTGTTTGCAGGTACGTGTTGCTTCGCATTTTGAAAAAGAACCGAAGGCGCAACAAACGCCTGGTCACGTTGCTCAACATGTCTGTACGGCCTCGTTACATCTTTTATTTCATCATGAAAGCAATACAGGCAACCTGTAACACTCACAATAAAAACAATCAGCCCGGTTGATAGCCCAAGCCATAGATGCAGTCTGCCGATCCAGTATTTTAAAGTGTTTTTCTTTTTCAATCTGCCAAATTTTCGGGTAATTGAATAACTGAATAAACTGAATTGACTGAATGGTTGAAGTTCAACATTTCAAAATTGACAATAAACCATTCAGTATATTCAGTTTATTCAGTCTACTCAGTTATTAGAATCTAAACGCAATATTCGCTGTCACGCTTCTCAACTTCTGCGGACTGAATGATGAGTAACCTATCCAGTAATGTTCATTGGTTAGGTTATCAAGTTTCACGCCTATTCTGTATTTGCCTTGTTCGTAAAACAAAGTGGCTCCCAATACAGTGTAGGATGGCAAAGTGAATTCGCCAACATTTGCATCGTTGATCACTTTATAATCGCTCACATAGTTGCCACCAAAACCAACACCAAGTCCTCTTAGTTTTTCAACCTGCAAGTTATAGCTGATCCAGAAATTACTTGCCCATGGTGAAGTGGCTGTAGCTGGTCTGCGACCAAGTACGCTGGCGTCTGCTTTTGTATATTTCGAATCATTGTAAGAAAGACCAAATGAAACGTTCAAACCTTTTATAGGGTTGGTGATCACCTCTCCTTCGAAACCTGTGCTGCGCTGTGTTCCGTCCTGTATTTGTGCATACGGATTGTTAGGCGTTGGCATCGAGCGCACCATGTTTGAAACTTCGATATTGTAATAACTTAGGGTACTACTTAGCTTGCCGCCAAACATGTCCAGCTTCACACCGGTTTCAAACTGGTTTGCCTGTTCTGGCTTAAACGAATTGCCCTCATAGTCAACACCGGTTTTGTTGGTGAAACCGTTTTGATAGTTGGCAAAAATCGAAATCCTGTCTTTGATCGGTTGGTAAACGATACCGAACTTAGGCGCCAATGCCGTTTGGTTATAAGCAGATCCCGGAGTAATCGTTCCAGTAGATTTGTTGAAATTTCCTTTGTTGTCGAAATGATCCAAACGCAATGCTGCAGACAACATTAAGTTTGGTAACAAATTAAATACATCGGAAATATAAGCACTGTAAGTATTTGTTTTATAGACCAGCGGATAATTGTAAGCATCAATGGTTGCCCAATCTCGCACGATCATCGCATCTACATTGCGTTTGTTGAAACCCATGTAATTGGGTGTAGCGCCAATGAGGTTGATGGTATCGAAGCCCATGTTGTAAAACACCTGATCATAATTTTGATAGAAGAAATCAAGGCCGCCAACAAAACGGTTTCTGAATTTGCCGATATGAAAATCGCCAATAAAGTTCTGCTGAAGTTCCATCACCTGGTTAGTACTGTGATCGGTGAATTGGTTATTTCTTGAAATAGAATCGCCCGGCAGCAAATAGAAATAAGGAGAAGGACCGTCAGAAAAACTGTTGGTGATAGAATAGGTTGTTTGAGAGCGCCAGCCATTGCCCATCTTGTAATCCATTTCCGCAAAAAAGTTAGCATTGCGGGCAGTTTGATACAAGTCGGAATTTGCGTAGGATTTTTTGTAATCCATTTTCAGTTTGTCTGGACTGTCACCGCTCAATTTCGACATTGGCATTAACCATGGGAAAAAGTAAACATTCAGGCCGGTGTTTTGTCCCTGGTAAAATTCTGCATCAAACAAGAATGACAATTTATCATTCACTTTATAGGAAAGACTTGGCGCAAGAGAAAATCCTTTGCTAAAGCCATTGTCTGTAAAACTTTTTTCAGCGTTATAAGCTGCATTTACCCGTAGCAATACTGTTTTCGCAGAATCCAACGGAGTATTCACATCCACGCTGAACCTGTTGAAATTATAACTGCCACCTGCGTACGCAATTTCACCGCCGACTTTCTCGTAAGGCTTTTTGGTAACGCGGTTGATCAAGCCACCGTAGGAAGTCAGGGTGCTACCAAACAATGTAGCAGATGGCCCTTTGATGATCTCAATTCTTTCAATGTTGGCAGCGTCGATGGTGCTGGAAACATTCCCCGCAACGCCGTTTCTCAGCTGGCTCTGCAACACAAAACCGCGAGAGTTGTAGTAGCTACCGCCGTCGCCGCTTCTTCCCGTTGCGATCCACATTTTGTTGATGCCGGGTGCATTTTTCAATGCGTCATCAACAGTAAACACCATTTGGTCGGCGATCAGATTCTTGCTGATAGTTGTATATACCTGCGAGTTTTCCATGCTTTTTAAAGGCATTTTGGAAACAAAATCACTCACTTTTTTGGCGTACTTATTATTACCGCCCGTTACAATTACTTCCTGCAATTGTTTGTTGGAGGCAGTCAGTTGAATATTTATTGAGACTGTGTTGTCGCCTGTTACATTTATTTGTTTAGTAACTGTGTTGTGGCCAACGAGGGAAACTTCAATTTCATAGCTACCAGGACGAACATTGAAAAATGAAAAAACGCCATCCTCATCTGTGAATGCGCTTTTGTTGGTTCCTTTTAAAATTACGGTTACATAAGTAGCAGGTTTATTATCGCTGGTTGTAATGGTTCCCTTGATGGTTGCAGCGTTTTCATCTCCGTTTGCATGTGCCATAAGGAAGGTAAAAAACAATATGCAAACAGTTGATAATCTTGTGATAAGTTTTGATACGGGGGTCATTCTCATGAATTTGGCTGCAAATTTCCTTGAAATCAATGGCTTATGAGCTACGAAATAGGGAAAAAGGGTTTACGCAATGCGGAAAAAGTAGAGACAAGGCATTGCCTTGTCTTTGAATTACAGATTTGAACCTGTGATTGCGTGTTGTGGATACTGCGCGTTAGTGCAGACAAGGCAGTGCCTTGTCTCTACCGGCTGCCTGCCAAAAACTTTTCATGCAGCCCCAGCACCTGCTCAATCACCGGATGCTGCTCGTCATTGATGATCACATAGTCGCACAAACGCATTTTAATTTCTTCGTTGATTTGATTTTGCATTCTTTTCAGTACCTCTTCGCGGGTCACATTGTCACGCTGCATAATGCGGTGGATACGCAGGGGCTTGGGCGTGTACACTCCTATCATGATGTCGATTCCTTCCTGCGATCCGCTTTCAAAGAACAACGCGGCTTCTTTGATGGCGTATGGTGTAATTTGTTTTTGCATCCATTCACTGGCATAGCGGATAGCTTCAGGATGGGTAACGCTGTTGAGGAAAGCGAGTTTTTCTTTATCGTTGAATACCTGGCTTGCAATGAATTTTCTGTTGAGCACATCTCCGGTATATGCTTCCTCTCCAAAATATTCCGTGAGCTTTTTACGGATAACCGGAGATTCGTTCATTATATTTTTTGTTGCATCATCTGCATAAAACACAGGAATACCAAGCACTTCGAAGATTTTCGAAACCGTGCTTTTGCCGCTGCCGATGCCGCCAGTAATACCGATTTTTAACATGGATTATGTTTTGGACCTAGATTTACCACTAAGTCACTAAGGACACTAAGTTACACTAAGACTTGATTTTGGTAAACCCTAACTAAAAATAAACCACTGTTAGTGAGGCTAAATGTCTATAGTGTCTTAGTGGTAATAAAAAAACCGGAACCACTCAAAGTAATTCCGGTTGATAATATAAAACTGCCGCGCAATTATTTTGCTGGAGTCGGATTGTTCTGTTGTTTGGACCACTCAAGGCTGATCGCACTTTTCTCGATTTTCATCGTGCTTCCAGGACTTGTTTCGATAATGATGGTACCATCTTCGTTCACTTTATTTACAATACCGTGGATACCTGCAATGGTAACGATCTTGTCACCTTTCTGCATGCCTTCCTGGAATTTTTTTGCATCTTTTGCTTTCTTAGCCTGTGGGCGAATCATGAACAGCCAGAACACCAATATCATACCTCCTAGTAAAACCAATTGAAGCGTTCCGCCTCCCGCTGGTGCCTGTAGTAAAGTCAGATTTGTCATTGTTTGTTTTGTTATAGTTTAAAATATTTAAGAAGTTGTTCGTTGTTAGTTATTAGTTGTTAGACTTCATTTTCGAATATTCATCATTAAAGACTAACAACTAACAACCGTCAACTAACAACTATTTCTTCTTCTCAACCTCTACTTCAAAAACCAACTCATGCTCCTGCGTGCCTTTCGTATTTGCAGTTACATAAAGGGTTTTGTGTTGCATACCGGATTTTCCTTCACTGTTGAAAGAGGCTTTGATCAAACCTTCCGCTCCCGGAGCGATTGGCTCTTTCGGAGGATCTGCCACAGTACAACCGCAGCTAGGTTGCACACGTGTAATGACCAAAGGTTTGTCTCCTGTATTTTTAAAAGCGAAGCTTACATCCAGTTTTTGACCTTCTGTAATTTTGTCAAATTTTTTGTCCTGCTCTTTCCACTCTATAGTGGTGAACATTGCAGAATCCATTTTCAAGGGGCCGCTTTGAACCATTCCGCCGACGTTTGCAGATTTGGGATCTTTCGACTTGCAACCAATCGCCAGTAAGGTACAAACTGACATTATTAGCAAATAACGCATGGTGTTTTTTTGCAAATGTAATGGATTTGATTTTTCGACTACTTCTTGAAGTTGACTTTGTGTAATTTGTTTTCCTTCACCAGGTCCTTGTGAATATTATCCAAAATACCGTTCACAAACTGGCCGCTTTGCGGGGTGCTGTATTCTTTCGCCAGGTCAATGTATTCATTGATGGTTACTTTAGCAGGAATGGTTTCAAAATATAATAATTCACACACGCCCATTTGCATCATGATCATATCCAAAGTGGCGATACGCTCAGGGTCCCAGTTCTTCAATTTCGGTGTGATGAGGTCCATCGACACGTCTTTTTTGTCCAGAACAGTCTCAGTCAGGCTTTTGGCATATTGCCATTTATCTTTCGTGAGCATTTCCTGGAAATTAAATGAACCAGGCTTATGTATATAGCTCATAACCAGCATATTGATCATATCACAATCATCGTCCCAGTTGGAGAAAATTTCTTCTAAATGATCTGTATATGCCTCGTTTGGAAGCAATAAATCGCTGAAAATAAATTGCAGTATATCTTTCTCAGACTTTGTTTGTCTGCCTTCTGCGTGAATGTATTGTTGGTATTCCGGTTTTTCGGTTAGTTCGAGGTAGAATTTGCGCACCATATCTTTATCCAACATTGCAGCGATCATGTCTTCGCTCAGTGCTTTTTGGTAGCTGCTGTCCTCAATAATTTTCCAGATAATTTCGTTGCCCGCCAGCTTGGTATTCACATTCAGGTCTTCTGCTGAAGGCAAATGTTTAGAAGCTCTTTGATGAGCGTCTATTTCAGCATATCGCGCAAGCTCTGTCAGGAAATGAATGTTATAAACTAATAATTGTCTCGTTAAATCGAACTGCTTTTGGAGGAGCCTCGCTGCTTCGCCGGGTTTAAGATCCTGATCTTTAGTATCAATCACATAAAGCGTCTGCATGACTTTTACCCGGATATTTCTTCTACTGATCATATGCTGTAAGAACTTATTGAAGCCGCGAAGGTAGCGCATAATTTGAAAATTCGAGACGCGGCAATTTGAAAATTTGAAAATATGCTAATTTGAAAATTCAGAAAGTCAAATTCTTAATATTTAGTGCAGCCACTTTCATTCATAAATTAAACAATTGAACAGCCTGAATGACAGCATCCATGAAAAATGATTGATCTCCGGCATTTTCCAATTTTCAAATTAGCACATTTTCAAATTAACGACAGTGCCAAAATTTCACATTCCCAAGAGCCTATTCCACCTCCAAGACTGCCAACCTTTCTTTTTTCCAACATTTTGAACCTATTGGCACGTAATTCGTTTAGTTTTGTGCCGAACCAAAAAACAGGGCGAATGCGCCCTTTGTAATAGTTTATCTATAAAAAACACAAATATTATGGCTAAGAAGCTAAGCATTACTCCTTTGCACGACAGAGTTGTTGTAAAACCAGCTCCTGCTGAAGAAAAAACTGCCGGCGGCATCATCATCCCTGACACTGCGAAAGAAAAACCACAACGCGGAACCGTGGTGGCTGCGGGTCCTGGTAAAAAAGACGAGCCTGTAACTGTAAAAGTAGGCGATACTGTTTTGTATGGCAAATACGCCGGTACAGAGTTGAGCGTAGAGGGTAATGACTACCTGATTATGAGAGAGAGTGACATTTTGGCTATTGTATAGCCAAAAAATTTGAAAATGTGCTGATTTGAAAATTTGAAAATGCTTTAGGTGCATCATTCCTGATTCTCTCAAAGCTGCTTAATTTTCAAAAACAATTTCAAATCATCCCGCACTTCAATTTTCAAATTCTCAAATTTTCAAATTTTCAAATTAAACAAATTTTCAAATTAAGAATATGGCTAAGCAAATCTATTTCGATATTGAAGCTAGAAATAAAATGAAGAAAGGCGTTGACACTTTGGCCAACGCAGTTAAAGTAACACTTGGACCAAAAGGTCGCAACGTGGTAATCGAGAAAAAATTCGGTGCACCTGCTATCACTAAAGACGGTGTAACGGTTGCAAAAGAAATTGAACTGGAAGACCCAATTGAAAACATGGGTGCTCAGATGGTGAAAGAAGTAGCGTCTAAAACTGCTGATATTGCAGGTGACGGTACTACTACTGCTACTGTTCTTGCACAAGCAATCATCGCTGAAGGCTTGAAAATGGTAGCTGCGGGTGCAAACCCAATGGATCTTAAACGCGGTATCGACAAAGCGGTTAAAGCTGTAGTTGAAAACCTCGTTAGCCAGAAAAAAGATGTTGGCAACAACAACAAAATGATCGAGCAGGTAGCTACTATTTCTGCTAACAACGATAGCGAAATTGGTAAACTGATCGCTATGGCTATGCAGAAAGTGGGTAAAGAAGGCGTTATCACTGTAGAAGAAGCAAAAGGTACTGACACAACTGTAGACGTTGTAGAAGGTATGCAATTCGACCGTGGTTACATCTCTCCTTACTTCGTTACCAACAGCGAAAAAATGGAAGCTGAATTGCAGAACCCATACATTCTTATTTACGATAAGAAAATCGCTGCAATGAAAGACATCCTTCACATTTTGGAGAAAGTTGCACAAAGCGGCCGTCCGTTAGTGATCATCTCTGAAGATCTTGAAGGTGAAGCATTGGCTACATTGGTGGTAAACAAATTGCGTGGTACCATTAAAGTGGCTGCTGTTAAAGCTCCAGGCTTTGGCGACAGAAGAAAAGAAATGCTGAACGATATCGCTATCCTTACTGCAGGTACTGTGGTGAGCGAAGAACAAGGCTTTAAACTGGAGAATGCTGACCTTACTTATTTGGGCCAGGCTTCTTCTATCACTATCGATAAAGACAACACTGTTATCGTAGGTGGTAAAGGTAAAAAAGCGGATATCACTTCACGCATCAACCAAATTAAAGCACAAATCGAAAACACAACATCTGACTACGATAAAGAAAAACTGCAAGAGCGTTTGGCTAAATTGAGTGGTGGTGTTGCTGTACTGTACGTAGGTGCTGCTACAGAGGTTGAAATGAAAGAAAAGAAAGACCGCGTAGACGACGCTTTACATGCTACACGTGCCGCTGTTGAAGAAGGCATCGTGCCTGGTGGTGGTGTTGCTTACATCCGCGCTATTGCTGGTTTGGATAAACTGAAAGGTATTACCAACGCTGACGAAGCAACAGGTGTTAGCATCGTTAAACGTGCTATTGAAGAGCCTCTTCGCCAGATCGTTTCTAACAGCGGCATCGAAGGTTCTATCGTGGTACAGGCGATTAAAGAAGGTGAAGCTGATTACGGTTTCAACGCTCGCACTGAAACTTACGAATACATGTTTAAAGCGGGTGTTATCGACCCAACTAAAGTAAGCCGCGTAGCATTGGAAAACGCTGCTTCTATCGCTGGTATGTTGCTGACTACAGAATGTGTAGTGGCTGACAAACCAGAACCTAAAGCTCCAGCTGGTCCTGCTATGCCAGGCGGTATGGGCGACATGGGTTACTAAGATTTACAAAGATGATTTTCATATGGGCCGAATCCGAGAGGGTTCGGCTTTTTTTATATAGTTTAGAATATTTGTACAACAACCTTTAAGCCTTCTACAATGAACTATTATATAGATTCTAATAATTTTAGTCAATACCTACAAAATGGGAACAGCCTTGTTGTGAATTCGAACTCTGTTCAAAATCTTTTTTCAAACGGGTACACAAAAATTACTATTCAAAGTATTCCAGTCAACACCCTATACCTACTATTAGAATTTATAAATCTTCCAACCCTTCAAATTGAAGTTAACAATTGCTTTTTTCTTGCTTTAGCTGTAAAAGAAATATTTGTCGATCAATTGACATTCCATGATGTCCAAGTGAGTGAAAGTCGACCAGAAGAATTCACCTTATTCAAAACCTCAGTAGATACTTCCCAAATTAATAATCTTTGGTTTTTTAAATGTAAACTATACAACACATTAATTATAAGAAAGGAGACGGGTATTGGGTCATTGAGACTTGACGGAACATTTATCGATCGCAGTTTTGTTTTTGCAAACTCCAAATGTGACGACCTGACGATAAACTCATCAAATATTCTGGCTGTTAATATCGATAGAACAGATACTTATGATAAAAAAGGCGAGACTGAAATAAAAACGTTAAATATTTTTAGAACTGAGGGGATAAAGACAATAAGAATATGGGAAACAGAATTTAAGAATCTACACTTTCATAAGATACTGTTTCTTAGATCAGAATCATTAAATTATTTCAATAATGAAATCCATATCCACGCCCCTGAAAATTATACAGATATCGAAGAAATAAAGATTTCAGACTCAAATATTCTTGCAAAGACCATTATTTCGACAGAAAAAATAAAAAACTTAAAAATTTTCGATTCCAATCTAGACAAACTGATTCTTAACTATGGGTATATAGACAACATGCTTTTTTCAAAATGCGTGTTTGATGATTCATTAAGCTTTGGCCAATCAAATAAACTAAAAAAGATAAGCAAGCTTGAAATAGAGAACTGCACTTTTGAAGACACCTTTAACATGAGCTGCATTCAGTTCGAAAAAAAAGCCTTTTTCAGAGGCCTTATTTTCAAAAAATATCCTTCATTTTTCCATGACATCTTGATCGCAAAAAATTGCAATATCGATTTCAAATATTCAAATCTTGAAAACGTTATTTTTCAAGACACCGATTTCGAGTTTTTTACATTCAAAGATTTTGACATTACGAATGTCGAATTTAGAAACTGTTTCTGGAAAGAAGAAAAAAAGCATTTTATAACTAGAAATATCATAATAATAGATGCAGACAAAACAGAAGACATTGATAATCGTATTAAACTAAAAGACATTTATGTAAAGCTGAAATTAAATTCTCAAAAGAGTTCAGACTTCATCAACTACGGAAAGTTTTACATTTCTGAACAGGAAACAAAAAGAAGAATTCATTATCTAAAAAAAGATTGGACAGAATATATTTTATTAGGGTTTCACAAAGCAATCAGTAGCTATGGCGAAAACTTCAAGAAGCCACTATTCTTTGTTTTACTTCTAGTCTTCGTTTTTGCGACATTATTCATGTTCACTGGATTCTATGTTGGAGAAAGGCTGGTTGAATATGACTTCGCTATTGACGCATCGAACCTGATAAAAACAGCCAATGATTTTCGCTATGCATTTGTTTATAGTCTAAAAAACGTAGTCCCATTTCAAACGAGTTTAAATTTCTATTTACACTCGGAGAAAAATCTACAATCGACGCAAACCTTAGAGCTGCTGCACAAACTAATTAACCTGATTCTCGCAACAAGCTTTACTGCTGCTTTTGTGAGATATTTAAGAAAATAAATATTGGACAAAATTTTGGTGAAAGTTTAATTAATCTTGCTAGTTTTAAAATAAAACAGGAATTCTTGTTTTTAAAAACTTAATATTTTCAACTTATATGCCCCTAGATTTGGAAAAATTGTCAAATATTTTAGGACAAGACACTGTAAAAAAAATATATGAGGACGCGGCCTCACAACCAATCCAAGAAAGTAGTAAGGCCGCCACTGATCTTGTCAAAGCTTTAAGGCTTTTTACGGCCCCTATCCAACTTTTAGGTGCGTATCAAGACAGACTATCAAAATATCTTGATAAGGTGCGAGGAAATGTAAAAGAAGAAAATCAAATAGAAGCACCGCCGTCAATTAGTGGACCTGTACTTGACAGACTTAGATATTTAGAAGACGAAAATTATTTAACTGAACTTTACTTGACGCTTCTTTCAAAGGCAATTGACAAAGAAAGAGTCCAAGAAGCTCATCCGGCATTTTTTCATATTATCGATCAGTTATCGTCTGACGAAGCAATGCTTGTATATCTTCTTAAGGATGAACAAATCGATTACACATATACAATGGACCTGTATCTTGATCATGATAACAAATATAAATTCAAAAATCCAACGCCAAAGGGAGCTCCTATTTTTAAGGAAAAGATAGCATTTAATGAATATTTCCATATGTACATTGAACATATGAGATCACTCAATTTGGTTTTTTGGAATAAAGACAACGAAATCGTAATTAGAAATAACCAAGAAATTCAAACGGGGACTGAAATAAAAACCACAGTTGGACTCACCCAATTTGGCACTCTTTTCGTTAAGGCTTGCGTCCCAGAAAAGGGTTTTATCATTATTAAATAAAACATTTATACCAACAGGTCAGGGGAAGTGAAGTAGTTAAAGCGACTCGCTCTTAAACTACTTCACTTCCCTTCCATCAACTTCTCCAACCTCGCAATCATTTCATCTTTCTCCTTAAGCATCCTTTCATAAAGAGCAATTTTCTCTTCATGCAGTTCAACTATTTTATCAATGGGATGAAATGTACAATCACTGTTGCTTTGATAACCAATAGCGCCATGATCGAAAGTATTAGAGATAATATTTACCGCTTGCTCGTCATCCAGATTTTGTTACACAGAATGAATTTTCAAATTAGCATATTTTCAAATTTCCGAATTTGGCTTGCCACGTGCAGCAGGCGGTGAAATAGCGGGTGGGTTTTGTGTGGGAGAGCTTTGGCACAGACACGCCACGCTGCATAAGCCGGGCGGCATGTCTGCGCCAACATGCGCGAGGTGCAAGGCGTTTTTCAAACACGCTGCGGGTGTTGTCATTTTTAAAAATTACAAAGCAACAAACATATTCGGCACGCTGCTGCACATACACACTGTTGGCGCAGACATGCAGCGTGGCTTCTGTAGCCAGGCGTGTCTGTGCCAGCACTTTCAACCCCTGCAGCCGGGCGTATCTGTGCCAGCACCCTCAACCATTGCAGCGCCCCGTTTCCGTGCCAGCATTCCCAACCCACCTGCACGCACATTCATAACCTATACCTATATTCGCAGTTGATAATCTCCACTGGTAACCTGTGGTCAACTTAAAATCTACAATTAAGTTCAACGCCACATGAGTAAAAAGTACAAATTCTTAGACAACGAAAAGCCTTACTTCGTCACATTTACTATCGTTAACTGGATCGATCTGTTTACAAGAAATGTGTACAAAGACATATTTCTCGATGCAGTCAAATATTGCCAACAAAACAAGGACCTCAAAGTATTTGCGTGGGTCATCATGACGAATCATGTGCACATGATAGTTGGCACCAGAGGCAATCCTTTAAGTAACATAATGCGGGATTTGAAACGGCACACGTCGGAAAAACTGCATATCGTCCTTGAAGCAAACAAGAGAGAAAGCAGAAGAGAATGGATGCTGTGGCTGATGACGCGTGCAGGTAGCAAAATGGGTTTAAAATTTCAGTTGTGGCAACCAGAAAGCCATCCCATGGAATTGCTTTCTCCTTTTATTGCAAATCAAAAGCTGCGCTACTTACATCAAAATCCGGTGAAAGCAGGCTTTGTTTCAAAAGAAGAAGATTGGAAATATAGCAGTGCGGGAGATTATCATGGCATTAAGGGTTTGTTGGAGATAATGCTGATTTGAAAATTTGAAGATGTGGGAATTTGAAAATTCTTTAGGTGCGGGCTTGGCTATTGATTCAAAATTGATCGAACGGCAAGATGACTGATGTTGCGTAAAGCGTTGCACACAAGGCATTTTCAAATTACCATATTTTCAAATTTTCAAATTTGCCTTTATAACCTATTTTCGCGCTTTTTAAAGCCCAAGCATGAGTTCCAGACCCTCCCTACCCTTTTATTTGCCGGCATTAATATTGGCAGGCATGATTGCGACGCTGATCAGTTGCAAAAAAGATGAGCCTTCTGTTTTTTTCACCGAAAAGGAAATCGTTTCGTTTATGGTGAGCGCCGAAACCGTTCCGCTTTTAGACACCTCAAATGTATCCGTTTCCATTAGGGAAGACAGCATCCTGATCGCTGTTCCTTACGGCACATTGCTTACAAAGATGGCGCCTGAGATAAAGATTAAAGCGAAAAGCATATCTCCCGCCAGTGGCACGGTATTGGATTTTACGAATCCTGTCACGTTTACCGTTACGGCAGAAAATGGCACTACAAAAACCTATACCGCAGTGGTGACCATTTCTAAACCGAAATACATCGTTTACTTTGGCGGCTACGATAAATACTTCTATGCAGTGGATGGCAAATCCGGTGCGCTCATCTGGAAAACATTGGCTGGTGGCGGCTTTTCAAACAGCGACCCTACAGTAGTGGGAAACACCATTTATGTAGGGGCAAACGACGGCAAACTATATGCATTCGACACAGAAACAGGTAGGATTAAATGGACTTCTACCGCAGCGAGTGAGGCAATTGAATCCAGCCCTGCTATTTCGACGGAAAACAATACTGTATTTTTTGGCAGTGATGATGATTCTTTCTATGCTGTTGACGCCTCCACCGGAGCATTAAAGTGGAAGTACAGAACCGGCTTCAATGTATCAACCAATCCGTTACTTGTAGGCAACATGGTATACGTGGCTAGCGATGACCGTTATTTATATGCATTCGACCAAGTAACGGGAGCTATTAAATGGGAATCTAATTGCGGAAATTGGTTTGTGGAGTCAAGTCCTGTATACGCCAACAATACCATTTACGTAGGTGGCCGTAGCGGAAAACTGCTTGCCATAAACATAGCAGACGGAACCCGCAATTGGTTCATCGACCTTGGCACCTCACTGGAAAGGTCTACGCCAATTATTGTAAACAACGTACTATATATCGGCAGCGAGCATGGCGGTGTATTTGCGGTAGACATAAATACACAAACGGTGTTGTCAAACTTTCTTACGAGCGCAGTGGAGATAACTGATCCGGCAATTGCAAATGATAAGTTGTATGCAACCAGTGGTTCAAATGTATATTGCACCGATCTCAAAACTGGTAATATTGTATGGTCAAACAATATTCTTCCCAATTATGCCTCGCCAATTGTTGTAGATAATATCGTATATGCTGGTGGCGGCGGAATGGGATACTTCTATGCATTTGATCCTAATACCGGCGGTCTCAAATGGAAGTATGCAATACCAAACCTCAATTCTACCACTACGCCTTGCATTGTTGATGACAAGGGACAGGTTTTCTATAAAGGCACAGTGAGAATGCGGTAGTAATTTGAAAATTTGAAAATATGGCAATTTGAAAATTCTTTAGGTGCTGGCTTCATTATTAATTCTTATCAGATTGCTTCTCAAAATGAATGTATTTAATTAGAGTGATGCACATAGTGCATTTTCAAATTAGCATATTTTCAAATTTTCACATTTGCCTCTCGTCGTGGCGTTACAATGAAAAATAAAACTCAAACCGCAGCACCGGAAAGATATCTGAAACTTCGGTATTTTCCCTTTGCAGGTAACCGACACCTGCGTCTATCGATATTCCATTTTTATGATTTTTGAATACGAGGTCTTTGCCTACGCTAAGATCAAAGGCGAACTGCTCGGGAGGTTCTGCAGTAGGAAAAAAAGTACCGCCCTGGCGGCAAAACCAGGTTTTCTGTCCCAGCCGTGGATGCTTATTTCCCAAATAGAGCCTGTGCTCTAGGCTAAGGGTTGGCCACACACCGCCCCAGGTAGGCCCTAATCCTGCATTGAACCCAAGCTGACTCCAGCTGGTCAATCTGTAAGTTACTCCGGCATGTATAAGTTCAGGCAGGGATATACCCGTAACAAACCGCGTTTTGTACTGCTTTGTTTCCTGCGCATAAGCGTGTTGTATTGAGGGGCAGACCAACAAAGCAATTATAAATAGCTGCTTCATATGACATGGTTTTAGGGGCTGAATGGAGGGTTAATACAAGATACAGAAATTAGCATGCTACTACTATAGTCGAAATATCCTCAAAAGTTGGACACTGTTCGAATTTGAAAATTTGAAGATGTGAGAATTTGGAAATTATTTGTTTAGTGCTTTCGCTAGTAAGTGCGGAGATAGCGTAGTTCAAATATGAAGAAATAAAAAATCATTATTGAGATTTACTATTTTACTAAATTGGCTTTTTAATCTGGTTACATCGTAAGCCAAAAACCGAACTTCTTCCTTTACCACAAAACCATGGACAAAAATCTGCGTAGCCTTCACCTGACCATTTCTATAATTTCACTGATCATCTGGATGGCGTACTTCGCGATCGTTGACACGCGGGGGTGTTAAAAATACAAATTGTCTATAAACTTTCGAAACATGCTATCGAACCTCTGCATTTTCAAATTACCAAATTGTAACGCGGTCTCTGGTAGACAAGGCAGTGCCTTGTCTCTACAGGATTTCATCTTCTTCTAATTCTTTTCCGTTATAGCATGCATATTTCAATACCATTATCACCATCCATATTACAAGAAACGGCGCCAGTAAAAACATAATCATCAGCAAATTGACAGGAACATTTTGCTGCCGTGTAAGTATGGTAAACACCAACAAGAATAAGGTTACAAACCAGACGGCGAATTGATAATTTTTCATTGCCATAAGTTTGAACAGAAGATAATAAAATTGTGCCTCGAATGCAAGCACAAGCTGCTGATTAGTCGTAAAGATTACTGTAATTTTAAACCGATTTCTTCAGCTATGGAACAGACAACACCATTACCACAACCGGATAATACAGCAGTCAGAACAGCTTTATGGCGGGCATTGCACGTGCAAGCAGACGCAAAGCCGCACATAATAAACGATGAACTAGGATTGCAACTGGTAGCGCCTCCGGATGGCTGGCAGGAACGTCCCGATATGAAATTCACGAAACGTCTTCGTGCCTCTATTGTGGCCCGCGCAAGATTTATCGAAGATCTTATCATTGAGCAAAGCAAACAGGGCGTTGATCAATATGTGATTTTAGGCGCAGGCCTGGACACTTTTGCACAACGCAGGCCGGAGATTTCCACCAAGCAGCAGATATACGAAATCGATCAGCTGGATACATTAGCCTGGAAACAACAGCGATTAACTGAGCTCGGTTTTGACATTCCTTCCACTTTGCATTTTGTGCCGGTGAATTTTGAAAAATATTCATGGTGGGAAGAATTATTGAAGTCCGGTTTTGACAAAAATAAACCTGCGGTTATTGCCTGTACAGGCGTTACATTGTATCTCACAAAAGAGGCGATCGTTTCTACTTTAAAACAAATCGCAACGCTCGCGCCCGGTTCAACACTTGCGATGACATTTTATCTGCCAATAGAATTGCTTGATGAAGAAGACAAGCCCATGCAGGAAATGGCAGACAAAGGCGCCCGCGCCGGAGGGACGCCATTTGTGAGTTTCTTTGCACCGGATGAAATATTGGACATGGCACACAAAGCTCGTTTTAAGAATGCGAAAACAATTTCCACAAAGAATATGGAACGGCTTTACTTTGCGAACAGAACCGACGGTCTTTTACCCGCCAGCGGCGAAGTGTTTTTGGTAGCGACAACATAACAACATAGAAGTGGAAACTCCACACAAAAATTCTGTGGAATAACTAGCTGGGACAATATTTTTTTTCTAGCTTGGAACTGCATCTAAACCGTTTTAAGGCAACCCAATTAAATACCTCTATGCGTATTATCCCTTTGCTTTTACTACTGTTGGTTTCAACCATTTCATCTATTGCACAAAAAATTACGTATGACCCTCCTCAGGGTTATGAATCTTTAATCAGCAAAGACGATTACAAAAAGATCGTAGATCTGGCTGTCCCGCTCGTGCAAAAGCGCTTCGCTATTGATAATATAAAGAATGGCTCAATCGAGTTGAACAAGGGACAGGAAATTAAAACAATGAACCTCAATAACTTAGTCAGGAATTGTATTTCAGAAAGCGATAAATCAAAATGGAAAGCTATAATTGAGGAATATTTCAATTCCATATACGCAACTCTTGATGAACAAAAGAAGTTTGATCCGAACAACTTCGAAGCTGTACAAAAATATCTAAGCATCCGCATTTATCCCACTGAAACAATCATGCAGAGAGGAGGTATCGACAAGCTAATTGTCAGGACAGATATTGAAGGCACCTATTCTGTTCTAATGCTTGATCTTCCCGGATCGTTTAGCCCCGTTTCGAAAATGAATTTTGATAAATGGAAAAAAGATTCTGCAGAAGTTTTTAAAATGGCCCAAGCCAATATCAACCAACAACCGGTAGGAAAAGTAACAAAGCAATTTGACATCGACGGCTCAAATATTGAGATCAGTTTTTTGGGCGAAGAAAATTATGCCGCCAGTTATGCATTGGACCTGATCAATAACTCACCGGAACTTGTGGGCGAATGGGGCACTGTAATTGCCGTGCCCAATAAAGGGCTCGTTGATCTTTGTAAAGTAAGCGAGAGCCATCCGGTGGACTTTGTAAAATTTATTCAACGAACAAAAGTTTTGGTTGAGAAAAGCTACAACGAACATCAGCAGCCCATTTCTGATCATTTCTTTTGGTATTACAAAGGCAAATTCACTAAAATAAATGTCACGCAGGAAGCCAACGGAAACATCAGCGTGTTATCGCCACAGGGATTAACGGAGCTGATGACAACTTCGAAATAGTTTGGCTGCTTTACTTTCTAACTCTTAATTCAACCTCGTTTAGTAAGCGAGAAGGCATCGGCAAGCTCAGCCTGACAGTCCGTTCGCGCTGTCGGGCTGAGCTTGTCGAAGCCTTTTTAAACAAAAACTATGATTGCAAATCATTTCTTAACTAAACGACATTGAACTCCTAATTCCTAATTCCTAATTTCTAATTCCTAATCACTTTCTCCTTCTTCATCTCTCCTATCACCAATTTCAATTTTCCTTCCGTTACTTGCCCTTCCACAAATTTGCGATAGCCGGTGGCATTGTTCACGAACAAACTGGCGGGAATGGCCCCACTCCATTTTTTATCGATCAGCGGGCAAAAAAGATCGGCGTTGGTTTCGTTTAGCCATGCTATGGGCGCAGTAAACTTTTGTTTGGTAGCGAAATTGTCAATTTTCGCGGGATAATAGTCTGGTAAATCGAGGCTCACGAGTAGTAATTCTACGGTATCCTTTGCCGCCTGGGTTTGAAAGTACGGTATTTCCTTACAGCATGGAGTGCAGAAAGTGGCCCAAAAAGTCACAATCAGCGGCCCTTTCGACTGCTGAATATAGTCTGCCAACTGCGTGATCCGTATTTTTTTGATTTTTTGAGCAAAAGCGGCATCAAAAATGCAAAGCATCAAGATAAGGATGGCTAATTTTTTCATGATAAGTCAATTTACAAAATACTGAAACAAAATAATGACCGTTTAAGCAATAATGTTTTCCGTATTAGCATTTACATGCAACGTTAGTGCCTTATTTTTGCGACTACTTAAAATTCAATTAATTAAAAACTAGAAAACCCGGATATCCATGCTAAAGAAAACGCTAAAAATCGTTGGGATCGTTTTGCTGGTATTGATAGTGGCTGCCTTTGCGGCTCCGTTTATTTTTAAGGGCAAAATCCTTAAAATAGCAAAGACAGAGATCAACAAAACGCTCAATGCAAAAACTGAATTTTCGGATGTAGATATTTCGTTCTTTCGGCATTTCCCACGTGTGGCCGTGGCGCTTGACAACCTGAGCATTACCGGCGTTGAAAATTTCGAAAAAGATACGCTGATCGCTGCGAAAAGAATTGATCTTGCGCTGAACATCATGAGCATTATCAAGGGCGACGAAATGAACATTTACTCCGTTACCATCGACGAACCGCGCATCCATGCCATTGTAAATAAAGATGGCAAAGCAAACTGGGACATCACCAAACCAGATACTGCCAAAGCGGACACCAGCTCCTCACCTTCCTCTTTCAAAATGAAGCTGAACAAATACTCTATCAACAATGGATACATCAGTTATAAAGATGAGCAGGGAAATATGAGCGCTGAGATCACCAATCTTAATCATGAAGGCAGCGGCGACTTTACATCTGAGCTGTTTACACTTGCTACAAAAACAGATGCGGACGAAGTGAACTTTAGCTATGGCGGCGTTCCTTATTTGAACAGAACAAAAACGTCTATTGATCTCGACATACAGGTTGATGCTAAAAACAGCAAATACACTTTCAAAACGGACAAGATCGCGCTGAACGATCTTAAGATCAGCTCAGAAGGTTTCTTCCAACTTGTGAATGACAGCACTTATGGAATGGACATTAAATTCAATGCGCCTTCTACTGAATTCAAGTCGATTCTTTCTTTGATTCCTTCTATTTATCAAACTGATTTCAATAAAATAAAAACCAGTGGCAGCGCACTTTTCAACGGCTTTGTAAAAGGAACGTACAGCCCAAAACAAATTCCTGCATACAGTCTTAACCTTGAGGTAAAGGACGGTTTTTTTCAATATCCTGACCTTCCAAAACCGGTTAAGAACATTAACCTCGCGGTAAAAATTGATAACCCGGATGGCGTAACAGACAACACAGTGGTTGATCTTTCCAAAGGTCACATTGAAATGGACAATATGCCGTTTGACTTTCGTTTGTTGTTGAAGAAGCCAATGACAGATCGTTATATCGATGCTGCAGCAAAAGGAAGACTGGATCTTTCACAGGTTACACAATTCGTAAAACTGGACGGCTCTACAAAACTTGCCGGTACAGTGGATGCTGATATTGCGGGAAAAGGAAATCTTTCTGTTATTATGCAACAGAAGCCCGGCGAATTCAGTGCAAAAGGTTTTATTGACGCAAGTAAAATTTACTATGCATCAAAAGATTTTCCTCAACCAATTCAAAATACCAGTGCAAAGATCATAATTGACAATCCGGATGGCGTGCCAGATCACACAACTATACAAATTCCTGCGGCACACGTTGAAGTAGGCAAAGACTATGGCGATCTTACTTTATCATTGAAAAATCCTGCGACCGATCCGGACTTTGACGGTACCGCAAAAATTGCATTCAATCTTGCGAACGTTGCACAGTTCTACAAATTTGAGCCGGGTACTTCTTTGGCAGGAAATTTGAACGCCAATGTTAGTTTTAAAGGAAAAAAATCTTACATCGATAAATCACAGTACGACGCTATTCAAATGGCTGGAACTTTGGCGGCAAATAACATCATGTACAAATCGAAAGATTATCCTGATGGCGTAGAATTGAAAAACTCACAACTTACTTTCAATCCGAAAAATGTAACGATCAATAGCCTTGCTGGAAATTTCCAGAAAACAAATTTCAATGCAAATGGTACGTTTGATAACCTGATTGGTTATGCATTGAAAGACGAACCATTAGCAGGAACACTAAATGTATCTGCAGACAAAATTGACCTGAATAAATGGATGGGCACAACGCCAACCACAGACACGGCTGCTGCGGCTACGTCTTCTGAACCTTTTGTTGTTCCAGCAAATATTTCGTTTGTATTGAATGCAAAAGCAGATCAGGTAAAATATGACAAAGTTGATTACAACAACATCGCAGGAACGGTGATCATCAAAGATCAGACTGTAACATTAAAGAACGTAACCACACAGGCATTAGACGGTTCGATAGCAATCGACGGAAGCTATTCTACTAAAGCAAACAAGAAGAATCCCGCGATCAGTCTTACTTACGATGTGAACAATCTTGACATTCAAAAGACATTCTATGCATTCAATACCGTGCAAAAAATTATGCCGGTCGGCAAATTCATTTCCGGTAAAATGCAGTCCAAACTTACCATGAATTGCACGCTGGGACAAGACATGATGCCAAATCTAGGCACTCTTACGGGTAATGGAAATCTGCTATTGCTCCAAGGTGTGTTGAGCAAATTTACGCCAGTAGATAAATTGGCTTCCAGCCTAAATATAAACGCGCTGCAAAATGTTTCACTGAAAGACGTGAAAGCTTATTTCGATTTCGCAGCAGGCAAAGTATTGGTTAAACCATTCAAGTTTAATGTAAGCAATATTGATATGGAAGTAGGTGGTACGCATGGTCTTGATCAAACTATCGACTACGCTATCAATATGAAAGTTCCACGCAGCATGATGGGAAGCGCAGCAAATAATCTTGTCAACAGCCTATCTGCCGAAGCAGCTAAAAAAGGCATTCCTGTTAATGTGGGCGATGTAATTCCGTTGACGATACACATGGGCGGCACAATAACAAATCCAACGTTAAAAACGGATATGTCAGCCGGATCAAACAGCCTTGCAGACGAGATGAAACAACAGGCGACCAACTTCGCCAAAGCGGCCGCTGACAGCGCGAAAGTTGCGATCAAAGATTCTGCAAACGCGATCAAGAACCAGGTAATCAACGATGCGAAAAAAGAAATCGCCGACAAGTTGTTTGGTAAGAAAGACAGTACAACAACGACGCCAAACACAGTAGAGGACAGCAAAAAGAAAATTGAAGACGCCGGCAAAAGCGTGATCAATAATCTCTTCAAAAAGAAAGGCAGTTAATCTGAGTCACTCAACATATTGAACGACCCGCCGGCACGCTGCTGGCGGGTCTTTTTTATTTCACGCAAAGGCGCAAAGGAAAATTTTCTCTCGCGGAAACCTAAATAGGTTTCACGCAGCGAACGCGGCGAAAAAGTGACGCAAAGGGTTCGCGAAAGTCAATCTTTTATTTCGGATTTGTAACCAATCGAAAATCTAACAGCAGACAGTCAACAAACTCAAATCAATAACCTTACCGCTGCGTCGCTTTTCCGCTGCGCTCGCTGCGTGAAACCTTTGCGTGAAATCTTTGAAATTCTTATATTTAGTATTGAACACCATTGACATGACCAAGTTGACCTTGTTATTCTTGCTTACTTTTGCTACCTCCGTCCACGCTCAAAGCAATTTCGTCACGCGGGATAGTGCGCATATTTTCTGGCAGCCCGGAACTACCCTCACTCCTGCCGATTTTAAGGGCGACAGCACCGGCAAATACAAAGAAACTTATCGCCATTCTGATATAAAAGCCATGGCCTACATTGGCATATGGAGCATATTAGACGTACCAAAGAAAAAGAAAGACAGGGGGAAGAAACTGGAGAAGGTTCACATCGCACCTGCTTTTGATATCAAAGCTTCTTATGCACTCAAAAGCGACAACACACAAATTGCCAAACAACAAATATATTTTGACATCGCCGAAGTCTGGGCAAGATGGGCAAGGCAACAATTCAAATCATACCAGGACACTATTCCAGGCTATGGCATTGTCTTTAGCATGTACTCCACGGTTATAAGAGATATGAAGGCGCAGCAAGCAAAAATGAACGACGAATTCACGAAGGAGATATTCGTTGACAAATTACCAGGCGCATTTGCTAAGTGGAGAAAATTAATTGATGACAAACTTGAAGAAACAAAAGCCTGGGCGACTACACCACAAGACTGCTTCCGCTTCATAAGCGACAAACCCATTGATGAAGATTATGAGCAATCCCCAACAGTGATGGGCGCGATTCCACAGTAACTGAATAACTGAATGACTGAATAACTGAATGTTTATTTTCGAAAAATCTTTTCGATCTTCAACCACTCAGTTATTCAGTCATTCAGTTATTCAGTTAATTTGATTTTCTCTATCCAAAGTGCTTTTTAAACCACTCTACCGATAACTGTATATCTTGTTGCGTTAAGCCGTGACTTGTTGGTAAGCTGTAGTCAGCCACATCAAAGCCTGCATTTTTCAATACTTCAACATAACGTACTGTTGCCGCAGGATCAATGGTTGGATCGGTAGCGCCATTGCTCATGAATACGGGCGTTTTCTTTGTATTAACTGCTGTGGCCGGGACTTCTTTAAACGGCTGCATGGGCCTGTACAATATTGCGCCTGCTAAGAAATCGGGATATTGTAAAAGTGTGGAACCTGCAATATTTGCTCCATTTGAATAGCCGAGTGCAATCACCTTATTTGCATCAAAATTTTCCTTCACCGACAATTCCTTAATAAAATGCACCATTTCATCTGTTCTGAACGCAAGATCTTTTTCGTCAAAAATCCCCATTCCCAAACGCCTGAAAAACCTTGGCATTCCTCCTTCTGACACATTTCCACGCAAACTAAGAATATTAAAATTTTCTCCGAAATATTCTGCTATCGGCATCAGATCATTTTCATCACCACCGGTTCCATGCAAAAGCAAAAGTGTGTTTTGAGCCGTGCCTTGTGCCGGCTGATATATGTATTTGAGTTCGCTAAAATTCATGATTGTTTTTTTAAAATAACTGAATCACTGAATTGACTGAATAAACTGAATTGACTGAATAAACTGAATGTTGATAACCGAAAAATCTCTTCGACTTTCAACCACTCAGTTTATTCAGTCTATTCAGTTATTCAATCATCAATTCAACGGCACTAAATGCGCTTCTATTTTCTTTCTCTGAGGTTCATACTGAACGGGCAGTTTCAGGTTTTTACCTAATTCCTCTACCGGTTCATCTACTGTAAAACCAGGATTGTCAGTAGCTATTTCAAACAACACACCACCTGGTTCTCTGAAGTACAGTGAGTGGAAATAGTTACGGTCTATTTGCGGCGTGATGTGCAAACCAAGCGCTTCTATTTTTTCACGTAATGCCATTTGCGTAGCATCATCTTTTACTCGAAACGCGATGTGGTGTACTGTACCATTTGCACCTAACCCGTGATTTTCAGCAGGCAATTCCACTATATCAATAATGTTGGCAGTTGCTATTGCGTCCGTTGCATAACGGTAACGATTGCCTTCCTGCGCTATCAATTTGTAGTCAAACACATTAGTCAATATTGCTGCTGTTGGTTTAGCGTCATTCAATGTTAATGTTACATTGTAAAACCCTTTTGTGGCAACATTTGCTTTTACTTCTTCAGTTTCAAAAGGCTTGCGGCTATCAGTTTCATCAGTTTCTACCAACTCAAGTTTCAAGCCGTCGGGATCGAGAAACGTAAGGTAGCGTGTACTGAATTTTTCCGCAATGTTATTATAGATGACGTTCTTTTCTTCGAAACGTTGTTTCCACCATTCAAGACTTCCTTTTGGTACGGAATAACCAATTTCTGTGGCCATTCCTGCACCTCTGCGACCCTGTCTTACGGCACTTCCCCAAGGGAAGAAAGTCAATATTGTACCGGGTGTACCTTCGTAATCACCGAAATAGAAGTGATAGGTTTGCGGGTCATCAAAGTTTACTGTTTTCTTAATAAAACGTAAACCTAAAACTTTGGTATAAAAGTCAAAATTGCGTTTTGCATCTCCAGCTATCGCTGTTATATGATGTAGTCCTAAAACTTTGTTTTCCATATAGTTTCCTTTTTTGTTTTGATAACACAAAGTTCCATCAGCGATAAAAGATTTCCATTGAACTAGGACAAGAAAATAAAAAAGCTATTCTTTTTGGCTGAGCGCCTGTAAAATTTCTGTTTGCAGCAAGCCACTACCTCCGCCATAGTGCTGAATAACAATAACATCCTCACAGCGGGAAGTAAAATACGAGCGTAGCCTTTTTTCACTCGTTTCTTCTATTCCGGAGCCGAGAAGGATGATGTCAAAATTATTTTCACTGAATATTTCCATCGCCTGGTCATCTGTCTGGACGCCAACGCCCTTCCAGTTCTCGGTTTTATTAATAACGCGTACCATGGTATCCACAATGTCTGAATTCCGGCAGATGTATAGAATGCTAACTTCTTTCATGATTGTTATTTTGGTTACACCATAAAAAACACTTTACAGCAAACAAAGTTCCTTCATGAATAAGGTACGAACATTGAACCAGAACAAGAAATGAGCGAAGGTTAAATTTAAGGAAACAAAGAAATAGGGATTCGTTTCTGTGAGACTTCGGGATTTACCACTAAGACACTAAGGACACTAAGCTCCACTAAGAAATACAAATATATCACGACCCTACGAATAATTTCGAACCCCTTAGTGAAACTTAGTGCTCTCAGTGCCTTAGTGGTAAATATTCGAGTATATAATTCGAAGCAAATTATTTCTTAGACAGTTTCGTTCTCACCTTACTTAAGAACTCAGGTGAAAAGCCAAGGTAAGATGCAATATAATGCTGAGCTACCCGCTGCGGAATGGTTGGATAGCGTTCAATAAAATCAAGGTATTTTTCTACCGCTGTTTTTGTAATGGTTTGAAAAAGCCGTTCCTGTAAACGCGATAAATTGCGTTGAACCATCAGGCGGAACATTCTTTCAAAACAAGGGGCCGCCCTAAGCAATTTTTCTTTGTTATCGGGCGTCAATATCAGCAGCTCACAATCTTCCAATGTCTCAATAAACATGCGACTCGGCTTTTGGTCATGAAAACTTGCGATGTCGCTCACCCACCACTCTTCTGTCGCGAACTGAAGTGTAACCTCGGCACCGTTTTCATTAATATAGTATGTTCTCGCACATCCCTTTTCAATGTAAGCCTCGAAGCGACATATCTCGCCTTCCTGTAAAAGCAATGTTTTTTTGGGGACAATTTTAGGCTGTAATAAAGAATTGAAGAGCGCCATTTCTTCATTTGTCGCAGTAACATATTTTGATGCGTAGGAACTAATGTCGTGGGTCATGGGGCAAATATAGGCGGTACACCCGAATCTTTACCACTAAGGCACCAAGGGCACTAAGTTTCACTAAGAAATCCTTATGAATAATAACTGTTCAAGTAACTTCTCATCGCTTAGTGAAACTTTAGTGTTTCCTTAGTGCCTTAGTGGTAATTCTTGCTGTTACACATAGGCCTGATCATTGATCAACAATTGTTCGAAAAGTAAGATTTACTCTTGGCGCCGTGATCTTCTTTGATTTGGGCAAACTGTGCAGCCAATTTGTTTGCGTGGCACCTTTCATCAAAAGCAGACTACCATTTTCAAGTAAAATAGAATGCGATTCGCCGGTACGTTTATGTTTGAATGAAAACTTTCTTTCAGCACCAAAACTAAAGGAAGCAATATTCGTATTTACACCAAGCGAACTTTCATCATCACTGTGCCAGGCCATGCCTTCATCGCCATTGTGATATAAGTTGAGCAGACATGAATTATATTTTGTACCGGTTAAATTCTCCGCAATAGTTTTTAGAGCAAGCAATTCTTTTGTCCAAGACAAAGCTTGTTTTGTTGTGCCGGAATAAGTGTAAGAATAACTGGATTCGCCATACCACGCTGCTTTTCGTTTTGTGATGATGTGCCTGCCAAAAATCACTGCCTCATCATTTTTCCAATCAATATCCTGTAAAAGAATATTCAAATAACGATCTGCTTCAGCAAAAGGAATTACTCTTCCATAATAAACCACTTCACCGTCATAAGGCAAAAGATTTTCTATTCTTTCATTATCAAATAAGCTTGTCATAAATTTTCTGCTTTCCATTTTCTATAATCTTCATGCATACAATGCGCACACGGTCTGTAGCTGTTTGCAATCACCTCTTCTTTTGAGTGAAAGAACACACGGTTTACTCTTTTCATTCGCTTTCCACTTTTGCAATTAAGCGTTCCATAAATCTTCAACTTCATATTTCCACCGAAATTAATTTTCTTCGCTCTTATCATTTTGCGAAGTTCAGAGTCGTTAATATCGTTATGTTTGATCAAGCTATTTAATTTTCGTTTCGTTTGACTACAGCCAAACCGCTATTGCTTCTTTAAGAGCAATTAATAACATTGTTTCTGTTTAAACAAGGCTTCGACAAGCTCAGCCTGACACTCCGCTTTCGCTGTCAGGCTGAGCTTGTCGAAGCCTCGTAGAATAGAAGTAATAACCGCTAATCACTTCTTAACTAAACGACATTGAATTCCTAACTCCTGATTCCTAACTCCTAATTCGCCTCGCTGCCTCCCATCCAATCATCGCGCTCTTCCTTGCGCTTCCCCAATGATATTCACCGGTTTCTCCGTTCATTCTGATTACGCGATGACAGGGAATCAGGAATGCTACTGGATTGCTACCAATCGCGGAACCCACCGCCCGTGAGGCTTTTGGCGCATCGATCGCCTCGGCAATACTTGAATAAGTTTTCAAATCTCCGGCTGGCACTTTAATCAGGGCGTCCCATACTTTCAGTTGAAATGACGTGCCTTTCAGGTGCAATTTTATTTGTGACAATTTGCTCCAGTCTTGCGTAAAAATAAAGAGCGCCTGTTGCTGATTGGCATCCACCAATTGCGTAAACTGTGCGTTGGGAAAACTATTTTTCAATTCATTGAACGCCGCTTCTTGTCCCTCATCTGCAAAAGCCATGTGGCAAATACCTTTAGGAGTAGACGCAACGATCATTTCACCAAAAGGAGTTTCTGCAAAACTGTAATTGATCGCAAGTTCCCTTCCTCCATTTTTATATTCACCTGGCGTCATCCCTTCTATTTTTATAAAAAGATCGTGCAGCCGCCCTGTTCCTGAGAGTCCGGTGTCATACGCAGCATCAAGCAAAGACGCTTTCGTTTCTTTTAAAATATCCTTGGCATACTCAATACTTAAATATTGTAAAAACTGTTTTGGAGTAACACCCGCCCATTCTTTAAACATCTTTTGAAAATGAAAAGGACTCAGGTGCACATGCGACGCCGCCTCTTCAAGTGAAGGCTGCTGTTTGAAATTCTCTTTATAGAAGTTGATTGCATCTGCAATTCTGTTGAAATTAATCTGCTCTTGCAATTCCATACTTTCTTGTTTTAATGACCCAAAATTACAAGCGCCGCCATCGATAAAAAACCCGTTTCTTGCGTTGTTTACATCCTAGAGATCCAACTTCGTAAATATGCCTCTGTCGAGCGTGATATTCAGCCGGCCGAACATTTCCTGCATATTAAATCCCTGGCGTTTGTATTCGGCCATCACAGTGTTTTTCGCATTTTCTATGGCCTCGGCACTTTCCCAAAAAGCTGTTGTAACAACGTGCAAAGTATCACCGTCAGTACGCTCATACACCTCGTCTTTTATGAATCCGGAAAGCGAATGTATTAAATCGCGATTGATTCTTACACGCTCAAAAAACTCTTCTTTTGCCTCAACCGGCATGCTAAATCTGTCGATAAATATCTGTTGCATAACATTGTTTTTGTTATGCAAACTTATCTCGACTAATAAGCGAAAAATTGTAAAAAATCATTGATTTACCAATGAAGCGGTGATTTGAAAAAGTCTTTAGGAGATTGTCCGGTAAAAGCTTTAAAATCTTTGATGAAATGAGACTGGTCAAAATATCCACCTTCATAGGCAGCGCTGGTTAGCGAGCTGTCCGGTGAATAATTATCAATGATACTGCGCAGCCTTACAATACCCGCAAACTGTTTGGGCGCTACTCCTATCAAATGTCGGAACTTCTTTTCAAACGCATCTACGCTCACGGGTAAATCCTTGATCACATCTTTTATTTTAATAGCGCCTTTGGCAAATTGTATTCGTTTTAATGCCTCATGCAAAATTGTTTCCGCAGGAACGTCTCTTAACCTCTTTATAAGAAAGCGTTCAACAACTCCAATCTTCTCTGCATTATTTTCTGCTTCTCCAAATTGCTCCTGGATATCCTGCAACGATTGTTTTTCGACGAAATTATCAAGGGGTGCGCTTTCGCTGTAAAGCGAGTGCAGCGGCTCCTTTATAAATGCAGCAGCGCCAGCGTCTTTAAAGATTACGAGTAAAACGGAAGTATTTTGAGCATAGTTTATCAGCCGGGAAGTTTTTCTTATGCCGGTCAACATTGCAGATTGCAACTCCTTGACCTTATTGTTGTTTTCGTGAGATACCTTTCCTGCACAAACGAAAGCCATCACAATAGAAGTATCCGGCAACACGCGGTTTACCATGCTTTCCTCACTTTCAATGATCATGTAGGTTTTTACAAAAGGTTGCAAAATTGCTGAAGGTGAATATCGTTCGGCATTCATTATATAAATATAGCCTTTTTTGAAGCATAGACATTTGTCCGCTGTGCAGCGTATCAGAACTATTTGTTGTAAATTTTGTTCAACAAACGAACAACCCAAACTCAGCGCCATATGCAAGCAAACACGATTGATGAAGTCTTGACAACCCTTGAAGCGATCATCGAAGAATCTATTTCCACCAACAATCGCGCAGGTTACTTCGCTGCGCTATATCACAAAGTAACTTACCAGGTGAAACTCGGCATCAAAAATGGAGAATTTGAAGATGGTGCAAGAATGGAACAACTGGATGTAATGTTTGCCAATCGCTATCTCGCTGCATATGAACAATGGAAAAACAATATCAAACCAACAGGCTCATGGGATATTGCTTTCACCACGGTCGGAAAGCGCCGTGCGCTGGTATTGCAACACTTATTACTCGGCATTAATGCACATATCAATCTTGATCTTGGCATTGCGGCTGTACAAACTATAAATGGCGCTTCTTTACCAACCATACAAAAAGATTTCGCTGCTATCAATTCCATCATTGCCTCTTTAACGTACGAAGTAATGAATGAAATAACGCGGGTATCACCATTGCTTTCATTGATGGGATTACATGCAACCAACTACAATGCCATCATCATACAATTCAGCATTGCCAACGCACGCGATGGTGCGTGGTGCTTTGCAGAAGATCTTTATTCCAAACAAGGCGCAGTGTTCAACAATTGTATTACTGACCGCGACAAAACCATCGCAAAACTTGCGGAAGGACTCGTTAGCGCCAAAGGTATTCTACGCTTCACCCTTTGGCTCATTCATCTGTTTGAATGGAAAAGGCCATCAAAAGTTATTAATGCATTGTACACTTACAAAAAGAAAGACTTTACGAAGTCTGATATTGAAGCGAATGTAAAAGTTGCTACTAATAAAAAAGTTGCGCAAAAAATAGAGACCCAGACCTGACAGGTTTTTAGAAACCTGTCAGGTCTATGTACCACCCGAATTAAAATCAATCAGTTTTTCTTCTCTGCTTCATACACTTTTATCAACTCAATTGTGTGATCAATCGATCCTTTATCTTTCCAGCCCTGATGCCCCGGAATTATAAACTTTGGATCAGGAAATTTTCGATTAAGATTTTGCATCGTCGCCGTCCACGCTTTTACATTGGCGTCTTTAAGATTTCCGAGATCAATAGCATCTGTGCTTTTGATAAGACATCCGCCATACAATACTTTTTCTTTTGGTACCCAAATCACAATATTGTCATTGGTATGACCCGCACCTGCGTAGTAAGTTTGAATGGAATATTCTCCCACATTAAACGTAGTGTCTTTTGTGAAATAGAATTGCGGCTGTCTATCTCCCCTCGTTTTGCATGAATCGTATGTCGTTTTGGAGCAAAATGTTTTCACACCTTTTGTCTTCAAAAAGTCAACACCAATGGTTCGGTCATCATGAAAATGTGTTGATATGCACAGCACTACCTTCTTGTGATGCCTAGTTTGAATACTGTCCAGCAACGGTTGAAACTGAGTTGTGTCCCAGGGAGTATCAATCATCACAACACCTTTTGAAGTTACTACATACATTGCGTTTGCCGGAAACCATGTATCGCCTAAGAGGCTATAAGTTGTATAGACGTAGACGTTTCCCCCGACGTATTCTGTTTGCAAAGGCTTCGGCTTGCTTTGCGAAAATGCACAAAAAGTTATTAAAGTAATCACGCACGCAACTGCAATTTTCTTCATCATGGTAGTACTATTTTTAGGCCAAAGCAATATAACTACATTTTAAAACCGGAGCAATTCTTATACAAAGATGCATTCCATCAACTAGTTTTCATTTCACACCTTTTCGCTAATATTACATTGCAATTTCAACAACACTTACTATGGCCTTACATAAACTCAATCCTTTTTCCAAAACCAATAATGATACAGGTTTTGGAACCAATGCCAGCAATTATGGCGGACGCTTCATTAACAAAGACGGCACCTTCAACCTTCAAAGAGAAGGCGTTCCTTTTTTCAAACGTTTTAATGTTTACCACTTACTCATTAATATGCCCAGCTGGAAATTTGCCATTGTCCTCGTTGCATTTTTCATCACGATGAACCTGGCTTATACGTTGTTATATGTAGCGCTCGGCATTAATGGTTTGCAGGGATATATGAGTACAGATAAATGGTCAAGAATTAAAGAGATTTTTTTCTTCAGTACCGAAACATTTACCACGGTTGGCTATGGCCGCGTTAATCCCATCAGCGACGGAAGCAATATTGTTGCCGCGTTTGAAGCTATGACAGGTTTTCTTTCGTTTGCCATCGCTACGGGTTTATTCTTTGGTCGCTTCGCCAAACCAAGAGCCTTTCTTTCATTTAGCGAAAATGCTGTAATTGCTCCCTACCAGGATATTACAGGGTTAATGTTTCGCTTTGCATGTTACAAAGACGGTCATACACTTACAAACGTAGAAGTAAGAGTGAGCCTTGCCTTATTGTCGAATGAGAATGGCGAAAATGTTTACAAATTTTTCGATCTTCCATTGGAGCGGAAACAGGCAGATTCTTTACCAATGAATTTTACTGTGGTGCATCCCATCAATGACCAAAGCCCTATTTACGGTTATAGTTTGGATGACCTTAAGACTGCTGATTTTGAGATCTACGTGTTAGTGAAAGCATTCAACGATGTTTATTCAACAAACGTTTTACAACGCACTTCTTACACTTATGATGAAGTGGAATTTGACGTAAAATTTATTCCGATGTATCGTGAAAGCGATGATGGGAAAACGACCATTCTTGAAATGCATAAACTAAATAGTTACGCTCAGGCAAACAAAAAATAAAGCCTTAAATTGTGCGGATATCGCAAAACCAACATGATGAAAAACATTCTCGCGTCGGCAATCCTGACAATCAGTTTATTACAACTAAATGCTCAAAGCATCATCCCAGAACCCGCTGAAATCAAGGCTTCTAAAGCAGAATTCACCATCACTCCTTCCACAACCATCGTTATGCAAGGAACGGGTTTAGAAAATGCGGCTTCATTTTTCAATGCCTACCTGCAGAAATATTATGGGTTTCAACTGAAGGTTACAAGCGGCAGCAACAGCGCTAAAAACAGCATAGTACTGAACTATGAGAAAATGGAGTACCCTATTCCAGGAGCGTATGTTATGAATGTTAACAGCAAGGATGTCTACATCGCGGGCGACAATGCACAAGGCACTTTTTATGGCATACAAACTTTAATACAATTGCTGCCGCCTGTAGCGTCAAAGTCTCTGAAAGTTCCGGCTGTTGATATCAATGATCATCCGCGCTTTGCTTATCGCGGAGCAATGCTGGATGTTTGCCGTCACTTCTTTGATGTTGATTTTGTGAAGCAGTACATTGATTATCTCGCCATGTATAAGATCAACACTTTTCACTGGCACTTAACAGATGATCAGGGTTGGCGCGTAGAAATAAAAAAATATCCAAAACTCACATCAGTGGGCGCATGGCGCGATGGCACCATCATTGGCCGGTATCCGGGCACCGGAAATGACAGCATCCACTATGGAGGTTTCTATACACAAGAGCAAATCAAAGAGGTGGTGAAATATGCAGCGGACCGCTACATTACCATCATTCCGGAAATAGAAATGCCGGGGCACGCATCTGCAGCGCTCACTGCTTATCCGAATCTTGGCTGTACCGGCGGCCCTTACAAAGTGCAGCAGACATGGGGCGTTTTCGATGACGTTTTTTGCGCAGGAAACGATAGCGTTTTTACATTCTTTCAAGATGTAATGGATGAAGTCATTCCCTTGTTCCCCGCGGCATACGTGCATGTGGGAGGCGATGAATGTCCGAAAACTAGCTGGAAAAAATGTCCCAAATGTCAGCAAAGAATCAAGGATCAACATTTATCAGACGAGCATGCTTTACAAAGTTATTTTGTGCAACGCATGGAAAAATACATCAACAGCAAAGGCAAAAAGATTATTGGTTGGGATGAAATTCTCGAAGGCGGTATCGCACCAAACGCAACCGTAATGAGCTGGCGCGGTGAAGAAGGCGGCATCAAAGCGGCAAAACAAAATCATGATGTGATCATGACGCCTAACACCTATGTTTACTTTGATTACGCACAAACTAAAACAGAAGACTCTGTAACCATCGGCGGTTTTATTCCGTTGGAAAAGGTGTACAGTTACGAACCTATTCCTGCTGTTTTAGATGCATCGCAGCAAAAGCATGTTTTGGGTGCACAGGCAAATTTGTGGACAGAATATATTGGCTATCCTTCAAAGGTTGAATACCAGGAGTTCCCCCGTTATGCGGCACTAAGTGAAGTACTATGGAGCCCTGCCACAAAAAGAGATTGGAAAAAATTCGAAACAAAACTTCCTGATGTTTTTAAGAAATTGTCTTTTCAAAAAACGAACTACAGCACAGCTTACTACGACATACAAACATCTGTTACTCCGGGTCCTGGAGGAAATGGCGTTTCCTGGAAAGTATTTACCAATAACAAAGCCGGAAAATTATTGGTGTACAACGCAGACAAGACAACTGTTGACAAAGCCACAGTGTACGAATCTCCTGTTGTGATAACAGATAACGCAACAATGGTCGCCGTAGTAAAAAACGCAGATGGCACACTTGGCAAAGAAGTACGCCAAACGTTTTCTTTCAATAAAGCCACCGGCAAAAAAGTCACCATCACCAAAATACCCGATCCAAAATACAGCGGCAACGGCGGCGCTTCCGGATTGATCAATGGAGTGAAGGCACAAAGAGACATCAACTCTCCGGAATGGCTCGGCTGGTTCGGTGGAGATTGTGATGCAACAATAGATTTAGGAAAAACAGAAAGCATTTCAAAAGTAAATGTTCACATATTGTATCAACCTGCAAGCTGGATCTATCCTCCCAAATATGTACAGGTACAAGTAAGCAGCGATGGAAAAAATTTCACTGATGCGGGACAGTCTGCAAATGTTGTTTACGAAAGTTACAACATGGGCAACATCACCGTTAATTTTGCGAATACTAATTGCCGTTACATCCGTGTTTTGGCGAAAAACTACGGCATGATAGAAGAAGGCAAACAAGGCGCGGGAAATAAGTCGTGGACGTTTGTTTCGGAGATACAGATAGATTAATCTAAGAAGTATGAAGTATGAACTGTTGCGGTGAAGCGTGCATTATGATATTATACATTGCAGCATCTTCAACAGTTCATACTTCATACTCCTTACACATAACTTTCACTATAATTTTCAATACTCGCAAACAATTCTTCGTAAGAGTTGATCACATAATACACTTCCTGGTATTTGTCTTTGATATAAGGTGTGTCTAAAATTGTATGCAGGTTGTAAGGCACACGTTTCGGCTGATCAGAGAACAGCGAATATTTTGTTTCACCGATAGATGATAATATTCCTGCACCATACGCTTTAAGCACGCCGTTTTGTTTAATCAAGCCAAACTCAACCGTGTACCAATACAAGCGGCTCATTCTTTCGATGAAATCTTCATCATCAATATTTTTCAAGGCAATCACTGCAAGATTGCTTAAAAAGCCCGTAAACTCATGATTGGTCAATAAAGGCACGTGACCAAATACATCATGGAACATATCCGGTTCTTCGAGATAATCTAGTTGTTGCATTGTCCGCAACCAGGTGGCACAAGGGAATTTTTTCAGTGCAAGATTTTCGAAGAAAAGTTTATTGTCGATTAAACCGGGCACAGCATAGATCTCCCAGCCGGTAATGTGCGATAAATTCTCATTTACTTTTCTAAAGTCGGGAATTTCGTCTGCCTTGAAGCCACATTGTTCCATTCCTTCAATTACTGCTCGAGAAGCATACTGAACGATTTGTGGATGCTGACGGGTGTAAAGCTGTTTCCAAACTTCGCGATCTTCTGAAGTGTACAATTCATATTGTTGTTCCATGGCAAGTTGCATTTTAATTATACTATCGTTTGTTAGTCAAATTAAAGATAGTTTTTGAGATGGAATTACTGCCTAATTATATGATATATTACAAAAGAAGAAATAGAAGAATAATTTCTAATGATGCTTGTTTTTCAACAACCAATCATAAAACAAAAAGCATTTTATGCTAGAAGAACGAAAAATATTGACTTATTTCTAATTTGATATTTATGCCTCTGACTAAAGGCAATAGCAATGAATTGGGAGCAAGACTAAACTGAGCATGTATCAGAATGCGGGTGTAAGAGGAGACGCGTTCAACGCGTCTCTATGGGTGCACCAATTCCTAACTTCTAATTTCTAACTCCTAATTGCTGTCCCCGCTTATCCACCTATCTCGCCCCCAACACCCCATATTTACCGCTCATCACACATACTTTTCCGCTCTTCACTAGGCAAGTCCCGCTGCTCCCTAAATCACTCACAATGAAGCGATAGCGCGATATATCTTTACACCATCAAACAAACAAGGAGCACCTCTCCTACGAATATGAAACATAATATTGCGGTTCTTTTCGCAAAAAACGGTTCCCAAGTACTACCTGCAATCACCTTCAGTTCCTGACAAAAATTTAAGGCAAACTAAGTACAAGCTTAGCTAACAACTATGCACAAGCGCATATGTGTGATGTTACCAAACAATGCATTATGTGACGGGCAAGTTATTGCTGGAAAGCCAGAACGCAGATTTTTAAGATTCTGATGATTGTCATGATTTATAAAAACAATTCAAAAGATCTTAATTAATCATCACAATCATAAAAATCTGCGTTCCGATATCAATCAAACAATTATCAAACAATAAAACAAAACACAATTATGAACATCCCAACCCTTTTTGCCAGCTATTGGTGGATAGCACTGATACTGATCTTTATCCTGTTCTATAAGTTCATTTTACGAATGTTCTTTGGTATGGTCATCGTACCCGAAAACCGAATAGGATTGGTTACAAAAAAATTCGTGTTAATGGGTGCCAACCGTGGCCTACCAGACGGCCGTATCATCGCAACAAAAGGTGAAGCCGGTTTCCAGGCACAAACCTTAGCTCCCGGTCTTTACTGGGGCATGTGGCCTTGGCAGTACGGCGTGGAAATGCAACCCTTCATGATAATTCCGGAAGGCAAGATTGGCCTTGTATTGGCAAATGACGGTGCGCAATTGCCCACAGGTAATATCCTTGGCCGCACGGTGGATAGCGACCACTTCCAGGATGCTGAAAAATTCCTTAGCAATGGCGGCCAGAAAGGTAGACAAACAGCGCTGCTGACTGCGGGTACGTATCGTATCAACAGCTATGCGTTTACCGTAACTCTTACCGACATGACCATCATCCATGAAAACAAGGTGGGTATCGTAACCACATTGGATGGTGTGCCAATCAAGGCCGGACAAATCGCCGGTGAGCAAATTGAAGGACACAACAACTTCCAGGACGTTGATGCCTTCCTTGTAAACGGTGGTAATCGTGGTTTGCAACCGCAGGTCATGCTGGCCGGTAGCTACTTCATCAACCAGTGGGCGATCCAGATTGAAGAGATTCCTATGACCAATGTTCCGATCGGTCAGGTAGGTGTTGTTATCTCTTATATAGGTGAAGATGGTAAGGACATGACGGGTGACACTTTTAAACATGGTAACATCGTAAGCAAAGGTTTCCGTGGTGTATGGATGGAACCACTGGGACCTGGTAAATATCCTGTCAATACTTATACAATGAAGGTGGAGCTTGTACCTACTACCAACCTTGTGTTGAACTGGGCAAATGCAAGAAGCGAAGCGCATGACCTTGATAAAAACTTAAGTACGATCACTGTTCGTTCAAGAGACGGTTTCCCTTTCAATCTTGACGTGGCACAGATCATTCACGTTCCCGCAAATGAAGCACCTAAAGTGATCGCACGGTTCGGTAGTATGACCAACCTTGTATCGCAAGTATTGGAACCTACGATTGGTAACTATTTCCGTAACAGTGCGCAGGACAGCGATGTGATCAGCTTCTTAAGCACACGTAAGGAAAGACAGAAATCTGCAAGGGAACATATCAAGGAAGTGCTTGACGAGTACAACGTAAACGCTGTGGATACTTTGATCGGTGACATCGTTCCTCCGGAAGCATTGATGAAAACCCTGACGGACAGAAAGATTGCAGAAGAGGAACAAAAAACCTATCAGACGCAAAAAATGGCACAGGAACAAAGACAGGGTATGGAAAAAGAAACAGCCATTGCAGACATGCAGAAAGAGATCGTAAAAGCGCAACAAAGTGTGGAGATCGCTCAACGCACTGCAGACGCAGCCGTTAAGAAAGCCGAGGGTGATGCGACCAGTTTGAAACTGCAGGTAAACGCAGAATCTGAAGCCACCAAAATGCGTGCAAATGCAGAAGCGGAAGCTACAAAAGCGAGAGCAGGTGCACAGGCCGAAGCGACAAAGATAAACGCAAGCGCCGATGCCGAAAAGATCAGCAAAACTGGTTTGGCTGAAGCTGAAAAGATCATGGCGATTGGTAAGTCTACCGCTGAAGCTTATGAATTGCAGGTTAAAGCGATGGGTGGCGACAACTTTACCAAATACAAGATCACCGAGGAAATTGGTAAAGGCAACATCAAGATCATTCCTGACCTGATCGTAAGTGGTGGCAACGGCAGCGATGGAAGTTTGAGTGGTTTGATGGGATTGCAGTTGTTGCAGATGTTGAAAGAAAATAAGCAAGCTGACAGCACCAATTAAGAATTAGGAATTAAGAATTAAGAATTCAATAGGTGCTACAGTAATATAATAATCGAAGCTTAACCTAATCATGAAACCTTACAGTCGCTTTTTCCAGAGCGGCCCCTATGAACGCAAGTGTTTATCGTGTGATAAACATAAGCCCCCTAAATCCCCCTTATCCGAGCCGGCAGTGATGCCGGCTTTTTTTTTAATAATCGGGAATGCTATTCGACATGTTAGCGAAGCGCATGTCGAATGACATATAAAGCGGATTTCTAATCCGCGAGTTGGCAGCCGCGCACTAGAAATGGATTGAAAATCCTTTTTATCTATGATTCGACATGCGCTTCGCTAACAGGTCGAATAGCCTGCTAACCTTTATGCTGCTGCCCGCTCATCTATATTCAAATGCTGAAGTGTGCGACGCAACAATGATCATTTGAAATACTGATGCTCACCAAAAAAACAATAGTGATCACATCCTTAGTTTGGTAAATTAAATAACGAATATGATCCTATTAATTCTTAATTATTAATTATTAATTGCTTCTCGCCATACCAGCGGAATGAAGTTTGAAGTGATAAATTGAACAAAACTTAGCGTATGAAAAACGATAATAAGTTCTCTGCAAAGGATGAAAAACAACCTACGTTACCGAATGAAGATTTTGAAGGTGAAGATAAAGCCCCCGGCGAAGAACAAGGCAAGGGTGAACAAGTAACCGACAGAGATCTGAAAGGAAAGAAAAACGATGGCGATCCTGAGTTAGAGAGTGATCAACCGGTGAAGCAGCAATGACTGAATAACTGAGTGGCCAAATGTTGAAGTATATGATCGCATGCAACCACTCAGTTATTCAGTTAATCAGTTATTCAACTAAAAAAGGACAGTCCTAAGAGCTGTCCTTTTTAATCACCAATAACCAACAAATTGCGATGAGGTTAATTTTCCATTGCTGAAAAATAGAAGCCCTCTTCGCTTAAAACAAAACCAGTAGAAACATAAAAAAATAATGAACGATGCATGATATCTTTTGCAGCCTGTAAATATGAAACACCCAATTCCGGCGTTCGTTGAGCATATTTCACGCTTTGTATTTTTAATAATCCAATCTGGCTATTGTATCTTACTTGAATCTCCTTCATCTGAAAATCGGCAGCCAGCTCCGTTTGTGAGTTTTGTAGAATAGCATCCATAACGATATTGGTTTTTAATAGAATATTAATATTAAAACGTATGTTTTTTCAAAAAATTGTTTAACTAAAAAACCACGGTAAAACACGTTTTTCGGCGTCGTACCATGGTTAATAGATGTGACATACAAGCTCCGAGTTGTATACGTATAGGTTTACACTTATATATAACCGGATTTTAATAAATAATTTGCTATTCTTCGGTCAGGCATTGCTCTTTTTCAGCTATCTGAATGATTCTCCGTGTTGAAATCTTTTTGCATTATGAATAATGTTGCGGATGCCCCTGCTCCGATCTTTTGCGGTCAAATGGCCATTTTCATCTGTTTTATTTCTCTTTTTTATAAAATAATAGGTCGCAGCTCCTGCGGCAATGGCGCCCAAAGCGATGGCGGGAATTATTTTTCTATTTTTCATAAATTTTCTTTACTAATTAATAATCAATTCATATGCCGCGCCAAATATGGTTTACAGTCTGTTTCCCACCCGTTATTTTTACATTAAAAATCAATGCTTTTTGACAATAGCCGCCGCAGGCAATTTTTTATTTTCAGGGTTATACATTAAAATTGCACGACACAAAAACCGTTTTTGGTATATAATAATATAGTATGGCAAAGAATTTACTGATTGTGGAGAGCCCGGCGAAAGCGAAAACCATTGAAAAAATCCTGGGGAAAGATTTCGAGGTGAAGAGCTCTTTTGGTCATATTCGTGACCTGGAGAAGGACGACATGGGGATTGACATAAACAATAATTTTCAACCTAGATATATAGTTCCCGAAGATAAAGAAAGAGTGGTTCGCGATTTAAAGAGCCTTGCGAAGAAAGCCGATGAGGTTTGGCTCGCATCGGATGAGGACCGCGAAGGTGAAAGCATCAGCTGGCACTTAGCGGAAGTTCTCGGTCTCGATCCTAAAACCACCAAGCGTATTGTTTTCAACGAGATTACTGCACCTGCCATTAGAAAAGCCGTGCAAAATCCACGTACAATAGATATGAACCTGGTAGATGCACAGCAAGCCCGCCGCGTACTCGACAGGATCGTGGGTTTTGAATTGAGCCCTGTGCTATGGAGAAAGATCGGTATGCAGCGCAGTTTGAGTGCCGGCCGCGTACAAAGTGTAGCGGTAAGATTGATCGTAGAAAGGGAAAGAGAGATCAACCAGTTTAGCGCAGTAAGCAGCTATAAAATCGATGCTTATTTTGTAGCCAACGATATAAACGGTAAAAAAGTAACGTTCAAAGCAGAGGGCCCATCAAAAATTGATAGTGCCCAGGATGCACAAAAGTTCCTGGAAAGCTGCAAGGGTGCAAATTACACAGTAACTGACATTACGGTAAGGCCAACCAAACGCTCCCCTGCCGCACCTTTTACTACATCAACGCTGCAACAGGAAGCGAGCCGAAAACTGGGTTATGGTGTAAGCCGTACCATGTTGCTCGCACAGCGCTTATACGAAAGCGGTAAGATAACGTATATGCGTACTGATAGTGTGAACCTTAGCGACACCGCAATGGGCGAAATCAGAAATGAGGTTACCAGCAGCTACGGAGCTAAATACCACCAGCCACGTAAATACAAGAATAAAAACGAAAGTGCACAGGAAGCGCACGAAGCAATTCGTCCCACTTACATGGACAATCACACAGTGGATGATCCTGATGCAAAGCGCTTGTATGAATTGATCTGGAAACGTACGATTGCTTCGCAGATGAGCGACGCTGAATTTGAAAAGACAACTGCTAAAATTGATATTTCCACCAATAAGGATACACTTACAGCAACAGGCGAAGTGATGAAGTTTGACGGCTTTCTGAAAGTGTATCTTGAAGGAAAAGACGAGGAAGACGGCGATGACGAAAACGACAGCATTTTACCTCCACTGCAGGTAAAACAGCAACTTGAATTTAAAGAGATGTTGGCTGCCGAAAGATATACACGCCCTGCACCACGTTATACGGAAGCTTCGCTGATCAAAAAGCTGGAAGAGTTGGGTATTGGCCGTCCGAGTACGTATGCGCCAACAATCTCTACCGTCCAAAAAAGAAATTACGTCGAAAAACGCGATAAAGACGGCGTTTTAAGACAACTGAATATTCTTCATCTCGATAAAAAGAACGAAATTTCTAAAGAAATTAAAACCGAAACCACCGGTGCTGAAAAAGGCAAATTGTTCCCTACCGACTTAGGTATGCTGGTAACAGACTTTTTGAAGCAGCATTTTAAAACGGTAATGGACTACGGTTTTACCGCAGGGATAGAAAACGACTTCGATAAAATTGCTGAAGGCAAAATGAAGTGGAACAAAATGATAGACGAATTCTATTCTCCATTTCACAACAGTATCGAAGTAACGCTTGAAACAGCAGAAAGAGCGAAAGGTGAACGTGAATTAGGTGTTGAGACAGCAAGTGGTAAACAAGTGATTGCCCGCATGGGACGTTATGGCCCAATGGTGCAAATTGGTAGCGCAGACGATGAAGAGAAACCACGTTTTGCACGCCTGAAATCCAATCAAAGCATTGAGACCATTTCATATGACGAGGCAATGGATCTCTTTAAACTACCACTGACATTGGGTGAGTTTGAAGGAAAAGAAGTGTCTGTAAATGTTGGCCGTTTTGGTCCTTATGTAAAATGGGGCGAAGACTTTATCTCCATTCCAAAAGGCGAAGATCCACTGACTGTTGATATGGAAAGAGCTTTGGCCATCATCAACGTGAAACAGGTTGCTGATGCTCCTATAGCTTCTTACGAAGGAAAACCCGTAACAAAAGGTAAGGGTCGTTTTGGCCCGTTCATTAAGTGGAACGACATTTTTATAAACGTACCAAGAGCCTACAATTTTGATACGCTGACGCAAGGGCAATGTGAGGAACTGATCCAAAAGAAAATGGAAAAAGAGGCGAACCGTTATATACAACAATGGCCAGAAGAAAAGATATCTATTGAAAATGGACGCTGGGGCGCATTCATACGCTTTCAAAAGAAAATGTTGAAGCTTGGCAGAAAGGCCGACGGCACAAAATATAGTGAAGAAGAAGCTGCAAATATTTCTCTGGAAGATGTTAAGAAAATGATTGTAGAGCAGGTGCCAAATGCTTTTGCGAAGAAAGCTGCCGCGAAGAAAACGGCAGCGAAAAAAACGGCAACAAAGACTGCGGCGAAGAAGACCGCTTCAAAGAAAGCAGCACCAAAGAAAAAGTAGGTCAATTTGAGAATTTGAAGATTTGAGAATTTGAAAATGTTTTGGTTGCATCTTGCTAACAACTAGCAACCAACAACTATCAACTAATTAAACATGGAACGCATTACCCAGGTAAAAGAGATCATTCAATCATCAATAGATGCAAAACAACTAATACTGCAGGACCAGGCGATGCTTGAAAGAATACTGGAAGTTGTTGATGCGATTGTAAATGCATTTCAAAACGGTAAACGCATTTATTTTTGTGGAAACGGTGGCAGTGCTGCAGACGCGCAACACCTCGCTGCCGAGTTCAGTGGACGTTTTTATAAAAACAGGCAGGCACTACCTGCCGAAGCACTGCATTGCAATACCTCATACTTAACAGCTGTTGCGAATGACTACAGCTATAACGATATTTATTCTCGCCTGGTTGACGGCATCATGGTAAAAGGAGATGTATTGATCGGTCTTTCTACATCAGGCAATTCGGCCAACATTGTGAATGCGTTTGAAGTCGCAAGAGAAAAAGGCGTTATCACAGTTGGCTTTACTGGCATTACAGGCGGCATCATGCATTCATTAAGCGATTATCTGTTCAATGTGCCTTCTTCCATAACACCACGCATCCAGGAAAGCCATATCACCATAGGGCATATTATTTGCGAGCTGGTGGAGGAGAAATACTTTACAATTTGAGAATTTGAAGATTTGAAAATTTGAAAATTATTTATGTGCGGCTTGCCGATTATTTATTGGCGGCCGCATTTTCAATTATTCAATTTTGAATCTTAGTTCATTTCAAATTAATTTGCATGCTTCACCTGTCATTTTCAAATTTTCAAATCTTCAAATTTTCAAATTATGTCTTTTAGGCTTTCCGATATTGATAAAGACTGGACGCTTTTCCTGGACCGCGATGGCGTTATCAACCATGAAAAAGTGGAGGACTACATTTATCATTATGGTGAGTTTACTTTTTATAACGGGGCATTAGAGGCTATCAAAATACTTTCTCAGAAATTTCCACGAATCATTTTAGTGACCAATCAAAAAGGTGTTGGCAAGGGTTTGATGACAGAAGAAAGCTTGCAGGATATTCATAAAAATATGCTGGAAGAAATAACAAAAGCCGGCGGCCGTATCGACACCATTTACTATTGCATTGCTTTAGATAGCAGTCACTCCCACCGCAAACCTAATCCAGGAATGGCTTTTCAGGCGAAGCAGGATTTTCCCGAAATTGATTTCTCCAAATCCTTAATGGTGGGGAACAACATCAGCGATATGGAATTTGGAAGAAATGCGGGTATGCATACGGTGTTTGTAAAAACAACAAGTCCTGGTCAACTACTTCCCCACCCTGCTATTGATTTAGCATTTGATGATCTGTTGGATTTTGCAAAAGCATTATAAATAATTTTCCCACTACCTGTGACCATCTTTAAAACCTTGCCTTTTCTAGATGAACCTTGATAAGTATGAGACAACGGCATCAAAGTCGTTAATGGTATTTGAGTTTTATAGCGTTGGCCCGAAAGGAAAAATAAAAAAGAAAATAGAATTTAATCGGTTTTCAGAGACGTCTAATGTTTACAATATTTGTTTCGGAGATGTTGACACGAATGGTGAAATCGATGACCTTGCTATTACGGATAACAACGATCGTCAAAAAGTGCTGGCAACGGTGGCTGCAGCGTCAGTCAAATTCCTTGAAAAATATCCAGACAAATATGTGTATGCTTCGGGAAGCACAAAAGCAAGATCAAGACTATATAAAATTGGAATTTCCAAAAACCTGGACGAAATCCTACATACTTTCGATTTGTATGGATATGATGATAAATGGGAACCTTTTGAAAAAGGCAAACATTATTTGGAATTTTTAATACAGTTAAAAATAAAGACCTTACCTTTAAAAAACGATGAAGAAAAAAGAAAAAAACGTACCAATTAGCGTACTTTCAAAGCGATTAGGAAAAGTAAAAATTGATGACAGCATTACATCGATGCCTGAGTCTGATTCTATCAAAAAGAAAATGGAACGCGGGGCGAAAACACTTGCATCATGCCCTTTGCCTAAGTAATCTGTAAATTCTAATTTGACCAATATTACGGCCTTTGCAAAAAAACATTCTGCGAAGGCTTTTTCATTTTTGGTCATTTGATTCCGTTGAAGCAACATCCTTTTGCGAACCTAAAGATGTGCATCTTTGTTGTATAAAGGGATATTTATATTGAATGATTTAACGCCAGCCCTAAATGTTATGCAAAAGCTATTTTTACTCTTCTTGTTGATAAGCACATCCTTTTTCGCAAAGGCACAAAAAGAACCCGTTGAAAGAATCTGGTACAACCAGGAAAAGACCTCAAAAATTCAGGTTTACAAAGCGACCGACGGTTTGTTTTATGGAAAGATCGTTTGGCTGGCTGAACCAAAAGATGCGTCGGGCAATCCAAAGACGGATGTGAAAAATCCCGTTGAGAATAAGAAAAAAGCGCCTTTGCAAAATCTCCTGATACTTAAGTCTTTTAAAAAAAGTGCGGACGCTCCAAATCAGTTTGAGGGCGGAACAGTATATGATCCCATGTCGGGAAAAACGTACTGTGGCAAAATCAATCTCGCCGGCAAGGAACTGAAATTAAAGGGCTATATCTGCAGTTTTTCAATGCTCGGGCGCACAAGTACGTGGACGCTGGCGGAATAAAGGTTTATTTTAACTTTCTCTTTAACAGGAAATAAAATTTACTACGGTTAATTTCGTTTAACATTTATTCGCTTAATATTTGCAGCTTTGCAATCCAAATAACCGGGCTGAGATAACTATGTATAAACTAATCATTTCGATATCGTTCATTTTGATCGCTGGCATTTCCTTTGGCCAAAATATTTCTAAAGCTGACGTAAAAGCACTTCAGCTCAAACAGGACACCCTGAAAAAGTATGCAGAAGACATGATCAATGCACAGGAGCCTTCTGATCGTTTCATAGCTGACAGCCTTTTTATAAGGGGCCTTGTTCGTGCGCTGAAAACACATAATTCGTTCTACTACCCTTTCGATTCGCTACAGACCGTTTCTAAACTCTGTCCTCAGGATAGCTCGTTCAGAATATTTACATGGCAAATGAAAAAGGATGAATATTTCTATTTACAAAAAGGCGCTATTCAATACCGTACTGCTAATGGCGAATTAAAGCTTGTACCGCTTTTTGACCAATCGATGTTTACCTCTAAGCCGGAGGATTCTGTTCGTTCTAACAGGAACTGGATCGGCGCGGTATACTATCGCATTATTGAAAAGACCTACAATAACAAAAAGTATTACACTTTAATCGGGTTTGACAGCTACACGGTGAGCAGCAACCGAAAATGGATCGACGTACTTACTTTCGATGACAAAACGGGCGAACCTATTTTTGGCGGCAGCTATTTTTCTTTCAAAAATGACACAACTAAGAAAGCTCCACAGAGCCGTTTTTATATCGAGTACAAAAAAGAAGCCGGAACAACTTTCAATTACAACCCGGAACTAGACATGATCGTTTACGATCACCTGACTTCCGAAACAGATGAACCCGAAAGAAAAGAAACATATGTTCCCGATGGCGATTTTGAAGGCTTTAAATGGGAAAAGGGCCAGTGGGTGCATGTTGACAAAGTGTTCAACTTTAAATTGAAAGAAGGCGAAGAGCCAATGGAGCAAACCATTCGTGATGCCAACGGCAACATCAATGAGCAAAGGCTTCTGGAACAATCTCAGAAAAACGAAAAGAAAAAAAAGCAATAGTTTTTGCCATTTATTTGCCACTGAGGCACAGAGAACACAGAATTTTGTTTAGGGGCATTGCATACTTCGTTGTTTGCAGCAGCAAGCCCAACGACTTGTAGACAAACAGCTGCTTCGTAACCTCTGTGCTTCTGTGGCAATCTGCCGCCGCAGGCGTACTATCTTCAAGATTTCTCACCGCCCCTTTAACAAAATAAAGGTTTCATTGTTATTCATGCTTATGTAAACCATAACAATGAAAAAAATCGCCATTTTTTCAATCCTGTTCCTTTTTATTGCAATCAATCTACATGCCCAACAAGTACGCGTAACGCACGGCAACGTCGGATGGCGGGAACTTGGCACAACGGTCGTAAAATTTACTGTTGATAAAGATGTGATAGTCGTTGCGGGAAATGATTGGTTTCGCCAATTGAAATTCCACGTAATTGACGCTGCTATTGAAATGCTGAACATGACTGTTGTATATGAAACGGGGGCACATCAAGAGATTCCGTTGCGCCTTGTAATTCCAAAAGGCGGGGAAAGCAGATTGATTGACCTAAACGGCGGCGAAAGAAGACTCCGACGGGTAGAATTTACTTATAAAAGCGGTGCTCCAGGTTTTCACGGTCATGCAAAACTTATCCTATTCGGACTAAAATAAAACCTAATAAAACATCTAATCATTCGAACTAAATCTCACTATTATGAAAAAAACAATCATTGTACTGGCTGCTTGTTTTATAACAGCGACAACTTTCGCGCAAGATGCCGTGTCAAAAGAAGACATCGATGTAATACAATCAGTTTTTGGAAAGGAAAAGAAAGAACTGGTTCAGCAATACATGACTTTGCCAGCGGATCAAAGCGCAAAATTCTGGACACTCTATGATGAATATGAAGTAAAACGCAAAGAACTGAACAGGCAAAGAATAACCATTATACAGGAGTATGCGAACGTTTATGACAAGCTTGACAATGCAAAGGCCGATGATCTTGCCAAACGAACATTAGAAAATGAACTTTCTATGGATAAATTACACATGCAATACTACAAGAAAATGTCGACCTCCGTGGGTGGTGTAAATGCTGCTAAATTCTTTCAACTGGAAGGCTATTTGCAAACGATCATAAAGGTTCATGTGCTGGATCAAATTCCTTTCATAGGCGAACTTGATAAAACCAAGAAACCAACAAGCCAAATGTAGCATTTCAAGCAGAAATCTACTTTTTTTCACGCAGCGAACGCAGCGGAGCAGCGACACAACGGGTTCGTGAAGGTTGGTGTATCCGTTTTAGTTTTTAGATAGATCGATGTTCTCCTGGCAAGGGTGCTACAAGCAAACATCGACCATCAATTTCTTGCCGCGTCGCCGCTCCGCTGCGATCGCCGCGAGAAACCTGGGCGTATGTGCGTGAAATATTCGCTAACTTTATTTTTGAAACAACTCTGACCACAAATAACGTGACATGAAAAGTCTACCAATCTTATATACTTCCACGATATTGGCTCTTGCATCTGGTTTTATTTCGTGCAACAGCTCTTCCGGCAGTGCTTCCGGAAGATCAGTTTCGGAACTTACAAAAGCAAAAGTCGATGGAGCTATTTCATGTACCATAAATGGCTTGACAGTGGCCGACAGTTCCATTTATGCCAACAATGGTGGTAATGAATTCAAACCAACGGTCGTAAATACAGTAAACTTTGATGCCCCCCCGGAAGGAATGGTTAAAATCCCCGGCGGCGAATTCAGTATGGGAGGTGTGAACCCGACAGGCATGCAAGATGGAGGACACGAAGCCATGAATGACGCAAGACCCATTCACAGAGTGTACTTGAATCCTTTTTATATGGATGAAAACGAGGTTACAAACGCGGAGTATGCAAAATTTGTTGCAGCAACCGGATATGTGACCGTCGCAGAAAAAAAACCAACAAAAGAAGAATTCCCCGATGCGCCGGAAGAGAATTTGGTAGCGGGCTCAGTTGTATTTACGCCGCCATCTCACGAGGTTAAGCTGAATGATCATTATCAATGGTGGAACTATGTAAAAGGCGCTGACTGGAGACACCCCACCGGGCCCGATAGCGATATTAAAGGCAAAGACAATTACCCTGTAGTGCAAATAGCTTACGAAGATGCAGTTGCCTATGCAAACTGGGCCGGAAAGCGTTTGCCGACCGAAGCAGAATGGGAATTTGCCGCACGCGGCGGAAAAGCGGGAGAAATGTATGCGTGGGGCAATCAGTTAAAACCGAAAGACAAATGGATGGCGAATACGTTCCAGGGCCATTTTCCTAACCAGGATGCCGGAAGCGATGGTTTTATAGGTATCGCCCCTATCAAGCAATTCGCGGCGAATGATTACGGTCTGTATGACATTGCTGGCAACGTATGGGAATGGTGCAACGACTGGTACAGGTCAGATTATTACCAGGACCTTTCCAAACAAGCTATTACAAGAAATCCGCAAGGACCAACAACTTCTTTTGATCCAAGTGAACCCGGCACCAAAAAGAAAGTGCAAAGAGGCGGTTCATTCCTTTGCACGGATCAATACTGTACACGCTATATGGTAGGAACCCGCGGCAAGGGTGAATTCCGGTCTGCCAGCAATCACGTTGGTTTCCGCTGCGTGAAAGATGTTTCGAAGAAAACCATGCTGGCGAAACAGTAGGGGCGAATCGCATTCGCCCTCGTACAAGTTCGTGATGTTCGAGGAAACGGACGCAGGTTGTTTTTTTGCGTTTGCATCGTAACTGTGCAACAGGGCGAATGCGATTCGCCCCTACGGCGTTCCAATTGCGTCCCGGCACAATTTTTTCAATACAATCTCAAAATATACTTGTATGAAGAAAGTACTTTCTGCGAGCCTGGCATGCTTTGCGGCCATCACCATGATGTCATGCGGCACAGGCAAAAAACTAAAAGCTGCAAATGCCGAAGTTGCACGACTGGATAGCTTAAACAACTCACTCAATCAGCAAATAACTGGTCTCAAAGACAACGTAAATGACCTAAATGCACAAAAAGATGCATTGAATGCCAACCTTAATACAGCGAGACAAGGCATGGCAAATCAGCAAAAGCAAATGCAGACATTACAAGGTTCCCTGCAAGCACAAAGAAAAGCCATGGAGGACCTACGCTCAAAGATCGCCGAAGCTTTGAATAAATTTAAATCAGATGAGGTACAGGTAACCTACAAGGACGGTCTGGTGTATGTGTCTTTGCAGGATAAGCTTCTATTTAAATCAGGTAGCGCCGTGCTCGATGACCGCGGTAAAGAAGCACTTGGTACAGTTGCCTCGGTGCTGAATCAGGATACCAGTATTAAAATAATGGTAGTGGGTCATACCGATTCGGTTGCCTTTAAAAAATCTTACAAGGATAACTGGCAACTAAGCACAGAACGAGCAAACACTATTGTGCGCATTCTTCGGGATAGCTATAGTGTGGACCCTGGCCGCTTAACTGCTGCCGGAAGAAGTAAATACTCCCCTGTTGCCGACAATGCGACTCCAGAAGGGCGCGCGAGCAATCGCCGAACCGAGATCGTATTAACGCCGGATCTATCCGAAGTTTGGAACCTGGTGAATTCGTCGGCGCAGCAGTAAATGCTTAAAGCCTACCTCCAAATACTTAACGCTTAAGGTGTAACTCCCGAGTTGTATCTTAAGCGTTTTCTTTTGAAAATCTGTAAATATACCTTCAACCCTGCACATGAGCTGCGTCAAGCGTTAGGCATTTGGCGTTTCCAATCCTTCCGGCACGACATTTTCTGTAATAATCCTTCGGATAACAAACAAATAACATTGGTTAATGATTTTTGCAGCAGGCCTTCACCGGACTTGACACCAGTAAAACGTTTTTTCATGAATAGGCCCAAATATTACAAAATGAACTCCGGTATAATTTCCGTTCATCCTAATGTTTAACCGTTAAAGGAGTAAAACTTTTTATATTTGGCCTCATCCGAAAAAACAGGAAAGTTTTTTTACCGGATGACGTCAAAGGGGTTAAGTAAAAAATAAAAATTTAAAAAGCTCCAGTGCAGCTTGTTGTAGGTAAACAGACAAAAAGTTGTAGTATTCTTTTGGGTCATTTTTTTACTTTTTATTTTTTCCTTTTTTTACATAGCACCAATATTTTTCAACGAAATATTTTATAAATCCCAGTCAATGTATTTGCTACCAAAAAAATTACATTTCTTCTGTTTCATCGCGTTTTCCGCTTTCATGGTTGTTGCCTGCACGGACAAAAAGCAGGAAACTGCTACCAAAGACAGGCAGAAATCAGCCGGCCCTGCCGTGGTTGATGTTATTATTGCTGCGCCACAAAGCATTAGCAATATTGTGGAGGCAAACGGAACCGTTGTTGCGAATGAATATGTTGAACTGAGACCGGAAGTTACAGGCAGACTAATCTACCTCAACGTGCCTGAAGGAAAATTTGTAAACAAAGGCACTGTGATCGCTCGCATCAATGATGCCGATCTGCAGGCACAGATTGCAAAAAGCAAGGTGCAGCTTGACCTTGCCGAAAAAACCGTTGATCGCTACAAACAATTGCTGGCTGTGAATGGCATGAATCAAAGTGATTATGATGTGGCCCTGAACCAAATGAACGGTTACAAAGCCGACATCGCTTATTACCAGGCGCTGATTGATAAAACAGTTATCAAAGCGCCATTCAGCGGTATTGTCGGCTTGCGCCAGGTGAGCCCGGGTGCTTACGTTTCTTCCACAAATATTATCGCTACTATTCAGCAATTGGATAAAATAAAAATTGATTTCACCCTTCCGGAAAATTACAACAGCATTATTAAGAAGGGCGGAACTGTTCGTATAAAGGTTGATGAAAACGAACAAAGTGATTTAAAAGCAACCATCATTGCGATCGAACCACAGGTAACGGCAGCAACGAGAAGTCTTAAAGTAAGAACGGTATTGCAAAATGGCAAGCCAAATCCGGGCGCATTCGTGAAAGTTTACATCAATGCGGGCACTGATAAAAAAGCAATCATGGTACCTACCAACTGCATTATACCGGATGACAAAAACAAACAACTGGTATTAGTGAAAAACGGGCACGCGAACTTCATAAACATTGAAACCGGCAACAGAGAAGCCAGCAATGTGGAAATAACAAAAGGCGTAAATCCCGGCGATTCTGTTGTAGTGACAGGTGTGTTGTTCGCCAGACCAAAATCTCCTGTGCACGTGCGCAGTGTAAAGACACTGGATCAATTGGTAGCCTCTGAATAATCAGGAATTAGAAATTAGGACTTAGGTGTTAGAGAGTGTTCGATTCTCATTCACGTCCAATTTTCAACTTTCAATTTTCAATTTTCAACTAGCTTCATGAACATATCTGAGTTATCGTTAAAGCGGCCGGTATTTGCTACGGTGATGAACCTGGCAATTATCCTGTTTGGTATAGTGGGGTTCAATTTTCTTGCGGTAAGGGATTATCCTGCAATTGATCCGCCGATTATTACTGTTACAACTTCTTATACAGGTGCCAACCCTGATATCATTGAGAGCCAGATCACAGAACCTTTGGAAAAACAGATCAATGGTATTCCGGGCATTCGTACCATCACTTCATCAAGTTCACTGGGTTCCAGCCAGATCACCGTTGAGTTTAACCTCGGCGTGGAACTGGAAGCTGCAGCGAGTGACGTGCGTGACAAAGTGAGCCAGGCGCAACGTAGTTTACCGCTGGATATTGACGCCCCTCCTGTTGTAGCAAAAGCTGACGCGAACAGTGACCCAATCCTCATTCTGGCCGTGCAAAGCCGCACAAAGGGTTTGATGGAACTGAGTGACTATGCAGAAAACGTTTTGCAACAACAAATACAAACAGTAAATGATGTAAGCTCCGTAGGTATATTCGGACAGAAGCGTTACGCCATGCGCATTTGGTTGAATCCGGACAAAATGAGCGCGTTCAACGTTTCTTTTAGTGATATCAAAACGGCACTGAACAGCGAGAACGTGGAGCTTCCTCCCGGAAAAATTTATGGTAACAATACAGAACTTACTATTCGCACATTGGGCCGCCTTACATCAGAGCAACAGTTCCGCGATTTATTGATTCGTGAAGACTCAAGCGGCATTGTAAGATTGAGCGATGTGTCAAGAGTAGAACTCGGTCCTGAATCAATGGAGCAAAGCTGGAAATACAATGGTGTAAACGCCGTTGGTTTGGCTGTGATTCCGCAACCGGGTGCCAACAACATTGCCATTGCAGATGAGGTGTACAAGCGCCTGGATGAAATCAAAAAAGAAAACAAATCAGGCATTGAAGTAAGTGTCCTGATCGACAATACACAGAACATTCGTAACTCATTAAGTGAAGTAGAAGAAACATTGCTGATTGCGTTTGGGTTGGTGGTGCTGGTTATTTTCTTCTTCTTCCGTAACTGGTTAATTGCCATCAGGCCGTTGATCGACATTCCTATTTCGCTCGTTGCAACGTTCTTCATCATGTATATCGCGGGTTTCTCCATCAACATCCTTACCATGCTCGGTATCGTGCTGGCAACGGGTCTTGTGGTAGATGATGGTATCGTTGTTACAGAAAACATTTTCCGTAAGCTCGAAGAAGGCATGCCGATACGCAAAGCCGCGTTGGAAGGCAGTAAGGAAATTTTCTTTGCGGTTATCTCCACCTCCATAACATTGGCTGTAGTATTTCTTCCGGTGATATTCCTGCAAGGATTTGTGGGAAGATTGTTCCGTGAGTTTGGTGTGGTATTGGCCGCCGCCGTATTGATCTCAGCCTTTGTATCGCTTACGATCACTCCTGTATTGAACGTTTACCTGACCCGTAAAAATAGTTCGCACGGTAAATTCTATCTGGCTACAGAACCATTCTTTACAGGCATGGAGAATGGTTACAAGAGAATACTTAAAAGCTTCCTGAAAGTAAGATGGGTAGCCTGGGTGATCATTGTAGCTTGCTTTGGAATCATCATTTTTATTTTTAAGAATCTGCAAAGCGAAATTGCGCCGCTGGAAGACAGAAGCAGCATTCGTTTTACAGCCACTGGTGCGGAAGGTATGAGCTTTGGTGCAATGAATGATCTCACAGATAAGGTTGCCAACTATTTATATGACTCAGTGCCGGAAAGAGATTTCGTTTTCGCAAGAACGCCGGCAGGAACGAGTATGAACACTTCTCAACCTCGTATTGGCCTCGTTGATCCACGTGATCGTAAACGAAGCCAGAACGAAATTGCTCTTGACCTGCAGAAAAAATTATCACGCTTTAATGATGCGAGAATATTCGCCATCCAGGAGCAAACCATTTCCGTAGGTTCAGGTTCAAGAACAAGTTTGCCGGTGCAGTTTGTATTGCAGAACCAGGACATGAATAAACTGAAAGATGCGATACCCAAGTTCCTTGAAGAAGCAAGAAAAGATAAAACTTTCTCTAACGTAGACGTGAACCTGAAGTTCAACAAACCTGAATTACAGATCACCGTTGATCGCATGAAAGTAAAGGACCTTGGCCTTTCAACCCAGGATGTTATTTCGGCAATGCAATCTGCGTTTAGTGGTGGTCGTTTGGCATACTTCATTATGAATGGTTACCAATACCAGGTGATTGCGCAAGTGGACAGAAAGGACAGGAATAAGCCAATGGACATATCCAACCTGTATGTAAAAAATGCAACCGGTCAAAATATACCATTGGACGCAGTTGTACACATGGAAGAAAGCACCAACCCTTCTACCCTGTTCCACTTCAACAGATATAAGGCAGCAACAATCTCGGCTTCCCTGTCGGAAGGAAAAACCATTGGCGACGGCATTAAAGCAATGGATTCAATTGCCACCAAGGTTCTTGATCCAACTTTCCAAACTGCATTGAGCGGTTCGTCACGCGACTATGCGGAAAGTTCTTCCAACATTATGTTTGCCCTTGGGCTCGCAATTATATTGATCTATCTTGTATTGGCGGCACAATTCGAAAGCTTTATAGATCCAATAGGTATCATCCTCACCGTACCATTGGCGTTTGCAGGAGCCCTGCTGAGCTTGTGGTTATTCAATCAGACCCTTAACATATTTTCTGAGATCGGTATGATCATGTTGGTTGGTCTCGTTACCAAAAACGGTATCCTGATCGTTGAGTTTGCCAACCAAAAAAGAGAACTGGGTCTTGACAAATTCGAAGCGGTATTGGAAGCAGCACAGCAAAGGTTAAGGCCTATCTTAATGACGAGCCTTGCGACATCGCTTGGTGCATTACCAATTGCGATGAGTCTCGGCGCAGCTTCTACCAGCCGTATTCCTTTGGGTATTGTGGTAGTGGGCGGTATCTTGTTCTCGCTGATATTGACGTTGCTGGTAATTCCGGCGGTGTACACGTATTTGTCAGGTAAACATAAGGCGCACGTGACGCAGATTAATGAGTAATTGAAAATTGAAAATGGTTCGTAGGGGCGAATCGCATTCGCCCTCTTCGCATATCGCGATGCACGATTAACATTATCGCAACCGGACCTTCGTTAAATATTTTGTTTTAAATTATGATGTCAGCAGTAGTAATTCTATTAAGCATTGGTTGCGTCGCACTCTTGTACGATAGTACATTGATTCGACAAATGATCGCCTTTTTACATTTTCCATTTTCTATAAAAAAGGTAGTTGCAATCGCCTGCACTCTTTTTATTTCCAGTTATTCATTTTCTCAAAACCTGACACTGGATGATGCAGTAAACATTGCATTAAAAAACAGCCTGGATATACAGCTGGCAAAAAATAATGTCACCGTTAACGACATCAATAATTTTATAGGTATTGCCGGTGGATTGCCTGTTGTATCGGGCACTGCAACCGACGCGGAACAGCTTTCCAACATCAACCAGAAGTATGCAGATGCAAACCGTAACGTTGAGAAGCGTGGTGTTGCCACCAATAACCTTAGCGGCAACGTACAGGCAAGTTATCTGCTATTTAACGGAATGCGTGTGGTGACAACTAAGAAAAGACTCAACGAATTGCTCAATCAAAGCAAAGAGCAATTGAATTCGCAGGTTCAAAACATTATGGCTTCTGTGATGACAGCCTATTATGATGTTGTCCGCCAGCAGAATTATATAAAAACGATAGACCAATCGCTTATCGTATCTCAGCAAAAACTTGACATCGTTAAGACCCAACAGGCAGTTGGAATGGCGAACAACGCAGATCTCTTTCAAGCGCAGGTAGACTATAACACGCTTGTACAATCGCATCAGTCACAACAGCTGGCAATCGATCAGTCTAAAACGGAGCTATTGCGTTTGCTTACTCTGAAAGCGGATTCTGTTATTACCATTTCAGATACAATTTTAGTGGACCATTCATTGGTTTTGGGAACGATATTGGACAACCTTCCGAACAATCCTGATTTGCGTGCAGCAGAAGATCAAGTTCGTATTAATCAGTTTATTGTAAAGGAAACGGCAGCACAACGCTACCCTTCCCTTCGTTTGAATGGTGGCTATAGCTTCGTATACAACAGCAGTGCTGCCGGTGATACGCGTTTGAACAACAGCTATGGCCCAACGATCGGCGTGGGTGTTGGTGTTCCGATTTACAATGGCTCCATTTATAAACGACAGCAAAAAATTGCGGAAGTAAATGTGAACTCTGCGGAGATCAGCAAAGACATTATCATAAGAGATTACTCTGCCAACATCATCAAAACGTACCAGGCATATACCACTACATTAAAGCAACTGGAAACGCAAAGAAAAAACTACGAGTTATCGAAACAATTGGTTGATCTGATCCTGCAAAAATTCCAATTGCATCAGGCAACTATTATTGACGTTAGAACGGCACAACAAAGTTTTGAACTTGCCGGCTATAGCCTCATCAATCTAAGTTTTTCAGCAAAATCATCAGAGATTGAATTGAAGAGAGTAAGCAGTCAGCTGAAACCGTAATTAATTGAAAATTGAAAGTTGAAAATTGAAAATGAGTTTGGCAATCATCACATTTCTGATGATTCTTATTATTCCTTAATTTTCAACTTTCAATTTTCAATTTTCAACTCCATCGATGCTACCTCATGAACTCATCCTCCTTTGCTGTGCAGCGTTTGCAGCCGGTTTTATCGATGCCATTGTAGGCGGAGGCGGGCTCGTACAAACACCAGCAACGTTGATCATTTTACCGCAGTATCCCGTTGCCACTTTATTGGGCACTATAAAAATCCCTTCTTTTTCGGGCACAAGCATCGCCGCCTGGCAATATGCAAGACGAGTAAAGCTGGATAAACGTTTATTAGCAGGCGTGTCGCTCTGCGCTTTTTTCGCAGCATTGTTTGGTTCCGCAATGGCCAGCAAACTCAGCAATGCCATTTTCAAGCCGGTGATATTGATACTATTGATTGGCGTTGCAATCTATACATACAGCAACAAAAAGTTCGGACAGAAGGAACAAGAATTGAAAGAGACAAAAAATGCTTTGGCTTATGGAATCTGCTTTGGCCTCTTACTTGGTTTCTATGATGGTTTTATAGGACCTGGAACAGGCAGCTTTCTCATTTTACTATTTGTGAGTGTATTGGGACAGGACTTTCTGCATGCAAGTGCGTACGCAAAGATCATCAACCTTGCGACTAATTTTGCGTCCATCATTTATTTCAGCAGCACCGGCCACATTCTTTACCAATATGCCATCCCAATGGCGTTGTTCAACATATGCGGATCATTCGTAGGCGCAAGACTGGCTTTACTAAAAGGCAATCGCTTTATCCGTATCGTCTTCTTGGTAGTTGTCACAGGTATGATTATACGCTTTGGGTGGGATGTCGCGAAGATTTTATTTAATAACTGATTAACTGAATAACTGAACCTGTGACGCATCTTGCACTACAGAATTCAGTTATTCAGTTATTCGGTTATTCAGTTATTCAGTCATTTGCTCACACTCATGGTTAACCGCTAAGTGTTTACCCCTAATTTCAAATATTTCACCTAAATAAACTAGGAATTTACCCTTACGATATCTAAATTTAATCTCACCAAATCACATATTGCGTCTTTCAAAAGCTTTTCGTTACTTAACAAAGACGTAATACCAAAATTGAACACTGCATTTAAAGTTTAAACATATTTGCATTGTCAAATTACAATATCCAAACGAACAGAACCAATAGTCCATTAGTCCAAAAACCGAGTCCAAGATCCAAATGAAAAAACCACAGTTACAACTTTATCTATGAAATGAACATCCACACATCCTTGTTGAAAGCCAGGTAATATATCCGATCCTAACAGTACGAAGATTAATTCAACTTTACTATATTACCTAAATTCTTAAAAGAAGCTGTTCTAACCGAACGGCTTCTTTTATTTTTAGTAACTGAGTAACTGAATGATTGAGTGTGACCACACCGTCATTGCGAGCCACTGCGCTTTATTGAGGCAAGAGGAATTGAGGGTTGTAAGCACCTAACGAAAGCGTGGCGAAGCAATCCCGACAGCACAGGAGATTGCTTCGGCCGCTCATTTTCTGTTTGTCTTTCACCAACCAGCCCACCATTCATTCTCCGCGGGACTCGCAATGACGATGCGTGTTGTTGTTGTTTTATCGACCTCTCAAAGACAAAAACTACTTCAGTTATTCAGTTTATTCAGTTATTCAGTCATTCAGTTATTCTCCCAAACGCTACTCTGTAAAACTCATACCCCTTTTCATTTCTCTCAGGCATGTACATTGAGCGATATTCGGCGGCGCCGGCGTCTTCAAGAAGTTGTATGTTATACTGTGAAAGATAGTTTTGTAGTTCTTGCGGATAAAAACCAAACGTCCATTTCTCTTCCAACGCATCGAGATCGCTTAACAATTTTTCTGCACCATAAAAACTTGAAGGCTTATCCAACACCTCTTTATGAACGTAGGTAAAGATGATATAAGAACCTGCGGTAAACTTTTTTACAAAAGCGAAAGTAGTGTCTATAGCTTCAGCAGATAAATAATTGGTAACACCTTCCCATATGATCGTCGTTGGTATAGAGAAGTCAATATTTTGCTGCGCAGCAAGTTCATGAATACTTTGCTTGTTAAAGTCAATTTGAAAATAGCGAACATGTGCAGGTAATTTTCCCAACCGCTCTTGCACCTTACTCGTCTTCATGCGGCTGGTGTTCGGATGATCAATTTCTATGACTGGAACATTTTGCAAAAATGGTAAACGCAACGCCCGTGTATCAAACCCTGCACCTAAAATAATAACCTGCTTCACTCCTGCCTTCACTGACTTCTCCAACAGATCATCAATATATTTTGTGCGGGCTATACCGGAAGAAAAAGCACCCGGAATTTTGTTGTAGATAATTCTTTGAACCAGTTTCTCTCCAAAAGGTAGTGCGGTCAACTTTGTAGCTAGTTGCAAATTCTTATCAAGAAAAGAAACAGCAAATGAATCTGTAAAAAGTCGCTTATTCTTTGGTCGCCTGGTTTCCAGCGCTCGGAACAAAGCCATGTATTGCGCGGTTTTACTGGCAGCAGTTGATTTCATGCAGATAATTTAGCAAGCAACAAAGTATGGAAAAAATTAAGAATTAAGAATTAGGAATTAAGAATTCTTTGCGTGAAACTGTCTTTATTATCGCATGGTCTCTGTGCGTGTAATCTCTTGAGGTTAATGCAATTCAACTTTTAATAAACTCTATTCGCTTTAAACAATTCTTAATTCCTAATTCTTAATTCTTAATTGAAATTGGTGCCAGGCGTTATCAGACATTCATTTAATAAAGCAAGTCTGACACTTACCTGGACTTAAATATTTAAAAGAGATAATTTCGTTTTTGCCTCTGCAAATGTATCGATCCTTGCATCACGTGGTATTAATAAGTAGTTAACTTAATGTTGCCGGATTGATTTTAACAAAATCTGTTCATCATGCTAAACCCTTATCATCAAAGAGTGCCAGCATTTGTTGCGACTTGATTTCAGTATCCGCGCTCTGCAACATACAATGCAGATGTAACAATTCTTTTTCCGTCAAAACGACATGAATAGTATTACTCGGTGTGGGGAGAACAATATATTTCAACTTATCATCTATAGGAATGAGTGTTTCATAACGAGCCATTACCAGCGTAATAAAAGCTTCAAAATTATTCTTATCAAGTGTGAGCATCGTTGTTCCAAACGTTACCTGGTAGGTGTTGCAAGCTTTGCATTGCAATATGCATCCGTGATCATCAAAATGCCATGTTTTGAAATTGCACATGTTGAAAATTTATAGTGCAAATGAAAGGAAGGTTGGGTGATGTGTTGTTATACAATAAGGAATTCAGTTTGCGAGAAGAGAAAAATTAATAATTAATAATTAAGAATTAATAGCTGGTCACTAAAAAGAAGATCGACGTTCGTGTGTGATCAAAAAAATAGGGAATCATCGAATAAACGACTGATGCCCTATTAATTATTATTTATTAATTATTAATTCCTCTAGTGTTGCACTTTCACCACCTCACTCACCACATGTTTATGTTTAAAAAATACGGCGAATAAAATTGCAACAATTAAGGCATAGATAGCGAAGGCCATCCAGATGCCATGCCAGTCCTTGGTTTGTCCGTCGGCAGCGGTGTAGAATTCTTGTATGATGAATCCGCTAATGGTACTTCCGGCAACAGCGCCCACTCCATTCGTCATCATCATGAATATTCCCTGAGCACTTGATCTTATATCAGGCGTAGTAGAAGTTTCCACAAACAGAGAACCGGAAACATTGAAAAAGTCGAACGCCATTCCATAGACAATGCAAGACAAAATAATAAGACTTACTCCTATAGGAGACGGATCACCATATGCAAACAGTCCGAACCTGAAAACCCATGCCAGCATACTTATGAGCATCACATTCTTAATACCAAAGCGCCTTAGGAAAAATGGAATTGCAAGAATGAAAGCCGTTTCAGAAAATTGTGAGATAGACATGATGATAGTTGACCGTTTCACCACAAACGAATTGGCGTATTCGGGCACTTTGCTAAACTCGCCGAGAAAAACGTCGCCATAAGCATTCGTCAGTTGTAATGCGGCACCTAAGAACATGGAAAAAATAAAGAACATCGCCATCTTCTTATCTTTAAATAAGTGGAGTGCATCAAAGCCCAATACCTGGCTCCAACTCTTGTTGCTGGTTTGTTTACCCAACGGTGGACAAGGTGGTAACGTAAAAGCATACAGGCCCAATATAAATGAAGCAATGGCTGCTATATAAAATTGGTTGGCAGAAGCTTTATTTCCGCTAAGATTGGTGGTCCACATCGCCGCGATAAAGCCGATGGTACCGAAAACCCTGATTGGCGGGAAATCAATAACAACGTCAAACTTGTTATTTTTTAACCCCGTATAAGCAATTGAATTCGCTAATGCGATGGTAGGCATGTAGAATATCATTGCCAGAAGAATTCCCCAGAAAAACTGGGAAGGATCATTGATCTGCGGAATCAGACAGAGTGACACTCCACTTAAAATGTGCAGGAATCCGTACAGTTTTTCCGCATTTACCCAGCGATCCGCCACCATTCCCATCAGTGCTGGCATAAACAACGAAGCGATTCCCATCGTAGAAAAAATAACACCAAATTTTCCTCCATCCCATCCCTTTGTGCTGAACCAGTAATTACCGATGGTGATTAGCCACGAACCCCAAACAAAAAATTGAAAGAAACTCATTATTGTGAGGCGGAACTTAATACTCATGTATGCAGATTGATAAAATAAAGGGGTCAAGATAGTAAATAATGGGAAATGGCAAAAAAAAGTAACGGGTTGCGAGTTGGTCGTTTCAGGGCTAAAAGTGTGGGAAACATCACTGGAACCGAACCATCATTAACGTCGGCGAGCTGGATTTACCACTCAGGCACTAAGGACACCGAGCCACACTAAGGAGTACCAGAAATTTGAGCTACCCTTAGTGAAACTTAGTGCCCTTAGTGCCTAAGTGGTGATAAAAATCCAGCACCCAAACCCTGCCTCTATTCGTCAGAGACTCACCACCCGCCAAGAGCGACCTGCGACTCCCGATAACCTACCTGCCACATTCACCTAAATCCCGTAATTTCGCCCCAGAAAAAGCTTTACAAGATGATTATTACAGACTCAACAATTTCTATAGAAAAGATTATAGAAGCAGAAAAAGAGAAAGCACTTCGAAGCATTGGCGAGAAAATTATCCATAAAGAAAGAATAACCGAGGAAGAAGGCGTTTTACTTTTTGAAAAAGGAAGCCTGCCTTTTGTGGGCGCTTTGGCGAATCATGTTCGCGAAAGACTTCATGGCAACAAAACATATTTCAACCGCAACTTTCATATTGAACCGACGAACGTTTGCGTGTTTTCATGCAAGTTCTGCTCCTACTCGCGCTTGTACGCACATCGTGAGGAAGGTTGGGAACTGACTACTGATGACATGCTGAACATCGTTAAAAAATACGATGGCAAACCGGTTACGGAAGTACACATCGTTGGTGGCGTTCACCCGAAACTGAATCTTAATTTCTTCGCGGACCTGCTGCAAAAAATCAAGGCACATCGTCCGGACCTTCACGTGAAAGGTTTTACAGCGGTAGAACTTGACTACATGTTCCGCAAAGCAAAAATGACGATCGATGAAGGCATGAAATTCCTGCATGAAGCGGGTTTGCAATCACTGCCGGGTGGCGGCGCAGAGATTTTCGCTCCGGAAATTCGTACACAAATTTGTGAGGATAAAGTAGATGCTGCTGGCTGGCTGGCCATTCATGAAGCGGCACACAAACTCGGCATGCATTCCAATGCGACGATGCTGTACGGTCACATCGAAAAGTTCCATCACCGCATTGATCATATGGAAAGATTGCGCAGTCTACAGGACAAAACCGGCGGTTTCAATACATTCATTCCACTGAAGTTCCGCAACAAACAAAATGATATGAGCAATGTACCGGAAAGCTCCGTAACAGAAGATATGAGGCTTTACGCTATTGCCAGATTATACATGGACAACTTCCCTCACCTGAAGGCGTACTGGCCAATGCTGGGCCGCAAAAACGCCCAATTGTCCCTTGCATTCGGGGTGAACGATATCGACGGTACTATCGACGATTCTACAAAGATCTACTCAATGGCAGGAAGCGAAGAACAAACGCCTGTAATGAGCACAGCTGAAATGGTGGCATTGATCAAGCAGGTAAAACGTCAGCCTGTTGAAAGAGACACTTTGTACAACGAGATCAGGGATTATTCTGATATTGATTTGAAAGAGATCGAGATAAATCCGCTGCTGAACTAATTCAAAATTCAAAATTTAAAAGTAAAAAATCAAAAAGGGAGTTCGATGAATGTCGAGCTCCCTTTTATATGTTAGGTCATGAGGAATTCGATGCATGAGCATTTTTTACTCACAGTTGAAAACCCAGAATTTGTATAGTCCTAAAATAAGTTGACAGATTTTTAAATTGTCCCGGTTGCCTCAGGTGACCGGGATTTTTGTTTGATATACCTGTTCGGGTGTTTGCATGTGTAAGGCAAGATGCGGCCTTTTG